>Ga0255338_1001050_pt1 | contig 60800 bp, 51 predicted proteins | sample MeOH1_35cm_T4_19_FD_203715 | JGI IMG/M metagenome (GOLD analysis project Ga0255338, IMG submission 203715) | Sandy soil microbial communities from University of British Columbia, Vancouver, Canada - MeOH1_35cm_T4_195 | ecosystem: Engineered > Artificial ecosystem > Sand microcosm > Unclassified ... | reverse complement strand
GGGCACCTTCACCGCGGTCAACGGCCACAGCTACACGCTGTCGGTGACGCCGGACGCCAACAGCCAGGCGGGAACCATCGCCGTCGCCGTCGCCGACGGCGCCGCCATGGATGGCGCGGGCAACCCCATCATCGGAGCCAGCGCCAGCCAGAATTACGACACCCTCAATCCGACCGTCACCGACGTGACGGTCAGCGACGCGCTGATCGCGGACAATGATGCCGGGTCCAGCTTCACCGTGACGGTGACCTTCAGCGAGGCGATGGACCAGAGCGTCGATCCGGCGCTGAGCTTTTCGCCCGCCATGAGCGGCACCCTCACCCCCGGATCGGGCGGCTGGATCAATGCGACCACCTATCAGGCGAGCTACGCGGTCGCGGACGGCAATGTCGACCATGACAGCGTGACGGTCGATGTCACCGGCGCCAGGGATCTGGCCGGCAATGTCCAGGACGACTATGCGCCGCAGGGCGAGTTTGCGGTGGATACGCTCAACCCCAGCGTGACGGTCGGCTTTGCCGAGACGGCGCTGAGCGACGGCAATGGCAGTTCGCAGGTCGACTTCACCTTCAGCGAGGCGCCGGTCGGCTTTGCCGAGGGCGACATCAGCGCGAGCCATGGCGCCATCAGCAATCTGGTGATGGACGACGCCACCCATTATCATGCCACCTTCACCGCCGATGACGGCTTTAGCGGCACCGGATCGGTGACGGTCGATGCAGCCCGGTTCACCGACGCGGCGCTCAATGCCAATGACGCCGCGACCCCGGCCACGATCGAGATCGACACCCTCAATCCGACCCTCGTATCGGTGACGATGAGCGACAGCGCTCTGAAGATCGGCGACAGCTCGACGGTGACGGTGACCTTCTCGGAGAAGGTGCAGGACTTCGACAATAGCGACGTGACGGCGGACAATGGGACGCTCTCGACCTTCACCAGCCTGGACGGCAAGGTCTGGACGGCGACCTTCACGCCGAGCGCGAATATCGAGGACAGCTCGAACGTCGTGACGGTGGGACCGAACTATACCGACCTGGCCGGCAATGCGGGCAGCGGCGGAACCAGCGCCAATTATGCAATCGACACCAAGGCGCCCACCCTGTCGATCACGGATGACGAAGCCGCGGCGGTCGCCAACAATGCCGGCGGCGCGGTGGTGTTCACCTTCACCTTCAGCGAGGATGTGACAGGGTTCGCGGCCAGCGACATCACCGTCACCGGCGGCACGGCGGGCACCTTCACCGCGGTCAACGGCCACAGCTACACGCTGTCGGTGACGCCGGACGCCAACAGCCAGGCGGGAACCATCGCCGTCGCCGTCGCCGACGGCGCCGCCATGGATGGCGCGGGCAACCCCGTCATCGGAGCCAGCGCCAGCCAGAATTACGACACCCTCAATCCGACGGTAGCGGTAAACATCGTCGACGCTTCCCTGGACAATAATGATCCCAGTTCTCAGGTGACCTTCACCTTTTCCGAAGCGCCGGTGGGATTTGGAGCCGGTGACATAAGTGCGGCCGGCGGCACGATAAGCAACTTCCAGACCACGGCCGATCCGCTGGTTTATACCGCAACATACACCAAAACCGCCGGTTTTACCGGGACCGGCAGCGTATCGGTGGGCTCGGCGCTCTATACGGACGGGGCGCTCAATCCGGGTGCCGCGGGATCGGACAGCGTGGCAATCAGCAGCGGAGACACGACATCGCCGGGGATCGCTTCCATTACGGGCCTTCAGGGTAATAATAGCCAAAACAGCAAGTTGATCATTACGTTCAACGAAGCGATGAACACATCATTTTTCGATGCTTCGAAAATTCACCTTGCCGCCGCCACGGGAACCGCCTCGCTCGTCACGGGGACCGGGGTCTGGTCGTCGGGCAACACCGTGTTCACGATCGAAGTTCTCAAGGCTGGCGGCGCCAACAACGGCACATCCTATACGGCGACGATCGATGCAGGCGCGTTCAAGGATGTCGCGGGCAATTTGAGCAATGCCGGAGGGCCGCAAGCTGGCCTGAAACCGGCAGGCGTCGCGGGGGCACCCATCAACCTTGGACTATCCCATCCGGCAGGACAGGAGGGCGAGGTTCTTGTCACTGTGACCAGCATGCCCGACGACTGGAAGCTGGATGGCGGCACCCGCAATGCCGATGGCAGCTGGACTGTCCTGACCGCCGATCCGCGCACCCTTTCCGTCACGACGCCTTCCACCTTCGCAGGCGCCATGGTGCTGGATGTCGCGATGAGCTGGACACAGGCGGACGGGTCCATGGCGATCATGCATATCGCTGACAATATCGAGGCTTATGCACCCGGCAACGCCATCTTCGCCTGGTCGGGCGACGACACGCTGACCGGATCGGCGCAGGCCGACATCTTCGTATTCGCCCAGCCGATCGGCGCCGATCAGGTGCATGATTTCGACATCGCGGCCGACAGGATCGATCTGATCGGCTATGCCGGGATCGGTGATTTTGCCGGTGTGCTTGCGCATCTTGCCGAGGATGCGTCAGGCAATGCGCTGCTTACATTGGCTGAGGGGCAGACGATCACGCTGCAGGGCGTGGCGGCGGCATCGCTGACGGCGGCGAACTTCCTGTTCGACGAGACACCTGTGGTCAGCAATCCCGGCGTCATGACCATCGGCAACGGGGCGATGCTTCCGTTGAGCGGCACGGTCATCAATATCGGCGTGATCAGCCTGGAATCCACGGGCGAGGCCTCATTGCTGCAGCTTATCCAATATGGCACGACGCTTCAGGGCGGCGGCCATGTGGTATTGAGCGACAATGCCGGCAATGTCATCAGTGGAACGCTGCCGTCCGTCACGCTGAACAATGTGGACAACATCATATCCGGCGCGGGCGAGATCGGGGCGGGCACGCTGACCCTCATCAATGGCGGGTCGATCATCGCGGACGGAACCCATCGGCTTGTGCTCGATACTGGCGCCAATGCGATCAGCAACAGCGGAATCATCGCCGCCACGGGCAGCGGTGGCCTGACGGTGGTCAGTGCGATCGACAATGAAGGCCTGATACAGCTCAACTCCAGCCATGCGGTGCTGGCCGGGGATGTGAGCGGCAGCGGCGATGTGGTTCTGTCGGGCATCGCGACGGTCGAATTCGGCGGTCATGTAGCATCCGACATCGTGGTCGATGCGGGGACGACCGGCCTGATCATGTTCGATGACAGCATCTCTTTCAACGGCACGATCGCCGGGCTGGACAGCGATGATCGCGTCGACCTTTCAGACCTGGCATTCGATGCGGCGACCATGCTGAGCTATGCCGCCAACGATGCCGGGACCGGAGGGGTGCTGACGGTGACCAGCGGAACCGAAGTCGCGCATCTGACGCTGATCGGCAGCTATCATGCCGAAGATTTCGGCCTTTGGTCCGACGGGCATTCAGGAACGCTGATCAGTTTCGGCTGATCAGGGTCGCTGCGAAAATTCCCGGTGGCCTTTGCCGCCGGGATCATCATGATCGGATATCTAGAGCGGTTTCCGATCTGATTGCATCAGATCGCCGCTCTAATTCCTTTGTTTTCCGCGATTTCTTAACCAGCGATCGATTCCGATCGCTTGGAAATCGCTCTAAGCACCGTGGCGCTGCCATGGTGCTTATGCGTTTTTCCGATGGGCCAAGCGGCATCGATCATCCCGGAAAAATGCATCGGGAAAAACCAATGGATATTGACCTCCCAAAATCCATCGCCTAAACCCGATGAATGAATACCGGCGATGCACTGCCCATCCTATCCGCACTCGGCCATCCGACACGACTGGACGCCTTCCGGCTGCTGGTCCGGCATGAGCCGGATGGGCTGTCGACCGGCGCCCTCGTTGAAGCATCCGGGCTTTCGCAGAGCACATTTTCGACCCATCTCGCCGTCCTTGCAAAGGCCGGATTGGTTACCGCGGAAAAGCGGGGCCGGCTGCAAATCCAGCATGCGAATCTCGACGTTCTGCGCGGGCTCATGGTCTTCCTGGCGAAGGATTGCTGCCAGGGGCGCGCGGAACTGTGCGAGCCGCTTCTTGCCGAACTGACCTGTTGCTGATCGGGGATTTTATGAGCGACATCATCATCTACCATAATCCCGACTGCGGCACCTCCCGCAACGCGCTCGCCATGATCCGCAATGCGGGCATCGAACCGCATGTGATCGAATATCTGAAGACGCCGCCGAGCAGGGAGTTGCTGGTGCAACTCATCAGGCGCGCGAACCTTTCGCCCAGAGCCCTGCTGCGCGAGAAGGGAACGCCCTATGCCGCACTTGGCCTGGGTGACGAGAGTCTCGCCGACGATGCCTTGATCGACGCGATGATGGCGCACCCCATCCTCATCAATCGTCCGCTGGTGGTGTCGCCGCTGGGCGTGAAGCTGTGCCGCCCGTCCGAGGCGGTTCTGGACCTCCTCCCATCCCCGCAGTCCGCCACATTCGTGAAGGAGGATGGCGAGGTCGTCGAGGCGACGCGGCGATGACCATCCTCATTCGCCCGGCCAGAATCGCGGACGCGACCTCAGTCGCTGCGATTTATGCCCATCATGTGCTGCATGGGACGGCGACCTATGAGACCGTCCCGCCCTCCGTCGCTGATACAGAGGCGAAGATCGGGAACCTGGCCGGACGCGGCTGGCCCTTTCTGGTCGCCTGCATCGACACACAGGTCGTCGGCTATTGCTATGCGACGCAGTTTCGAGACCGGCCCGCCTACGCCTTTGCCTGCGAGGACAGCATCTATGTCGCCCATGACCGCCTGGGCGCCGGGATCGGTCGCGCCTTGCTCCAGGCCTTGATAGAGGCCGCCACGGTTTCCGGCTTTCGCCAGATGGTCGCAGTCGTCGGAGGCGCGGAGCCGGCGTCCGTGGCGCTGCACGCGTCCTGCGGTTTCCATCAGGCCGGACGCCTGGCCGCGATGGGCTGGAAGGCCGGCAGATGGCTGGACACCGTCTATATGCAGATCGCACTGGGGGACGGTTCCGCCACGCCTCCTCCTTCCGCCTGATCGGAGATTCGGCAATGACCCTGTTCGAACGATATCTCACCTTGTGGGTGGCCCTTTGCATTGTCGTCGGTATTGGCCTGGGGCACCTGATCCCCGGCGTCTTTCAGGCCATCGCCGCCGTTGAGATCGCGAGCGTCAACCTGGTCGTCGCATTGCTCATCTGGCTGATGATCGTCCCGATGCTGCTGCGCGTCGATTTCGGCGCGCTTCATGGGCTCCGCAGGCACTGGCGCGGCATCGGCGTGACGCTCGTCGTCAACTGGGCGATCAAGCCCTTTTCGATGGCGCTGCTGGGGACCGCTTTCCTTGGCTATCTGTTCGCCTCCTATCTTCCAGCAGGCGCTTCCCAATCCTATATTGCGGGCCTGATCCTGCTGGCCGCTGCGCCGTGCACGGCGATGGTCTTCGTCTGGTCGAACCTTGTCGAAGGCGATCCCAACTATACGCTCAGCCAGGTCGCGCTGAACGACCTGATCATGGTGTTTGCCTTCACGCCGATCGTCGGCCTTCTGCTGGGCATCGCGTCGATCACCGTGCCCTGGGACACGCTGGCAATCTCCGTCGGCCTGTACATCGTCGTGCCCGTGGTCGTCGCGCAGCTTGTCCGGTCCGCGATGTTGCGGCAGGGTCGAGCTGCGCTCGATGCGCTGCTGGCCAGACTGGGGCCGGCAAGCCTCGTCAGCCTGCTGCTCACGCTCGTGCTGCTATTCGGCTTCCAGGGGGAACAGATCGTGCGCCAGCCGCTGGTAATCGCGCTGATCGCGGTGCCAATCCTGTTCCAGGTCTACCTGAACGCGGGCATCGCCTATTGGCTCAGCCGCCGCCTGGGCGTGGCCTGGTGCGTCGCTGGTCCCTCGGCGCTGATCGGCGCGTCCAACTTCTTCGAACTGGCGGTCGCCGCCGCCATCAGCCTGTTCGGTCTCAGTTCGGGCGCCGCGCTTGCGACGGTGGTCGGCGTGCTGGTCGAAGTGCCGGTCATGCTTTCGATCGTATCCCTGGTGAACCGGAGCCGCCCATGGTACGAAAAAGGGATCGCTGCCTGAGATTGCGCCAGCTTGCCTATCCCGATCAACGGGGCCAGCCCCTCCCCTATCATTGACGCAATCGAACGCGGCGCCACGGTTCTGACCTCCGCGCCCTATCCTTCGCGGAATGTCACGGGATAATTGCTGCCTCGCTTGAGAAGGCCGAACCCTGACGGGGCGAAATAGCGCGGGCCGTTCCCCTCCACATCGAACCGACGATACTGGCTCAAGAGCGGACGCAGCCCGGCGATCGAACTCATCCTCGCGCAGCATAAGCGCTGTCATCGCAGCAGCATGTCCAGTCGCGCCGCACAAAAGCCGATCGCCAGAATGGATCCCAAACCCTCAATCCGATTATCCGGGCCGCGATGGCTATTATGATCGCCGCTATGATCGTGAAGACAGGCCGCGCTACGTCCGCCGAGATTGCAAGACCAACGGCACCACCGGCCTCCTGCTCGGTGCGGCCGCCGGCGCGCTGATCGGCAAGGAGATCGACAGCAAGCATCGTTGCTGAGGCCGTCTGCTGAACACAGGCACAGCGGGACGCATCCGCATAGGCAGTGAATGCGGCCCGCCCAACTTCATGCTTGCGTCAGTGGCGCCAGGTTCGAATTTTGGTCACGAACTGGCGATGCCGAGCCGGGAAGCTGGGGTGAGCAAAGCCCACCCCGCCCGTCTCACAGACCGTCAACGGCCTTGCTGACCAGGATATTCACCGCAACGCGGCGGTTCTGCGCCTTGCCTTCAACAGTGTCATTGCTCGCCACAGGGTCCGCTTCGGACATCCCTGTGGGGGTCAGCATGCGATAGGGTTTCCAGCCGCAAGCCTGCTGCAGGTAATTGATGACGCGACCGGCTCGCTTTTCGCTAAGCTGCTGGTTATATTCATAGTCTCCGGTGGAATCGGTGTAACCTACGACAAGCAGCAGGGCGTTGCTCATCCCCTCGGCAGTGGTCGCCGCGGCGCAGAGTTCGTTTTTCGCCTGCGCGGACAGCACCGCCTTGCCAGTGTCGAAATTCACGTTCGTCGTGCTTTTGATATTATACTGGTCGATCTCACCCATGCGACCGCGCAGCGCCGCCGTTGCCGCGGTCTGCTCCTCAAAGCCCTGCGCGGTGCCGTTCTGGATCATGGACGCGGTCTTGAGATCCTTGTTCTGGAGATTGATCTGGCTCGCTACCAGGCCGCCATCCGATTGCAATGTCTTGACGGCAACAGGCAGGCCGTTGAGCAGTGAGGTTGCGGCGAGCCTGCTGCGGTTGAGGCCGAAAAAGCCCTTGCTGGCAGTGATCCGGGTGGCGTCGTTGATGACGATGACGGATTTGGTGCCGTCGGCAGCCGTGACCTGCATCTTGTCGCCGCTGCGCGCGGAAATGATTCCCTTGATCTCCGGCCCTGCGGCCGTCTTGGCCGGAGGCAAATAGGCCGTCGCTGCGACGTCGGCGGCGGGTGGGGCCGGGGGCGCGTCCTGGGTCTGCGCAGACAGGCTGCCTGCCGATGCCCCGGAAAGCAGGGCAAGCATTAAGAGAAATTTCGGGCTTTTGGAAATGACACTCATCACGCTACTCCTTCAAAATTCGATCAGTCGGGCCTGCGTCACCGCAGCTTTTCGTCCGACTGCCGCCCGCGTGATGGCGTATTCAGCTGCCAGAACCCCCTCCATTTACCTTCGCAAGATATGTGGCATGGCGCTGCGGATGAGCGCCATGGATGTTCTGCCTGTTCAGATTAACCTTTCTGACACATGAACAGGCGGGTCACGCCGGTGCTTGTGCAGGCAATAGGAGCGCATCGTGCGACGAACCGATGCAGATAGTGCCGCGCAAACGAACATGCATCTTTGGTAAAGTTGCCCAATAGATTTTTGGGAGAATTGTCCTCAATTGATAACCATTGCTTCAAAGAGAGCGGGGTCGAGTTCCTTGGGCAAAATTCAACGGCCACCTTTTATCCTTCTGAAACATTCATTTGGCACGGTCTTGACGTCTTCTTTCAGCGCCTCGAACCGGTCTTGGCTCGACCCGAATCGGGAATTCGAGCCGGGATTTGAGCGATCGGGGAGTCAGTGCTGAAGCGCGTCGACCGGCCCGCAATGATTCTTGCACGGAGTGGAGCTTGTTATTGATTAACGCAGGGCGCATATCAGGATCATTGGCGCTCTTGTTCGAGACTGCCAGCTCGCAAATTGGTAGCGCTGGCTTCCGCTTGTGAAAGCGACGATTTAGTCGCGGACCAGCGCCAGGAAAGTCGGACCCAAGCCATGACAGCCAAAGACGTGAAATTGGCGCACGAAGCCCGTGAGGGCATCGCGCGCGGCGTCGACATCCTTGCCAATGCCGTGCGCGTGACGCTTGGCCCCAAGGGGCGCAACGTCCTTATCGACAAAAGCTTCGGCGCGCCGCGGATCACCAAGGACGGCGTGACCGTCGCCAGGGAATTGGAATTTAAGGACAAGTTCGAGAATATGGGCGCGCAGATGATCCGCGCCGTCGCGTCCAGGGCGCATGATCATGCCGGAGACGGCACTACGACGGCGACCGTGCTCGCCCAGGCGATCGTTCGGGAGGGGATGAAGTCGGTATCGGCCGGCATCGATCCGATGGACCTCAAACGCGGCATCGACCTGGCCGTCGCCGCTGTCGTTGCCGAACTCAAGGCCCGGTCCAAGCCGGTATCGAACAATCAGGAAATCGCCCAGGTCGGCATCGTTTCGGCCAATGGCGACGAGGTCGTCGGCAACCGGATTGCCGAAGCGATGGAGAAGGTCGGCAAGGAAGGCGTCATCACCATCGAGGAAGGGGCGAGCGTCGAATTCGAGCTGGACGTGGTCGAGGGCATGCAGTTCGATCGTGGCTATCTGTCGCCCTATTTCATCACCAACAGCGAGAAGATGGCGGTCGAGCTGGAAGACCCCGTCATCCTGATCCACGAGAAGAAGATGAGCAATGTGCAGGCGATGCTTCCCATATTGGAAGCGGTCGCGAAAGCGCACCGTTCGCTGCTCATCATCGCAGAGGATATCGAGGGCGATGCGCTGTCGACGCTGGTCGTCAACAAGCTGCGCGGCGGCCTGAAGGTCGCAGCGGTCAAGGCGCCGGGCTTTGGCGATCGCCGCAAGGCGATGCTGGAAGATTTGGCCATATTGACGGCCAGCGACGTGGTGACCGAGGATCTTGGCATCAAACTGGAGGATGTCACGCTGGACAGGCTGGGCACAGCCAAGCGCGTGACGATCACGAAGGATAATACGACGATCGTGGACGGCGCGGGCAGTCCGGATGCCATCAAGGCACGCGTCGCGGCACTCCAGGCGCAGATCGAAACAAGCACGAGCGACTATGACCGGGAAAAGCTGCAGGAACGTCTTGCCAAGCTGTCCGGTGGCGTAGCCGTCATCAAGGTCGGCGGGTCATCCGAACTGGAGGTCAAGGAACGGAAGGATCGGGTGGAGGATGCTCTCCACGCGACCCGCGCAGCGGTGGAGGAAGGCATAGTGCCCGGCGGCGGCACCGCCCTCCTTTATGCGTCGAAGGCGTTGGACGGCCTTGCCCCCGTCAATGACGACCAGCGGCGCGGCATCGACATCATCCGCAGGGCGCTCCAGGCGCCGCTCCGTCAGATTGCGGAGAATGCCGGACATGATGGCGGCGTGGTTGCCGGTCGATTGCTGGACGGGAAGGACGAGAATCTGGGCTTCAATGCGCAGAGCGAGCAATATGAGAACCTGTTCCAGTCCGGCGTCATCGATCCGACCAAGGTTGTCCGCACCGCCTTGCAGGACGCGGCCTCCATTGCCGGGCTGCTGATCACCACCGAAGCGGCAGTTGCCGAACTGGGAACCGACAGCCACGGCCCGCAAGCCATGGCTTCCGGTGCGGGATACTAGGACGGATCGACATTCAGATGATGACGCGCCGAAAATGGTGGTTTTCCGTGACCCGGAGCGCAGCCTACTAAAAGTAGGTGAGCAACGGAAGCACGGAAAAGTGCCATTTGCAGGCCGTCAGGGCTGAATGTCGATCCGTCCTAGGGCACGCCGCGTTAAATCGAACGCAGGACGCGCGCTCCAGCCCTTTGTTGTCGCATCGTACGCAAAACCGGTCCCACTTTTGCGCACGATGCTATGGGGCGGCTTCGATCCGGCACCCAGACGAATAGATGCGCGCCGACCGGAAGTTTCATGTTACAACCCGCCATCACCCCGATCATGCCGCAGGCATGTTGTGACAGAGAGACCATCGCGCTCCCGCCTGCAAACCGGGAGATAGCGCGATGTCCGACGATCCGACCCATAGCCGCCCTGCCGATGGGACGGCGTCATGACGATCCGCACGACACTTAAGTCGATGACATTTTCGGCGCCGTTTCGCCTGTCGGGCTTCGAAGCGCTTTTGCCCGCCGGCACTTATGTCGTGGAAACTGACGAAGAATCATTTGAGGGCAATGTCCATACGGGTTTTCATCGGACAGCGACCACCCTGCGTATACGAACAGGCGCTACCATCGAACATCACCGGGTCGACCCCCGCGATCTGGACGCAGCATTGCAACGAGATCGAGATGTGGCGCGAGACGGGTTAGTTCCGGCTGGTTCGCCAACAGAAGGGATTCGGCGCTCCGATGACCCTCCGCCGGCCAACTGGCGTTGGGTTCCCCTGTGGGTCCGAAACAAGCCCGCCGATGGCAAGCGGTAGACCAGTCATGTTCAACAGTTCAACGATGTGCAAACAGCAGGCAGCCCATCATCGGCAGGTTGCCGCCGCTACATCGCTTGAGAAGGTACGGGCGATCGCGCTGGCGGCCGCCAGTGCCTGGGACGTCCAGGCCGGGGAGGCCGAGGCACGCGAAAGCGGAAAGCAGGACATGCTCAGCGCTGAGGATGCGGCGATCGCCCTGGAATTTCAGCGGGAGGACGAGGAAGAGGCGGCGATGCGCGCCAGCGACAAGCTGGACGAGGCCGATTTCAATCCCCCGCAACAGAGCCGTGATGGGATCAGCATATGAACGTTCAAATCGAGCAATTCGGCACCTGGTTGATAGGACAGCACAGCCGTCCTGGCTGGATAGGAGATCTGGCGCGGGCGGCGGCAAGCGACCGGACGTTTCCTCGGTCGGGAGACCCCGATACGATACGCGGTCATCTTGATCGGACGCACGCGGAAGCCGACATGTTCGAGGCGCTCGACGATGCTGAAGCTCTCTGGTTCGGCTTTGGGCGGCACTGATTGCAGCCGCCTGCAACAATCCAAAAACACGTCTTGAAGGAGCGCCCAAATGGCCAAAAGTCAAAAAAGATCAAATCGCGAGGTTCGCAAACCCAAAGCCGAAAAGCCCAGGAAGCAAAATGCATCCAACCCTTCCCAAAAGCCAGGCGGGATGAATATTGTAACCTTGAAAAGCTGAAGTCGCACGGGTGCTGCGGAAGGCCGGGCGGCTTTCGCTCGATCGGATTTCGAAGTTCGGCCTGATCGGGTCGCGCTTGATCGACCGTCAAATGAACAACCTCTGAAGGGCGTGTGCCGCGCACCTGTGGACTGGCCTTGCAAAGGGGGAGCAAGCCGGGCATTGGACAGCGTCACCGCGCAATGGACGCCATGCTGGTTTACGTCGCGATTGATCTCAGAATGCGACGGGAACAGCATGAATCGTAACGACGCTTCATCAAAGCGGTCTTCTGGCATGCAGGCCTGCATCGTCGATGAACGGCAAGCCAGAACCGCCAAGGCAAGCCGCCCGCCCATAGAAACGGTGGATGTCGCGGATATTCCGGGCGGTGGCCAATTGCACCTGCTGAAATGCGGCAAGGAATTTTCCATCCAGTTCGGCAGCGACGAATTGATGGGAAGTCAGGACCATGTTTCGGAAATGGCGCTGGCCACCCTGACGAGCGAGCGCCTGACCAGAAAAGACGGGCATGTCCTTGTAGGCGGTCTTGGCATGGGCTTCACCCTGGACGCCGTCCTTGCCGCATGGACTGCCGAGGCCTTCGTGACTGTCGCGGAACTGGTTCCTCAGATCGTCGTCTGGGCCAAAGGGCCGCTAGCGCATCTGTTCAAGAAAAATCTTGCGGATCCCCGCGTCAGCTTGCGCCTGCGCGATGTCTACGATGTCATTACGGAAACGTCAGAGCATTTCGACGCCATTCTGTTGGATGTCGACAACGGGCCCGACGGCTTCATCACTCCCGGCAATGACCGGCTATATTCGCATGCCGGTCTTGCCGCTGCTTATGCCGCATTGCGGCCGGGGGGACTCCTGTCCGTCTGGTCGTCCTATTCGGATGATTGCTTTGCCGGCAGGCTTGAAGCTTCCGGCTTCGAAGTCGATGAAATCATCCTGCCAGCCTATGTGGGCAGTTCGGAACGCTGGCACAATATCTGGTTCGCGGCCAAGCCAAGCGACCCCGCCCCCCTATCTCCCCCGCAGTGATGCCCCCTTGCGGAGCAGAACGGAAATGATCTTGGAATAGGCGCGCGCCTGTTCCTCATGCTTCCTCTTCTCGACCGGGCAGAGCGCGAGATCGGCATGGTTCAGTTCCGCCTGCCTGCGGCGATCGAGAGAATCGAAGCGATCCATGGCTATTTCCGATGGAGCGAGGGAGCCCACTGCCGGGCCATGTGCGATGCCGAGCGGGTTACGACGCCCTCGATCAGCTTGTCCTTCATCAATATGCGAAAGGCGTCGGCATCCCTGGGATCGAGCATCACGACCCTTGCGCCACCGGAAACCAACGCTTCCACGGCGGATACCCGGAATGCATGCTTTGTGCATGTCGCCTCAATGACATCGGTCGTGGCCCACACGTTGACGACCCTGCTCATGCCGCACCGCCTTCGACGTTGAATGGAAAGGGGTTGAAGGAAGCCGAACCATCCGGTTGCTGGGTGCGGTAAGGATGGGGATGGTGGCGGATGCGGGTCGCATATCCCTGTGCGAGCCGTTGATGAACGCGACGCGCCACGGAACTATGCGCGATCCGTGCGCGCAGCAACTCCTCCTGCTCGCGTTTCAACAGGTAATTCAGGTCTTCCATGACAGAGCTCCTCTGCTGGCAAGCGGGAGCACGATGGTCTCTCTGTCACGGCGAATGCTTGCAGCAAATTTCGCGCAATAATGGCTTAATAGCATAGAAGGCCATTCCCGTCCCCCGGGAAAGCCGCATAGATTTAAAAAAATCTGTTCCGGCCGCCTGAGGGCTGCTAGGAAAGATCATCGGGTCTTTCTTCCGCACGATCCGACAGAGAGACTTGGGTGCTCCCGCGCATAGGGAAGCATGTGATGCAGGAAGATCATCTCTCTTTTCAAATGGCACTGATCGCATCGGTCATCGTGCTGATTTTTCTTGGCTGGCGCATTTTCGGACGCGGCGGTTAATACTTGCTTTAATAACGGCGCAGCAGATGCGCCGGCTGTTCCAGACTATTATCGAAGGCCTATGACGATTCAGCCCCAATCCCCCCAGTCGCTCTCAAGGATTCAACAGAACTGGCTTGCCGCCAATGAGCGTCGGCTTCTCAACTGGCTATGCCACCGGATGCCGTCCTGGATAACGCCGGATCGTCTGACGGCGACGGGCATGGCGGGCGCGGCGATGATCTTTGCCGGATATGCCGCCAGCAACATCGCCTCGTCCTGGCTGCTGCTCGCCATTGCGGGCTATGCCGTGCAATGGTTCGGCGATTCCATGGATGGCAGCCTGGCGAGATACCGACGCATCGAACGTCCATCCTACGGATATTTCATCGATCATAGCTGCGATGGGTTGGCGACGCTGCTCATCCTTGCCGGGATGGGCATCAGCCCGTTCGTGACGATGAATGTCGCCCTGATCGCTCTCGCGGGCTATCTGCTGCTGTCGATCCACGCCTTTCTGTCGGCGCGGGTGTTGGGCGAATTGAAGCTTTCCTATCTTTCCGCCGGACCGACCGAACTGCGGCTGATGCTCATCGGGCTGACCGTCATGATGATGGTGCTGGGAACGGCGCCCGGACTCTTCGGGCGCTGGTCGGGCTTCGATATATTCGTGGGGACGGTCGGTTCGATTCTGATCGTCCTGTTCATCGGCCAGACGCTGGTCACGGGGAAAAGGCTTGCCCTGGCGGAAACGGAACGCCGCATCCCGAAGTGAGAGACAGGCCGGCGCCTGGACGGCGATCGGGATTTGCCGTCGCCCGAGGTCTGGAAAGCGCGCCTGAAGGAATTCAGGCGTCTGCCCGTTCTTCCAGGCGCTGCTCTGCAGCGCGCAGACCTTCGGCGCTCTCTATCGCCAGATCGAGCGGCCTTCCGCCCAATTGCGCGTCATCGCCGTTGAGAAAGGCGATAGCGTCCTGCGCGCCCAGCCGGGCGATCGCCAATTGGGAAATACGACCCTGCCGTGCCGCCTGTTCCGGAGAAAGACGGGGGCCGCTGAAATGTCTGCCTGATTGTCTAGCCAAAGAGCCGCTCCTGATGAGCCGCCTTGTCGGCGGCCTGTTGTTTTCGGTCGGCCTCGCCCATCAGGACACGGTCGGCCATCGCCTGCCATGCCGCCTTCGCGCGCAGGCAGCGATCGCGCACATTGGCCAGATCGGTTTCGCCCGCCTCACGGGCGCATTGGGCAACCCGCGCCAGGTAGAAATCGCTGGTGACGGACATGGGCAATCTCCCGAATGAAATCGAGCTGTGGCGTTTCAGCCAAGCATTTCGGCCACGACACGGCGCAAATCCGGGGCTGACAATACGCCCGCGGACGCGGGCCGATGGTCCGGCCGGCGCGTCTTGCGAAAAGCGGAAGGCCCATTGGAAAGGCCGGAGATGTTCGGAAATTTGAAATTCATGATATTCCTGATGAGCGCCTATGGGCGCACAATGATTGAAAGTGGCGCGCAAACTCGGCGCTGCCTATGCCGCCGCGATATGGGCGGTCCGGGTGTGCGCGGACGACTTGCATCGTCCGACGCGTGGAGGTCGCTGGACCGGAATCCGGCCTGGCTGCAGGAGACCGACTACAGTCCCCCATGTCCTTCAACATTCCCTGCACTTTCGCCAGCCCTACGAACGGGAAAGCGGGAAACGGCGCCCCGGCACCGCCAAAGGCCGTGCCGGGAAACGTTGCTTCAAAACGGATTGTCCGCTTGACCGTCCTGTTCAGGCGGTTTCGAGATTGATGGCGGACTGCTTGCCGCGACGATCGATCTCGATCTCGTAACTCAGCCGCTGGTCCTTGTTCAGCGTCGCCATGCCCGCGCGTTCGACGGCGGAAATGTGTACGAAGCTGTCGTTGCCGCCGTCCTCGGGCGCAATGAAGCCATAGCCTTTGTCAGCGTTGAAGAATTTGACGGTGCCGATGGGCATGGGATGTTTCCTTTCACGAAAACAGGATACCCGCCCGCAAAAGCACGAGCGGAGCCGATAGCGCGAGAAGGGAAGGAGCACCCATAGGGGCAAATTCCGTCGCAGGCGACGTTTAGCGCCTTCCATATGACGAGCGACGGGGCAAAAGTCAATCTGCCTTCCTTTGACGCTTATGGAATAGTTTAAATCTCGGCTTGAGCTAGGACAGGATTAACGTGGTGTGATATAAAATGACATCCGTCCTGATCGAACGACGGTGCCGAAAATGGACTCAATGAATTTGCCGTCAGCCACGTTATTATATCAACTTATCCAACGCATCGTTAAGCTGGCGAACTTCATCCGCTGAAAGATCAAGGCCATTTTCCAGTTTTTCTTTTACCACGCTCAAAAGATGGGAAAGACGGTCCAGTTTTATGAGTGAGCCAGCATCATCTGACTCTGCCCCCAACTGCCGGGTCGCCCCGATCAGCATATGGGCAAGGTCGATGCCTTTCGCGGTAGGACCCATGATGCGCTCCCGCTTGATGAGGGAGCGCATATGTCTCTCAGTCGCTTGAGGGCGAGACAGCGACTGTAAACGCTCTTAACGATCCGGAGAGCGCAACGGAATGAGCACGGACGACACCAAAAACCGGGATAATGTTAGAGATTCTATTGTTGTCGCCGCTACCGCATTTCGTTCTGCTCTTGACCGCGTGGATCGGGACACATGGGCCAAAGTCACTGTTGTCACCTCATTCCCGCACGGCGCTTGCGGTCACTGCGCCGGGTTGCTTGCGCGCTATCTGAGCGACAGGCTGGACATCGAACCTTCCTATGCGTCAGGCCGTGTCAGCTACCTCGTCGACGGCAAAACTCATGCTTGGATTGAGTATGATGGCCTGTTCATCGATATTTCAGCCGATCAGTTTGGTTTACCCCCGGTCATTGTCGAGGCGTGGTCTCCCTTCCATGACCAGGCGACCGAAGTCACCCGACACCCCATAATCAACGATCATTGGTGGGGACAGTATGCTGCACCTGTTTATACGGAGGCTTTAGGCATACTCGGAATTTAGGCGGCTTTCCTTCGATCCCGCCGGATCATAAGCCCAAAGCACTTCCCGATGGGAACCCAGGGCGGACCTATCTCAAAGCGCATTTCTCCCATGCCCCACGACAGACCCACACCCAGCGGAAATCCGGTTTGGGCCGCTTCCTATCGAAGGCATTTTGGTAGGAAACAATGTCGAAATTCGACCCGCGCTATACCTGCATGCGCCTTCTTGGAAGCGGCTTAAGCGACAGCCTTCCGCAGAACTTCATTGATCCGGGACTGCCATCCTGGCCCACCAGCGCGGAAGCGTTCCAGCACTTCCTTGTCGATACGCAGAGAAACCTGTTCCTTGGCTGATCCGCGTGGCCGTCCGCCCTTCGATTTTGGGAAAACTGCAGCCAGTTCGGGAAAACCGCCGATCGGTCGCGCGCGCGCAAAATCCTCTTCAGTCCATTCAGGATTACCGTCGTCGAAAATGAAGGGAGGTCTCTTAGACATGTCGCTTCGTCTCCTTCGCATGCGCCCGTCGCAGACTGATGACGCGGACAACCCGTCCACGCAGCGTCACGGCGGCACAATAGTTCAGGCCATCAATGCGAAATCGACGCTCGGCGAACCGACATCCTCAACGACAACAGCCTGCTCCAGATCGGCGGCCCGCGAAAGGGGCATACCTTGCTTCATATTGGCGGCATTCTTTGCGGAGTCGAACTCGATTTCCACGATGTTTTTGTATCTACATATACCCCATAAGTCAAACTGTTTTTGTAGATACAAAAACATGTAGCAGTAGAGGCAGCATTATAAAGCTACCCTGCTTGCCGTCAGGATAAAATTGCAAATTTCCGTCAATCGCCAGTAACCTCGCCCTCATCATCCCTCGGCTTGGCCACCACGCGACGCAACCGCGCAGCTTGGATCAATTTCTCAATTTCATATAATAGGCTCCGGCCTTGATCGGTTTTGCCGTTATCATCGTTGGGATCGTCGGCGAACAGGGCCTTCGCCTGTCCAGCAAGGTCGATCATTTGCGCATAACCCTCCTCCCCCAGTTTCTTGCGCACCTTTTGGGCGCCCTCGGTCAATGCATGAAACTCGCTTTCGATATCCCGGTCGGGGAATACACCCGATTTGTCGATGAAGGTAGGCGCCCCCAAAAACATGGATCCCAGCAGATCATAGATTTCGCCAAGAGACGCAGGAATATAAGGATCAGGATTATGGTAAGAGCTGGTAGAATGACCGCTCATCGCTTCGCCTCCGGTCGGGTAATGATGTAACTGTTCTCGGCCCCGATCCGACGAGGACGAATGATGACCACATGGGTCGGACGGAAATCAGCATCGAAAAAGCCGCGCACCTGCGGCATTCGCAAGGTCTTTTGCGTGAGTGTAACATCATAAGCGATATTGCCGACGCGAATATCGGGAAGGCGAAAACTCAACTCACTGCCTGAACTGTCATTCTCTCTCCTGTTCACGCGCACCGGCCCTTTCCCGGCCGCATCGATACCATAAAGATGGTAACGCCTACGCAGATCGCTCCGGACCCGTCGATCTATGAAATTGCCGAGCGCTTCCTGCTCCGAAAGGCGAATGTTCAGCCTGCCAGCGCGTAACAATTTAATACCTTCCGCATAGGCCTGATCAACTCTCTCCTGGACAAAGCGTAACGTCTCGACCTGCAATGGACGTACTTCGTTCCTGGTTCGCAGAAAGGCTACCGCTTGATCGAAGCGCAGCGTGTTCAGTTGATTGACCTGGCCCTGCAATGTTTGAGGGAAACCGAGACTATCAAACCGATAATCAGGATCGACAGCTCGGATTTGGTTGATCAACTGGTTCGACCATTCGCGTGTCAGTTCGGTGGTCAGTTCTTGTGCAGGACCAGCGATATCGAAGAGGCTATCGGCAAGGGCGACAATTGCCCCTCCGGGCTGGCCCTGCAAACCAGGCACAGCTTGTTGCAGCGTCATAGGATCCTGGAACGCCCGAATATTGCTTCCGCGTGAGGTTCTCGGCACGCGGGGCAACGACGCAGGAACAATAGCGGCATTACCTTCGCTTGACCGATACACAGCAGCTAGGGGCCGCACGGACTGGTTTTTGACGGGCAGGACATGCAAGTCTCGGTCGATCCGACCACCGACGACCGTTGCCAAACCCGCCATGCGAGGAGCATTTCGCCGGCCATGTGAAACTATTACTCGGCTCAGCGAACGCGGCCCGCCCGGCGCGAAAGTGAATTGCCCGTTTCCAGGATCGTGATAGGGATTGAATTTGACTTCAATGTCGCCGTGGTATCGCGCAACCGGCCAACTTCCGGTTCGTAACCAAATGGCATATGCATGCCGATACGTTTCCGATGATATTTCCATCTGGCACCCCGATTTGCCATCGCGGTAGGAACATATCAGCAACATTTTCCAACAAGTCAATGCCAATCGCAGCCACTATACCAAAACAGATCAGATGCGTAACTCCGGCTCTCAGCCTCAAAAGCTGATGATGAGCATGTCCAGCGCGGCACCAATCGCGTCCGCATCAGAACCGAGCGATTGCACTATTTCTCCTAATTCGCGGATAGGGACACTCGCGGCAAACTGCGTAACCATCGAAAACCGCAGGCTTTCCGCCTCGAATATCGGATTAAATCGCGCTGCAGGTTTGGGCGCTCGGTCAATCGGCAGCGGCAGGACGACAAGACGCGTGTTGAGATCACTGAATATCTGCGTAGCTTTGGGAAACAACTCGCTGATTGTTGGGACCGGCGCATCGCGTTCATCGATGCAGAACTGATCGATGACGAACATCATCGCGCAGCCGTAGGCGCGCATCCTCTTACTGAACTGCTAGAACGAGCCAGACTCGCCGGAGGCAATGCTTCGCCGATTTTTCATTAGGTAATTCAGACGATTACAAAGATGCGGTGCGACGCTTTTTACGCCGCAATGATAGTCCACCATCCTGTCTGCGATTGAAGATCGATGAGATGGAAAACCTAGAGGGACCGGAATCGTTACTCGCGATAGCGACCGATTTTGGGGCCACTCCATCTTCAACCGTCATCCTCGCGCTTCATCTCCGTCATTCTCCGCTGATGCGCGAAGACTCGAAAGCGGAATTCCGTTTGGTGGCCCACCGCCCAGCCGCCCTGAACGTCCTGACCGCAGTTGGCCCATGGTCTGATTGCGCAGACGCACAGTTCATACGCGGCATCTGGTCTATGAGAGTCGCCGGGATCGATGAAAATCGGCCCCGACGACCAATTTATCAGAAGGTCAAACGCAGGCCCGCGCGTGCGCTGCCGCGTCTGTCTGCGTTACCCGCTTCCCCGCTAACCGCACTGAACAGCGTCAGGCTTGCGCTTAGAGCGACGTCAGCTCCCAAAGTGGCGGTGGCCAAGACGGGCGCGCGCCGGGCGCCAGCTGCAGCAAGGCCGAAGTCTCCTCCGCCCATGGCAGCGATTGCGAACGGAGACCGGCCATCGACCTGGTAACGCACCCCGAGCGAAAGGTAAGGCCGTGTGGCAGCGGCCTCCTTCATGCCGCCCTTGAACGTCAGGGCGCCATCGACGAATACGGCGCCGTCGCGATTGCGGGCTACTTGGAGCGCGTAGGGACTGCCACCCGTCTCTGTCACCGGATCTCGGCCTGTGCGAATGGCCGTTACCCCGATGCCTGGCTGTACGATCCAATTACCGTTGAGCGGCATAGTGTAGCCGATGCTGAGGTCGCCGGTCCAGCCAGTCAGATCATAGCCCCCCTTCGCTGAGCCACCAAGCACGCTGCGGTGGGTCTCGGCGTTGCTGCCGTCGTAAGCCACCGTTGCCATGATGGCGAGGCTGCCACTGGTCCAGCGGCCATGGACACCCGCAACCACCGCATCGACCGAGGTCTTGGAGCCCAGCGACGACAGGGTCTGTTGGCTGTTAAGGTAACCGACGAAGCCGCCGATTGACCAGTCATTGCTTCCCCAGCCAATTCCGCCAAGGAAACCGTAACCGCTGATCCGGGTCCGCGCTGTGCCTTGCAAACTGTTATCGAGCGTGCGGATGTTGCCTAGTGTGCTTGCGAACGTAAACGCTCCGGGCGTGTCGCGACGCGGCGCGAACGCAACGCTGCGCCCGACATCCGCCAGTTCCAGCCCCTGCTCCACCGTAACCTGACCGGCTGCCGCATAGGCCTCCGGCGTCAATTGCGCGAAGACGACTTGACTTGAGGTGCTGGCGTTGGCGATCAATCCTGGAACCGCAGCCATGAACGTCGACGAGGCTTGGCCGCTGACCAAAAGGCCGTTGACGTAGTTGATGGAGCTTTGGACCTGCGGCGTGAAGGTCGGATCGTTTTCAAACTGCCCCAGCAACAAAATGGTGCCGCCGGTTTGGGCGATGACGCCGAAAATCGAACCCGACCTGAGGATATTCGTAAAGCTTCCGGTGATGCTGTTGGCGTCGATCAGATCCAGAGACTGGCCGGCGGTCACGATCCCGCTCGCCTCGATCTGAAGTGTAGCGCCCTGAGCGATCGAGAGATTGCCGTTGACGATCAGCTTGTCGGAGACAGTAGGCGTAATCTCGAAGATGGAGACTGAAGTACCGGCCAGTGCGACGTTGCCATTCACGGTCATCGTGCCGGGCGACGCGCCGGGGCTAAGCGTGCCTGCGACGGTTATGCTACCGGTGATAGTGCCTGCCGAACCGAAGGTTGCCCCTTGCCCGACGGTGATTGTCGGCGCCGTGATCGTCGAGCCCGCAAGCCCGACTACTCGACCGCCGGTGAGCACTATGCTGCCAAGCGAGGCGTCACCGGTTATTTTGGCGAGCCCCGCGCTGATGCGCAGCGCCTCCACATCGGAAATCGCCGAGAAGGCAGCTTCGCCTCCGGTGATTTCCACGGCGTCGGTGCCTTCTCCGCCGTCGATGGAGCCGGCAAATGTGCCGCCGGCGAGGCGCAGGAGGTCGTCACCGCCACCGAAGGCAACGGAACCCATCGTGCCGCTGTTCTCAATCAGATCGTTGCCTTCGCCAAGCACCATTCCGCCCAGAATGGCCCCCGTGTTGCGAACGATGGCGGGAAGCGCCCCCGACACATGAATGGCCAGCGCGCCATCCCCGCTGGCCTCGATGCGGCCGGCGTTCTCGAGGGTGAACGAAGTGCCTTGCGTCTGGATCGCCACGGCGCCGGCGCCGGTAGCGACGATCGTCCCCGTCTCGGCATTGGTGATCGTGCCATTTACGAGACCATATGCCGGGCTTTGCCGACCGTATATTTGAGGAACGGCAAGGTCCAGACTCACCGCGATTGCGGCTTCACCATTCGCAGGCGCAATGGCGCTGATCTCGCCGCTGTTGGAGAGTGACACGGTGCCGGGTATGCTGGCGTCATATGATCCAGCCACTAGCTGCAGGGCGGTACCGGCAGCTCCATTGGTGATCGTACCACTGTTGGCGACGCTTACCGTGCCGGGCAGGCCGTCCTGCGAATTAGCCGCATGGGCTAGCAGGCCATCTTCGAACGTACCGGTATTGGCTATGTCGATGGCGTATGCATACAGAGTCGAAGCTAGGCCTTCAGTCTGGCTTGCCGTCACAACACCGCTGTTTTCGAACGAGAGCGCACCACTGTTCCAGACCGCGACAGCGGGACCGGTAAAATCAGCCGATCCGATTGTCCCGGTGTTGACAAGGCGCGTGACCGAACCGCTCACGTTACCCGCGATTGAGCTGTCGTTGATGAAGCCGCCCAGCGTCTCACCGAGGGTGGCAGCTTGTCCGGAGTAGGAAGGGCTGCCCAACACCACGTTGCCCAAGAGCGCGATTTTGTTGACGACAGTGCCATCCCCCGCAGCATGGAAATTGGTGAGGGAGGCATCAAGCCCCGTCAGTGTCGCGACCGTATCCGCACCGAAGGCGGCGACTATCCCATCTTCGAAGCCGCTGCCCGGAACTGCACCGACCGAAACAGTGCCACTGCTCGTCAGCGCGATGCCGTATGCGTCACGGCCTTCACCCGCGTCGATAGTGCCGCTCACCCCAGTGGCGTTTCCACTCTGGAGGAAGACATCGTCGCCGTTGCCCAGCCTCAGGTCGCCCGTGAGGGTCCCACCGTTGGCGTAATAGGCGCTGCCGCTGCTATACCGATATCCGAGGTCGACATCGCCAATGATGGAGCCAGCGTTTGTCACGGCTCCGCCGTTCATGGTGATGGCCATGCCGTTGCCGCCCGTAATCGTGCCTCCGGCGAGATTGGTGACCTGCCCGGCGGACGTGATCGCGGTGGACGCGGTGCTGGCGATCGTGCCGGAATTCACGACCACGGTTCCGTTGCCCCCCCAGATCGCGTTGCCTGCCGTCTGGATGGTGCCGCTGTTGCTCACATTGTTGGCATTGTAGACGCCGTAGGAGGTATGTGTACCGGTCTGCTCTATAGTGCCTGTATTGACCACCGCACCGGCGCCAAAGGCACCATAGCTCCCTTCAAGTTCGATGCGCCCGTTGTTGATCAGAGTGCCGGCCCAAACGACGGCAGCGTTAAAGGAGTCACCGCCGTTGGTCGCGGTGTAAGCGGCCCTGATCGTGCCTTCATTCTGGAGAGTGTCGGCCGATCCCGGGCTGACTACGCCAAAGGCTCCCGCAAAGTAGTCATTAATCGTGCCGCTCAGGGTGCCGCGGCTAATGATGGTCAGCGTACCGTCTTGTGCGGATCCCGGAGTCAGGGCGGTCGCAGTAACTTCGATCGCTGCCTGGTTGGTGGTTGAGATGTTGGCGTTCAGGTCCACCGTGCCGCTGCCAGCGAGCACCAGCGGCAAGTTCTGGGCCATGTCTGCGGTGAGGGTCAGATGCGCGCCTTCAACTAGTTCATAGCCAGTAGTGGCGAACGGTCCCACCGCGCCGATTACGGCGCTCGCATCTCCGGAGACGCGGTAGCGCAGCAGGCCGTCCGTGGCGGTCACAGTTCCGTTGATACCGGCGAACTGGCTCGTGCCGGTATTGACGAGATCGGTCACCAGCGTATCGCCCTTGCCCAGCGTCAGGTTACCGTTGAGAACACCGCCGGTGAGCGCGACATAGGTGTTGTGATTGCTGTAATAGGAGCTGTCGCGCGAAGAGACGAAGGTCACATCTCCGTTGATCGTTCCCGCATTGAAGACATAGGCATTGTACGTGCTGGTTGATCCGTAGGGATCGTGTCCGGTGATGGCCCAGGCCCCGCCTTTGATCACCCCGCCGGCAAGGTTGTTGAGCACGCCGTAGTTTCCAAGGCCCACTGCGGTGCCGTATTCGCTGGTGGAGATCGTGCCGCTATTGGTCAGAACATAGCCGGTGACGGCGCCGTAGGTCGCGCCCTCGATCGTGCCGCTGTTGACGGCCGGCGTATTGTCGGTGTTGCCGCTGAGATCGACGCCGATGCCCCCGGTCGATCGGATCGTACCGCTGTTGTCCAGCGCGCCGTCGAACATCGAGAGCGCGGTATTGGCGGCGGTGATGGTGCCGGAATTGACAACGTCGCCATCTGTACTCACGCCGTTGCCGCTGGACGTGATCGTCCCGCTGTTGGTCAGCGTGCCATAGAAGCCCATGGCTACTGCGTAGTAACCTTGGGTCACTGTTGCATCAATGGAGCCGGTGTTGGTGAGGCTAGGACTTCCGGACACATAGTACGGCACGACGAAAGCCTGCCCCTGCGTCGTGATCGCCGCCGCGTTGACGACAGTGCCGGAGCCGTCCAACTCAATGGTTCCGGGAGCCACGAAGCCCTGACCAAGCGTGAGCGTCGTGTCGGCCGCAGGGGCAAGCCGCAGGTACTGAAAGCTGGTCGGCAATGCGATAGCGGTGTATACAGCCAGGTCCGCGTCGGGCGCGAGCACCAGGGAATTGGTGCCGTCGCCAGCATCGATCTTACCAGTAATCCCGGTCACCAGCGTCGCCGTGCCATCATAGAGGCCGTAAATGAGGTCGTTGCCGCTGCCCAGCGAGACGTCGCCTGCGATCGTTCCCTGGGTGGAATCGATGATGCTGTAGAAGTAAGTGCCGAAAGCAGGTTGTGTCACGATATCCCCGGTGATCGTGCCGCTGTTGGTGAGCGTCAGCGAGGTGGCGACGATCGCGGTGCTGCCCGCGGTGGAAATGGCCCCCCCGGCCAGATTGACGATCGAGATTCCCTGCCCCTGAATGGCTGCGCCGGTGCCAGCATTGGTGATCGTACCGCTGTTGGTCAGCGGGTTGAACACGGTGGACAGGTTCGCAATCGTCGCCGCGGAGGACGTGGAGCGGATGGTGCCGCTGTTAGTCCAACCAGTAGGATAGGGGTGCGAATTGTAGGTGGTGGTCTGGTCGATCGCGCTGAGCGATCCTCCATCGATGATCCCGACGTTGTTCAACTCCCCGATCGTGCCGACGATCGCGCCGATCGTGCCGCTCTGAGCGTTGTCGATGACCTCGAAAGCGCCGCGCGCAGGATCGGTTGCCAGCAGGGCGACACCGGAAGTCCCCGTAATGGTGCCGACATTCGTCACGCTAACGAGCGCGGGGGCATAATCGTTCCCGGACGAAGGCCCGACGGTGATGCCCGTGGCTCCCGACACGGTAGCGCCCGCCTCAACTGTGACGTTCGCCGTTGTGCCATAGAAGTCGTAGCTATTCGCTGCCACCGGTCCGGACAGGACCGCGATGCCGCTCTGCGTGCTGCCGTCCACGCTGCCGCCCACGTTGATCGCGGCCGTGCGCGCCTCATAAGATCCAGGGACTTGCGCGATATCCACCGTTATCGCCGCACCGCCATCGCCAACGACGCTGGCCAAGGAAGCAACCTGCACCGTGCTGCCGCTGGTGGTTACGCGTAGGCCATCGGTATCGGTGCCTGTGCAATCCGTGGTGCTATCTGCCACCGTCGGGTCAGGGCTGCATTGCGCCCATGCCGGAGATGCCGATGCAACTGCTACAGTTGCAATGCTCGAACCGAGCGCAAAGAACCAGTGACGCGCCCGCGCCATCTGTCGGTCAGACATTGAAAAAATTCCCCCGCTTTTGAACACTGTGTATCCGCCAGATTTCAATCCTGTGGCACAAAGGGATAAGGTGTCCAGAAATTCCGGCGAGATTACAAAATTTTTAATGCCACTGGGGCACCGGGAACACTTGCCTCAAGGCAGTCTCAAGAAATCAGAGGGTTAAACCGACAGTCGTTGATCTCGCGCGTCGCTAAGCATGGCTCTGGCCCGGGAAGATTGGCGGAAAGGCGATCGGCGGCTTCTTCGAATGTACCTGATCGACACGAACGGCAGTGACCTGCAAAACCACCTCTGAAACCCGATGGGCAGAAAACTGGCCAGCCTTGCTCGTTCAAGCGGGCAACGCCAATAGTTTCGCGCATGCCCACTTCCCGCCAACAGCTGTCGTTCGCCATCGCCCGCCTGAAGGGCAGGAATGTCCCAAGCCCAGTCATTCCAGCTCTCCAAGGGTCGAGGTGTGAATGAAGGTCGGCTTTCGGCGGGCCATTTGGGGCCAGTGAATGCCCGTAATGTTGGCGGTCGGGGTTGTTCAAGTCGCCCATATGAACCTGACCAGCGCCATGGCAAACGCGAAAATGAATGCGTATCCGAACCGATCAAGCCGAACCAAAGCCTGCCCCCTCTTTGAACGCACCCGACCGACAATTGTCATTAATGCGCCTGCGAAGACAGGCGTAGCGATGAGATTAACCCCCCGAAGCAATGGGTCGGCAATCAGGGAAATTGGGAAGATCAGAAGAGAGATGCCTCCGGCCATTGCACCCCAAATTATGAAGCCGATGGTCGAAAACAGGGGATTTTTGGGTCTCTTTAGAGTATCCGCAAGGCTATGGAGTCCAAGTTCAAACAGCGCCTCGAAGATCGCCTGAAGTAGCAGTTCTCCAAGGAACTGGAGAAAAATCTCGAAAATGAATTCCATCGTCGGGATGCCCAGCGCGATTTAGACAAATAAGTCCACCTCATTTGTCGCAAAAGCGGACCTGTCGCAATCACACCCTTTTTGCCGTTGACGCAAAAACGCAGCCTTAGCTTCTTGCGGGCTTTGGCCACGTTCGCCTCATAGGCACTAGCCGCCTCTTCCCACCGGCCCATCCATGCCTTGTCGGCTTCGTGCCCTATCGGTGTTTAAGCTCGCGGCCCAGCACGCCTTGCACATCGGAAGGGTAGATTCGGCGGAAAGTGAGCTTCCCGGTGGGGCGCCTAAGAATATATTTCACGACCAAGCCCATGAGCCCGCTTTGTACCTCCGCATAGTACCTCGGAGGCGACTAAAAGCACGTAAATCGTGGATATTTTCAGAAAATCAAGACCTTATGAGGCCCTGGTGCCGCTTACGTGACTCGAACACGTGACCCCCGCATTACGAATGCGATGCTCTACCAACTGAGCTAAAGCGGCGTTGGGGCGGGCAAATAACAGCGCTTTGGCTGGAGGACAAGCCGGCAAATGCGATTCACCCCTCCCGTCCCTCGTCAAACCGCATCGGACCATCATTTCGCCCCGCCTTTACGCCATGTTTACCATCCCGTGGCACTGTCGAGTCTCAAGGAAAAGCTTTTACCTGGGCTAAGGACCGATTGATGGACACTCTGCGGGGGCATGAAATCGCCGATGACGAGGATGATTTCGGTCCTGCCGACGACGCAGCGATCGAAACGCCGCCCCTCGTCGGCGCCGACGAGCGCCGGATGCAGGTGCGCGCCTATAATTATTGGGCATCGCTGCTGGGCGACCGCAGCCTGCCCTCGATCGAGGATCTGGCGCCAGAGGATCTGGAGGATTTCGGCCCGTACAGCGTCCTGCTCGACTTCAGCACTGGCCTTGAAAATCCCGCTATCGTCTATCTCGGCACCGCTCTGCGCGAGGAGTGCGAGATCGAGGGGCAGATCCAATATATCAACGACATCCCCTCCCGCTCGCTGCTGTCGCGGCTGACCGATCATTATCTTCAGATCATCGCCAACGCCGCGCCGATCGGCTTCGAGGCGGGCTTCGTCAATCAGCGCGGCGCGGAAATCCTCTATCGCGGCATATTGATGCCCTTCTCCTCCGATGACGAGACCATCGATTTCGTCTTCGGCGTCATCAACTGGAAGGAGGCGGCCAGCCAGGCCGTCACCGCGGAAATCGACCGGGAGGTGGAAGCCGCCCTGCTCGCCAGCCCCGCCGCCCCGTCCGTCGCGCCGATCTGGGCAGATGGTCCCGCCGCCGACGATTTCGACACGCTCGACCTGGCCGGCATGGAAAGCCCGGACGAGGACGCGCCGCTGGCCGACTGGCTGGCCCTCGCGCGCGACAGCGCGGAGCAGGCCCGCACCAGCGAAGCGCGCAGCCATGCCGCGCTCTACCGCGCCATCGGCCTCAGCTACGACTTCGCGCTGGTCACCATCGCCCGGCCAGAAGAATATGCCGAATTGCTGGCGAACAGCGGCCTCAAGGTTCAGGCGCGCGCCCCGATGACCGCTGTGGTGAAGCTGGTCTTTGGCTCCAGCTACGACAAGACGCGCATCACCGAATATGCGACCGCGCTGGATCATGCCCGCGCGAACGGCATCCAGCTTGGCGCCTTTGGCGACTATCTCGCAAATTATGACGGCGGCCTCAAAGCCCTGGTCCGCGACGAGCGCGCCCAGCGCCGCACCGACGGCCCGGCCAAGCCCGACCGCCAGCAGACCGCCCGCGCCGCGATGAAGGCCGCCGCCGCGCTAGATCCCTACGCGGTCGCCACCGACGGCGACGGCCTGGCCGTGGTCATCGCCCGGCGCGAGAAGGACGGATCGCTTGCCATCGTCGGCGCCCTGCCGGAAGGGTCCGACCTCAGCCAGCGCGCGATCATCGCCGCGGCGAATTAAGCTGCCGGATATCCCGAAGAGTGCCCTCCGTCACGCCTCTGCAGACCGCAGGCTGGGGAGAAATGGATGCTGAAACAAGTTCGGCATGACGCGGTTTGACGAGCAAGCGTCCAGCCGCTGCGTTGAATGTCGCATCTGCATTAGTCGCGGCCCAAGCCCCCTTTATCGGCAGAAACCGCCGTGCCCGATTGACAGAACGGGATCATGGTCCGATTCCGTGCATTATCCTCCGGGGCGTTCGTCCCCCATGCTGCGCTGCATCATATTATTTCAATTTTAAGTAACTTTATTTCTCACCCAGGGTTGAGCCTCACGACGCAGTGGCGCATAGTGGACGGCATCGGTTTGAGAAGTCGCGTGGCGGTTCTCCGGCGCCTTCTCCGTTCACAAGAAGCGGGAACAAATCCCGCGGGCAAGAGGCAAGCGCATGACGGCATTGGCTGAATCGAGGCAGGTTGACCACAGCATTCACGACGCGCTGGAAGCCGCGCTGGCACGCGGCGCTCTCCCCGGCGAGAGTGAGGGTTTCGATCAGGACGCGATGCTGGAGGCCGCCGGCTTCATCGCGCGCGCCGCCGCGACCCGCCGCCCCGGCCATGTCGCCATCGCCATGGAAACGCTGGGCGAAGGGGCGACGGGGCGCTTCATGCGGATCGCCATCGTCAATGACGACATGCCCTTTCTGGTGGACAGCATCGCCAATGCGCTGGCCGCCGCCGACATCATCATCCACCGCCTGCTGCATCCCGTTCTTTCTGTCGAACGTGACGGCCAGGGTCATCTGAAGGCGATATTGAAGGATGACGCCGCCGGGGCGCGCCGGGAATCGATGATCTATATCGAGGCGGACCGCGCCGACGCCAAGGCCCGCCGGGCGCTGGAAAAGGCGCTGGAAGGCACGTTGGCCGATGTCCGCGCCGCCGTCACCGACTGGCCGAAAATGCGCGAGGCGATGGCCGCCGATGCCGACGCCGTGCCCGATGAGGAAGGCGCGGCACTGCTCCGTTGGTTCCTCGCCCGCCATTTCACCCAGATCGGCCATGAACGCCGGAGCCGGAACGGCAAGGCGGATGTGCGCATCGGCATCTGCGGCCTGCACGACCAGCCGCTGCTGGCCCCCGCCACGATCGAGGCGGCCTTCACCTGGTTCGAGGAGGGCAAGCGCACCCCGCTGATCATCAAGTCCAACCGCCTTTCCCGCGTCCACCGCCCGGTGCTGCTGGACCTGATTGTCGTTCCTGTGCGGGCGGGCAAGCAGGTCACCGCCCTCTCCATCCACGCAGGCATGTGGACCAGCGCGGGGCTGGCGACGACGCCGGACAAGGTGCCGTTGCTGCGGTCCGCCCTGTCGGCGCTGATGGACAAGTTCAACTTCGATCCGCACGGCCATGCGGGCAAGGTGCTGACCCATGCGCTGACGGCCCTGCCCCATGATATTCTCATCGGCTTCGACCGCGAGACGCTGGAACGGCTGGTGCTGACCTTCATGTCGCTGACCGACCGGCCGCGCCCTAAGCTGGTGCTGGGCACCAGCGCGCTCGCCCGCCATCTCTACGCCTTCGCCTGGCTGCCGCGCGAGGAGCTGACCACTGCCCGGCGCGTGGCGGTGCAGGACATGCTGTCCCAGGCCTGCAACGGCCCGGTGTTGAGTTGGTCGATCGCGCTGGAGGAAAGCGGCCTCGCTTTGCTGCGCATCACGCTCGACCTGCGCGACGGCGGGGCGGAGCCGGACGAACAACCGCTCGACCGGCAGTTGAAGCAGATGGTGCGCGGCTGGCTTCCGGCTGTCGAGGAAGCGCTCGCTGAAAGCGAGGAGGCAGGCCGCGCCGCTACCCTCGCCCAGCGCTTCGCCAACGGCTTCCCCATGGGCTACCGCAATGGCGCGGGCCCGGTTGAGGCAGCGACCGACATCCGTCTGCTCCATGGCCTGTCCGGCCCCGGCGACAAGTCGATCCGCATCTACCGCAATGGCGACGAGGCGCCCGAACGGCTGCGGCTCAAACTCTACAGCCATGATGCCATCGCGCTTTCCGAAGTGGTGCCTGCCTTCGAGAATTTCGGCTTCCGCGTGATCGACGAAATGATGACGGCGGTGGAGGGCGGCACGCTCGGCCATGTCCAGCGCTTCGTCCTGGAACTGCCCGCGGGCGGCGATGCCGATGCGGTGATCGCCCGCGCCGACATCGTCACCGAAGCCATTGCGCAGGTGACAGAAGGCGTGGCGGAAAATGACCGGTTCAACGAACTGATCGTGACGGCCGGCCTGGACCAGCGATCGGTCGTGTTGCTGCGCGCATTGTTCCGCTATCTGCGCCAGACCGGCATGGCCTATGGCATGGCGACCTTTGCCGAAACGCTGCGGCGCGAACAGGTCATCGCCCGCCAGCTCATCGAGTTGTTCGAAGCGCTGCATGACCCCAAGGCGAAGGATGGCGCGGCCCGCGCCCAGGCCGCGCAGACCGTCATTGACGAGGGCCTCGAAAAAGTCACCGCGATCGATGAGGACCGCGTGCTGCGCCTGCTGCGCGCCGTCATCACAGCGACGCTGCGCACCAATTTCTACGCCCCGGCGGCGCAGGAGGCGCTGGCGTTCAAGCTGGACAGCGCCCTGATCCCCGGCCTGCCCGCGCCGTTGCCATGGCGCGAAATCTGGGTCTACAGCCCCCGCGTCGAGGGCATCCATCTACGCGCCGGGCCGGTGGCGCGCGGCGGGCTGCGCTGGTCCGACCGGCGCGACGATTTCCGCACCGAGATATTGGGGCTGATGAAGGCGCAGCGCGTCAAGAACGCCGTCATCGTGCCGACCGGCGCCAAGGGCGGCTTCTATCCCAAGCAGCTTCCCAATCCGCAGGCCGACCGCGACGCCTGGTTCGCGGAGGGCACGGAAAGCTATCGCATCTTCATCCGCTCGCTGCTGTCGGTCACCGACAATATCGTCAAGGGCAAGGTCACGCATCCCGCGCAGGTCGTCATCCATGACGGCGACGATCCCTATTTCGTCGTCGCCGCCGACAAGGGCACGGCGACCTTTTCCGACGTCGCCAACGCCATCGCGCTGGAACGCGACTTCTGGCTGGGCGATGCCTTCGCCAGCGGCGGCTCCAACGGCTATGACCACAAGGCGATGGGCATCACCGCCAAGGGCGCCTGGATCAGCGTGAAGCGCCATTTCGCGGAAATGGGCGTGGATGTGCAGAGCGAGCCGGTGCGCGTCATCGGCTGCGGCGACATGTCGGGCGACGTGTTCGGCAACGGCATGCTGCTCAGCAAGGCGATCAAGCTGGTCGCCGCCTTCGACCATCGCCACATCTTCCTCGACCCCGAACCCGATCCAGCCAGGTCGTGGGAGGAACGCAACCGCCTGTTCCAGCTCCCCCGGTCCAGCTGGGACGATTATGACAAGACGCTGATCTCCAAGGGCGGCGGCGTCTTCTCCCGCAGTCTGAAAAGCATATCGCTTACCCCGGAAGTGCAGGCCATATTGGGGGTCACCGACACAGAGATGGAACCGACCGCGCTCATCGCCGCGATCCTGAAAAGCCCCAACGATCTGCTCTGGTTCGGCGGCATCGGCACCTATGTGAAGGCCGCCGCGCAGAGCCATGGCGACGTCAGCGATCCGGCCAACGACCGCCTGCGCGTCAATGCGGAACAATTGCGCGTGAAGGTGGTGGGCGAAGGCGCGAACCTTGGCACCACCCAGGCTGCGCGCATCGCCTTCTCCCTGCAGGGCGGGCGGATCAACACCGACTTCATCGACAATAGCGCAGGCGTCGACTGCTCCGACAATGAGGTCAACATCAAGATCGCGCTCAATAAGGAAATGGCGGAAGGCCGCCTGCCCTTCGATGACCGCAACAAGCTGCTGGTCAGCATGACCGACGCGGTGGCCGACATCGTGCTGGAGGACAACCGGCTCCAGGCGCTCGGCCTCTCCATCGCGGAAGCGGGCGGGGCCGCTGACCTTGCCAGCTATGTGCGGCTGATCGAAACCTTCGAGGAATCAGGCCGGCTGGATCGCCAGGTGGAGGGCCTTGCCGCCAATGACCAATTGCTGCGACGCGGACAGGATGGACTTGGCCTCACCCGCCCCGAACTGGCGGTGCTGCTCTCGACGGCCAAGCTCGCCTTGCAGGACGCCATCGAGCATGGCGAACTCGCCAGCGACGCCAGCATGGGCAGCGAACTCGCCGCCGCCTTCCCCCCTGCGATGCGAAAGAAGGAAGCCGACGCCATCGCGGCCCATGCGCTGAAGAAGGAAATCATCGCCACCAAGGTCGCGAACCGCATCGTCAACCGCCTCGGCCTCATCCATCCGTTCGAACTGACGGAAGAGGAAGGCTGCTCGCTGGCCGACCTTGCCAGCGCTTTCCTGATCGCGGAGCGGCTGTACGACATCCACCGGCTATGGGACGATATCGATGCGGCGGAAATGTCCGAATCCGCGCGCCTCGCCCTGTTCGGTGACATCGCCAGCGGCATGCGGGCGCAGATCGCGGACATATTGCGCAGCCTGTCCCCCGGCACGCTTCCGCAGGCGGGCCATGCCGCGCTGGCCAAGGGCGTGGGCAAGCTGGCGAAACAGGTGGATGACCTGCTCACCAGCGAAGCGCTGCGCCGCGTCACGGCTGTGACGGATCGCTTGCTGTCGCTCGGTGCGCCGGAAGAACTCGCGCGCCGCACCGCAGGGCTGTTCAAGCTGGACGGCGCGGTCGGCATCGCCGCGCTGGCGGGGCGCCTGTCGGTGGACGAAGTCGCCCTCACCCGCGCCTTCACCCATCTGGGCGAATCGGTCGGCATCGATTGGGTCCAGTCCACCGCCGCGCGCATGGAGCCGTCCGATCCGTGGGAGCGGCTGCTGATCTCCGGCGTGGCGCGGGACATGCAGCAGGTGCGGCTCGACTTCCTTGCCCTGGGCAAGGGCAAGGACATCGGCCATCATGTCGAGCTATGGCTGCAGGAAAAAGGCGCTCGCATTCAGCAATTCCGCGCCCTCGTCCACCGCGCCAAGGCCGCCGCCATCCCCAATGTCGCCATGCTGGCGGAAATAGCGGGACAGGCGCGCGGGTTGCTGGGGCGGTAAAACGACCCGTCATTCCCGCGCAGGCGGGAATGACGAATGCGGGGGAATTGCGTCCTATTGCGGCGCTTCCGCCGTCCCCTCTATCACATCCTGCGGCGTGACCTTGCCCAGCCCCGGCCCGTAGACCGGCACCACGGGTTGCTCGGGCCTGCGCCCGTGCAGCGCCTCGATCTCCGCCTTGCGCTGGTTCAGATACAACTCGCGATAGAAGGCGTAGGGGTTTTCCTCATCGCGGATCTGCTGGATCGTCTCGTCAAAGGCGGCGCGCTGGCCCAACTGGTTCAGAATCGTCGCCGGGATCACATATTTGGGTTCGTTGAACGGCTTGCCGATCGCGAAGGGCACGACCATCTTGTCCACCGTATCCCCGATAACGTCGCGCAGCGTCGTCGGCCCGATAATCGGCAGATACATATAAGGCCCCGGCCCCACGCCATAATAGCCCAGCACATTGGCGAGGCCATTGGGCCGGTAGGGCAGGAAGAAGGGCTTGCGCTTGGCCACGTCGAACAGCCCCGCCACGCCCAGCGTCGTGTTGACGGTGAAACGCCCGACCGTCTCCATTGCCTTGCCCGGCTTGAACTGGAGCATATAGGCCAGGAACACCACAGGTTCCTGCAGGTTGGAGAAGAAGTTGCGGAACCCCTTGCGCACCGGCTTGGGCAGACCCTTGTTATAGGCCTTGGCGACTGGCTCCACGACGGCCTTGTCGACCGCCTGCACCGTTTCGAAGCTCTTCATATTGAGCCGTTCCATCGGATCGCCCGGCGGCGGACTCGTGCGGCCGGTGACGACGATATCGCCCGGACGGGCCGCAGGAGCGGCAGGATCGTCGCCGGCGCCGGGCAGGTTCGGCATCACTGGCGGCGGCGGCACGACCAGCACTTGGGGAGCGACCTGCGGACTGGAGCCTGCTTCGGTCGCCTGCGTCGCAACGGGCGTCGCGGGTTGCGACGCACCGGCCGCCTCCGCTTGCGCACCCATCATCAACATTCCAGCGGCAATGGCTGGCGTCAGCATATGTTCGTCCTTTGCGGGCAAGCCATCGGAACCGATGACGTTTTCATGTCACCCCCGTTTCAAAGGCGGCTAGTTGGGATGGCACCACCCGTCAATAGCAGGACGCCGCAACCTCCGGTCGGCCGCCGCCTCCCGGCAACGATCCGGCTTAGCCCGTACATTTTGATACAATTTCGGCACAGCATCAGATTTGCAATTGCGAGTCGTTCGCGTTATGCAGCCATCCTCATCCGCTACAGGACTCGTCCCGCTTCCGATGCATGCCCCCGTCCACACTCAGCCGAACAAGAAGAAGAGTCCCAAGGCCTTCTGGCTGAAACAGCTTCACACCTGGCATTGGGTAAGTTCCGCGATCAGCCTGATCGGCCTGCTGCTGTTCGCCTTCACCGGCATCACATTGAACCATGCCGCCGATGTGGAGGGTTCGCCGCAGACCGTCACCAAATCCGCCACCTTGCCGCCAGCCTTGTTGAAGCAGCTCGCGCCAAATGACGCAGGCTCCGATGCGCCGGACGCCAAGAAGCCCTTGCCCGCCCCCATCGCGAAATGGGTCGAGAAGGAAATCGACCAGAGCGGCGCGGGCGAAGCGGAATGGTCGGCGGACGAGATCTATCTCGCCCTCCCCCGTCCCGGCGGCGACGGCTGGGTGTCGATCGACCGGCACAGCGGCGAAGTCACCAGCGAAGCGACCAGCAGGGGGTGGATCAGCTATCTCAATGATCTGCACAAGGGCCGCAATGCGGGCGAGGCGTGGAAGTGGTTCATCGACATTTTCGCCGTCGCCTGTTTCCTCTTCGCGCTGACCGGCCTGCTGCTGCTGTGGCTCCATGCCAGGAAGCGCCCGATCACATGGCCTCTGGTCGCCATGGGCCTAGCCATCCCGGCGATGCTCGCCATCATCTTCATCCATTAAGGGGATTCACCTCATGCAGATCAGCCACAAGATCGCCCTGACCGGCGGCGGAGTCCTGAGCGCGGCCACCGCCCTCGCCGCCCCCGCGACCGCGCAGACGCTGGACGTCACGCTCACCTTGCCGCGCCTGTCGGTGGCCGAATATCACCGCCCCTATGTGGCGATCTGGCTGGAGAAGGAAGGCGCGCCCGCGCGCACCCTGTCCGTCCTCTACGATGTCGACAAGCGCAACAATGGCGGCGTCAAATGGCTGCGCGACATTCGCATGTGGTGGCGCGCCTCGGGCCGCTCGCTCACCTTGCCAGCCGACGGCATATCCGGCGCCACCCGCGCGCCGGGCACCCATAAGCTCAGCTTCGCCGCCGGCAAGGGCGGCATGCCGACGCTGACGCCCGGCAAATATACGGTAGTGGTGGAGGCCGCCCGCGAAAATGGCGGCCGCGAACTGGTGCGCGTGCCGCTCAACGTCACCGCCACGGGGGGCAAGGGCAGCGCCACAGGCAAGTTCGAACTGGGCGCGGTCAACGCGATCCTGTCGCGCTAAGGGGGAGCAAGGCCGATGACCAAATTCCGCAAACTCCTGCTGCTCGCCGCCGCTTTCACCCTGCCGCAAATGGCGGGCGCCGCCCGTCCCTGGATGCTGCCCTCCGAAACCATGTTCGCAGGATCGGGCAATGAATGGCTGACGGTCGACGCCGCCATTTCCAGCGACCTTTATTATTTCGACCATCCGGGCCAGGACTGGCAGCCGGTCGTGACCGCCCCGGACGGCAGCACGACACAGGTCGAAAACCGCGCCGTCGGCAAGCTGCGCCAGACCTTCGACCTCGGCATCAAGAGCAAGGGCACCTACAAGATCGCCATCACCAACGCGATGCTGATGGGCAGCTATATGCTGAACGGCGAGCGCAAGATGCTGCCCCGCGGCACCACCCCCGCCACGCTGGCGACAGCCGTGCCGCAGGGCGCAACGGATGTTCAGACCGCGACGGCGACCACCCGCATCGAAACCTTCGTGACGGCAGGCGAGCCGGATCGCAAGGTCTTCACCACGACCGGCAAGGGGCTGGAGATGGTGCCGGTCACGCATCCCAACGACCTCGCCGTCGGGGAAGCCGCCACCTTCCAGTTTCTGCTGAACGGCAAGCCGGCCGCCGGGCTGGATGTGGTCGCCATCCCCGGCGGCATCCGCTATCGCGCCGACCTCAAACAGATGGACGCCAAGACCGACGCGCAGGGCAAGGTCACGTTCACCTGGCCGGAAGCGGGCATGTATTGGGTGAGCGTCAGTTCCGGCGGACGGCGCGGTCCGGGCGGCGAAGCGCCCGGTACAGGCAGTCCGCAAAGCCAGAGCGCTCCCGAAGGCTCCGGCAGTCCCCGCCCAATGAGTCCGGCGCAGGACCGCGCCATTTATGCCATGACGGTCGAGGTGCAGGGCTGACCCCCCCCATCCGCATCGCCATTCCGCCCGGCCTGTCGCCCGATGCCTTCACGGCGCGGCGACCGCTGGGCCGGATCAGCGACCTTGGCGGGCCGACCATGGGTACGAGCTGGTCGGCCCGCATCGTCGATGCGCCGCCGGAAAGCGAGGGGGCGATCAAGGCGGTGCTGAACCGTGTCATCGCGCAGATGAGCAATTGGGAAGCGGACTCCACCATCAGCCGCTTCAACGCCACGCCGGTCGGCCAGTGGATGCCCCTCCCCGCCGACATGCTGACAGTGCTGCGCGCGGGACTGGACATGGCGCGGCTGTCGGGGGGCGCCTTCGATCCGGCGGTAGGCCGCCTCGTCGCGATATGGGGCTTCGGCCCGGCCGGCCTCACAGCTCTGTCCACCGCGCCCAACCGCCTCTCGCCGTGGACTGCGATCGAGGCAGCAGGCGATCGGGCCCGCCGTACCGCGGACGTGACGCTGGACTTTTCCGGCATCGCCAAGGGCTTTGCGGTGGATGCCGTGGCTGCTGCGCTGAACGATCTCGGTGCCGCGCATTTCCTTATCGAGGTGGGCGGCGAACTGCGAGGACAGGGCATCAAGCCCGACCTCCAGCCCTGGTGGGTCGACGTAGAGGCGCCTCCACGCCTGCGCCTCCCCACGTTGCGCATCGCCCTATGCGGTCTGTCGGTCGCCACCTCGGGCGATTATCGTCGCTTCCGGGATGAGGATGGCACCCGCCTCTCCCACAGCATCGACCCCGCGACCGGCATGCCGATCGCAAACGATGTCGCTTCCGTCACGGTCCTCCACGAAAGCGCCATGCTGGCCGACGCCTGGGCCACCGCGATCACGATATTGGGTCACGACCGGGGGATGGCGCTCGCAACGCGCCAGGGCATCGCCGCCTGCCTGATCCGGCGGACGACATCGGGGGGGCAAGAATATATGACCCCCGCCCTCGCCGCCATGCTGGAGTGACGGAGGCGGGGGATGGGCCTGCGCAAACGTCCATTTTTGGCCATTTGCGGTCCTCGGCTTAGCCTCAGCTCCGCACATCCTGCTCCGTCACCGGCGCAATCTTGATTTCGACGCGGCGGTTGGACGCCTTGCCCTCCACCGTCGCATTGGAAGCGATCGGCTGGGTTTCGCCAAAGCCGCGCGTGGCGATGCGCGCCGACTGGACGCCGTGGGTCGTCAGATAATCTCCCACCGCCTGCGCGCGCCGTTCCGACAGACTCTGGTTATAGGCATCCGTGCCGTCGCTGTCGGTATGGCCATATACGTCGATATAGGTCTTGGGATATTGCGCCAGCACCGACGACACATCGTTCAGCGTCGGCTGGAACTGCGGCTGCACGGCGGAACTGTCGGTGGCGAAGGTGATGCCCGACGGCATGCGCAGCACCAGATTGTCGCCGTCGCGGATCACGTCCACGCCGCTGCCGGCGGTTTGTTCGCGCAGCTTGCGTTCCTGCGCGTCCATATAGGCGCCGATCCCTGCGCCCGCGACCGCGCCGATCCCCGCGCCCAATATCTTTTCGGTGCGGTCATGCCGCCCGCCGACCAGATCGCCCAGCAGATAGCCGCCCAGCGCGCCGCCGATGCCGCCGATCGCAGCCTTCGAAATGGTGCGGTTGCCGGTGTTGGGATCGGTGGTGCAGGCCGTGGTGGCCAGCATGGCGGCCAGCCCGGCCGCGCCGACGATGCGATGAAAATTCCGCATGGATTTCAATTCCCTTTTTTTGTGCGTCCGACGAGCGACGGATGCATCCCCAATGGTCGAACAAGGGGATTTGTTCCACAAGCGAACTGAACTGTAGCTGATGGAACGGTTGTGAAATTGTAAGAATCAAGGTTATAGGTGGCCCTCGACCGCCATGGCCAATATCCCCCCGCACGCTCCGACGCCCTTCCCCTGGGTCGACCTCGTCATCATTCTGGCGCTCGTCGCGCTGAACGGCGTTTTCGCCATGTCGGAACTGGCGATCGTGTCCGCCCGCAAGCCGCGCCTTCAGGCGATGGAGAAAGCGGGACGGCGCGGCGCGCGCTCCGCCCTCGCGGCGCAGGCCGATCCAGGCAAGTTCCTGTCCACCGTTCAGATCGGCATCACGCTGATCGGCATTGTCGCGGGCGCCTATTCGGGCTCCAGCCTGGGCGGACCGACGGGGGAGCGGTTACAGGCGCTGGGCTTACCGGCCAATGTCTCGGAAAGTGTCGGCTTCGCGCTGGTGATTGGGCTCACCACCTATGCTTCGCTGATCATCGGCGAGCTGGTGCCCAAGCAGTTCGCCCTGCGCGCGCCGGAACCGATCGCCGTGGTGATGGCGGCGCCGATGCTGTGGCTCGCGCGGATCACCGCTCCCATCGTCTGGCTGCTGGACAGATCGAGCGCGCTGATCTTCCGCCTGCTCAGAATGACCCGCGAATCGGAACATCATGTGACGGCAGAGGAATTGCATCTGATCGTGGCCGAAGCGAGCAAGTCCGGCGTGATCGAGGAAAGCGAGCGCGCCATCATTTCCGGCGTCGTGCGTCTGGCTGACCGGCCGGTGCGCGAGGTGATGACCCAGCGCATGGATGTCGACTGGATCGACATCCATGCCGATGAGGAGGCGATTCGCGCCAAGCTGCTCGATACGCCGCACACCCGCCTGCCGGTGGGCCGGGGCACGGTGGAGGACATCATCGGCGTCGTGCAGGCGCGCGACATCATGACGGCGCTGTTCCGCGGAGAGGGGCTGAACCTCGAGACATTGATGCGCAAGGTGGAGGTCGTGCCCGATCAGGTCGACGCCATGGACGCGCTGGAAGTGCTGCGCCGCGCCGAGGTGCCGATGGTCATGGTGCATGACGAATATGGGCATTTCGAGGGCATTGCGACGCCCGCAGACCTGCTGTCCGCCATTGCCGGCCATTTCGTGTCCGATCTGGGCAGCGAGGATGAACCCGATCTGGTCGAGCGGGAGGATGGCAGCCTGCTGGTGTCGGGCCAGATGCCGGTCGACCTGCTGGCCGAGCGGATCGGCATCGATCTGCCGGATGATCGGGATTATGCGACGGTCGCGGGCCATGCGTTGTGGCTGCTCAAGCGCCTGCCCGAAGTGGGCGATTTCATCGACGATCAGGGCTGGCGATTCGAGATCGTCGACATGGACGGGCGCAAGATCGACAAGCTGCTGATCGCGGCGCGCTAGCGATGGCGCACGAGGCGCTGGTCGCGGCGCGGGCGCTGGCGGAGCGCGATGACCGGCTGCTGGTGATCCGGCTGTGCAGGGCGCGGGGCAGCGGCAAATCGACCCTGGCGGACGGATTGCGATCACGGCTCGCGAGAGACGGGGCTCCGATGGCGATTCTTTCGATCGACGATCTGTATCGCACGCGGGCGGAGCGGGAGGCTTTGGCGAGGGCGGTACAATGCCGGTCGAGGGACTTGACCCAGAATTGCATGGGATGGCTCGTTTCGGCACCGTCCCCCAAATCCTTCCGTTCGAACTGTCCGACCAGCCCCTCAACCGGGGCATAGCCGCGGGTCCGCCAGAAGGGATCGAGCGAAGCATAGCCGGCAGGACGCGCAGGATGATCCGGCGGGCGGACGACCGCGCAGAAGCTGGTCATGGCGAAACCCAGTTCCCGCGCCTTGGCTTCGCGTCGGTCAGGCAGCAGCCCCGATTCACCAAAATAATAGAGCATCGTGCGGAAAAGTGGGAATCGGTTTTCCGTAAAAACGATGCGACCACAAAATTTAGAGCGCGCGCCTTGCGTCAGATTTAGCGCAGCGCGCTCGAGATTTGGCGGAAGTCCATGCCGCATGTCCGGAAGGGCGCGGCGAATTCGGCGGCATGCTCCGCCATGGGAGCGGCGATGGCGGCGTCGACCAGCCGATCGCCCGCGAAAGCGCCGGCGATCAGCGCGCTGGGACTGTTCGCATAGGCGGTGAGATAATCGCGCTCACAGGCGCGCCCCGCTGCTCCCGATCCGTTATGGAGATAGGGAAAGGCGCGCAACCGTGATGCGCAACTCTGCCAGCGCGTCGAGCGCGGCCAACACGGCCGCGCCTGCCAAATCCTCGACCCGAACGGTTGGCCGGTCAGCTTTTACTTGCCCGTGGCGGCCTTGGCGGCGGGAGCCTCCGCCGCATTGGGCGCCGCGGCATTGCCGGCCTCCGCCGCAGCGGCATTGTCGCCAGCGGCAGCCGGAGCAGCATCGGCGGCTGGCAAGGGCAGGTTCGAACCCTGGGTGTTCAGCCAGGCGATCAGATTCGCGCGATCGGCAGGATTGCCGAGGCCCGCAAAGGTCATCTTGGTGCCAGCCGCGAATTCACGCGGGGAAGTCAGCCAGTGATCGAGGCTCTCGAAAGTCCAGTTGCCACCCTTGCTCTTGAGCGCGTCGGAGAAGGCGAAGCCAGCCTTGCCCTGGCCGATCGGCTCGCCCACCGTGGCATAAAGGTTCGGGCCGATGCCGTTGGCCCCGCCCTGGTTGACGGTGTGGCAGGCCGCGCACTTGGCGAAGACCTTTTCGCCCGCCGCGACATCCGCGCTGGCAAGCAGGGTGTTGAGGCCGGGACCGCTCGCTGCGCCGCCCGCGCCTTCCGCCTCGACGCCCTCGATGGCGTAGCCCAATTTCTCGGGCCGTTCCTCATGGAAGAATTTGGAACTGACGATGGCACCGCCCAATGCGATGATACCCGCGAACAAAGCCCAACCGGCAGCGGTGTTGAAACGATCGCCCATTCGCTCGAATTCCCCTGGATTTCTATTCTGGCCGCTGGTTGTCGCGTCCCCTCTAGCGCGCTGCCATAATGGCGCAAGTGCGAACGCGCAAGCGGGGTTCAATGGGATCGCGCACGCTTTTTCATGGCTTTGCGTCCAGACAGGATGCTTGCGCAGGCTCGATGAAGTGAATAAGCGCGCTAGCGCCCATGGAAAATTATCCCGCCCCCGCCCGCGATCTGGTCGCAGACCTCACCGCAAAGGCCGCTGTCGATCCCGCCCGCGCAGTCGCCTTTCAGGGCGCCCCGGGCGCCAATTCGCATCTCGCCGCGCTGGATTATGCGCCCGATTGCGTGCCGCTGCCCTGCTTTGCGTTCGAGGATGCGATCGATGCGGTGCGCAATGGCCACGCGGCGCGGGCGATCATCCCGATCGAGAACAGCTTGCATGGCCGCGTGGCCGACATGCATTTCCTGCTGCCCGAATCCGGGCTGCACATCGTCGACGAATATTTCCTGCGCATCCGGCACTGCCTGATGGCGGTCGATACGGCGCCGGTGACGAGCGCGGTCAGCCATCCGCAGGCGCTGGGCCAGTGCCGCCACTATCTGCGCGAGCGGGGCATTCAGCCGGTCAGCTACGCCGACACGGCGGGCGCGGCAGCGCTGGTCGCGGAAACCAGGGTGGCGGGCGAAGGCGCGATCGCGCCCTATCTGGCGGCGGAGTTGTACGGCCTGCGCCTGGTGGCGGAGAATATCGAGGACAGCGATGACAATATGACGCGTTTCCTGGTCCTCTCTCGCGAGCCGAAAATGCCGGCGGCGGGAGTTGGGCCGGTGATGACGACGTTCCTGTTCGAGGTGAAGAATATTCCGGCCGCGCTTTACAAGGCGATGGGCGGCTTTGCCACCAACGGCGTCAACATGACCAAGCTGGAAAGCTACCAGCGGGGCGCGAGCTTCGCCGCGACAGAATTCTATTGCGACATCGAAGGGATGCCGGGCGATCCGGCGATCGACCGGGCGCTGGCGGAGCTGGAATTCCATACCAAATGGGTGCGGATACTCGGCAGCTATCGGCAGGCGCGGCCCAGAACCTGAAGCCTGTGGGTGACGGCGGGCGCCGGACTGCCTATGGTCGGCGCCATGCTTGCCGCCATCCTTCTGTCCACCCTTGCCATGAGCGTGATCGTGGGCGCGCGCTACCTGCTGGCCAGCGGGGCTTTCGCGCTGGCGACCCGCTATCGCAAACCGGGCCTTTATGTCGGGCTGGACCGGCAGATCCGGCGGGAAATCGCCTGGTCGCTGGCGTCCGCGCTGATCTACGGCATGCCCGCGGGCATCGTCGCCTGGGGTTGGCAGGCGCATGGCTGGACGCGGGTCTATACCGACGTCCACGCCTTTCCGCTCTGGTATCTGCCGCTGTCCGCGCTGCTCTATCTCGCTGCGCATGACGCCTGGTTCTATTGGACGCATCGCTGGATGCACCGGCCCCGGCCGTTCCGCATCGCCCATGCCGTGCACCATGCCAGCCGCCCGCCGACGGCCTGGGCCGCGATGAGCTTCCACCCCTGGGAAGCGCTGACCGGCGCGGTCGTGATCCCGGCGCTGGCGTTCCTGATCCCGATCCATGTGGGCGCGCTGGGCGCGGTGCTGACGATCATGACCGTGATGGGCGTCAGCAACCATATGGGGTGGGAGATGTTTCCCCGCTGGATGGTGCAGGGGCCGGCCGGGCGCTGGCTGATCACCGCCAGCCATCATCAGCGGCATCATGAGCAATATGCATGCAATTATGGGCTCTATTTCCGCTTCTGGGACCGGCTGTGCGGGACCGACAGGGGATTGGGCAGCTTCAAGGAGGCGGCGTGAATATCAAGGCAGCGTTGTCGATCGTGGCGGCGGGAATGATGACGGGCGCCGCGCCTTCCGATCAGGCGCAGCCGCTCAGCATGGACGTGCAGGGCTTGCGATCGGCCAAGGGCGATTTCCTGATCTGCGTCACGCGGCAGGCAGCGCATTTTCCCGATTGCCGCGACGATCCCGAAGGGCGGCATTTCACCGTGCCGGTGACGTCCGGCGCCGTGGCGCTGGGGCGGATGGAGCCGGGAACCTATGCCATTGCCATCATTCACGACGAAAACAGCAATGGGAAGCTGGATACCTTCGCGGGCATTCCGCGTGAAGGGGTCGGTTTTTCGCGCAATCCGGCGATCCGTTTCGGCGCACCCAGCTTTCGTTCAGCGCAGTTCGCCATGGCTGGGGGAGCGGTGCGGCAGGATATAAAGGTCAAATATTTCCTTTAGGGCAAGGCAAATATTCGCTGATTTGCCCGATCATGCCGATTCGCCCATCTTTGCCCTTACCAAATCGAGGGCGGGGGGATCGGCGCGATCGGGCATCGGCTGCACCTACTGATCTCCCTTGTTCCTATGGGGTGACGCCCCACATAAGGCGCTGTATGAGGGCGGCTTGGCAACCGCGTTTGCAGCAGGAGATGAGTGAAGTGGCGACCCTTGGACTGAGCGAGGCCGACAAGGCATCGGTGGAAACATTCCGCCGCGATGTGGTGGAGCCATCGCGCACCCAATTGGTGATCGTCGATTTCTGGGCCGAATGGTGTGGCCCCTGCAAGCAGCTCGCCCCGGTGATCGAGAAGGTCTGCGCCGACTATGCGGCGAAGGGCGTCAAGCTGGTCAAGATCAACGTCGATGAAGACAAGTTCATCGCCGCGCAGTTCCGGGTCCAATCGATCCCGACCGTCTATGCGGTGTTCCAGGGCCAGCCGGTGGCCGATCTCAGCCAGGCTCGGACGGAGGGGCAGTTCAAGCAATATCTTGACCAGTTGCTGGGCCAGTTGCCGATCGAATCGGAGGAAAAGGCGCAGCTTCAGGAAATCGCGCCGCTGATCGCCATGGGCGAGGAATTGCTGACGGGCGGCGAGGCGGAACGGGCGCTATCCGTATTCCAGCAGGTCGCGCAGATGGTGCCGGACAATGCCGATGTCGCTTCGGGCGAGGCGCGGGCGCTGGTCGCGCTGGGGCAGTGGGATGAGGCGGAGGCGGTTTTGGCGGCGCTTCCCGCCGATATCGCCAAGGACCAGGCGGTGGAGCGCGCGCGCGCCGCGATCGCCCTGGCACGCGATGCCAGACCAGTGGCGGACCTGTCGGGTGTGGAGGCGAAGGTGGCGGCCGATCCGGACGATCATGAAGCGCGCTTCGAACTGGCCAATGGCCTGATGGCCAATGGCGACCGCGACCGGGCGGCGGAAGAATTGCTGGAACTGGTGCGGCGCGACCGCGCGTGGAATGAGGGTGCGGCGCGGGCGCAGTTGCTCAAGCTCTTCGAGGCGACCGGGCTGGAAGACCCCTGGGTGGCGGGGCAGCGGCGCAAGCTTTCCCAGATTCTCTTCTCCTGATCGGCGCGGGCGTCATGTCGCGCATCTCGATCTTCCCCCTGCCCGGCGCGGTGCTGCTGCCGGGCATGGAACTGCCGCTGCATATTTTCGAGCCGCGCTATCAGGCGATGATTCATGACGCCATGGCCCGCGACCGACGCATCGGCATGATCCAGCCGCGCGAGGAGGGCGTGAAGCCGACGCTGTTCGATGTAGGCTGCCTGGGCCATATCACCCATATCGAGGCGCTGGAGGGCGGGCGCTACAATATCCTGTTGAAGGGGCTGGCGCGCTTTCGCGTGGTGCGGGAACTGGACGTGCCAACCGCCTTTCGTCAGATCGAGGCGGATGTGGAGCCGATCGCGGAGGAGGATGAAATCCTCTCTGCCGTCGAGCGGGCGGCGCTGGAGCAGGAATCGCGGCGCTTTGCCGATGCGCTGGGCTATGTGGTGGACTGGACAGCGGTGTCGCGGCTGGACGACATGGCGCTGGTGAACGGGATCGCCCAGATCGTGCCGTTCGATCCGGCGGCCAAGCAGACCTTGCTGGAAGCGGACACTCTGAACGAGCGGGCGGACCGGATCATCCAGCTTATGCAGATCGTCGGGCGGATCGAGCGCAACGGCGGGGCGACGATGCAATGAGCGGGGCGCCCGATCCGGCGCTGCTCGCCAAGCTGGTGTGCCCAGTGACGCGCACGCCGCTGCGTTGGGATGCTGAGCGGGGCGAACTCGTGTCAGAGGCGGCAGGGCTGGCTTTCCCGGTGCGGGATGGCGTGCCCGTGCTGGTAGTGCGCGAGGCGCGGGCTATCGGCGGTTAAGCGGGACCGGGAATGGCTGGGTTGAGTGCATGGCGGCCCACATTTCACCCGACATTTCTTCGCTGTCCCGTCGCCCTGTCCCGTCGCCCGTGCTCGATCAGGCCTCGGCCCAGCGTCGCAGCAGATTATGATACACCCCCGTCAACCGGATGACCTGCGCATTGTCATGTCCCAGATCGCCCGCCAGTTGCTGGATGCTGCTGTCGAGATCGAACAGCATCTGCCGCGCCGCATCGTCCCTTACCATGGACTGGAGCCAGAAGAAGCTCGCCACACGCCGCCCGCGCGTCACCGGCTCCACCCGATGCAGCGAGGATGACGGATAGAGCACCGCATGCCCGGCAGCCAGCTTCACGCGCTGCACGCCGAAATTGGTCTCGACCGTCAACTCGCCGCCATCATAGCTTTCCGGCTCCTCCAGAAAGACGGTGATCGACAGGTCCGACCGTACGCGAAAGCCGGTGCCGGCCTGAATCCGCACAGCATTGTCGACATGAGTGCCAAAGGCCTGCCCACCGGCATAGCTGTTGAACAACGGCGGAAAGACCTTGAGCGGCAAGGCGGCGGCGATGAACAGGGACGACCGGCCCAGCGCATCCAGCACGATCTGTCCCGCCTTTTTCGCTTCGGCGCAGTCTTCGGGGAGTTGCAGGTTGCGTTTTGCCAAGGCCGATTGATGGCCGGAGGTGACATTGCCGTCGACCCACCCCGCCGCGTCGATCAGCGCACGCACGCGCTCCACGGTCTCGGCATCCAGCAGCTCGGGAATGACGGTCAGCATGTCGGCAACTCCTGTCCCAGCAGGGCGGCCAGGCCCGCCTGCCGCACCATTGCATCGGACGAATGGCGCAGATAGTCCGCCGCCTTGTCCATGAAGGCGGTCGTAGCCGTCTCCCGCACCCGGCCAAGCCAGCGCAGCGCCTCTTCCATCGCGCCGTCTTCGGCCAGCAGCCGGGCGAGATTGAACTGGCCGCGAAAATCGCCGCCCTCGGCCGCAATCCGATATTGACGAAGAGCCTCCGCCCGGTCGACCGCCACTGCCCAGCCATCCTCGTGAAAGCTGCCGATATAATTGGCCGCCTTGGCGCCGATCGGACCGGGATCAAGCGCCGCCCGCCGGAACCAGTCCAGCGCCGCCTCATGCTCCTGGGCCAAAGCGAGGCGGGTCGCATAATTATACATGGCCTCGGCCAAACCCTGCCCCGCCGCGATGCGATAGCATTCGATGGCGCGGTCCAGATCGATGGCGACGCCCCAGCCCAGCTCATAGCAGCGCCCGACCATGTTGAGCGCAAACATGTGATGGCTCGCCGCCGCCCGGTTGAACCAGCCGAAGGCCGCACGCGGATCGGCGGGCAGTTCGGCCCCGTCCAGCAACATCTGCCCCAGCAGCAGTTGCGCCTGGGCGACGCAGCCCTCCGCCGCAACGCGGATCAATGCGGCGCGATCCGCCCCCGGCGCCGCCAGCCGCGCGGCAAGTGCCTCGGCACTCATCGCGGTCAAATCGGCCAGAGAGGACGGGGACGCTTGCGCCATCAATATTTGACGCTGAGCGTCGCGAAGGCAGAGCGTCCCGCTGCCATGGTCGCGTAATGGTTGGAGAAGGCCTGGCTGAAATAGAGTTTGTCCGTCAGGTTCTGGACATTGACACTAAGGCCGACCTTGTCGCTGAATTCATAGCTGGCGCGGGCATCGAAACGCCAGTAACCCGGCACCGAGCGGGCGATGATCTTCGTCACCGGGCTGACCGTCACCACGCCTGAACTGTCCTGCGTGGCCTTCCGGTCGTCGGCATAGCCGCCGAACACCCGGCTCATGTAGAAGGCGCCCCCGCCGATGTTGAGCTTGGGCAGCAGTTCGACATTGGTCCAGAGCGAGAAGCTGTGCTTGGCGGTCTGCGGGAACTGGCGGCCGGTGTTGACGGATTCCACCAGCACCGTCCGGGCCGCCTGAGCGCCGACTGCCGCCGCCGTGAGCGCAGTGAAGCCGCCGTCGACGATCTTCGCGTCCATATAGGTGTAGCCGCCGAAGATGCTCCACTTGGGCAGGATTTCGCCGTTGAAGCCGACCTCGACGCCCTTGATCCGACGCTCGCCCACAAACTCGACGCTATTGTTCGGGCCAGTGACGCGGGCGTTCTTCGTTTCGGTCCGGAACAGCGCGACGTTCAGCGACAGGCGGGAGTCGAACAGGTCCGCCTTGGCGCCGACCTCATAGCTTTTGGTCCGTTCGGTCTTCAGCGCGTCGACGCTCGCCGCATTGTTGACCGTGCCGAAGCTGTTGCCTTCCTGCCCCTCGCCCACCAGGCTGTTCGGCGGCGTCGCGGCGGTGGAATAGGAGGCGTAGATGCTGGTGTTCGTGGTTGGCTTCGCCACCAGCCCCGCCTGCCAGTTCCAGATTTTGTCCTCTCGCGTCAGGCGAAAGCTCTGGGTCGCCGCGATCGGCTGACCCGGCAGGACCGAGGATTTGAAGCTGTCGAAGCGCAGGCCGAGATTGGCGATCAGCCAGGGCGTCAGTGTGATCGAATCGAACAGATAGGCCGACTGCGTATCGGCATCGGTCTGCGTTTCCGCGATCGGCAGGGTTCTGGAGATCGCCGCGGGGACCGTGGAGGTTTCGCTGGCATAGTTGACCCAGGGATCGGCCGGATTGGGCGCGAACAGGCTGGTGCAATTATAGCGCAACTGGGCAGCAGCGGAACAACGGGCCGAAGCCCCCAGCGTCCCCCCGGTCGTCAGCGCCTCGCTGCCGGCACTGTTGCCGCTGGTGTTGAGAAGCCCACGCGTGACATAGGAACCGCGCCGCGCCTTTTCCCAGGAAAATTCCACGCCGGCGGCGAAGCTGTGCTCGATGCCGCCGGCGTCGAACTTGCCGAACAGGTCCGTCTGGTTGGTCAGCGTGTCGACATAGCCGTAGCGGCTATTGGCGCGGCGCCACACCAGGCCGCTATTATAGACATTGCCCAGACTGTCATCGGGTTGGGTATAGATATAGGCTTGGTTGTTGTGGCTGTAACGCGCGGTGTTGCGCAGCGTCACGCCGCCGAAATCATGTTGGGCGCGAATCGTGAACTGGTCCGTCTTGCTCTTGCGGAAGTCGCGGTTCTCAAGGCCGTAGAAAGTGTCGCGGCCGACATGGCCGGTGGCGCCGGTGGCCAGCGTCACATCCCCGATCGCCGGTTCCGAAAAGGTGAAGCCGGTCGGCGCGTTGCAGGTCGTGGTCGAGCAGACATAAGTATAGGGAATGCCGCTGTCGGGCAGTTCGTCCGTATCGAGATGATACCAGGACAAGGTGAGCTGCGTCGGAGAGTTCATCCCGATGCTGAGCGAAGGCGCCACGCCCCAGCGCTTCTGCCAGATGGCGTCGCGACCGGCCACGTCCTGATCGTGCCACATGCCTGCCACCCGGAAGGCGATCGTGTCCGTCAGCTTATAGTTGATATCCGCCGTGATCCGCTTGTAGTCGGCGGCGCCATAAGACAGGTCCATGGCGGCGAAATCGCGGTCGCGGGGCAGCTTGGTGATGATGTTGAGCGAGCCGCCCGCGCTGCCGCGCCCGCCAAGCGAGCTGTCGGAGCCGCGCACCACCTGGATCTGCTCGATTGCGAAGGTTTCCCGCGACTGGGCGGAGGTATCGCGCACGCCGTCGACATAGGTGCTGCCCTGGCTGTCGAAGCCCCGGATGAAAGGACGGTCCCCGATCGGATTGCCACCCTCCGCCGCGCCGAATGTGATGCCCGGCACGGTGCGCAGCGCCTCCACCAGCGTGGCCGATCCCGTGTCCTTGATCACATTTTCGCTGACGATCGCGATGGACCGGGGCGTGTTGATGAGCGGCGCAGTCGCCTTGGGCGAGATGATTTCCTGATTATAGCGGCCATTGACGATGATCTGGCCGGCATCCGTCTGCTGATCGACCGCAGCGTCGTCTGCCCTGTCGGCCGCCAGGGCGGGACTCGATGCAAAGGCTCCGACGCAGCCAAGCGCCAGAAAGGCGGGCGCCGCGCGACGGCGGTTATCGGATGGCATGACGGATGGTCCCCCTTTTTCTGCCTTCTTTTGGGAGGCAGTTATTGAGACGCGTTCGCAAAGTCAAACACTATTGAGAAACAAAAGCAGGGCAAAGAGGCCGCCCTCCCTTTACCCCGCTTCGCTGCGCAGAATGAAGGGGATTTCAACTACCCCTTTCACGCGAACGGCCTGCCCGTCGCGCATCACAGGCTTCCAACGCCAGCCGCGCACCGCGTCACGGGCCGCATTGTCGAGCCGGGGAAAGCCGCTGCTCCGCGCGATGCCGAGGCTGTCCACCGCGCCGTCAACCCCCAGCGTCAAGGCGAGGACGACGGTGCCCTGCTCGCGCTTGCGACGGCTTTCGATCGGATAGCGGGGCGGCTTGCCCGCAACCATCTGTGTGCCAAGGTCGCCGCCCTGAACGATGCTGGTGCCTGGCGATGCGGCCGGGGGCGCGGACGGAGCGACGATCGCCATAGGAGGAGCCGGTGGCGCAGGGGGCAAGACATCCGGCGTCGTCGCCACGGTCGGGACGGGCGGCACGGGCGCCTGAACCAACGGCGGCGGCGCAACGATCTGCGGTTGCGACGGCGGTGGTGGCGTATCGGCCGCCGGTGGAGGAGGAGGCGGCAACAGGTTCACGACCGACAAGCGCGTTTCCCGCACGCGATGCACATGATGCCGGGCCTGGATCAGCGCCGCGATGAGGACGGCATGGAGCAGCACGATGAGGATGATCGCCGGCACGTTTATCCCGCTTCGCGCGCCATAGCGAGCGGACGACACGTCGGGCTGGACGGCCGCGCTGGATAGGAGGGGCAAGCTTGCCGGTGGCGAGACGAACAGGTCATCCGCCACCTCTTCAACAAATCTATCCGCTACGCGAAGCATGCCAGATCCCCTTTGGGCCGTGCGGGGCGAGATACCCGCCCATAACGCTAATTCTAATGCAACTCAATCTTATCTTAAAAAGAGACCGGACGAGTGGCGACCCGAGGAGGAGAGGAGTGATCGCCACCCGCCCGTTTCCCCCGGCAAGGGACGAGTGCCGGAGGCATGAGGATCGATCAGAACATGTAGTTGAGGCTGAACACCGCCGACCGCGTCGGGGCGGGCTGCGCCCAGCTATTGCCGGTGTTGTTGCGCACCGTCGTCACATATTTCTCGTTGGTGAAGTTCTGCACATTCACCTGCGCCTTCAGATTTTCCGTGATGGGATAGGAGGCCATGAAGCGGTGAATAGTGTAGCTCGGCACCCGATAGCCGACATAGCTGTTGGCCACCAACTGTGCGAGCGTCGGCTGGTTGAGCAGGAAGCTGCCCTGACAGGTCAGCCCATAGCCCAGTTCCAGACCGAAGCCGAAGCGGTAGGTGGTGAACAGGCTGCCCGAATGCTTGGGCGTATTGGTCAGCGAATAGCCCGCCGTCGGATCGGGGAAGGCCGCGCTGTTGGCGCAGGTGCCTGCCGCCGGATCGGTCGCGCCGGGATGGGCGAGGCAATAGTCTGAAACGCCCTGCTTGATCCTGCTCTTGAGGTACATGTAGTTGGCCGAGATCGTCCAGTTGCTGGCGATGTTGCCGGACGCGCCGAAGGACACGCCCTCCACCCGCTGGAAGCCATCCGTCGCCTGATCGGGCAGGGTCGGATCGCCCGACACCACCTTGATCTGGTCGCGGTCGTTGCGGAACAGGGCCAGGGTCAACAGCAGCTTCTTGTCGAACAGGTCCGCCTTGGCGCCGATCTCGTAATTCTTGGTCGTTTCCGGCCTGACGTTGCAGGTGCCGCCGCCGCCCGACACGTTCGCAGCAGTGCAGCTCCCATCGACAGAGGCCTTGGACGGCAGCTTGCTGTTGCCATAGGCGACATAGAGGCTGGTGTTCGGCGTCGGCTTCACAACCGCGCCGATGCGGAAGGAGAAGAGATTATCCTCCACCTCCAGATAGGTGGGATTGGTCGCTCCGGCGGCGGGCGGCGACAACTGGCCCAGCGTGGCGCCCGGCGCAGTCACATAGCTGAAGGTCCGGTTGAAACCCTTCACCTTCTCGTATCGAAGGCCGCCGTTGATCTCGAACCAGTCGGTGAACTTCATCGTATCGAACAGATAGGCGGCATAGCTGGTCTGCTCACCAACATTGTGCGCGCCAAGGATGAAGTTGACCGGGCCGACATAATTGTTGCTGCCATAGACGCGCGAGAGACCGCTGGTAGCGGCGGGGCCGACGATGCCCGACGACGGATCGGCTATGTTGACGAGCGGAAGATAGAGGCCAAGGCTGCTCCCGGCGTTATAAGTCGCATTGGCCGTGCCGTTGCCGCTGGCCGGAGCGCTGAACGGCGCGGCATAGGGGTCGAAGCCGTTGGCGGTGCGGCCAAGGCTGCCCTGCAACTGATCGTAGCGCTCCCACAAGGCCGAACCGCCGACGACCAGCGTATGGCCGATGCCGCCAGTATCGAAATCGGCGCTCAGGTCGATCTGGTTATAGGCCGTCTCATTGGTGATGAAGCGCTGGTTGCCTCGGCCGCCGGTCGGGACATAATAGCCGACCGGAATGGTGAGCGTCTGGCCTGCGGCGGTCGATCCGACGCGAAGCGTGCAGGCGCCTCCGGTATCCGGATTGAAGCCCCCGGCCGTGCCGTTGTCGAGGCAGAAGACGCCGTTGGGCTGGCTCGTCACCGTGTCCTGACGGATATGTTCGTAACGCGTCAGGTTGCGGATCTTGACCGTGTCGCTGAAGGCATGGCTGAAGATCGCCTGCAGCGTTTTGGTCTTGCTGTCCTGATGGTCGAGATTGGCGAAGCCGTAATAGCCCGACCGGTCGAAGCCCTTGACGATGCCGCCAAGCGCCGGGAAGTAGCGGATGCCATATTGCGGCATCGCCTTGTCATCCAGATATTCGCCCTGGAGCGTCAGGCTGGTCGGCCCGTCGATGCCGATGGCGATGGCGGGCGCGATGCCCCAGCGCTCATAATCCTCGACATCGCGGCCCGGCACGTCGTTCCTGTGGTAGACGGCGTTGACGCGCACCGCGATCAGATCGTTGATCCGCTTGTTGGCGTCGATGGTCGCGCGATAATATTTGTCGGTGCCGATGCCCGCATTCAGGATGGTCTGATCGTCAGCCAATGGCCGCTTCGTCACCAGATTGATGGTGCCTGCAACCGAACCGCCGCCGTTCATGACCGAATTGGCGCCATTGGTGACTTCGACCTGCTCGATATTATAGACCTCGTTGCGGTTCAGGAACGCGCCGGAGCGCACCCCGTCGACCGTGACGTCGTTCTTGGCGTCCTGCCCGCGCAGGATGATGCGGTCGCCATAGCCGAAGCCGCCCTCGCCCGCGCCGAAGGTGATGCCCGGCACGGTCGACAGAACCTCGCGCAGCGTCAGCAGGTTCTGCTGCTGGATCGTTTCCTTGCCGATCACCGTGATCGTCTGCGGCGTGTCGAGCAGCGGGCGGGTATATTTGGGCGATTCCGCCTTCTCGACCCTGACCAGCGAGTCATCGATCGCCGTGTCGGTGACCGTCATTCCGCCGAGCTTGGCGCCCTGCGCGCCGTCCTGCGCCTGGGCGGTGGAGGCGAAGGCCATCGCGCCGACGCAACTCAGTGCCAGGAAGGAAGGACGTGACGTTGCTTTGGACATGAAAACAGATCCCCTTTCTTGAGTATAAGAGGATCTGCTATTGCGACTCGTTCGCATAGTCAATGCTATTGCGAATAATTATTATTTTATGATCGTATTTTATCCCTGAAAAGCCAGCATCTTATCGCGCTGGCCAGATTGGGGGGATCGGCAGCCGCCATGCGCGCGACGTCGATGCGCGCGATCAGCGCATTGACAGGCAAGCCCTCCCGCACGGCGGCCGCGCGGAGGGCTGCCCAGAATATCGGTTCAAGGCTGATCGCGGTCTGATGGCCCGCAATGGTCACGCTGCGCTTGACTGGCGGGGCGAAGGGCGATGCCGCCGACGCCAAAGCGTCTTCGGAAGCCCCCGCCCCTTCCATCAGTACATGTGCTGCCCGCCGTTGATCGACAGCGTGCTGCCGGTCACAAAACCGGCCTCGTCGCTGCAGAAGAAGGCAACCCCGCGCGCGATTTCATCGGCGTGGCCCAAACGGCCCACCGGAATCTTGGCGACGATCTTCTCCAGCACCGCGGGGGGAACGGCCGCGACCATGTCAGTGTCGATATAGCCAGGCGCGATCGCATTGACGGTGACGCCATATTTCGCGCCTTCCTGGGCCAGCGCCTTGGTGAAGCCATGAATGCCGGATTTGGCGGCGGCGTAATTGACCTGGCCATATTGGCCCGCCTGCCCGTTGATCGATCCGATATTGACGAACCGGCCCCAGCCGCGCCCGCGCATCCCCTCAAAGGTCGCCTTCGCCATGTTGAAGCAACCGCCCAGATTAATGCGCATCACTTCGTTCCAGTCGTCGAAGCTCATCTTGGCCAGCACGCCGTCCCGCGTGATGCCCGCATTGTTGACGACGACATCGATCGGGCCCAGCGCTTCCGCCACATGCGCGCAGCCATCCAGGCAGGCCTGGTGATCGCCCACATCCCATTTGAAGGATGCTATGCCCGTCTTGTCCGAAAAGGCCTGCGCCTTGGCGTCGTTGCCCGCATAATTGGCAGCGACCTTGAACCCCATCTCCCTGAGCGCCAGGCTGATCGCCTCGCCAATTCCACGCGTTCCGCCCGTGACGACTGCAACCTTGCTCATAGTGGCTCTCCTCAACAAAAATGACGGGGCGAAACTTACCTCTCCAACCAACCGGCCAGTTCCCGACGGACCAGATTCTCATATAGGTTCATAGCGTCCGCAGACGCGTTCAAACAACTCAAATGGACAAAATTATTACCACCGGAAGAGATAAAATCCTCTTTGCCGCGCAGAGCGATTTCCTCTAGGGTTTCCAGGCAATCTGCCGAGAAGCCCGGCGTCAGGACAGCAACATTCCCGACCCCTTCGGCGGGGAGCTGGCGCAGCACCGCATCGGTCGCCGGTCCCAGCCATTTGGCACGGCCGAAACGCGATTGAAACGTGACCCGCACCTCCCGTCCCAGGGCCTCGCCCAGCAGGCGCGCACTTTCGACGCATTGATCGCGATAGGGGTCACCCAATTGCCGCGTCCGCTCCGGCATGCCGTGGAAACTGGCGATCAGCAGGTCCGGCACGAAATCCAGCGCGGCGAGTTGCGCCTGCGTCGATGCGCGCAGCGCCTCGATATAAGCGGGATCGGCGTAATAAGGCGGCAGGGTGCGGACCGCGGGCTGCGCCCGCATCTTCGCCAGCGCCGCATAAGCGGCATCGAGTGCGGTGGCCGTGGTCGCCGCGCAATATTGGGGATAAAGCGGCGCCAGCAGGATGCGGCCGCACCCTGCCGCGACCATTGCCGCCAGCCGGGTGCCGATCGCCGGATTGCCGTAGCGCATGGCCCAATCCACCATCACGGCGGCCCCCATCCGGTCTTGCAGCGCGCGGGCCGTATCGCGCGTGTAGACGGCGAGCGGAGACCCTTCCTCCATCCACACCTGGCGATAGGCATGGGCGGATTTCTTCGGCCGGGTCAGCAGGATCGGGCCGCGCAATATCGGCTGCCAGAGCAGTTGCGGGATCTCCACCACCCGCGGATCGGACAGGAATTCGGCCAGATAACGCCGCACCGATGCGGGGTCCGGCCCGTCGGGCGTACCGAGATTGATGACGAGGATACCGATCCTGTCCATGGCCTTCACCCTTCCATCAGCAGGGGCAGGGTGCGGTACCGTTGCCCGGTGGTGGTGAACAGCGCATTGGCGACCGCCGGGGCCACCAGCGGCGCGCCCAGATCGGTCAGCCCGGCGGGCTGCGCGGTGCTGCGGATCAATTCCACGGTCACTTCCCCCACATCCCCCAGTCGCGGCAAACCCATGCGACCCAATATCGCCCGCGTGGGCATGCCCTTCGCATAGGGTACGGACGCACCCATGGCGAGCGCCAGACCATGGATCAGGCCGCTTTCGATCTGCTGCCGGGCGATATCGGGATTGACCTGCTCCCCACCGTCGACGGCGGCGATGATCCGTCCAACCTGCAACTTGCCCTCGGATATTCCCGCCTCCACCATGACCGCGATGAAAGCGCCGTCCATGACATGCGCCGCCAGCCCCTGCCCGCTCCCGGCGATGCCGCCCTGCCATCCGCCCATGGCGCCGACGGTGGTGAGGCAATGCGCCAGCCGGGGATTGCCGCCCAGCATCTGGATGCGGAAGGACATCGCCTCCATCTGCGCCTGATGCGCGAGTTCATCCATGAAACTTTCGGTGAAGAAGGCGCCGTGCAGATGCGCGTTGCCGCGCGAGAATCCCAGCGGTAGGCCGACATCGACGGGAAAATGATCGACCGCCCAATTGGGCACGGCATAGGGCAGTTCCATGCCCGCCACCGCCAGCCGCGTCGAAACGCCCGAAGATTCAGCGCTGGCTTCATGCGGCAGCTTGCCATGGGCGATGCGCGCCCAGCTCTGGCTCATGGCGCAGGGGGCCGCGATCTTCGCGGACCATCCCTCGATGGCTCCGTTGCGGCCAAGCTTGCCTGCCATGCGGGCATGGGCGGGCGCACTGGGGCGGTCCTGAATCACATCCTCCAGCCGCGACCAGAGCAGTTGCACCGGGCGCCCCATGGTGCGGGAAAGAAGCGCCGCCTGCACGCCTGCCTCAAAATCCATCCGGCGGCCATGGCCCCCACCCGCATGCAGCGGATAGAGCGTCACGTCCTCCGCCGATAATCCAAGCGCACTGGCGATGGCGGCGCGGGCAAGGCCGGACGCCTGTGTCGCCATCCACACTTCCGCGCCGTCCTGGCTGATCCGCGCCGTGGCGCACATTGGCTCCAGCGCCAGATGCAGGCCCGGCCCCACCCGATATTCGCTGGCAAGGATGGTCGCATCCTCGAACAGCGGCTTCAAATCCCCGCGCGCATAAAGCCGTTCTCCGGAGGAACCGGAAAAGGCCTGCTCCAGCGCCGCCTCTATCCCGGCGCTGTCCACCGGCCTGCCGGATAGCTCGAACACCGGATCGGCCAGGTCCAGCGCCTTGTTCGCCGCCCACCAGTTGCTGGCGACCGCCGCCACCCAGCGCTCCTGCCGGACCAACTTAAGGAAGCCGGTGACGGATTTCGCCGCGCCCTCATCGACGCTTTTCAGTACGGCGTCCCCGATCGGCCCCTGCCGGATCGCGGCGAAGACCATGTCGGGCAGGCGGATGTCGGCGGCGAAATTATGGCTGCCGTCGATCTTGGACGGGGTGTCGAGCCGCGGCAGTTCCTGCCCTGCCAGCCGTTCCACATCGCCCTGACGAAAGGGCAATATGTCGGGCAGGTCGAAGGTCGCGGCATCCTCCACCACCTCGCCCAGCTTCAGTCTGCGCTGTCCGCCGTCGGAGATGATGCCGTTCTGGATGTCGCAGCTTTCCCAAGCCACGTCCCAGCGCGCAGCCGCCGCCTGGCACAGCAGCACCCGCGCCGCCGCGCCCGCTTCCCGATAGGCGTGGTGGAACATCGGAATGGAGGTGCCCGCGCCGGTCAGCATCAGCGCGTTGCGCGTCGCATATTGATCGATGGCCCACTCGCCCGCCTCACCCGCCAGCCGGCTCCAGTCATTGGCCAGCCATTCATGCGCAAGCAGCCTATTGGCGTAAAGCGGGCTGACCGGGGCGCTCTGAACGCCCACCGTGCGCCAGTCCGCCCCCAGCTCGTCGGCCAGGATCTGCGGCAGCAGCGTGCTGACCCCCTGCCCCATCTCCGTTTGCGGCACGATGACGATGACTTGCCCGGACCGGTCGATCTTGAGGAAGGCGTTGAAGGCGGTTTCGCCGGGCGCGGTATTGAGATTGGGGCGATAGGCACGCGGCCATACTGCCCATGCCAGCAGCAACCCCGCCGTCGCGCCGCCGCCGATCAGCAGCGCGCGCCGGTTCAAACCCTTTTCCGTCCGTTGACCCTGCTTCCGCGGTGCGCGCCCCATAGGTCCGCTGATAAAGAGGCTTGGGACGACTGGAAAGCCCTATTGCGCGCCGACCGGCTGGAGCTGAAGACGGCGTATCTCGATCGCCGGGCAACGGTCCATCACCACTTTGCAGCCAGCCGCCTCTGCGCGGGCCGCCGCAGCCTCATCGATCACGGCCAACTGCATCCACACTGCCTTCGCGCCCGCGGCTATGGCATCGTCCACCGCCTCACCCGCCGCCTCGCTGCGGCGGAAGATGTCGACCATGTCGATCGGCACGCCGATGTCGGACAGTCTCGCCCAGACGAACTCGCCATGGACATGCTCGCCCGCGATCTGCGGATTGACCGGCAAGACGCGATAGCCATGATCCTGCAGGGTTTTCATCACGCCATAGCTCGGCCGGTCGGGCCGGTCGGAAATGCCGACCAGCGCTATGGTGCGGGTTTCGTTCAACAGATCGGCAATATCCTGCGCGGCAGTAAGTGGCATCGACCGGCCTCCTTGATGTCCCTCCGACATGGGAAGGACGCGGGAGGGACACAAGCCGTTCCATTGAAACGATTTGAACAATAGCCTGTCACAGGATCGGCTTTAGACCCTGCCACCTCTCAGCCAGTCCGCCACCTTCTCCGCGATCGCGCGGAAGGCGGCGCCGTTCACATCGTCCCCCGCCGCCGGAGGATCGCCCGCATCCGAACGGCGGCGAATGTCGATGGCAAGGGGAATGCGGCCAAGGAAAGGCATTCCCATCTCCCCGGCGGCGGCTTCCGCGCCGCCTTGACCGAAGGGATCGGACAGCTCCCCGCAATGGGGGCAGGCATAGCCCGCCATATTTTCGACCAGCCCGATCATCGGCACCTGCGTCTGCTGGAACAGGCTGACCGCCCGCGTCGCATCGATCAGCGCCAGGTCTTGCGGCGTCGAGACGATGACGGCTCCGGCAGGCTTATGCTTCTGCACCATCGACAACTGCACGTCGCCCGTGCCCGGCGGCATGTCGACGATCAGTACCTCCGCATCGCCCCAGTCCGCCTCGATCAATTGGGCGAGCGCATTGCCCGCCATCGGCCCGCGCCAGGCCAGCGCCTTGCCCGGCTCGACCAGATGACCCATCGACAGCATCGGAATGCCGAGCGGGCTTTGCACCGGGATCAGTTGCTTGTCCCTGGCCTGCGGCTTCCTGTCCTCGCTCGCCATCAGCCGCGCTTGCGAAGGGCCGTAAATATCGGCGTCGACCAGCCCGACCTTCAGCCCCAGACGCTGCAAGGCCACGGCCAGATTGGCGGAAAGGGTCGATTTGCCGACGCCGCCCTTGCCGGAAGCGACGGCGATGATCTTCAGGGGCTTGCGTTCGGCGGTCATGGCGATGCGCACGTCCGTGACGCCCGGCACGGTCAGCGCGCCTTCGCGGATCGCGGCTGCCACGGCATCGCGCTGATCGGGCGACAGGCCCGCCACGTCCAGCGCCAGCGTCATCACGCCATCCTTGACACGCGGCGCGCTGGCGCGGCCATCGGTCAGCGTTTTCAGGCGGGCGGCAAAATCTTCAAGCTCGGTCATAGGAGCGCCATCTAGTGTCTTTCGACATCCGGCGAAACCGGCCCGACCCCTTTTTTGTCCCGCAGCGACATCATTCGAAACAATAATCGTTGCGAAGGGCACTGTTTTTCGCTGGGAAGCCTTCCTATAGAGAAGCCATGAAGAGAATTTTCGGGTGGATGCCGGGCATTGCGAGCGCCATGGCCCAGGGTCCCTGGGGCGGCAAGAGCGACGGGCCGGACGGCAATGACAGTCAGGGCAAAGGGGGCGATGGCGGACGCGATGGCGGCCCGCGCAATCCCTGGACGCAACCCGGACGCCCCGGCGCCAAGGGGCCTTCCGCGATCGAGGAACTGCTCCGCCGCAGCAAGGAGAGCTTCGGCCAGGGCGGCGGCGGTTTCGGCAATTTGCCCCCCCGCCCATCCGGCAAGGCGTTGTGGCCCGCCGCGATCGGCATATTGGTCGTGCTGTGGCTGGTGCTGACCTGCTTCCACCGCGTCGGCCCGCAGGAACGCGGCGTCGTGACCCTGCTCGGCAAATATAGCCGCACCCTCTCGCCCGGCATCAGCCTGACGCTGCCCGCGCCGCTGGAAAATGTGACGACCGTCGACGTGGAGGAAATCCGCGCCATCGACATCGGCTCGACCCGCGCGGAAAGCGAGAATCTGGTGCTGACCGGCGACCAGAACATCATCGACCTTGCTTATTCGGTGCGCTGGAACATCCGCAGCCCGGAACTGTATCTGTTCCAGCTTTCCGATCCCGACGCGTCGGTCCGCGAAGTCGCGGAAAGCGCGATGCGATCCGTCGTCGCCAGCGTCAGCCTGGAGGATGCGCTGGGCGCCGGCCGTACCGAGATTGAGCAGCAGGTCGAGCAGCGGATGCAGGAAATCCTCGATGGCTACCGGTCCGGCATCCGCGTGCAGGGCGTCGCGATCAAACAGGCCGACCCGCCCACCGCCGTCAACGACGCGTTCAAGGCCGTGTCCGCCGCGCAGCAGACCGCCCAGACCTATCTCAACGAAGCCCGCGCCGCCGCGCAGCAGGTGACGGCCAAGGCGCAGGGCGAGGCAGCCGCCTTCGACAAGGTCTATGAGCAATATAAGCTCTCGCCCGACGTGACCCGCCGCCGCATGTATTATGAAACCATGGAGAGTGTCCTGTCGAACGTCGACAAGACCATCGTCGAAAGCGGCAATGTGACGCCGTTCCTGCCGCTGCCCGAACTCAAGCGCCGGGCGCAGGCCAGCGCCCCGCAGGGTGCCGCCGCCGGGGAGGGCCAGTGATGCAGGGCCTGATCCGCCATCCCGTCGCGCTCGCGCTGCTTGCCATCGCCGCTCTGCTGCTGATCGGCAGCACCATCGCCATCGTGCCCGAAACCAAGCAGGGCGTGATCGTGCGCTTCGGCGATCCCAAGAAGATCATCAACCGCTATCGCCCGAACGAGGATTTCGGCAAGACCGGCGCGGGCATCATCCTGCGCTGGCCGTTCATCGACCAGGTGGTCTGGATCGACAAGCGCGTGCTGTCGGTCGAGATGGAGCGGCAGCAGGTGCTCTCCACCGACCAGTTGCGCTTGCAGGTCGACGCCTTCGCCCG
>Ga0255338_1001049_pt1 | contig 60842 bp, 54 predicted proteins | sample MeOH1_35cm_T4_19_FD_203715 | JGI IMG/M metagenome (GOLD analysis project Ga0255338, IMG submission 203715) | Sandy soil microbial communities from University of British Columbia, Vancouver, Canada - MeOH1_35cm_T4_195 | ecosystem: Engineered > Artificial ecosystem > Sand microcosm > Unclassified ... | reverse complement strand
AGCCCAAGAAGCTGGCCCTGACGGCCTGCATGCGCAAGCTTCTGACCATCCTCAATGCGATGGCCAAAGCGCGCAAACCGTTCAATGCGGGGCTTCATTTGGCTTGACTTTCAATACAGTTGCTTCGTTGGTCTGTGACGTGCTTCAGCGCGGCACGAAGCGCGTGATCCAGGTCTCGTAGCTCGCGAGCACGCCCTGCAGGAAGTCCCGCGTGTCGGGAACCAGGGGCCCTTCGCCCTCGAACAGGGTCGCGACGCGGCCGAGGTACACCTCCGGGTGCGGCATGGTGGCGCAATTGACCGCCGCCAGCGCCTGCTTGAGCGCGTAGGAGCCCGCCAACCCGCCCAGCGGTCCGGTGCTCTGGCTGATCACCAGCGCCGGCTTGCCGGCCCAGCAGTTCTTGCCCGTGGGCTTGGAGGCGACGTCGAGGGCGTTCTTCACGCCGCCGGGAATGGAGCGGTTGTATTCGGGAACGACGAACAGCAGCGCATCGCTGGCCAGCACCTCGGCGCGGAACCGCAGCCAGGGCGGCGGCGTCTCCGCTTCCAGGTCGCCGTTGTAGAGGGGAAGGTCGCCATACGCGAGTTCGTCCAGGGAGAAGCCGGCAGGCGCCAGCTCGCGCAGCGCCTGCGCGACGCGGCGGCTGTACGAAGCCTGGCGCAGGCTGCCGATGATGAGGCCGATCTTCAGGGTCATGCATGGCTCCGTGCTGCGTGCAGCATGTCGTCGATCTCGCTGTTGTGCTCGCCCAGCGTCGGGGGCGGCCGCACCGACAGCGACCGCTCGCCATCGAAGGTGACCGGCGGGCGAACGGTGCGGAACTCGCCCATGGTGGCGTGCTGCGCCGACACCAGCAGCTGCAGGTGTTTGGCCTGCGGGTCTTCCAGGGCCTCGTCCGTGCCGTACATGGGCGCGTGCGGCACGTCCTGCGCGAGCAGGCGGTTGCACCATTCGATGCGGGTGCGCGTGGCGAAGACGGCGGCCAGCAGCGCGATGATGTCTTCCTGGTGCTCGATGCGCGCCTCGCGGCTGGCGAAGCGCGGGTCCTGGAACATGTCCGGCCGGTCGATGGCGGTGGCCAGGCCCTGCCAGAACTTCTCGGGCGACGACATGTGCAGGGCGATCCATTTGCCGTCCTTGCACTCCAGCACGTACGACTGCGACACGCGCGGCCGGCTGTACGGCCCCATCACCTCGCCGGCCGAGTAGTAGTGCGTGAAGGCATCGAGGTTCCAGTGCGCCATGGCTTCGAGCATGGAGACTTCGACCTTGCGGCCGCGGCCCGTGCGCGAGCGCTCGTACAGCGCGCCGAGCACGCCGTAGGCGGCATAGAAGCCGGTGACCGCGTCGGCGATGGCCGGCCCGACGACGCGCGGGTTGGCCGGATTGACCAGCAGCTTGAGGTAGCCGCTGGCCGCCTGCGCCACCGTGTCATAGCTTGGACGCGAGGCCGCCGGGCCGTCCGGCCCGAATCCGCTGATCGAGCAATAAATGAGGCGCGGGTTCAGCTCGCGAAGCTTCTGCTCGCCCACGCCGAGTTGCTCCGCGACGCCGGGCCGGAAGTTCTGGATGTACACGTCGGCCGTCTTCACCAGCTCGTACAGCTTCTCACGGTCGGCAGGCAGCTTGGGGTTGATCGTGATGCTGCGCTTGTTGCGGTTGTAGGTCTGGAAATGCGGGCTGTACAGGCCGCCCTTGAAGGCGCGGAACGGGTCGCCCGTGCCCGGCTGCTCGACCTTGATGACGTCCGCGCCCAGGTCACCGAGCATCATGCCGCAGGCCGGGCCGGTGATGAACGTGCCCTGTTCGAGAACGCGCACGTCTTTGAGTACTTCGATCACGGGTGTTTGCCTTTCGCCGGCTGGCCTTCGAAGACCAGTTCGCGCGTGGCCTGGTAGGAGAGGGCGAAGCCGCTCGGGGTCACGGCTTCTTCGCACAGGTGCGCGATCAGTCCCGCGGTGCGCGCGAGGATAGGCACGCCGCGCAGGCCGACGAGCGGAAAGTTGGTTCCCAGCAGCACGGCCGGGATCGCAGCCGACACGTTCAGCCGCAGGTCCTTGCCGATCACTTCGGGAATGACCTGCTCGATCGTCTCGGCGATCTGGACGAAGCGCAGGCTGGTGCCCGCTTCCCTGGCTACGGCAAAGAGCCTTGCCACGCGCGGGTCGCGCTCCTTGTGCAGCGGGTGGCCGTAGCCGGGGATGGGCTGGCCCGCAGCGCGCCATCGGCGCACCACCTCCAGCGCGGCGGTGCGAAGGTCGCCATCCCTGACCGCTTCATTCACTTCGCTGAACAGCCGGCCGGCGGTTTCCGACGCGCCCAGGATCACGCTGCCGCAGCCGAGGATGCCGGCGGCGACCGCGCCCTGCAGCGCGTCCGGCGCCGCGGCATAGGTCATGCGGGCGGCCTGCACGCTCGGCACCATCCCGTGGTCGGCGATCGCGACCAGCGTGGCGTCGAGCACCATCGCGTCGCCGCGCGTGGGCCGCACGCCGGTCACCAGCAGGCTGAAATAGTCGGTGAAGGAGATGCGCCCGATCAGGTCATGGCACAGGTCCTCGCCGCGCACCGTGATGCTGTGCTCGTCGGAAGTGCTGATGGCAGTGCGCGGCACCGTGGCTTTGCCGATCTTGTTGACGGAGCTCATGCGGCACCCTGGGGAATCAGGCGGAAGTCGTAGTGCGCCACGTGATAGGGCTTCGCCATCTTGCGGCCGTCCATCGCCGTGCCGGGCTCGTGCTTCTCGAATTCGACGATCAGGCTTTCCCGCACGCCGAACACCGCATCGGAGTCCAGGTAGGGGCTGTCCTTGACGAACAGGTGCGTGGTCACTTCCTTGTGCCCGGGCGCCGACACCTTCATGTGGATGTGCCCCGGGCGGTTGGGGTGCCGGCCCATCTTGCGCAGCATGTCGCCGACCGGGCCGTCGTCGGGCACCGGATAGAACGTGGGGCGGATCGACCAGAACCAGTAGCGGCCCTCGGCGTCGGTGCGGATGCGGGCGCGCGCCCGCATGCCGCCGTCCTCGCGCTGCATGTCGTAGACGCCGTCGCCGTCGCCGGACCACACATCCAGCAGCGCGCCCTTGAGCGGCTGGCCTTCGAGGTCGGTCACCCGGCCGCTGTAGAGCGCGGGCTCGCCCGGAACACCTTCGGCGATGTCGCTGCCCAGCGGCAGGTCGGGCGCGCCCTCCCAATAGAAGGGGCCCTGCACGGTGGCATCGGTCGGCGGCGTGGCCCCGCTGCGGCCCTTCAAGGCGCGGGCGTGCTCCAGTGCCACCACCAGCATCGACAGGCCCAGCGTGTCGGACAGCAGGATGAACTCCTGCCGCTTGTCGTCGCAGGCCTTGCCGCAGGCGGTGAGGAACTCGATCGCCTTGAACCACTCGTCGCCCTTCAGGTCGACCTCGCGCGCGAAGGCGTGCAGGTGGCGGATGAGCGAGGTCATCACCTGCTCGAAGCGCGGGTCCTGGCATTCCGCCATCCGCGCGATGACGGCGTCGGTGATGCTCTGGGTGTCGTATTCCATCTGCGCCATGCGGGTCTCCTGGGGTCGATGTGCGGGACTGTATCGATTGACATCACCAACAAGAAGTGAAGAATTTCGATCATTCGAATCGACCATGTCGATCATTCACCCTGGTAAACCCTATGGAACTGCGCCACCTGCGCTATTTCGTCGCACTGGCGGAGTGCCTGTCCTTCACCCGCGCCGCCGAGCGGGCGCACGTCACGCAATCGACGCTGTCGCACCAGATCCGTCAGCTGGAAGACGAACTCGGCCACCCCCTGTTCGACCGCATCGGCAAGCGCGTGATGCTGACCGAAGCCGGCGAGACCTTCCTCGGCTACGCCTCGAAGGCGCTGCGCGAGGTGGACCAGGGAATGTCCGACCTGATGCGCGCGGGCGACCAGCTCAGCGGCGAGGTGCGCATCGGCGCCACCGGCACGTTCAACATCGGCTTCGTGCCGGAATGCCTGGCGATGTTCCTGCAGCGCAATCCCACCGTGAAGGTGACAGTGGACGAACTGGCGGCCGACGCGATCGCGCAACGTCTGATCGACGCGTCGCTGGACGTGGGCATCGCCTACCAGCCGTCGGATCCCACCCGCCTGTGGTTCGAGCCGCTCTATACCGAGGAGATGGTGCTGGTCGTGTCGCCGAGGCATCCGCTGGCGCAGCGCAAGCGCATCCGCATGGTGGAGCTGCACCGCCAGAGCCTGGTGCTGCTGCCCCGCGACTTCACCACCCGCACAATGCTGGACGAGTGCTTTCGCGCCTGCGGTGCCGAGCCCGTGGTGGCTGCGGAGATGAACACGATCGCGCCGATGGTCGGGCTGGTGGCGCGCACGCAGCTGGCGGCCATCGTCTCCAGCCACGCGGTGCAGCCGCGCGACGATGTGCGCGTGATCCCGATCGAGAGCCCCACGCCGGTTCGCACGCCGGGCATGCTGTGGAAGCGCGACAGCAAGCAATCGCCCGCGGTGCGCTCCTTCGCGTCGTGCATCCGCAAGCTCGCGCTCGGGCGCAGCTTGAGGGCGGCCGCGTGAATGGCCGCCGGCTCAGTCCGGGGTCGATCTCAGAAGCTCACGGCCATCGTGGCCACGTCCACATGGACGTAGGGCCGGTTGAGGGCGCCGCCCACCGCGCGGGCAAACTCCTTCGCCCACGCCGGGTCCTGGAACTTCGCGGCGCCGGCGCCTTCGGCGACCATCACGACCTTGTCCACGGCCAGCACCTTGCCGGTCGGCCGCACGGGTTCGCAGCCCAGCTCGGTGAACTGGCGGTCAAGCCACGAGCGCGCGTCATCGGATGACATCGCATCCGATTGCGTCAGGTCGATGCGGAACGGCTCGGCACCCGGAAAAGTCACTTTCACTTCGCTGCGCATGGGGATTCCCTTCGTGTGGCCACGCCACGCGGCAAAGTGTACTGCCGGGATCGCGCGCCTAGCGGGCGCGTTCGCGCGTTCGCCCCACGACCTTGCGCGCGGTCAAACCGGGCTGGGAACCCGCCGACTGCGGGCGTGCCTTCGGGGCGGCCAGATTCTGGAGCTCACGGGCGAGGAGTTCCTTGCGCAAGCCCAGGGGAAGCGTTTCGTCAGCCCATGAAGTCCGGCCATCGTCGCCTGGTGCCTTCCCGCTGCGTGATGTCTCTTTCATTCCTGGATTCTGGACGCCGCTGCCCATCCGGTGGTGTAGGAATGAGTGGAAGCGGGCGGTCGTCCCAGGCAGACACAACCGCAAGGTCCCGACGGCGCTGCGCAGGCTCAATCCTACGGCGAGTGTGCCTGCCCGCTTGCGCGGGCGCGGTGCCTTGTCGGACTGCGGCCATTGCCCCACTTCGTATGCTCATGGATCAGCTCGTTCAGAGGGGTCCGTGACCATACGCGTGTTTGTTGTCGAAGACCTGGGTCGGATGCGGAGCCTGTTCAAGGATCTTTTCTCCGGGCTGGACGACGCCTGCGTCGTCGCCACCGCCGCGACCGAGGCGGAGGCCCGCCTCTGGCTGGCCGAACACCCCCGGGGCTGGGAGCTGGCCATCGTCGACCTCATCCTGGAGCAGGGCAGCGGGATGGGCGTGATCAGCCAGTGCCGGGCATCTCCCCGCCCCGGCAGGATCGTGGTGTTCAGCAGCTATGCCACGCCGGGCGTGCGCCAGCACTGCCTGCGCCTCGGGGCCGACGCGGTCTTCGACAAGACGGATTCGGCGGATTTCGTGGCCTATTGCGTCGACACGGTCAACGAGCTGTCGGCCAAGTGATGCCGACCTGGGCCGGCGATCAAGCCGCCCGGGTCTGCGGGTGCAGCGGCTTCTCGTCCAGCGCCTCGATCTCCCTGCGCAGGCCCTCGATCAGCTGCGACACGCCGGGTTCCGCCATCACGGAAAAGTGCGAGCCGGCGATGTCGGTCACGCGGATCTCGCCGCGCACAAGTTCTTCCCAGCCCAGGCTGCGGCCGGCCTGGAGGTACTGCATCTCGCTTTCCGTCGCCTTGAACAGCACCATCGGGCCGCCGTAAGTGCGCGGCTTGTGCACCGCCTGGGCGGTGATGAAGTTGCGGAACAGGTGGTGCTCGACCAGCTCCGGCGGCAGCGACTCGCCGCGCGAGAGCTTTTCCAGCGCCAGCGCGTAGCTGAGTTCCACCAGCTTGCCCCTGCGGCGTCGGCCCGGCCAGTCCAGCAGGAACCCGAGCGACCAGTGCCGCGCCAGCCAGAGTTTCTTCAGCACGGGGACTTTGCGCACCGCCGCGGCCGGCGACAGCGTGTCGATCATCACCAGCAGCGCCACGCCGGCGCCGGCCTCCATCAGCTGCTGCGCCATCTCCATCGCGATCACGCCGCCCGCCGAGTAGCCGGCGAGCCGGTAGGGCCCCACCGGGTCCACGCCGCGGATCGCCTCCACGTACTGCGAGGCCATCGCCTCGATCGTGGGCAGCGCCGGCAGGCGGCCGTCCGCGCCCTGCGCCTGCAGGGCATAGAACGGCAGCTCGGGGCCCAGCCGGTCGGACAGCACCTTGAAGTTCAGCACGTTCCCGCCGGCGCCGTGGATGCAGAACAGGGGTTTGCGCGCGGGGTGGCCCTTGCAGATCGCGACCAGCGGCGACCAGGCCCGTGTGCCCAGCGGGATGACGTTGGATGCCGCCTTCTTGGGCTCGTCCGTGGCGGGCGGGGTGTCCAGGCCCGCGCTGCGCGCGACCACGGCCGCGAGCGCCCCGAGCGTCGGCGCCTGGAACAGCGTGGCCAGGGGCAGGTCCACCGAGAAGTGCTTGCGGATCTTCGCGAACAGCCGCACCGCCGCCAGTGAATGGCCGCCGAGTGCGAAGAAGTCGTCATGGCGGCCCACCTCGTCCACGCCCAGCAGTTCGCGCCAGGCCTGCGCGATCGTGGTTTCCACGGGGCCGACCGGCACCGCTGCCTCGCCGGCCTCGCGGGCGTCGCCCGCCCTGCGCGGGGCCGCCTTGCGCACGGCTGCCGCCATGGCCCGCTTCACCTCGTCCAACGCGATGGAGGACACGACGACATCGCGGCCCGCGCCCGAGAAGATGCGGTCGAACAGCGCGGGCGCGTCGGCAGCCTGGATGCCGCACGCCAGCATCGCCTCCACGAGTCCCGGCTCGCGGCGCGCGCGCGCGCCGCCGTCGAGCGCCACGGCGCCGGGCTGAACGCCGCGCAGCGAGAACCCTTCGAACGTGGCAATCGGCAGGCCGTCGGGGGTGTGCAGGGCGACGTCGAAAGCGGCGAAGCGGTCGCGGGGTTCCCCTGCCAGCGTCACCCGGCTGACCGAATGCCGCGGCACCGGCGCGACCAGGCGGATGCGTTCGATGGAAAGCGGCACGAACAGGTTCTGGCGCCGCTGCGCCTCGTCGAGCAGGTGCAGGCCGAAGGTCGCCGCCATGTCCGTCAGGGCCGGGTGGCAGCCGTATTGCGCGAGGTCGTCCGCGAACGGCCCGGGCAGCGCGATCTCGGCGACGGCGGTGCGCCCGGCCAGCCGCATCCGCGCGATGTTGCGCCAGCGCGCGCCGAAGGCGACGGCCCGGTCCTGCGGGATCTCGCCCTCGCGCCATGCACCGCCGGGCATCGGCCCGGCGGCGGGCAGGCTGCCCTCGAACACGCCGACGCGTGCCCGCGCGTGTTCCACCCAGTGTTCGTCCAGCGGGCCGCGGCTGCGCACCAGGAACGCGTAGTCCCCCGCGGTGCCGCGCATCTCGGTGCGCACCCGCCGCGCCGACGGGCCATCGAAGGCCATGGCCTCCTCGAAGGACAGCGCGCAGATCTCGACGCCCGCGCCGGGATGCAGCGCCGCCATGGCGGCACGCGCGATCTCGATGTAGGCCGTGCCGGGCAGCACGGCCCGACCGGCCACGCGGTGTTCCCGCAGGACCCACAGGTCTTCGGGCGCATAGCGGGCCTCGAACGCCGCACCGTCCGCGCTCTCCACCTGCGCGCCCAGCAGGGGGTGCGAGCCGGCGGCCGCCGCGGGGCCCGGGCCAGGGTGCCCGTAGGCGCGCGCGGCCATGCCCTTGTCGCCCCAGATGCCCCAATGGATGACGAGGCCGTCCGCGCGCGAGGCGGCGAGCGCGTCGAGGAAGGCATTCGCGGCGACGTAGTCCACCTGCCCGGCGGCGCCCAGGTAAACGCTGGTGGACGAGAAGACTGCGAACACGTCGAGGTCGCCCGGCGGCAGCAACTCGTGCAGCACCTGCGCGCCGCAGGCCTTCGGCGCCAGCACACGCTGGATGCCGGCGGCGTCCTTCGCCGCGATCGGCGCGTCGTCCAGCGCGCCCGCCGCGTGGAAGACGCCGTCGATCGTCCCGAGCCGCGAGCGGCACTCGCCGATGACCCGTGCCATCGCGTCGCGGTCCGCTACGTCGGCGCTGAAGGCGAGCACCTGCGCGCCGCGCGCCTCCAGCTCGATCAGCCGGCGCACCATGCGCGCCTCGGGCGAGTGGTCGCCGCTCGCGGCCAGCCCCGGCCAGCTCGCTTTCGCGGGCAAGGCGCGGCGGCTCACCAGCGCCAGCCGCGCCTTGTGCTTGCCGGCCAGCCAGTCGGCCAGCTCCAGTGCGATGTCGCCGAGCCCGCCGGTGATGAGGTAGACGCCGCCGGTGCGCAGGCGTGCGGGTGCGACGGGATCGCGCGCCGCTCCCTTCACCAGTCGCAGGACCCAGCGCTCGCCGGCGCGCCAGGCCACCAGATCCGCGTCGTCCGTGGCCTGGCTCTCGGCGACGATCTGCTGCGCGGCCTGCTGCGATGACACGTCGGCGGGCGCGAGATCGACCAGCCGTGTGCGCACGTTGGGCATCTCGCGCGGGATGACCCGGCAGGGGCCGAGGGCCAGCGCGCGCTCGGGGTGCGGCACCGCTTCGCCCGCCACGGACTGGCTGCCCGCCGTCACGAGGGTCAGGCGGATGTCGCCGTCGACGTCCCGCTCCTGCAGCGCCTTTGCGAGATGCACGAGGCTGTCGAACGCCAGCGCCTGGCCGGCGATGCGCATGCTGCCCGCGCTTTGGATCGTGTCCAGCGGCCACAGGTGGACGATGCGGTCGGGCAGGGCGCCGGCCGGGCCGAGCGCCAAAAGCAATTGCGTGTAGTGCGCGGCCTCGCCGGGGGCGACGGTGAAGCTGCCATCGGCCAGCCTCGCGAACGTGTCGCCGCGCCGCACCAGCGTGACGCTCCCGCCGGACTGCGTTGCGCGGGCGATCACATCCGCGGTCAGCTTCGCGTGGTTGCCGAAAACCAGCCACCGGCCCGGCGGGTCCGGGGCCGCAGGAAGCAGCGCCGGCTCCCATTGCGCCGCCGTGAACCAGTCGTCCAGGGATTCCAGCCGGTGCACGGGCGAGATGCGCACCGCGTCGGCGGACCGCGCCGGCGCTTGCGCGTGCTGCGCGATGCCGGGCTCGATCCAGTGGCGCTGCCGCTCGAACGCGTACGTCGGCAACGACACACGGCGCGGCTGCGCCGGCCCGCGCACCGCCGGCCATTGGGGTGCCGCGCCGCGGGCCCACAGGCCGGCCGCGGCGGCGAGCATCTGCTCGAGGTCCGAGGCGGCATCCTGCGCCTTCGCCGTCGATGCCAGGATGCCGCGAGGCTGGCCCGTGCTGTTCTGCCGCGCCAGCGCGCACAGGCCCTGCCCCGGTCCGGCCTCGATCAGGACGGTGCCGGGCTGCTCCAGCAGCGTGCACACGCCATCGGAGAAGCGCACCGGGTTGCGCAGGTGCTTCACCCAGTAGTCCGGGTCGACCAGCGTCCGGGCATCGGCCCAGGTGCCGGTGAGGTTGGAGACGAACGGAATCGCCGGTGGCTTGAGGGCGATGCGCGACACGTGCGCCCGGAAGGTGTCGAGCACGCCGTCGAGCAGGTGCGAGTGCGCGGCCACGTTGATGTGCAGCCGCCGGCCTTCGATGCCCCGCTCGGCCAGCCGCTTTTCCAGGCGCGAGATGGATGGCAACGGCCCCGATGCGATGCACAGGTCGCGCGCGTTGATCGCGGCGATGTCCAGGTTCAGCCCGGCCATCGCCTCGCGCAGTGGCGCTTCCGGCAGGTCCACCGAGAGCATGCCGCCCAGGGGCGCTTCCTCGAACAGGCGGCCGCGCAGCACCACGACCGACAGCGCATCCGCCAGCGACATCACCCCGGCGATGCAGGCGGCCGCGTACTCGCCGGCGCTGTGCCCGATCACGGCTGCGGGTTTCACGCCCCAGCTCTCCCACAGTTTCGCCAGGGCGTACTCGACCGTGAAGAGCGCGGGCAGCGCGTAGCTCGGGCGCTCCAGCGCGGCGGCCGCCGTCGCGTCGCTCGCATCGCCCTCGAACATCCGCGTGCGCAGGTCGCGGGGGGCATCCGCGGGCATCAGCCCGAAGCACTCATCCACGGCGCGGCCGAAGGCGGGCTGGGCCAGCAGCTCGCGCCCGGCGCCGGGGTAATGCGCGCCGCCGCCGGGAAACATCAGCGCGATGCCGGGTGCATCGGAGGATGCCTTCGCGGTGATGCAGCGCGGATGGTTCTTCGCGGCCAGCACGTGGCGCAGGTCGTCGAAGTCGCGCGCGACGACCGCGCAGCGGTGCGCGAACGCCTTGCGGCCCACCTGCGTCGTGTACGCGGCGTCGGCCAATGCGATGTCCGCGGGCGGCGCCTGCAGGAACTCGCGCCAGCTGGCTTTCAGGCGCTCCAGCGCCGCCGGCGTGCGGGCCGAGAGCGTCACCACCTGCCCGCCCGCGTCCTGTGCCGCGGCCAAGGCCGCCGGCGGCTCTTCCACGATCACATGCGCGTTGGTGCCGCCCACGCCGAGCGAGTTGACGGCGGCGCGGCGCGGGGCGCTGCCGCGCCGCCACGGCGTGGCCTGGCCCGCGACCTGGAAGGGGGTCGCCGCCAGGTCGATGCGGCTGTTCGGCTTGCTGAAATTCAGGCTTGCGGGAATCGACCCGTGGCGCATCGCCAGCGCCACCTTGATCAGTGACGCCACGCCGGCCGCCGTGTCGAGGTGGCCGATGTTGGTCTTGAGCGACCCGATGCCGCAGAATCCCTTGCCGCCGCTGCCGTAGGCCTGCGCCAACGCGGCCAGCTCGATCGGGTCGCCCACGGGCGTGCCGGTGCCGTGCGCCTCGATGTAGGACACGCTGCCCGGCTCGACACCCGCGACCGCGAGCGCCTCGACGGCGGCCCGCGCCTGGCCGTCCACGCTGGGCGCGAGGTAGCCGGCCTTGCGCGAGCCGTCGTTGTTGACGGCGGAGCCGCGGATCACGGCATGGATGTTGTCGCGGTCGCGGATCGCATCCTCCAGCCGCCGCAGCACCACGATGCCCGCGCCGCTGCCGAAGATGGTGCCGGCGGCGTCGTCGTCGAAGGCGCGGCAATGGCCGTCGGGCGACAGGATCTCGCCTTCGGCCCAGCGGTAGCCCTGGCGGTGCGGCAACTCGATGCTCGAGCCGCCCGCGAGCGCCATGTCGCATTCGCCCGAGAGCAGGCTTTGCGCCGCCATGTGCACCGCCACCAGCGATGTCGAGCACGCGGTCTGCACGCCGATGCTCGGCCCCTTCAGGTCCAGCAGGTACGAGACGCGCGAGCAGAGGAAGTCCTTGTCGTTGCCCGTGTGCCGCAGCAGGAACAGGCCCATGGACCGGACGAGGTCCGGGTTGGTCATCAGGTTGTGCGGCAGGTAGGCCTGCATGCCGCAGCCGCCGAACACGCCGATCGCGCCGTCGAATCCGTCGGGCATGTGGCCGGCGTCCTCGAGCGCCTCCCACGCGCACTCCAGGAAATGGCGGTGCTGCGGGTCGAGCACCGCGGCGTCCCGCTTGGAGAAGCCGAAGAACTCGGCGTCGAACATCTCCATGTCCGGCAGCACCAGGCTGGCGCGGATGTAATCCGGATCGTCGATGTCGGTTTCGGCAACGCCGGCCGCGCGCAGCTCCTCGGGCGTCAGCCACTGCGTCGCCTCCCTGCCCGCGGCCAGCAGCGACCACAGCTCGGCCACCGAGCGCGCGCCGGGGAACCGGCCCGCCATGCCGACGATGGCGATGCTGCCCGGCTCGATGCCCTGGGGTGACGCGCCCATGGCCGCTCGCTCAGGCAGGAGTTCTCGGCTCGAGGCCGGCGCGCGCGCGCAGCAGGCGGCGGGTCCGGGCCCGGTCCAGGCCGTCGGCGACGGCGGTGGTGGTCTCGTTGCCCTCGAGGTGCGCCGCCAGGGCGCGAACCGTCGGCAGGCGGAACATGTCGGTGATCGACACCTCGCGGCCGCACGCCTCGCGCAGCCGGCGCTGCACCTGCACCACCAGCAGCGAGTGCCCGCCGAGGTCGAAGAAGTTGTCCGAGGTGCCGACGCCGGGCAGGCCGAGCGCCTCGGCCCAGATCGACGCGATCGTCTTCTCCAGCGCGCTCTCCGGTGCTGCCGCCATGCGCACGGCGATTGCCGCCTGCGGATCGGGCAGCGCCCGCCGGTCGACCTTGCCGTTCGGCGTCAGCGGCAGCGCGGGCAGCACCAGCACATGCTGGGGCACCATCACGGCCGGAAGCTGCTCCGCCAAGGCCGCGCGCAGCTGCCCAGGGTCGGGCAGCGCGCCAGGCGTGGCGGTCACGTAGCCGACCAGGCGGGCGCCCGCGTCTTCGCCCGCGGCCGCGACGACCACGGCCTGCGCGACGCCGGCCTGCCGCAGCAGCGCGGCCTCGATCTCGCCGAGCTCGACGCGATGGCCCCGGATCTTCACCTGGTGGTCGATGCGGCCCAGGAATTCCAGCGCGCCATCGGGATGGCGGCGCACCAGGTCGCCGGTGCGGTAAAGCCGCGCGCCGGGCTGGGCCGGATCGGCCACGAAGCGCTCCGCGGTGATCTCGGGGCGGTTCCAGTAACCCTGGGCGACCCCCTCGCCGCCGATGAAGAGTTCGCCCGGCACGAGCGCGGGGCACTCCTGGCCCCACGGCGTGCGGATCGACAGCTGCGTGTTGGCGATCGGCCGGCCCAGGGGAACGAATTCGCCGACGGCTTCCAGCGCGCACGTGGTGGACCACACCGTGGTTTCGGTCGGGCCGTACATGTTCAGCAGCGTGTCGGGAACGAGCGACCTCAGCTCGCGCGCGAGCTTGGGGGGCATCGCCTCGCCACCCACCAGCAGCACCGACAGCTGCGACAGCGCCGCCCGCCCCTGCGCGTCGGCCAGCAGCATCGACGCCATGGAGGGTGTGCACTGCAGGTGCGTGACGGCGTGCGCGGCCACCTCCTCGGCGATGGAGACGCGGCGCTCCACGGGGCGTGCGGCGCGCGCCGCTTCCATGAGCCGCTTGAGGTCGGCCAGGTGGGCGAGCACCGTGTCGGCATCCACCCCGAAGTCGATCAGGCACGCGATCTCGTCCACGCCCGCGGCCTCGAGCTTTTCCACCAGCGCCAGGCAGCGCTGCGGCGTACCAAAAAGCGCGCTGGTGCCGTAGTAGCGCGAGAACGCGTGTTCCAGCAGCGCATCCATCTCCTCTTCGCGCAGGGGGCGCGAATCCATGATCTCCACCGGCGTCTTGCCGTTCTCCGCGCCGCGCTGCACGAAAGTCGGGAACGACCATGCGGCCTGCTTGATCAGGTCGAGCGAGCTGCGCAGGTACTCCTTCATCGGGCCGCGCACCGTCTCGCGCACCCCGTCGTCGTCCTCGCCGACGAACGTGTGGAGCATCAGCGTCACGTGCCCATGGCCCGCGTGCCCGGCCTTGCGCCAGGCCGCGCGGTACAGCTTGAGCTTCTCCGCGACATCCTCGATCGTCTGCCCCAGCAGGTGCGTGAGGAGATGGCACCCCATCTCGCCCGCTTGCTGGAATGTCTCCGGGTTGCCGGCGGCCGTGAGCCACACCGGCAGTTCCGGCTGGACCGGGCGCGGCAGCGTGCGGATGTCCACCGGCTTGCCCAGCGGCCCGGGGAACGCGACGGTCTCGCCGCGCCACAGCCGGCGCACCACGTCCAGGCTCTTCAGCATCCCGTTCTTGCGGTCGGCGAAGGCCTGCGGCGCGATCACGAAGTCGTTGGGTTGCCAGCCCGATGCGAACGACACGCCGATGCGGCCCTGCGAGATGTTGTCCACGAAGGCCCACTCTTCGGCCACGCGGATCGGGTGGTGCAGCGGCAGCACGCAGCTGCCCGCGCGGATCTGCAGGCGCGTGGTGATCGCGGCAATCGCCGCGCTCGTGAGCGCGGGATTGGGGTAGAGCCCGCCGAAGGCGTGGAAGTGCCGCTCGGGCGTCCAGATGGCGGCAAAGCCCTCGCGGTCCGCGAACTTGGCGCCTTCCAGGAGCAGCCTGTACCGGTCCTTCGGGTCGCGCGCGTTGTCGGTGGCGAAGTAGAAGAGGCTGAACTCGGGCGCGCGGCTTTCGCCCCGCACCGTGTCCGAATGCATGACGACCGTGAAGCCCTGCGCCAGCGTCCAGAACAGCTCCAGCACCGAGATGTCGAACGACAGGCTGGTCACCGCCAGCCAGCGGGCCGGCGGCTCGTGCGGGATGCGGCCGGCCATGCCCGCGAACAGGTTCATCACGTTGCGGTGCGTGACGACGACGCCCTTGGGGCGGCCCGTCGAGCCGGAGGTGTAGATCAGGTACGCGGGGCTCTCGGGCGTCGGGGCCGGGAGCTGCGCCTGCGCGGCGCCCGTGGGCAGCGGCCCATCGAAGAGGAATGTCCTGGAAGGATGCAGCGCCAGCGAAGCGGCGATCGGCGCCGTCGTGACCACCAGCGGGGCGCCCGAGTCCTCGATCATGAAGGCGATGCGCTCGCGCGGGTACGCGGGGTCGAGCGGCAGGTAGGCGGCCCCGGCCTTCATGATGGCCAGCAACGCCACCACCATCTCGGGCGTGCGTTCCAGGCACAGGCCCACGACGTCGCCGCCGCGCACGCCGCGGCGGACCAGCGCGGCGGCCAGCGCGCCGGCCCTGTCGTCCAGCTCGCCGTACGTCAGCGCCTGGCCCTGGCCGCGGATCGCTTCCAGTTGCGGCGTGCGCGCGGCCTGGGCGGCGATGGCCTCGTGCACGCAGCAGTCCGTGTCGAAGAAAGTCGTGGTGGCGTTCGCGGCCGCGACCGCTTGCGCTTCGGGCGCCGGCAGGAGGGGAATGCCGTCAATGCGTCCCCGGGCAACGTCGAACGCGCGCAGCCACGCCGCGAGGTGCGTGGCGATCGCCTGCAGCGTGGCTGGCGTGTACACAGTCGCGTCCGCCCCGAGCTGCAGGCCCTGCCCGGACGCGTCCTGGGTCAGCAGCAGTTCCATGCCCGGCGGTGTCGCGCCCGTGCCCAGGCAGATGCCTATCTTGCGGACGCGATCGATGGCGTGGACCTTGTCGCCCAGTCGCAAGGGCAGGTCCCGCGCGTGCGCACCGGCCGCGCGCACGCCGGCCATGCGGGCTTCAGCGTTCGCGGCGGCCTGCTGCGCGGTCGAGTCGGGCCGACTCTCCAGCGTGAGGGGAACCCACGGCGACACCCACGCTTCGAGGCCATCGGCCTGCCTGGACAGCGTGCGGTCGCAATAGAGCGCCGACACCTGCGCCTGTCCCGACAGCGCCGACAGCCAGGCGAAGAACGCTGCCACGGTGGACGAGCCCGCGTTGGCCGCGTTCACGCGCACCCGCAGCGGTTGCGCGGCCGGCGAAGCCGTGGCCCCCGCGCGCGGATAGGGCAGCGCCACCGGCGCGAGCGAGGCGAAGGCCCGGCGCCAGTACGCTTCACCCCGCGCGACCTGGGGGATGCAGGCGGCGAGCTTCTCGCGCAGCGTGGCATCCAATGCCGCAAGGACGGTGCCCGCGGCGAGCAGGTGGGCGGACGGGCGGTCCAGCGCATCCGAAACGCCGCCCAGCGCAATGTCTCCCTGGGCCGTGGCGATCCGCAACTCGTGGCCGTCGGTGCCCAGCACCGTGCCCGGCGCGGCGCCCGACGCGGGCTCCAGCACGCGCGCCGTTCGCACGTACAGCAGCTGGCCGCACGCATGCACGTTGGCACGGCACAGCGGGTTCGGGTAAGGGCCGAAATCCAGCGCGCGCACCAGGGCCGCCAACTGCGCCGCGGGGCGGGTGAAGTCGAGCGTGCCCAGGGCCTCGGGCCGGCGGTCGCGCGCGAAGTAGCTGCGTCCCGCTTCCTGCGGCGTCAACCCCAGGTCGCCGCGCGCGATGTCGTCGGCGATCTCCTTGAACGCCGCGAGGCCTGCTTCGTAGCAGCTGGCGTTCAGGCCCAGGGCCGTCTCCTGCGGTGCCACCGGAACGACCACGCGCCTCACGACGCGGCCCGCGTCCAGCGCCGGCGTCATCTCGTGCCAGGTGATGCCGTGCATGTCCTCCTGCGCCATCAGCGCCCACGCGGTTGCATTCAACCCCGCGTAGCGGGGCAGCGGACCATCGTGGAAGTTGATCGCCAGCCGCCGGGCGCGCGCCAGCAGCCCGGCCGGCAGCATCCGGAGGTTGGCGATGCTGAACAGGTAGTCGAAAGGCGCGGCGGGCGCGGCGATCGGTGAGTCGTCGTCGATCGCGACGGCCGCCACGCCTTCGGACGCGGCCCATCCGAGGATGCCGCTGTCCTGCGTGAGCACGGCGCGGATCTCGTGCCCGCGCTGCCGCCACGCTTGCGCGCATTGCACAAGGAGGCTCCCATCGCCTATGAAAACAGCACTTGCATCGGCCATAGTCTCCCCGAGATGCCTCACATGAAGTGATGGCCGCATCGTAGTGGCGGCTTCAGCGCCACGGCACTGCGATAGCCCGTAAGAGCCATCGGGCAACGGCCGAGTCAGGCCGGAACGTCGTGCCTGCATCGCTGAAAAGTGGAGGCCTGAGCACGAGTCGCCTGCGCTGCGCAGGTACCCAGGCGCCACGCTGCGGCGACTCAGGCCGGAACGTCGTGCCTGCATCGCTGCACAGTGGAGGCCTGAGCACGAGTCGCCTGCGCTGCGCAGGTACCCAGGCGCCACGCTGCGGCGACTCAGGCCGGAACGTCGTGCCTGCATCGCTGCACAGTGGAGGCCTGAGCATGAGTCGCCTGCGCTGCGCAGGTACCCAGGCGCCACGCTGCGGCGACTCAGGGCCAGAGCTGTGCGCGCACGTCTTGCGGCCAGGCCTGCGGGTCGAACCCGTGCGCCTTGACCAGCGCGAGGGCGACCCGCTCCAGGCCGAAGCCGAGGCAGGCGGTGTGGGCCACCGCGCCGTCCGGACTGCGGATGCCGAATGTCGAGCTGAAGTGGTCCTGGTGCCAGTTGAAGGAGCAGATGGCCGTGGGCCTGTCCAGCGAGATGACCGGCACGAGGATCTCGAACTTCAGGCGCTGCTCGACCTGGTTGGCGGCCAGCATCTTGCCGGCGCGGCCGAAGAAGGGATCGGCGGCGACGTCGCTTTCGGCGGGCAGCCCGAGCCCGCGCAACAGCTCGAGGCCACGGCGCAGCCAGTCGTCGCGCCAGGCCAGCACGTCCGCCGGTCTGCCCATGCGGACGAGCTCGCGCATGCGGAACGACTGCAGCCGCGTCGGCTCATCCGACGGTTCGTGGCGGAACACCCAGTTCATGACGGTGATGAGGCGGCCGTTGCCCGGCAGCAGGCCGCTGAACGCGGGGTACACCGGATAGCACGCCGCGGGCGCGAGCATCACCTCGGTGGGCGACAGCAGGTCCTCCCAGCGGTTGCCCGCGTGAACGCGCTCCGCCAGCTCGCGCGCCTGGGCCTCGCCGCCGGTGAAGCTGTGCACCGAGCCGGCGAGGTGCGGGAAGCTGTCCAGGTAGCCCATCTTCTCCACCAGCGCGCGCGGCACGACGGGCGGGAACATCACCTCCTGGGCGCCGTCGGCCTGCGCGATGCGATCGATGATGGCGTTGAAGCCGCGCACGATGCCTTCGAAGGCGGGACCCCGGCCGTAGGTGCCCTTGACGCCCGTGGGCACGATCAGGCCGTGCTCGACCAGGGCGCGGTAGAAGTTGTCGATGTCGTAGTCGGCGCTCACGGGGTGTCCTTGAAGACCAGGAGCATCGAGGCGCTCTTGGCGGCGATGCGGTCGTTGGAGATCATCAGGGAAGCCGAGAGGCTGTCGCGGTATTGCCGTCCCAGGCTGAACGGGCTGTCGTTCTTGTAGCCCAGGATGCCCACGATCTGCAGCGCCCGGTGCACCACCTGCGGCGCCGCTTCGGAGCAGGAGATCTTGAGGTTGTTCAGCCGCAGGGCCCAGCCCATGGACAGCAGTTGTTCCTGCCCGGGCGCGCCGGCGCCCAGGGCATCGAAGTCGTGTGCGGCCGACAGCCAGAGCTGCTTCATGTCCTGCAGCTGCCTGGACACTTCCGCGAGGCGGATGGCCGTGGGTGGCGCCGCGCCGGGGTTCTGCCGCGCCTGCCCGCGCACGAAGCTGGCGGCCTTGGCCACCGCGTCGGCCGCGATGCCCCACCACAGCGACGACCACAGCACATGCGAATAGGGCACCATGGTCTGCGCCGAGCTGTCCGCGAAGGCGCCGGGAACGACCTGCGTTTCCGGTCCCGAAGACTCCAGGCGGAAACCGGGGCTGCAGGTGCCGCGCATGCCCAGCGTGTCCCAGCTGGTCGTCTGCTTGAGCGTGCAATCCTCGCGCGTGACGAGCACCAGCACCTGGTCCGCGCCCGGCGCGCCGGGGCCGCTGCGGGCGGTGACGAGGATGGCGTCGGCATGCGCGCAGTACGAGCCGGTCGTGGCGTCCTTGTTGAGCACGAATCGCCCATCCTTGCGCTCCACGGCGCATACGCTGGTGCGGGTCTCGCCGAAGGTGCCGACCTCCGACGTCATCGACGCCAGCAGGTACTGCCGCGTCACGAGGTCGCGCAGGTATCCGCGGAAGAATTCGCTGCCGAGCCCGTGGCGGGCGAGGCACGCGAGCTGGATGTAATGCATGGCCAGGACCATGGCGCTGGAGCCGCACGCCTGGGCCAGCGTGGCGCAAAGCCGGGCCTGCTCCTGCAAGGTGCAGCCGGCGAAAATCATCTTACACGCCGGACGTTCGGCTACGGGCTATTTTGGCGGTGGCGCTTGGCGTGCGTGAACACGCCGTCGAAGCGCCGCTCACCGAAGAAAGGCAGTTCACATGATCGGATTGGATCCCGGGGCAACCGTGTCGACACCATGCCCGCCTATGCGGCTGGGCTTCGACCTCGTCCAGGTCAGCCAGGTGGCGGCATCGATGGAGCGTTTCGGTGCCTTGTACGAAACACGATTGTTCACTCCCCTCGAGCTGGAATACGCGGGCTGCGACGAAGCCGTGCGCGCCGAACGGCTTGCCGCCCGTTTCGCGGCCAAGGAGGCGGTGATCAAGGCGCTGCGGTTGGGCAACGAAGGGATCGGCTGGCGCGAGATCGAGGTGCTCAAGCTGGCGGACGGCGACTGCGACGTGCTGCTGCACGGCCGCACGGCCGAGCTGGCGCGTCGCATGGGCGTCGAGCGAGTCCTGCTGAGCCTGAGCCATGACGGCGACTACGCCGGCGCGTTCGTGAGCGTTCAGCTGAAGCACGACGAGCCCGCGGCCTGCGGGGCGGCAGCATCATGATCGGCGTGCAGGACGCAGAGGCCACGATCCGCGCCATCCTGCGCGACCATGGCCGCCTGAAGCAGGACGTGGGGGCGATGGATGCGGGCGCCGACCTGTACCGGTCCGGGATGACTTCGCACGCCAGCGTCAACGTCATGCTGGCGCTCGAAGGCGCGTTCGATGTCGAATTCCCCGATCACATGCTCAAGCGCAACGTCTTCAGCAGCATCGCTTCGATACAGCGCGCACTGGACGAACTGACGGCGGCCTGAACCCAACAGCCATGCATCCCACGCCAGCCGATGCGGCCACGCCCATCGTCTTCGATGCTGCGGCGTCCTGGTGCTTCGGGTGGTTCCATCGCGCGGCAGCGCCGGCCCGCCGGACCGGAGTCGTCATGTGCCGCCCGCTGGGCTTCGAGGCGATGTGCACCGGCCAGACCTATGCGGTGCTGGCCGATACCCTGGCGCGCTCGGGCTTCGACGTCTTGCGCTTCGACTACCAGGGAACGGGAGACTCGGCGGGCACGGATGCCGACCCCGATCGCGTCGCCGCCTGGGTGGCGAGCACCGTCGCCGCCGCGGGCGAGCTGGCGCGTCGTGCCGGCATCGATCGGCTTGCCCTGTTCGGCGTGCGCATGGGCGCCACGCTGGCGGTGCAGGCGGCTCGCGAGCTGGGGGGCGTTGACAGCCTGGTGCTGTGGGCGCCCTGCGTGACCGGCCGCGCCTTCACTCGCGAGCTGCGCGCCGCGAGCGCGGGCAGGGCGCAGCCTCCGGCCGGCTCGCACCCCGGCGATATCGAGGCGCTGGGCTGTCTCTACACGGCCCAGACCCTGCGCGACCTGCAGCAGCTCGATTGCACCCGGGTCGAGGCGCCGCCGGCGCGCCGCGCGCTCGTCGTGCTGCGCGACGACATGCCGGGCGAAAGTCCGTTGCCGGCGGCCTGGCGCGACAAAGGCGTGGAGGTCACCGCGCAGGTGCTGGCCGGCTATTCGGGGATGATGGTCGAGCCGCACAAGGGGGTGGTCGAACAGGCCAGCCTCGACGCCATTGCCGGCTGGCTGCTGGCCGCGCCGCCCGCGGCGCCCCAGGCGCCGGCCGACGTGCCCGCCGTTCCCGTGGCATGCACGCCCGGGCAGTTGCCCGGCGGCATCCGCGAAATCCCGCTTCGGTTCGGACCGGCCCAGTCGCTCTTCGGCATCCTCGCCGAGCCGCCGGGCGACGGTGGGCGCGCGGCCGAGCGCCGCCGCACGGCCATCCTCTTCCTGAACGTGGGGCACAACTACCGCATCGGTCCCAACCGCCTCTATGTCCATATGGCGCGCTCGCTGGCGGCGTGCGGCTTCCGGGCGCTTCGCTTCGACCTGTCGGGGATCGGGGACAGCCCGGGCACCGCGGGGCCGCGCAAGGGCAACTACTACGCGAAAGGCTCGACCGTCGACGTCAGTGCCGCGATCGACCGGCTCGAGGCCGAGGGCTGCAACAGGTTCTGGCTGATGGGCGTTTGCTCGGGATCGTTCGTCGCCTTCCAGGCGGCGCTGGCCGATCCGCGCGTGAGCGGGCAGGTGCTGATGAACTCGCGCCTGCTCGAGTGGCAGGAAGGCGCCGACGAGGACATGTGGCAGGCATCGATGCAGCAGCACTACAAGTCGACCGCGTTCTACCGCCGCGAGTTGATGCGGCCCCAGGTGTACCGGCGCCTGCTGCGCGGCGAGGTGGACGTGAGGGGGATTGCGAGGCGCGTGGGCACGGTGCTGGAGGCGCGGTTGAAGCGGGTGGTGGACCGGCTGCTGAATCGTGCGCCGCGCGACGAGAGCGTGCTGTCGCAGGCACGGCGCATCAGTGCGCGCGGTGTCGACACGCTCCTGGTGATGGCCGCCGACGACGATGGCCGCGACTACATCGAGTACCACTTCGGCCGCCTCGGCAGCCGGATGGCGGGCGACCCCAACTTCCGCATGACCGTGGTCGAGGGCTGCGACCACACCTTCTCCAGCCGGGCCGGCCAGCACCTGCTCATCGAGACAGTGTGCCGGCACCTCGAGCGAAAACTCGCGCATTAGCGGGCGCCGCGTGGGGCTGCATGCCGAGCGTGTGGCTGCTCAGCTCGCGCCAGGCCTCGTTGGTGCGGTGGATGGCCCCGCTCCAGTCCTGCCAGGCACGGGCGTTGCCGTCCGAGCCGGGCCGCAGTGCGTGCAATGCGTGCAATGCAGCCCTCTCGTGCTCCAGCGCCTGCGCGTATTGCGCCTCCAGGCTCGGCGCATGTTCATCCTTCATGGCATCCCCCGCCTTTCACCGGGCCGCTGCGGCCCGTACGGGAATGCTGCGCGCCGGCATTCCTCATCAGCCGTAACAAAAGGCATTGTGGGCAACGTCCTGCACAAAAAATGCCTAGTCGAGCAGGGCGCGCCGGATCGGTTCGTGCCAGGTGCCGGACCGCGGGGAGTACATGCCGAACGACGGCGAGGCAAGTTCCCAGTAGGCCCAGCCGATGCCGCGGCGCTCGGCTTCCTCGCGCACCGTGCGCGCATAGCTTTCGCGCGAGGCCATGTCGGCCTTTTCGTAAGTGCCGAACTCGCCGAGGTACACCGGGTAGCCGCTGGACTGGGTCCACCGTCGCGCGGACTCGAGCACGTCGGCAATCGCCTTGCGCTGTCCGTCGTCGCAGCATGTCACGCCGGTGGGGAAGGGCTTGGGCAGCCATTCGGCGCCCTGGTGCGTGAAGGGGAACGGGTCGTAGTTGTGGATGGAGGCGATGAGGTTGCGGTCCTTGGGCAGGCGCAGCTTGGGCAGTTCGGGGATCGCGTTCCATTCGCCGGGGCCGATCAGGACGATCCGTGCCGGGTTGCTCTCGCGCACCACGGCCAGCGTCCTTGCCGACAGCGCGTTCCAGGGCTCCCCATTGAGCCGCCCGTGCGGCTCGTTGAGCAGCTCGAACAGCAGCCTGGGCGAGCGGTCCCGGTAACGCATCGCGATCTGCCGCCACATGTTCACGAGCCGCGTCTCGACCACGCCCGGGTCGACGGCGAATTCGTTCGGATGCTGCGGGTCGCCATGGATCTGCGTGTAGTGGTGCATGTTGAGGATGACGTACACGTTCTTCGCCAGCAACGCGTCGACCGCCTGGTCGACGCGCTTTGCGAAGGCTTCGTCGATCGTGGCATCCGCCGTGGGCGCCGCGTGGTTGCTCCAGCGCACCGGCAGGCGCACCGTCGCGAACGACGAGGCGGCCTTGTCGATGAAGGCGGGTTCGAGCTTCACGCCCCAGTCGCCTTCGCGGGGGGCGTCCAGCATGTTGCCCAGGTTCACGCCGCGGCCCAGGGCGTGGGCGACCTTGCATGTTTCAGGGGTGACGGCCGAGCAGTTCTGGGTGGCGCGGGGGGTGGCGGGCCGGGGCGGCGTGCCCGTCTGGGCCGCGGCGCCGGCAATGCCGGCCACCAGCAGGATGGACGCAAGGGTGGAAGTCTTCAATTCGGTTGAAAGAAAAGTCGTGGGCAATCGCCGGATTCTGTCCGGCGGGTGCGGCCCTGCGAACTCGACAGCAAGCGTTCGCGGCGATGTCCTACATCGCGGCCTTCTGCGCCACCCGGGAGCGTGACGTATTCACGCAAGAGGCGTAAATAAGATCGTTGCGGAGCATCGCGCCGTAACGATTGCTTCTCGCATTTCAGCCGGAACGGCGCCTGCTGTCGCGCGGCCCCGCTGCGTGCCTCGAGACGCCGGGGTTCCTGCTGAGCCAGCGCCGGTGCGGGTCCGGCCGTCTCCGCAGGTCCCGGCGCCTGCGCGTAGTGCCGAGCCACCAGCTCATCAGTCGCGGCAAAACCGGGGTCCTTCGCTTACGTTCCGTCGGTAAATGCGTATTGGGCTTGTAGGCGTCCTCCTACTAACATCGCCCCCCATGGTTGAGTTCTGCGTCGCCTGCGCCCGGCAAGGCTCCCGCAGCGTCCAGCCTCGAAACTCATCAGTGGCAGGCCCCTTCGTTGGGACAACCGGGCGGTTCTGTCGTTTGGATTCTTACACCTGGATGTAGCAGCACCATGCAAAGACGTGATTTCGCCAAGGCGGCTGGTTTGATCGGGATGCTGAGCGGCGCAGGCTTTGCGGCCACCAAGGCACGCAAGACCAAGCGCGGCCCGACGCCCGCGCCCACTTCAGCCCCCACGCCTGCGCCCACCCTGGCGCCGACGCCTGCCCCGACGCTGTCGCCGACTCCGGCGCCCACTCCCGCGCCGTCACCGTCACCGTCGGGCATCGCCTATCCGTTCGGCGCGCGCCATGTCGGCTACGGCTACGGCGTCAAGGTGTCCCACCACACCAACGCGCAACTCGATGCCTCCATCACCGCCCACTACGATGCCTGGAAGGCCGCACGGATCGTCACCACCCCGGGCGTGGCCGGCGGCCTGGCCGACAAGTTCGACAACAACTACCTCACGGTCTCCGAAGGCATGGGCTACGCGATGCTGATCGTGGTGGTGATGGCCGGCCATGACAGCACGGCCCGGGCCACTTTCGACGGCCTGCTCACCACCGTGCGGGCCCGGCCCGCGCGCGGCATGGCCCAGTACTACGGCGCGACCGCCCTCAACCTGATGGACTGGCGGCTGGACCTGGACGGCACCTCCAGCGACTCGATGGACCTGGGCGCCAACGCGATGGATGGCGACCTGGACATCGCCCTGGCGCTGCTGATGGCCGATCGCCAGTGGGGCTCGGCCGGCACCTGGAACTACAGGCAGGAAGCGCTCAAGACGATCGCCGCGCTCAAGGCCGTGAACATGCGCCCGGACGGCCAGACGCACTCCAGCCCGCAGATCCACGTCAGCCGCACCTCGGACATGATGATCGGGCACTTCCGCGCCTTCGCCGCGGCGACCGGCGACACGTTCTGGAGCACCACCGCGATCGACAAGGCCTATTCGCTGATCGACCGGATGCAGACCGTCTACTCGCCCGGCGCGGGCCTGATGCCGGACTTCATCATCAACTGCGACAGCAACCCGATCCCCTCCCCCGGCGGCTATGGGGACTTCACCGACACCGAGGGCTGGATGTACGCGAACGCCATCCGCAATCCGTGGCGCTGGGGCACCGACTACGTGTTCTCGGGCGACTGGCGCTGGAAGTCGGTGGTGCAGAAGATGACGAACTTCCTGGTGGCCGACACCGGCAACGATCCGGCCAAGATGGCCACCGGCTATCGCCTGGACGGCAGCCTGAACGACCCGACCGGCCAGAACCGCCTGTTCCGTCCCTACTTGAACTACTGGGGGCCCTACGCCAGCATCGCGCCGGCCATGCTGGGCGGCATGGTCGATGCCAGCTACCAGGGCTGGGTCAACGCGAGCTGGGACTGGACCGACAGCAACCGCAAGACGTCCTACTACGACTCGGAAATCCAGATCCTGTGCAAGCTGGTTGCCTCGGGCAACTGGTGGAAGCCGTAGGCTGGAGCTGCAAAGGCCCATTCCAGGGCCACCGCGGAACCGGCTTCGCCGGGCCGCTGGTGGCGCCCCCTGAGGGGGATGCGGCCGCAGGCCGCTTCGGGGGTGGGCCCATTTTGTAGGCGATAGCCTGACCCGCGCGTCGGACGCGGGGCAAAGACTCATGCTGCGCGCCATCGCACCGGCGCGGATGTTCGCCACCGCACACAACGCGGTGATGTTGCTGCCTAGTATCAGGTTCCAAGCAACAACGTCAGCGAAACACGGTGAGTCATCCTATGAACGCCAGCGTGCCACTGCCGGACAGCGATCCGGCCCAGTTCCTGCGCATAGCCGGGCAAGGCGCATCCCTTGCCACCCATGCGGACCTGTGGCGCTGGCTGCAGGGCGACGTGCAGAAATGGCTGGCGCACGATGTCATGCTGATCGGCTGGGGCGACTTCCGCACCGGCAACTTGCGTTTCGACATCGTCTCCAGCCTGCCCGGCCTGCGCACCTTCAACTGCGCGCCCGGCACCATCTCGCCCCTGTTGAGCTACCTGCGCGACTGCTGGGTGGCGGCGCAGCAGGCGCCTTGCCAGCTCGACGTCGCGTCCTTCGGTGAACTGCTGTCGCGGCGCGGTCCGCAGTGGGACCGCGGCGACGCCATCGCCGGCATGCGCACGGCCACCGTGCACGGCATCGGCGACGCCAGGCGCAGCGGCGAGCGCATCTTCGCCGCGCTCAGCGGCCACGATGCACCGCCCGCGGGGGCGGCCACCGCGCTCAAGCTGCTGCTGCCCTACATCGATACGGCGCTGCGCCAGATGCCGCCCGCGCCGCAACGCCAGGCTTCGTGCTTGAACAGCCAGGTGCAAAGGCACGTGGCGCACCTGCCGGGCCTGAGCGAACGCGAGCGGCAGATCATGACCTGGGTCGCCCTGGGCAAGACCAATCCCGAGATCGGCTGCATTCTCTCGATCAGCGAATTCACGGTGAAGAACCACATGAAGAGCATCTTCGGCAAGCTGGACGTGACCAATCGCGCCCAGGCCGTGGCCAAGCTGACCCGGATGGATGCCTATGCGTGAGGCCGATCCGGCGATGCACGTGGCCGCGCCGGCGGTCTACTCGTTTCCCGCGCTGGGCGGGCACAACCGCCTGCTGCTGGCGCTCGAGGCCGTGCTCGAGCCGCTGGTCACCGTGCTGACGCTGTGGCTGCTGGTCTGGCACTTCGAGCGTGAACTCACCGCGCTGTGGCTCACGGCATCGGTCGTCGCCTTCGCGCTCGCGTTCCCCGGTCGCTCGCTGCTGCGCCTGCCGCCCGACCGCGTCTTCATGAGCATCCTGCTGGCCTGGTTCTGGACGGCGGGACTGCTGCTGGCCATGGGCTTCGCCACCGGCTACATCGCCGATTTCAACAGCGCGGTGGTGGCCAACTGGCTGTGGTTCGCGCCCGTGAGCCAGCTGGCGGTGCACTGGGGGTTGCGCAAGGCCGCGCCGCACCTGGTGCGGCTGCAGGGGCCGGCGCTGCGCGCGGTGGTGGTCGGGATGAACGAGCAGGGCTGCGCGCTGGCCGACCGGCTGGCCGGCGCCGGCGACACGGGCATCGACCTGGTGGGCTTCTTCGACGACCGCGAACCCGAGCGGCAGCACGGCCACGAGCGCCACCGCCTGCTGGGCCGCATCACCGAGATCGCGGCTTACGTGAAGGCCAACCGCGTCCACCTCATCTACCTGTCGCTGCCGATGGCTTCTCAGCCGCGCATCCGGGAACTGCTGGACGCGCTCAAGGACACGACGGCTTCGGTGTACTTCGTGCCCGACATGTTCGTCACCGACCTGATCCAGGGGCGCACGGACAGCGTCTGCGGCCTGCCGGTCATCTCCGTGTGCGAGACGCCGTTCCGGGGGCCCGCCGGCGTGCTCAAGCGGGCCAGCGACGTCGTGCTGGCCTCGCTCATCCTGGCGCTGATGTCGCCCCTGATGCTGGCGATCGCCCTCGCCGTGAAGCTCGGGTCGCCCGGGCCGGTGATCTTCCGCCAGCGCCGCTACGGGCTCGACGGCGAGGAGATCGTCGTCTACAAGTTCCGCTCGATGACGGTGACGGAGGACGGCGGCACGATCGTCCAGGCGCGCAAGGATGACTCGCGCGTGACGCGCGTGGGCGCCTTGCTGCGCCGCACCTCCATGGATGAGCTGCCCCAGTTCGTCAACGTGCTGCAGGGCCGCATGAGCGTCGTCGGGCCCCGCCCGCATGCCGTCGCGCACAACGAGCAATACCGCCAGCTCATCAAGAGCTACATGGTGCGGCACAAGGTGCGGCCCGGCATCACCGGCTGGGCGCAGGTCAACGGGTTCCGGGGGGAGACCGACTCCCTGGAAAAAATGGAAGGGCGGATCCGGTACGACCTGGACTACCTGCGCAACTGGTCGCTGCGCCTGGACCTGTTCATCATCTTCAAGACGGTGCGCCTGGTGTTCCAGGACAGCCGTGCCTATTGAACTGGACTTATAGTGCTATCGAGCCATTGCGAGGTGAGCCCACGGTGGGCCACCATCCCTCCCAGGCCTCGTTGCTCAGCGCGGCCCTGGGCGCATGTCCCGGCGCACGGAACGTCTACCAATAAGTCCGAGGAACCCGTCTTGAAGAACTTGCCCATCCGCCCCCTGCTTGCCCTTGGCGCCCTGTGCGCAGGCCAGGCCGCCTTCGGTGCCGAGCCCACCGATGTCTTCCAGTTGCGCGCGTCGGCCGGCGTCGAGCACGACACCAACGTCGAGCGCGCGCCGAACGGAGGCACGACCGACCAGATCGGCATCCTGTCGGTCGGCCTGGCCGCCGACAAGCGCATCGGCCTGCAGCGGCTTCGCGCCGACATCGAAGCCACGACCTACCGCTACCAGGACGTGGATTCGCTCAACTACAACACTATCAACTACGCGCTGGCCTGGGACTGGAGCATCACGCCCCGCTTCCACGGCGTGGCCAGCGCCGACCGGCGCCAGACCCGCGAAGTGACGACCGACAGCATCACGTTCGTCAATCGCGTCGGACGCCGCACGGAGCGCAACGAGCTGCTCGAGGGCGTCTACGAAATGGGCCCCTGGCGGCTGCTGGGCGGCGTGCAGCGGACCCAAAGCGAGAGCACCGAGCCGCGCAGCTGGGACGCCAGCCCCAAGGTGCGCAGCGCCCGCGTCGGCATCGGCTATGAGCTCGCGTCGGGCACCAGCCTCACCGCGCGCCTGCGCCGCGGCGACGGCGAGTACACCGACCCGACCCCCGGCGCGCCGACCGGCGACTTCAGCGAAACGGAAAGCGACGTGGTGCTGAAGTGGCCCCTCACCGGCAAGACCGCCGTCGAGGCCCGCATCGGCCACCTCAAGCGCGAGCACGACACCGCCCCGCAGATGGACTTCAGCGGCGTCGTCGGCGGGGCCACGGCCAACTGGGAGATCACGGGCAAGACGCGCCTGGTCGCCGGCTACTCGCACGACCTCGTCGCGTCGGGCCTGTTCACGGGTGGCCACGTGAAGGCCGACCGCATCTACCTGCAGCCGCTCTGGCAGGCCACCGCGAAGACGGCTTTCAACCTCCGTTACGACCGCAGCGTCCGCCGGTGGCGCGATGTGCCCGTCGCCACGCCCGACCAGGGGCGGCGCGACGTCATCGAATTCGTTTCCGCCGGCGTCGACTGGGAGGCGCGCCGCAACCTCATGGTTTCCTCCTCGATCCGCCGCGAGAAGCTGGACACGACGCTGCCTTCGTCCGGCTACACCGCATCGATTTTCGCCGTCGCGGTGAAGGCGAAGTTCTGACGCCGCGGAGATTCCCCACCATCAACCCAAGGGAGATGTCCTATGTCCAAGCTGCTTAGATTCATGTTGTCCATCGTGATGGTCGCCTCCGCGACCGTCGCGCTCGCCCAGGCGGAAGCCAAGGGCAACGGCGACTACAAGCTCGCGGCCGGTGACACCATCAAGGTCCAGGTCTACCAGAACCCGGACCTCACGATGGAAGCCCGCGTGTCCGAGAGCGGCACCATCAGCTACCCGCTGGTGGGCAGCGTGAACGTGGGCGGCATGACCATCCCCGACGCCGAGAAGCGGATCGCCAGCGCGCTGCAGAAGGGCAACATCCTGAAGCAGCCGCAGGTCAACATCAACGTCGTGCAGATCCGCGGCAACCAGGTCTCCGTGGTCGGCCAGGTGAGCAAGCCCGGCCGAGTCCCGCTGGAAACCTTCAACATGCGCCTGTCGGAGGTGCTCGCCGCCGCCGGCGGCATCACCCGCGAGGGCGACGAGACGGTGGTGGTGTCGGGGATGCGCGACGGCAAGCCGTTCCGCAAGGAAATCGACACGACGGCCATGATGGCCGGACAGCGCGGCGACGACATCGTGGTGATGTCCGGCGACACGGTCTACGTGAACAAGGCGCCCACCTATTACGTGTACGGCGAGGCGCAAAAGCCCGGCCCGTACCGGGTGGAGCGCGGCATGACGGTGATGCAGGCCCTGGCCGCCAGCGGCGGCCCGACCCCGCGCGGCACCATGCGCGGCCTGCGCCTCACCCGCACCAACCCCGATGGCGCGGTGGTGCAGCTGGAGCCGCGCATGAACGATTCGGTGAAACCGGGCGACGTGCTGTTCGTGCGCGAGAGCCTGTTCTGAAAGGGGCCCGGCGATGAGCTTGCACCAGTTATTCTCGATCCTGCGTGCGCGGCGTGCGGCGGCAGGCCTGATCCTGCTGGTGACACTCGCGCTGGCATTGGCATGGGTCGTCGTGCGGCCGGCCAGCTACAAGGCGAACGCGCCCGTGCTGGTCGACGTCAAGACCGACCCGGTGGGCGGCACGGCCCTGCAGGGCATGGTCGCGCCGAGCTACATGGCGACGCAGATCGACATCGTGAAGAGCGACCGCGTCGCCGAGCGCGTGCTGCAGATGCTGCCGGCGGACCAGGAGCCGGTGAAGAGCCTGAAGGAACCGGCGGCCCGCAAGAGCGCGCCGCAGGCCTGGATGGCACGCGAGATCCAGAAGAAGCTGGACGTGAAGCCGGCCCGCGAAAGCAACATCGTCAACATCTCCTGGACGGGCAGCACGCCGTCGGAGGCGGCGCGCGTGGCCAACGCCTTCGCGCAAGCGTACCTGGACGTCAGCCTGGAGATCAAGACCAATCCCGCCAAACGCTATGCCGAATGGTTCGACGACCAGGTCAAGGCATCGCGCGACCGGCTGGAGACGGCGCAGAGCAGGCTGTCCACGTTCCAGGAGCAGTCGGGCATCGTCTCGGCCGACGAGCGCGGCGATTACGAGACGGCGCGCCTGAACGACCTGGCCGCGCAGCTCACGGCCATGCGCAACCGCAGTGCCAGCAGCGCCGGGGCCGCGGGCGCCGACAACACGAGCCCGCTGGTGAACAACCTGCGCCAGGACGTCGCGCGGCTGGAGGCGAAGGTCTCCGAGAACTCCGCCACGATGGGCTCCGCGCACCCCGTGATGCAGGCGCTCAATGCCCAGCTCGGTGCGCTGCGGGCCCGCATGTCCTCGGAGAGCGCACGCGTGGGCGACGCCGCCCAGGGCGCGTTCCGCTCGACCAAGAGCCGCGAGCAGGAGCTGGAGAAAGCCATCGAGGCCCAGAAGACCAAGGTCCTGGCGATGACGAAGCAGCGCGGCCAACTGAGCGTGCTGCAGCGCGAAGTGGATTCGGCGCAGAAGGCGTACGAAACCGTGAGCGCCAGCGCGGCGCAGGCGCGCCTGCAAAGCCTGGCCAACCAGACGAACATGGTGCGGATCGCGTCGGCGATCGAACCCACGGAAAAGACGGGCCTCTCGGGCATGCAGACGATGATGGTCGCCGGCATGGGCGGCCTGCTGCTCGCGCTGATCGGCGCGCTGCTGCTCGAGCTGGGCAACCGGCGGGTGCGCTCGATCGAAGACCTGGCCATGGTCACCCGCCTGCCGATCCTCGGCACCGTGCCCACCGCGGGCGCCGCCCTCACGCCGCTGCGGCTGCCCGGCGCCCCGCGGCGGCTCGCACTGGCCAGGAGCATCGCATGAACAGCCAGATCTTTCCGCTGCCGAGCAACCGGCTCGACCTGGACATCGGCGCGCCGTTCGGCGACGCCGCCAAGCCGATCGGCGCGATGCTGGTCGACTGCGGCCGGCTGGAGCCGGGTGACGTGACGCGCATCCTCGACTTCCAGAATAAGGCCGGCCTGCCGTTCGGCGAAGCGGGCATCGCGATGGGCCTGCTCGATCGCGACGACGTGGAGCAGGTGCTGGCCACGCAATTCGGGCACCCCAGCCTGCTCGCCGATTCGCCCCTCAGCCGCGAACTGGTGGCCGCCCGCGAGCCCGACAGCGACGCGGTGGAGCACCTGCGCGCGCTGCGCAGCCAGCTGATGCTGCGCTGGTTCGAGAACGATGCGCGCCAGGCCGCGCTGGCCGTGGTGAGCCCGGGCACGGGCGAAGGCCGCAGCTACGTCGCGGCGAACCTGGCCGTGCTGTTCTCGCAACTGGGCAAGCGCACGCTGCTGATCGACGCCGACCTGCGCCGCCCGCGCCAGCACCAGATCTTCGGCCTGCCCGGGCGCATCGGCCTGTCCCACGTGCTGGCCGGCCGCGCCGGCTGGGACGCGCTGTGCGAGATCAAGTCGCTGCCGGACCTGTGGGTGCTGCCCGCGGGCGCCGTGCCGCCCAACCCGCAGGAGCTGCTGGCGCGCCCCGGCTTCGCCAAGCTGATCACCGCGATGCGGGCGAGCTACGAAGTGATCCTGATCGACACGCCGCCGTCGGAGTCGTGCGCCGACGCGGGCACCATCGCCGCACGGGCCGGCGCGGCGCTGATCCTGGCCTGCCAGAACGGAACGTCGGTGCCGCGCGTCGCGTCGCTGGCCGATGACTTGCGCCAGTTCGGCGTCACGATCGTGGGAGCGGTGCTCAACGGCACGCCCGCGTCATGACGCCGTCGGGGCGGCACCCCATGGACTGGCCGCTGCGCTGGCAGCACCTGGTCCGGGGCCTTGTCCGGGTGCAATCGGCGCGGGGCGAGCAGCAGCTGCTCGATTCGCTCTCGCGGCCCACCGAGCCGCTGGTGCTGGCTTTCGTCAATGCGCATGCGATGAACTCGGCCGCCGAGTCGGAGGCGTTTTTCCATGCGCTGATGGCGGCCGACATCAGCGTGCGCGACGGCATCGGGCTGGCCATCCTGCTGCGCCTGCTCAACCAGGCGCCGGGGCTGAACCTGAACGGGACCGACCTCATCCCCAAGGTCATGGCGCGGTACGCGGGGCGTTCGATCGCGCTGTTCGGCACCCAGGACCCTTACCTCACCCGCGCGCGTGAACTGGTGGAGAGGCGGATGGCGCCCGCCAGCCATTGCGTCGCCGCGCACGGCTTCCTGGAAACGGCAGCCTACCTGCACCTGGCCGCGGAGCACAAACCCTCTCTCATCGTGCTGGGCATGGGCATGCCGCGGCAGGAGGAAGTGGCCGCCGTCCTGCGCGCCGCGCTGGGCTACCCTTGCCTGATCGTCTGCGGTGGGGCCATCATCGACTTCCTGGGCAACAAGACGTCGCGCGCTCCGGCATGGATGCGCAGCACGGGCCTGGAATGGGCCTATCGCCTGGCGCTGGAGCCCAAGCGACTGTTCCGCCGCTACGTGCGGGGCAACCCGGTGTTCCTGGCGCGGTCGCTGCGGCTGGCCGCGCAGGCCCTGCGGCGGCGAGGCCTAGAATCCGCCTGATCATGACGGGCCCCACGCACGAATGAACATCCTCCTCACGGGCGGCGCCGGCTACATCGGCAGCCACACCTACGTGGCGCTCGCCCGCGCGGGCTACACGCCGGTCATCCTGGACAACTTTTCCAACAGCCACCACGGCGTGCTGGAGCGGCTGTATGCCATCACCGAGCAGCATGTGGCGTGCGAGGAGGGCGACGTGCTGGACACGCCGCTGGTGGAGGCCGTGCTGCGCCGCCACGGCATCGGCGCGGTGATCCACTTCGCCGGCGACAAGGCCGTGGGCGAGAGCGTCGCCAACCCCCTCAAGTACTACCGCAACAACGTGGGCGGCGCGGTGAGCCTGCTGCAGGCCATGCAGGCCGTGGGCTGCAGGACGCTGGTGTTCTCCAGCAGCGCGACGGTGTACGGCGACCCGGCCAGCGTGCCGATCGCCGAACATTTCCCGCGCAGCCACACCAGCCCGTACGGCCACACCAAGCTGGTCGTCGAGGACATGCTGCAGGCCCTGCGCACGGCAGACCCGGCGTGGCGCGTGGCGGTGCTGCGCTACTTCAACCCCGTCGGCGCGCACGAGAGCGGCCTGATCGGCGAGGACCCGTCCGGCATCCCGAACAACCTGATGCCCTTCATCACGCAGGTGGCGCTGGGCAAGCGGGCGCACCTGCAGGTGTTCGGCGACGACTACCCCACGCCCGACGGCACCGGCGTGCGCGACTACATCCACGTCAGCGACCTGGCCGAAGGCCATGTCGCCGGGCTGAAGGCGCTGGTCGAGAAGGGCGAGAGCCTCACCGTGAACCTGGGCACCGGCCGCGGCCACAGCGTGCTGGAGGTGGTGCGCGCGTTCGAAGCGGCGAGCGGGAGGACCGTTGCCTACGAGATCGCGCCGCGGCGCGCGGGCGATGTCGCGCAGTGCTATGCGGATCCTTCGCTGGCCGGGAAGCTGCTGGGTTGGCGTGCCACGCGCTCGCTGGATGACATGTGCGCGGATGCCTGGCGCTGGCAAAGCCGCAACCCGGACGGGTACCGCTGATCTCTGTCATGCCGGCTTGACCCGATATCGATGACTCCCTGTCCCGCTCCACCACCTCGCGGCAAACCCGCGCACGGGCGGGCTATGTCGCGCGACAAGGCGGTCGGCCCTTTGGGCCGACTGAACCTGCGATGACCGGTTTTGCGGCCGCGTCGCACAACTCGCTGCGCGCCCTGAGGCCGCTTCGCTCGGACAGGTGCGACGAGCAAGTTCACGAAGCGCGCAAGCGCGCCGGCCGCAAAACCGGCCACCGCAGGCGCCTTGCCTGATTGCGCGACATAGCCCGCCCGCACGCGGGTTTGCGGGGATGTGTTGGCACGCACGACGCTGCCATCGACTTGGCGTCCCGCCTTGCGAGGAAGTCGCCTCGATGCAGCGAGGTTAGAGATCAACAAGCCAAGTTCTTCGAAAGTCGTTGCCAAATGATTCTTTGACGCTCGATCATGATTTGGGGTTTCACTCAAGCAGAACGCAGATGGACGATGGGCAAATCAGGCTTGGCGACTTGTGGCTATTGACTGCGGGGTTGCTCATCCTGACGCTGTACCCCCACTCCACCCAGGCCGCGAGCTCGGATTCCCTTGCAACGCGCTGGTAGTCCTTCCTGAGCCGAGTGAGACTGACCACGTAGTTCCCATCTGCGTAACGGTGCGGCCGGAGTGTTGTGCCGATTGCGCCGCCCCGTTTGGTCGTTGTGTAAAGCTTAGCCATGATTCTTTCGGTTGTGTTTGCCGAGCCTGGGCAGCTTGCTGCCTTACGACACACCATAACGGACCTTGATAGGAACCGGAGGGGGTTGTTAGGCGACTTTGCTCTCCTGCAGCCGGCCGGCGCTGCAAATTGCAGGGCAGCCAACTTGGCTGCGCAGGTCAGTCGGCCCGAAGGGCAGACCGCCTTGTCGCGCGACATAGCCCGCCCGTGCGCGGGTTTGCCGCGAGGGGGTGGAATGGGATGAAAGGGCGCATGGATGCCGGGTCAAGCCCGGCATGACAGAACGTTCACGCGCCCGGGTCGCCCGGTGGCAGCACCTCGCGGAATTCAGGGCGTCTCTTCCACTCGGGCACAGGGGGCGTGTGACCCCCGCGCGGCGCATACGGCGACTGCTCGACCACCTGCATCTTGTGGATGTAGCGGGGGCAGTTCGGGAAGATCGCCTCGGGGCGGACACGCACGATCAACTGCGCACCGACGAACTCCGCAAGAAGCGGGTCATCCTCGTGCAAGGTGGCCCGGCCGTTCACGCGCAGGCGCTTGGGCGTCTCGAAGTCGATGAACAGGAGCCCGACGAAAGGATTCACGAGGAGGTTGCCCAGGCTCTTGAACATGCCGTTGCCGTCGTAGCTGGGGAAGGCGAGCGTCTGGGGGTCGAGCACGCGAACGAATCCGGGCAGGCCGCCCTTGTACGAGCAATCGGGGCGGCCCTCGGCGTCCGCGGTGGACAGGAAGAACAGCGGCCGGCTTTCGATGAACGCCCGATCGGCGTCGGTGAACGCGTCGCGGGCGAGCACCTCGGCCAGCCGGTCCGCGAGCATGCGCGTGGCAAACCGGTCCTGGAGCTGCCGCGACCCGTCGTGATACATCGGAATGTCCATCATGCCTCTCCTGGTCATGCCGCACGCCGCCACTATGCTCCGCGGGAGCAGGGCTGTCCAACGTTCAGGAAGGAGGAACCGGCACTGCCGTGCCGCGATGGGTGCCCGGCATGCCGTCGCTTTGCAGGTACCACAGCGCCGACTGCCGCAGCGCCGTGCCATACGCGGTCCACTTTATCTCCAGCTCGCGCTCGGCGAGGCGCGAATCCATGTGCAGGTGCCGGTCCCACAGGTGGACGAGTCCGGGCGACAGGGGGTCGGGCACCGCGTGGCCGAGGCGGCCGGCGCGCGAGAGCGCGGACTGCGCCACCTTGAGCATCGGGCCGAGCATCCAGCCGTCGATCTTCAGCTGCAGCGGCGAGATGCGCCGCACCGGCACGGCGCCGATGGCCAGGGCGAGGTCGACGAAGTATTCGTTCCAGCGCGGGCTGTCGGGCGCGGCGAGGTTGTAGGTGCGCAGTTGCCCCGTGGACACGGGCACGCGCAAGGCGGCGATGACAGCGCTGCAGATGTCGTCCACATGCACCAGGTTCGACCAGCCGTCGCCCGCCGGGCCCAGGTCGCCCAGCCGTCCGGCACGCAGCCAGCGGCCGATGCGGCCGACCCACAAGTGGCTGCCGGGACCCCAGACGCACCCGGGCCGCAGCGTCACCACCGTGCCGCCGGCATGCGCGAAAGAAGCCATGTGGCGCTCGGCCTCGCACTTCGCTCGGGCATACCAGCCCAGCGTCGGATCCAGCGCCGTTTGCTCCGGCAGCTGGCCCTCCTGCGCGCCGTATACGGACATGCTGCTCAAGTGCACGATGCGCGGGCATTCGGCGTCCACGGCGGCCTCGGCCAGCACGTGCGCACCTTGCGCGATCGACGCCGCATCGCCCGCGACGCAGTTCACCACCGCATCGATGCCGTGCAGCGCCTGCGTGAGCGATTCGAGCTTGCGCGTATCGGCGCGGCGATGCTCGATGCCGGGCGTCACACGCCGGGGTGATGCACTGACGGGCGTGGCCCAGCCGCTGGCGGCGAGCGCCGCGCACAGCCGGGAGCCGATGTAGCCGGAGCCGCCAAGGACCAGTATCTTCATGCTGCCACCAGATCCGTGTGGACGCGCGGCTTCGGGGCGAGCCGCCGCGAAAGGTGCTTGCCCAGGCGCAGGGAGAGCGCGATGAGCGTGAGCGTGGGATTCGCCTGGCCGGACGTGGGGAACACGGCGCTGCCGGCGACGAAGAGGTTGCGCACCGAATGCACCTGGCAGTCGGCGTTGACGACACTGGTGCGCACGTCCGTTCCCATGCGGGCGGTGCCGATGTGGTGGCCGCCGTACGCGCCGAAGCGCATCAGGTCTTCCTCGAGCTTCCCGCGGTCGTATTCCAGCGTGCCGGCGCCGGTGCTCTCGAATTCCTGGGCGATGAGTTGCAGCGTGCGGTCCACGGACTCGATGTCGTCGCGGCCGTAGCGCCAGTCCACGCGCACCTGCGGCATGCCGAGCGCGTCGCAGCGCTCCGACAGCGTGACACGGCTGTCGGGGTCGGGCCTCTGCTCCGCATGCATCTCCAGGCTGAACCGGTTGGTGCGGTTGCGCAGGATCACCGAGGGGTACTTGCGTTGCGCCAGCGTGCGCCGCGTCACCCAATGGGCGAGGAAGGCCGTCGTGTCCACCGGGTCGGTCATCACGTTGAGCAGGTGCCGCGCATACAGCCCCGCCGAGGTCGCCGTCCCGTCGTTGAGGCGCTTGCCGTATTCGTAGCTGATGAGGCGCCGCACCAGGAACAGGCCCGACAGCACGCCGTTGCGGTGCCGCGGGTCGGTGATCCGCGGGAAGTGCAGTCGCGCCACGGTGTTGGCCAGGCCATGGCGGCGCTGCTGGTCGGGCGCGATCGAGATGCGGCGGCGGCAGTACACGCCCTCGGGCGTCAGCTCGTAGCCGTGCCGCACGTCGTCCGGCGTCCCGCGCACGGTGAGCGTGCCGACGTTGCCCGCGATGTGGCACATGTAGTAGCGCCCCACGGCGTCGTGCTCGTTGCCGACGCCGGCATGCGCGACGTCGTCCGATGCCAGCAGCAGGCGCGCCGTTTCCAGTCCGCCGGCGGCCAGCACGGCCGCGCGCGGCGCCACCTTGAAGCAGTGGCCGGAGAGGGTCGTCACCTCGAGCTCGTCGACCGCGCGGCCACCGGGCTCGAGCCGGATCGCCGTGCAGTTCGCGCCGAGCAGCACCTTGATGTCGGGCGCGAGCCGCAGCCGTTTCTCGTAGCGCTTGCCGAAATCGGTCGGGCAGGAGAAGCGTTCGAGCGAGTTGGTGCGCACCGTGGTGCTCTCGAAGCGGCGGAAGAGCGGGGCCGCGGCCGGGCCCAGCGCCTCGTCGGCGTCGTAGCTGAAGCGCCCGGCCTCCGACAGCGCATTCGCCTCCGGGTAGAAAGGCACCAGGTCCCCATACGAGATCGGCCAGCCGCTGAACGGCACGTGGCTGCGCGCCTCGAAATCGATGGGGTCGAAAGGCACGCAGCGGCCGCCCCAGATCGCCGTCGAGCCGCCCATGCGCCGCGTGCGGTACTTGTCCGGGGGGCTGTGGAGGCGCTCGTCCGCAACCTCGCCCGCATAGAGCGCCTGCGTCGGGGCGTGCTCGCCGGCCAGGCCCGATTCCAGCAGCACGATCTTCAGGCCCTGCCCCGAGAGCGAAAGCGCCAGGGCGATGCCGGCCGCGCCGCCGCCCACGATGCAGACATCGGCCCACAGGCAGGCCCCGGTTTCGACGGTGTCGGCGCTGGCGATCATGGCGCGCCCTCCGCCGGTGGTGTCGGCGGCTGCAGCGGCTGGCCGGCAATGCCGAAGTGCTTGCGGTGGATACGGGCGACGCTGTTGAAGAAGCGGGCCAGCGAGAACTGCCGCTCGTACAGCGCGCGGCCGTTGCGGCCCAGGGTCTCCAGCAGCCCGGGCTCGCGCAGCAGTCTCTGCAGGGCGGCCGCGATGCCGTCGATGTCGCCGGGCTCCACGAAGCACGCGTTCACGCCGTCGCTCAGCACCGCCGGGATCTCGCCGACGGGCGTGCAGACCACGGCGACACCGTGCGCCAGCGCTTCCAGGATGACCAGCGGCAGCCCCTCGTCATAGGAGGGCAGCACCAACACGTCGGCCTGCGCCATCAGCCGCGCCACCTTCTGCTGGTCGCACCAACCCTCGAACTTGACGATCCCGCCCAGGCCGAGCCCGGCCGCTTTCGCCTGGTAGCCGGCCACGTCGCCGCCGCCCGCCAGCACGGTTTCCAGCCGGTCCGCGTCGAAGCCCGGCCGCGCCAGCGCCTGCAGCAGGTCGGAGACGCCCTTGCGCTCGGACAGGTTGCCCAGGAACAGCACGCGGCGGAGCGTGCCGGCGGGGCGCGCGGCCCGCGGCTGCGCCGGCTGCGGCACGCCGTTGATGACGATCTCCACGCGCTGGGGCCGCACGTACAGCTCGTCGATGACGAAGCGCCGCGCCGCCGCGCCCAGCACCACGACGCTGGCGGGCAGGGAGAACACCCAGCGGGTGAGCCGCTGCAGCAACAACGGCAGGGCCCGGTAGAAGTGGTGCAGCTGCGCGGCATGCAGGTGCAGCACCACCGGGATGCCGAGCGCGCGGCAGGCCAGCACGACCACGCTCTTGCGCAACAGGCTCAGGCGCTCGGCCATGTTGACATGCACACCGGCCAGATCGCCCGAGATGCGCCCGCGCACGAGTTTGGCGAGCGCCGTGAGCAGCACCCAGGACGACGCCATCGCGCTGCCGCCCCCGCGCGTGTCGAGCGCCCGCAGCTGCGCCGCGTCCGCGGGCGTCTCCCGCGCCTGCGACTGGATCAGGTAGTCGGCGACCTTGTACATGCCCCCGCCCACCGGCGTCCAGGGGCAGGCGATGTAGATGTAGCGGCCGCCGCTGGCGGCGGCAGTGGCGTGGGGAAGGGAGCCAACGGTGTCCGGCATGGTGGGTGAGGTCGTTCTGTAGTCATGCGTAATGCGGGTGATGCGGCTCGAGCATCGGCGGCGGGTCCTGGATCACCCGGCTCTCGATCGGCTCCCCGGCCGGGCGGCGCGGCCGCAGCAGCCCGCGCACCAGGCCGGCCGCGTTGAAGCACCACGACACGACCGAGTAGGCGGCGCGCCGCAGCGAGCGCTTGCGCCACAGCATCACGAGCAGCGGGGCGGCGGCCAGCGCGGCAAAGACGGCCAGGCGCGCGGGGGGCGGCGCGGGCCAGAGCAGCGCGGCCAGCAGCGCCGCCCACCACACCAGCACGGCGGTGTAGATGCGCAGTTCGCGCACGCCGCGCAGTATCAGCCGCAGCTGGCGCTCGCCCCTGGCCGCGCGCACCAGCTCGCCCAGGCCGCAGGCGTAGAGCGACCGCCAGCGCCGCAGCAGCAGCCGGTAAGGCGGCGACTCGTGGCCGTAGTGCGTCACCGCCTTCACCGGAAGGCGCCAGAGTTTCCAGCCCAGCGAGCGCAGGCGCACCGCCAGGTCGAACTCCTCGTAGCTGTGCAGGTTACGGTCGGAGAAGTAGCCGGTCTCGGCGATCGCCAGCCGGCGATACAGCCCGCCGCCGTCCAGCCGGTCCACTTCGCCCGGGGCAAGGTGCACGGCCGCGCGCAGGGCCCGCTCGCGGTATTCCATGCTCTCGCTGTTCAGCTCCACCACGCGCCCGCCGATGCCGGCGACCTCGGGGTGCTGCGCCAGGAACATCAGCGCCTGCGGCAGGAAGCCGCGGAGCATCCGCATGTCGCCGTCCATGATGTACACGTATTCGCCGAATGAATGCTGGTACCCCAGCTGCGGCCCGACGCCGCAGCAGCGCTCACCGGGGTTGGCCAGCTGCACGATGCGGATCGGGTAGCGCGAGGCCAGCTCCACGGTGCGGTCGGTCGAATGGCTGTCCGCCAGGATCACCTCGCCGCCGACCTCGGCCACCGCGGCCAGGCAGCTTTCGATGGCGCCGCAGATGTTCTCTTCCTCGTTCAGGGCCTTGATCACCACCGACACTCGGCAGCGGGCGGGGCGGAGCGTGGCTTCGGTCATGGCGGCGTTCCCTGCTGCGAGAACGCGTCGGCGCTGCGCACGCGCCAGCGCTGCCACCGGTCGGCCACCTTGGCGGGCATGAACAGGGCCATGAGCGCGGTGAGCTGCCAGCGCCGCCCGGCGGCCGCATCCCGGGCGTCCATCAGGCAGGCGAGGGCGTCGCGCCGGCGGCCGGCGGCCAGCAGCTCCCGCGCAAGCGTGATCTCCTGCTGGGCGACGAACCAGAGCGCCGAGCGCCGCAGGTGCTGGGGAATGGCGCCGTCCCGGGCATGCTGGCGCATGCGCTGCAGGTAGGGCGGCAGCCGGGTGGGCCGGTGGGCGGCGGTGAGCGAGCCGGCGACGGACGCGCGATACGCGGCCAGCGGCACATTCACCAGCGCGACGGGCGTCTGGTCGGCGATGCGGAACCACACGTCGAGGTCCTCGCCGAACGACTCGCCCTCGATGAAACAGGGGCGCATCTGCCGCAGTCGCCGCGTGCGGACGGCCACGCTGCTGGTGAAGAAGGGCGAGTTCCTCATCCAGCGGTCGCGCAGGTCGTCGATCAGCTCCACCTCGCAGAAGGCTTCGGGCACCGGCCAGGGCTCGGGCTCGCCGCCGCTCGCGCCGTCGACCTGCCGGAAGCCGGTGGCGATCATGTCGGCCTCGGGGCAGGCCTGGTGGGCACGCGCCAGGTTGGCCAGGAACGCGGGGTGATGCCAGTCGTCGGCGTCGAGGAAGGCGATCCAGTCGCCCTGCGCGAGCGCGATGCCGCGGTTGCGCGCCGCGGAGACGCCCGCGTTGGCCTGCCGCACCACGCGCACGCGCGGCAGGCCCAGCGCTTCCAGCCGTTCGGCGCCGCCGTCGGTCGAGCCGTCGTCGATGACGAGCACCTCGTGCGGCGGCAAGGCCTGGTCCAGCGCCGACCGCACCGCGCCCTCGATGTAGCGCGCCTTGTTGTACAGGGGGATGAGCACGGTGAATTTCACGAGATGGCTCCCCAGGCGTACGGGGAGCGCATCACCTGGACCTGGCCACGGGCGCTGGCAGCGGCGGCCAGGGTCACGAGCAGCAGCAGGTGCAGGAACAGTTCGGTGCCGTAACCCTGCAGCAGCATCGGCACTTCGCTGATGGACCGCAAGGCGAGCGCCACGAACAGGGCCAGGCTCAGTCCCCCGGAAGCCTTTGCATGGCGCAACGACATCACGAGCAGGACGAGCGAATAGGCCACGAGCGCCACGGCGCCGGCGGTGCCCGCGCGCGCCAGCGTGTCCATGAACTGGTTGTGGGCGCTGGTGGCATTGGGCATGCCGATCGCCGCGCGGAAGTCCGCGTCCCACAGCCCGGGGCCGTAGCCGAATACCGGGTTGGCGCGCCATTCCTCGATCGCGACCGCCCAGATCTGGTCGCGGCCGGTCATAGAGATCAGCTGGGCGCCCTGGGCCGTGTCCGCGAAGTTCGACCACTGCGCATCGACGTCGCCGACGACGACCCACCCCAGCAGCGCGCCCACGGCGACCAGCACGAACAGCAACGTGAAGACGCCCATGGCGCCATTGCGCGGGTCGCTGATGCGCCGCCACGTCCTGCCGCCGTGGCGCACCAGCGCCATGCACAGCGCGCACAGCAGGAAGGCGATCCACGCCGTCTTCGATTGCGCGAGGAAGAGCGCCGCCAGGCCCATCACCCACGCCAGCACGTTCAGCCAGTTGCGCTGGAACGGCCGGGCCCACAGCAGCAGCAGGAAGGCCTGGGCGAACATCGCCATGGCCACCGCATGCGGTGCGAGGCCGCCGAAGCGTGGCACGCCGGGCATCAGGCCCTGGGCGTACGACTGGTCGAGCACCATCGCGGGCGTCACGGGGATGAGAAGGATGCCCGCCGCGATGAAGGCGAACAAGGCGGTGCGGGCGGCGGCCAGGATGCGGTCCACTTCGGAGCCCGTGACCAGCACCGCGGCGAAGCCGATCACCAGCGTGTAGAGATACTCGTGCGACAGCAGCGGATGCGAGCCGAGGAAGGCGGGCGCCGCAACGGTGGCTATCCAGTAGAAGATGAACACGATCGCCAGCGTCGGCGAGGGCAGGTGCCTGTGCTGCGCGACGTGGTTGACGACGCGTTCGGCGGCGGCCGCCACCAGCAGGATCGAGACCAGGCGCTGGGCCCACACGACGACCGGGCCGCGCGCCGGCTCGCCCACGGTCATGAGCTCGACGAAGGTCAGGGACAGGTCGCGTCCGGACATCAGCGCCGAAAGCGCGACCATGCCGATCATCGCGGGCAGGACCCAGTGGAGGAAACCGTGGTGGGTTCTTGTCATCGTGCCTGTCCCTCGGGTTCGGGCGCCACCGCGAAACGCGGCGCGAATGCGGGAATGAGCCGGCCGAGCGCGCTGGCCGCCTCGCTGCCCAGCACCTGCGGGCGCGCCAGCACGAGCGCGACCATGGCGGCGAGCGCGCATGCGCCGCCGGCGGACAGCGAGACGGCGGGGTACATCAGCGACGCAACGGCGTACTGCCCGGCCAGCACGGCACCCGTGCACACGGCGGCGAGGCCCAGCCCGCGCAGGGCATCAGGCAGGATCGCGGACCAGGAAAGATCGAGCGCCCGCAGCGCGGCGCCGACGATGACGATCGCCCGTGCGTAGATGACGACGGCCGACACGGCCGCGATGGCGCGGATGCCTTCAGGCCCGAACAGCCACCAGGCCGGCGCCGCCAGCGCCAGCAGCGGCAACTGCAGCAGGAACTCGTAGTGCTTGCGCCCCGTGTTCCACAGCACCGGCGTGGACAGGCCCCAGCAGGACCATGCGGGCAGGCACAGGAACAGCAGGGCCAGGACCCAGGCCGAGTCCATCCACGCCGGCCCGTACAGCAGGCGCACGAGGTCGGCGGAGAGCAGCGCGAAGACGGCCGAGGCGGGCGTCACCAGCACCAGGACGCAGGCCAGTCCCAGCAGCCAGCCCTGGGCGAGCCGCTTCGGCTCCTGCTGCAGCTTGGCGCCGGCGGCCAGGAAGGCGGGCTGCAGCGCGCCCAGCAGCAGGGCGTTGGGGATGGCCGCGAGGTTGTAGGCCACGGTGTACAGGCCGACGAAATGCGCGTTGAGCACGCGGCCGATGACGACGCGGTCGAGGTTGCTGAGCAGCCAGTTCACGACGTTGGTGAGGAACACCGTGCGGCCGGTCGTCAGGGCGGCCCCGCCGCCGGGGTGCGAGAAGAGCGGCTTCAGGGAATGCGGCCGGAATGCGTACGCCCCGACCAGCGTCACCGCCGCCTGCACGACACAGGCCGCCGCGAGCGCCTGGGCGCCGTAGCCCATGAGCGCCATCGGAACGCCCACGGCCACGTAGCCGGCGGCATAGCCGGCGAGCTGCACGAGGCCGAGCGTGCGGAAGTTCAGGTCCCGCTGCAGCAGGCAGGTGGCCGGGCCGCTGGCGGCCAGCAGCAGGCTGGCGAGCGACAGCCACTGCACCATGCCTTCGACGCGCGGGTCGCCGAAGAAGACGGCCAGCGCCGGCGCCGCGGCATACATGGCGCACGCGGTGAGCAGGCCCGCGAGCACCTGCCAGGTGAACGAGAAACGGATGTCGTCGCGGCTCACGCTCGGCATCAGCATCAGGTTCCAGCTGAAGCTCGCGCCCGAGAGGAAGGCGGCGAAGGTGAGCGCCGCCATGCCGATGCCGTACACGCCGAAGTTGCCCGGCCCCAGCATGCGCGCCAGCGCGACCTGCGCGCCGAGCTGCAGCACGAAGCGCAGGATGGTGGTGAGGGCGCTCCACTTCAGGGCGCGCTCCGCCAGTGCAGCCAGGGGGACGGCGGTCATTGGTTGCGTGCGCCGTAGCGCCGCAGGGCGATGCCGGACATCAAGGCCAGTGCCGCCAGCAACATGGCCGGGCCCGCACGGCGGGACCGGTCTTCCGGTTCGGGGTTCGCGCCCGGCGCCGCCTGCGTCACGGGCGGGCCGTCATGCGTCACGGCGCCGGCCGCCGTGATGAGTTCCGCGCCGGGGCGCGTGGGGCCGGCGGGCAGCGCCGCAGCCGCGGGGCGCGCGGGCGTCATCATGATGACGGCGGGTGTCGTGGCTGCCGCGGCGGCGGCGGCAGTCGCGGCAGCTGCCTTGCCGGATGTCATGGCTGCCGGCGCCACGCACTGGCCCATGGCTGCCGCTGAGCAAGCGCAAAGCAAGAACGCGATGACCGAGCTGCGCATCAGGCTCCTCCTGGCGGTTGGGGTTGAGACCCATTTTCAGTCAGGGGTACGCGTGCAGGGCGCCCGGGCCATGGCCCGTTCAGGCTATTCGCGCAAGCCGCACGGCCACTCTGGCAGCACCCCGCGAGTGCGTCCCAACGTGGTGAAGGTTTCATATCGGCATTCATGGAAGGCGCCTCACTCATGGGCTGGGCAGCTGGCTGCCGCCCGCGCCCACGGCCCCGCCTGGCGAAGGGCGCGGCGCCGGTCGGCCCGCCCACCGCCGGCTCCAGTCGCGCCCGGGGGTTTCGATCCAGCGATACGTGCAGGCGCTGAAGGCCAGGGTGATGGCCATCACCGTGGCGTAGAAAAGCGTTCCTTCGACGTCGTTGCGGCCGAAGGCCAGCACGTACTGGCCGCCGCCGATGGGCATGGGCGTCCAGAGGTCCTGCTGCACCAGGCGCTTCACCACCACCGGGAACAGCAGCACGATGAAGAAGTGGGTGAGGTAGATGGAATAGGACAGCTTGCCCAGCCATTTGAGCGGGGCGGTGCGGAACACGCGGCTCACGGCGCCGTCCTCGGAGGCGAAGACCAGGACCGCGACGGCGAAGACGAACGGCGCCAGCAGCGACCATGCGGTCTTGTCCACGGCCGACACGAAGGCCACCACCGCCGCGACGGTCGCGAACTCAGCGGCAGTCGCGGCTGCCGGGCCGGCGGCCGCCATCCGCAGCGGCCGCGCCTGATGGATGTGGTAGCACGCGACACCGAGCGCGAAGCCGAAGACGCAGCGCAGGAGCCCCCAGTCGAAGGTGACGTCCATGCCGGTGCCGGAGAGGTACAGCAGAGCCACCGGCGGCACGATGGCCGCCAGCGCCAGCAGCCACAGGCGCAGGCCGAGCGTGACGCTCACCAGCGCAAAGATCACGTACGTCCACACCTCCGTGCTGATGGACCAGCTGGGCCCGTTCCAGGTGAGGCTGTCGTGCACGTGCAGGCTCTGGACGAGGAACAGGTTGCTCACCACCGCGCCGGGCTGGTTCGCGCCCGAGAACGTCGGGGGCGGCGTCGCCTGGCCCATGCCGTTGACGAGCCTGGCCGTTTCCCAGGCGAGGAACAGGAACAGCATGAACACGTGCAGCGGGTAGACGCGGCCCAGCCGCAGCACCAGGAAGCGCCGTACCTCGCTCCAGGAACCCAGTCGTGCCGCGTAGTTCCACGCGATGACGAAGCCGCTCAGCACGAAGAAGAAGTCCACGAAGAGGTAGCTGTTGCGCACCAGCGATGACGTCTGGATCGGGCTGTAGCCGTGGAAGTGGAACAGCACGACGAGGCACGCGCACACGCCGCGCCAGCCGTCCAGCGCCTCGAAGCGGCCGGCCGCCTGGCTGGGGGCTGTGGCTGGTGGCGTTGGCATGGCGTGGTGCTGCAATCGGGCAATCGGCGTGCAAGGGACTGCGACGATTTTTCCAGCGTCGGGCCTGGCGCAGTGTGCGTTGCCGCGCACTTTGCACGCGCGCAACACGAAAGCGCCACGCGCCGACGCGGCCCCACGGACGGGACCTTCGCGCGCTGTCTTCCTTGTCCTACATTCGCGCCGCGGCCTGCTGCCTAGCATCAATCGCATGAGCGGATGCTTGCGCCACATCGCGTTGACGGTGGAACGAACCGGCAACAGGAATTACGCCTGGCTGCTGATCGAAAGCGCCGGCGGGCAGGTGTTCGTGCTCAAGAGGGCGGCGCGCGACCATTCGAGCTACCTCTCGGCGCTCAACGCGGGCTATGAAGAGCTTGCGCTGCTGTCGGCCTGCGGGCTGCACGAGCGCGGAATCGAACACGACGGCGGCCCCGGCGTCGCCGCACCCGCCGCGATCGAACGGGCCGAGCTGCATGATGCGCTATAGCCGCAGCGAGCATGCCAGGGTGCAGGCTCTGCAGCAGGAGGTTTCGCGCGCGGAGGCGGACTACCAGCGGTTGCGCGCCGCGTACCTCGAGGTCGCGAAGAACGAGCCGGGCCATGAAGTGGCGCTCGCGATGATCGGCGCCGACATGGACCGCGCGCATTCGCACCTGCAGGCCCTCATCGGCCTGCCGCGCCTGCCGTTCACGCACGAGCCGAGCACGGTGGTGCGGCGCGAGGCCCGGCGCCAGACCGAAGAACATGATTGAGGCGCGTGGCTCGCCCGCCAACCGGAGTCCCCGCATGATCCCCTACGACATCGACCCCAGCCTCCACACCGCCGAGCCCGAGCCGAAACGCCTGGACGACGGCTTCTCGCCGCCCCCGCACGAAGGGGCGGCCGCCGCGCCGCAGGCGCCCGCCACCGCGGGTGCGGACGTGCTGGGCGACAAGAGCCCCTTCTAGCCATGGCCACGCATCCCGTCGAGCCCGAGCCCGAGCCGGGCGACGAATCCTCCGCGCCGAACCCCTCGCACCTGCCGGTCGAGCCGGAGTTCGGGCCGGCGCTGCCGCCCGCGGAGCCCGAGGAACCTCACGGCAGACCGCCGACACTTTGAGGAGAGACCGACCATGGACCACGCGATCGAGCCGGGCTTGATCCCGTCCGAGCCGGGCCTGGAAAAGGAAGAGCCCGAGCAGTCGCACGAGGACGACATCCCGGCGGACGACGGGACCACCGCTTCGCCGGAGGCGTCGGAAGAGGAGCGGCCGTTGCGCCAGGTCGAGCGGGAGTAGGCCGTGTCCATCCCACCCGCGCATCCGCCGGCGCCCACGCTGCCGCCGAAACCGGCGAACCCCGAGCCTCATCCGGAGCCGCAGGATCCCGAGAAGGGCCGTGTGAAGGCCCCCGAGCCCGGCAAGTCGGAACACCCGGCGGTCTAGCGATCTTCGGGCTGCGCGCCCAGCATCGCCTGCGCATCCTCGTCGAGGCCCGTGACCGGCGTCGCCTTCGCGAGCGCCATCCACACCCCGAACGGCAGGCCCTCGCGCGAGCGGCGCGGAGCGGCGCGCGCCACGACCAGGCGCCCCTCGCGCAGCACCAGCACGCCGCACTCGGGCGGAACCTCCTCCGGCGCCGCGATGCAGCGGCCCTTCGCGTCGCAACCGAGCACGTACCAGCATTCGCCGAGATGGAGGTACGCGCTGCGCTTGGCGCCCTGCCGCAGGTCGCCCAGCAGGTCGGCGCGACGTACCTTCACTTCATGCACGATCGGATCGACGTACGTGGCGACCGAGGTATTGCGGATCGAGAAGACGTCGGGCTTGGCCACGCCCCAGCGCGGGGGCTGGTCCGCGTCTTCGTGCGGGACCTGCGCGCGCAGCGCGAGCCCGCGCCATGCGATGCGCCCGGCACGACCCATCTCCAGCGCGACGCGCTCGACGAGGGCCTCATGCGCCGAGAAGGCCGCGCGGTTGGCGGCGAGCGTGCTCGCAAGCAGCTGGACACCGGCCTGCGTCACGCGCAACGACTCATGCCCCGACGGCGCCCGCACGAGATCGAGCAGGCCGGCGGCCAGCAATTCGATCTCCAGCGGGTCCTGGCAGGGCCAGCCGGCGGAGCGGTAGATCTCGCGCAGCCGGCGGGCATGGGCCTTGCCCAGGGCGGGCAGGGGCCGCTGCGATGCTGCGAAGGGCAGGGGGGACGGCGCGATCATCCGGGTGGCCAAGACGGGTTGCCAGTGTAGCGCCGTGCCCTGGACCATGCAGCACCGTAGGCACGCTCCGACGGTCGGTCTGGCTGTTGACCTATCGCAAGGGGCGGGTGCGCGTCCACAATGATGGGATGGCTGAAAAGGTGAAATACGGGATCACCGCGCTGCGCTACGCGGGCTCGCAGATCGTCGAGGCGATGATGGGCCTGATCGATACGACACAGGCGAAGTGGGACCTGCGCCCCACGCCCACCCGCCTCACCGAGGTGGTGGACAAGCTCGTCGAGGGCGACACGGTGATCAGCATGTTTCCCGACGACAGCGGCGGCCTCCAGCCCGGGCCCGAGGTCAAGGTGGACGTGCTGCCCGAAGGCACGGAGACGCTGGCCCTCGCCGACGACGCGCCGGGTCGCAGCATCCGCGACCTGCCGCGGTACTAGCGGGGGGCCTGGGTTGCGCCGACGCGGCGCCCCAGCTTCAACAGCCCGGTGGATAGCGCCGTGCCGCTCACGATGACGGCGCCGCACAGCAGCATCCATCCCGTCACCGCCTCGCCGAGGAACAGCACGCCGTAGAAAACCGCGAACACCGGCACGACGAACGTCACCGCCAGGGCGCGGGCGGGACCGGCGTGTTCGATCAGCCGGAAATACAGCACGTAGGCGATGCCGGTGCAAACGACACCGACGGCAACCAGCGACAACCATGCCCGCAGGCTGGGTGTGCGGTCGGGCCAGTACCACAAGGCCGGCAAGGCGAGCACCAGCATCGCGCCGAGCTGGCTGCCGGAGGCGGTGACGAGCGCGGGCAAGCCGCCGAGGTAGCGCTTGGTCGCGTTGGCGGACCAGCCGTAGCACAAGGTGGCGACCAGGCACGCCAGCACGGCCCATGCCGGCGCAACGCCGGATGCATCGGGCTTGAAGCTCGCCTTGTCCCATGCGAGCAGGGCGACGCCGGCGAACCCGATCACCAGGCCCAGGACGCGCGAGCCGGTCGGCCGGTCCTTCAGCCACAGCCACGCGATCAGCGCGCCGAACAGCGGCACCGTGGCGTTCAGGATCGCCGACAGCCCCGTCGTGATCGACAGCAGCGCGAACGCGAAGCAGGCGAACGGGACCCCCGAATTGAAGACGCCGATCAGGAACACCGGCTTCCAGTGCCGTCGCAACTGCGGGCCGAGGCCGCGCAGCCACAGCAACGGCAGCAGGAATGCCGCGGCGACGGCGACGCGCACGGCCGCCGTCGGCAGCGCGCCGAACTCGACGGCACCCAACCGCATGAAGAGGAACGATGACCCCCAGATCGCGGCGAGCAGGATGAAGTCGACGGCCCAGCCGCGCGCGCCGGCGGCCGCCGCCGGTTGGGTCGGCGCCGCTGCCGTCAAAGCGCGCCTTCCAGTTGGAGCAAGGCCGTCTTGCGTTCGAGGCCGCCCGCATAGCCCGTCAGCGAACCATCCGCGCCGAGTACGCGGTGGCAGGGCACGACGACGCTCAGCGGGTTGCGACCGACGGCCGCGCCCACGGCGCGCATCGCGGCGGGGCGGCCGATGCGATGGCCCAGCTGTCCGTAGCTCATGGTGCCGCCGCGCGGGATCGCGAGCAGCGCCTGCCACACCGATTGCTGGAAGGCCGTGCCGCCCTGCAGGTCCAGCGGCAGCTCGAACGTGCGGCGCGCGCCCCTGAAATACTCATCGAGCTGCGCAATGGCTTGCAGCAGGACGGGGTGGCCCGGCTGCTCCGGCCACGCCGAGTGGTCGGGCATGTGCTTCTGGCCTTCGAACCAGATGCCGGCCACGCCGCGCGGTGTCGCCGCGACGACCATGGCGCCGAGAGGGCTCGCGTAGCGGGCCTGGACGATGGAAGGATCGAACTTCATGGGAACTCCAATGGTAGTGCCGTTGCGCCCTCACGGCATCGCCGCCCAGGCACGGATCACCGCGTAGCTGCGCCACGGCTTCCAGGCCTGCGATGCCTCCTGGGCCGCGCGCGCCGGGTTCGGCCCGCCCTGCACGCCCAGCGCCTTGTGCAAGGCGACGTCGCCCGCCGGAAACGCATCGGGCCAGCGCAAGGCGCGCATGGCGATGTACTGCGCCGTCCAGTCGCCGACGCCGGGCAGCGCCTTCAACGCGTCGATGGTCGCCTGGACATCGGCGCCGCCGTGCAGCTGGAGCCGCCGGTCCGCGACGGCTTGGGCGATCGCGACGATGGCGGCCTGCCGCTGCCTGACGATGCCGAGCTGGCCGAGCGCGTCGCCGCTGGCGCGGGCCAGCACGGATGCGTCCGGGAACAGCCGCGTGAGCTGCGTGAAGGGCGTTTCGACGGGCTCGCCGAAACGGTCCACCATGCGCTGGGCGAGCGTTCGCGCGGCCGCCACCGTGATCTGCTGGCCGAGCACGGCGCGCACCGCCAGTTCATAGCCGCTCATGGCGCCCGGCACGCGCAGCCCGTCGCCTTGCGGAAAGCTCTCGTGCAGCACCCCGTTGATGGCACCCGGGTCGGCGTCGAGGTCCAGCGCGGCCTTGAGCCGGTGGATGACGCGCGGCAGCGCCGGGCGCAGCGAATCGCTCACGCGCAGCACGAGCTGGTGGCGCGGCTCGTCGAACTCCGCCACCAGCCAGCCCTTGTGCACCTGGCCGCCCGCTTCGATCGCCACGGTGCACGCCGTCGCACCCTTGGCCGGGTCGGCAACCTCGACCCCCGCGATCGCGCGCTTGCCGACGAAGCCGAGCATGGCCGCCACGTCGTAGGGCGGCCGGTACCCCAGGCGGATCGCCATGCCTTGCGCGGGCGGGACCGCGCCTTCGCGGCGCAGGCGCGTCGGGTTCATGCCGTAGTGCTCCACGAAGGCGGCGTTGAAGCGCCGCACGCTCGAATAGCCGCTGATGAGGGCGACCTGCGTGATCGGCAGGTCGGTGTCCGCCAGCAATTGCTTGGCGGTCAGGAGCCGCCGGGTCTGCAGGTACTGCACCGGCGAGACGCCGAACTGCGCTTCGAAGATGCGGCGCACGTGGCGGTCGCTCACGCCCAGGCGCGCGGCCAGCTGTTCCACCGAGGGCGACGATCCGCCCCAGGCCTCGGGCTCGTCGAGCAGGCGCGCCGCCTGGTGCGCCAGGATGTAGCTCGCGTCCTGGATCGACCAGACGATGGAATGGGGGGCCAGCTCGGGGCGGCAGCGCAGGCAGGGACGAAAGCCTGCGCTCTCGGCCTGCGCGGCGTGGCCGAAGAAGCGGCAGTTCTCGCGCCGTGGCATGCGCACCTTGCACACCGGGCGGCAGTAGATGCCGGTGGAGGTGACGCCGATGAAGAAGCGGCCGTCGAAGCGCGCGTCGCGCGCCTGCAGGGCCAGGTAGCAGGCGTCGGGTTGCAAGGTGGCGGTATCGGGCGGCATGCGTTCGATCATACGCAGCGCCCGCGGCGCGGCTGGCCGTTTTCGGACATGCCCCTCGGGGCCTTGCGGCCGGGCCGTGGGGCGGCATCCGACGCGTTTTCAGGCCCCGGTGGAAGGCCGCTGCGCCAGTTGCGCCTCCAGCCGATGGCGCTCGGCGATTTCCTCTTCCAGCAGGTCCGTCACTTCCGCCAGTTCCTCGGCCGCCTGGCTCACCCTTTGCTGCACGGCCCCGTTCTGTTCCAGGGCCTTGCGCACGTCGCCTTGCTTCGCGCTCTGCGGCAGGCCGCGGTCCAGCGCGGTGTTGGTGAGGTGAAGCTCCGCGCCGGCGAGCGCGAGGTCTTCCTGAACGCTGTCGGCCTTTTCCTTGGCGATCTCGATGGGCGTCGATTCGGCGCCTGCCGCGGCGCCAGTGGTGTTGTCGGTCGGCATTCCGTTCCTTCCGTTCGTGGTTGCCGGCCCCCTGCGGCGCCGGCAAACGCAACCATAGACGACGGCGATTGCCTCGGCTGTAGGGCGACGGAGGATTCGCGTGCAGGAATGTTGCCGCGCCGGGCGGCGGCGATGTCCGAGCCCGAAGCCGTACGCCATAGGAAGGGGACTACGGGAACGGTCATCACGACCCTACAAGCCCCCGTCAGGGAAATGCCTAGAGTCACATTCAGTTTCTTTCGGCGAGCCCATGAAAAAAAAACAGGAGCCCAGCAACGGATCGGACAAGTCGCCGGTGGCCGACGGGCGCACCGGTTCGGGCGGCGCGATGCCCGACGGGCGCGAGCGCCGCTCACGCGATCGGGTCGCCGACGATCAGAAGTCCGGGCTGGGCGCCAAGACGGCATTGTCGAGGCTCCAGATGATAGAGCGGCGGCGGGCGGCCCAGGATCCGGACGCCGGCAGGCACGAGTGACGCCTACTCGGCACCAGGACGCTCCTCGAGCGGCCGGGCCGAGCTGCGGGATTGCTCCCGCTTCCTGAGGGATTCGAGCGCGCTCGCCGCGCCTTCGCCGGAGCCGTCTTCCCATGCCGGCGGCGACGGGCGGCGAGCGGTATCGTCGTCCGGCTGGCTTTCACGTTGCTGGATTCGCTCGCGCTGCATGGTGTCCGCGATGGTGGGCGGGATCGTCTCGATCACAAATTCTTGCGGATGAACACCATCGTGCGTGTCGGCCGGCACGGATGTTTCGCGTAGGACGTAGCTTGCAGCGTCGGGGCGGTGGAGCGGCGGGGGTCTTCGGGTTGCGGGGATTTCTTCATCGCATCGGAACTGGATTGCGGGGCGGGGAAGGCGGCGCCGCCTTTGCCCCACAGGGCGCGAGCCTACAATTTGCCCTTTGCATCCAGCCCAGGGGAGTACACGGTCCATGCAGCTTTCGCCCACCATCTTCAAGGCCTACGACGTTCGCGGCGTGGTGCCCGCCACGCTCAACGAAGAGGTCGCCTACGCGCTCGGACTGGCGTTCGGCACGATCGCGCAGGGCGAGGGCGAAAAGACGGTGGCCGTGGGCCGCGACGGGCGCCTGAGCGGGCCCTCGCTCAGCGCCGCGCTGGTGGGCGGGTTGGTGGCGTCCGGCGTCGACGTCATCGATATCGGCCCCGCGACCACGCCGATGCTCTACTTCGCGGCCAGCACCCTGTGCGCGAGCGGCATCCAGGTGACCGGCAGCCACAACCCGAAGGACTACAACGGGTTCAAGATGGTGATGGCGGGCCGCGCGATCTACGGCGAGCAAATCCAGGCCTTGCGCCGGCTGATGGAGCAGGGCGCGCCGCTGTCCGCGCGGCCGGGCACCGTGCGCAACATCAACATCCTGGCGCCTTACCGTGACCGCATCGTGCAGGACGTGAAGCTTGCGCGGCCCCTGAAGATCTGCGTCGATTCGGGCAACGGCATCGCGGGCGCTTCGGCGCCGGGGATCTTGCGCGCGCTGGGCTGCGAGGTGGTGGAGCTTTACAGCGAAGTGGACGGCACGTTCCCCAATCATCACCCCGACCCGAGCAAGCCCGAGAACCTGAAGGACCTGATCGCGGCGATCCGCTCCTCCGGCGCGGAGCTGGGCCTGGCCTTCGACGGCGACGGTGACCGCCTGGGCATCATCACCCGCGGCGGCAACAACATCTACCCGGACCGGCAGATGATGCTGTTCGCGCGCGACGTGCTCACGCGCGTTCCGGGCGGCACCATCGTGTTCGACGTGAAGTGCACGCAGCGCCTCGCGCCCGCCATCCGCGAAGCGGGCGGCAACCCGCTCATGTTCAAGACCGGCCATTCGCTGATCAAGGCGAAGATGAAGGAAGTCGATTCGCCGCTGGGCGGCGAGATGAGCGGCCACATCTTCTTCAAGGAGCGCTGGTTCGGCTTCGACGACGGGACCTACGCGGGCGCCCGCCTGCTGGAGATCCTGTCGCGCCACGCCGATCCCAGCGCGGTGCTGGACGGCCTGCCCACCAGCTTTTCGACCCCCGAGCTCAACGTGAAGTGCGCGGAGGGCGAAGCCCACATGCTGGTGCAGCGCCTGGTCGACCACGCCGACTTCGAATCGCCGGCCGAACTGTCCACCATCGACGGCATGCGCGTGGACTGGCCCGACGGCTTCGGCCTGATCCGGGCATCCAACACCACACCGGTGCTGGTGCTGCGATTCGAGGGCCACACGCAGGCGGCCCTCGAACGCATCGAGGAGCGCATGCTGGCCCTGCTGCGCGAGGTCAAGCCGGACGCGACGATCGGCGAAGCCGCCCACTGACGGCCTCCGTGAAGATCCTCATCGTCAAGCTGTCCTCACTCGGCGATGTGGTCCACGCGATGCCGGCGGTGCAGGACATCCGTGCCGCGCTGCCGGATGCGCGGGTCGACTGGGTGGTGGAACGCGGTTTCGCGCGGCTGCCGCAGCGTTGCGAGGGTGTGCGGCGCGTGATCGCCTGCGATCTGCGGCGCTGGCGCAAGGCGCCGCTGGCATCGCAGACGCGCTTCGAATGGCGCGCTTTCCGCGACGAACTGCGCAGCGAATCGTACGACGCCGTGATCGACCTGCAGGGGCTCACCAAGTCGGCGCTCGTCGCGCGCGTGGCCCGGCTGGCCGCGGGCGGCCGGCGCTACGCGCTGGCCAACCAGACCGAAGGATCGAGCTACGAGGCGCCGACGCGGTGGGTGGCCGACGTGGCCGTCCGCGTCGAACCCCACGTGCACGCGATCACGCGATCGCGCGAGCTGTGCGCGAAGGCCCTGGGCTACGTGCCGCCGAAATGGATGCGCTTCGGGTTGCATTCCTCGGCGCAAGCGGATGGGGACAAGCGCTGCGTGGCCTTCGTCCATGGCACCTCCCGCGACGACAAGTGCTGGCCCGAAGCGCATTGGGTCGAGCTCGGGCGCCGGCTCATCGCCGAAGGCCACACGATCGGCCTGCCGCACGGCGGCGATGCCGAGCGCGAGCGCAGCGAGCGGATCGCCCGGTCACTGGGCGATGGCGCACAGGTGTGGCCGCGCCTGGACCTCGGGGCGCTGACCGACCGCCTCGCGGCCTGCGCCGGCGTCATCGGGGTGGACAGCGGCCTGAGCCACATCGCGGTGGCGCTCGACCTGCCCCACGTACAGGTCTACAACTTCGACACCGCCTGGCGCACCGGCCCCTTGCCCCCCGAGGGGCGCCAGAGGGCGGTGTTCGCGCACCCGGCGCCGGCGGTCGATGCGGTGTGGCAAGCTTGGGGGCTGGCCCGCCGATGATCCGACCCCTCTATTCGCTCCTCGTCATGGGGGCGCAACCGTTCCTGCGGCGCAAGCTCAGGCGCCGCGGGGCGGCCGAACCCGGCTACCTGCACGCGGTGGGCGAGCGTTTCGGCCAGTACGCGACGCCCGCGCAACCCGGCGCGGTGTGGATCCACGCCGTGTCGCTGGGCGAGACGCGCGCCGCCGCGATCCTCGTCGAGCGCCTGCGCCAGCTGAGCCCCGGCGTGCGCATCCTGCTCACGCACGGCACGGCGACGGGCCGCGCCGAGGGGGAGCGGCTGCTGGGCGAGGCCGATGCGCAGGCCTGGCTGCCCTGGGACACGCCGAAGGCCGTACGGCGTTTCCTCAACCACTTCCAGCCGAGCGTCGGCATCCTGATGGAAACAGAGGTGTGGCCCAACCTGGTCGCGCAGTGCAAGGCGCGCGGCCTGCCGCTCGTGCTGGCCAACGCGAGGCTGAGCGAGAAATCGCTCACGCAGGCGCGCCGGCTCTCGCGCCTGTCGCGACCGGCGTACGCGTCGCTGGCCGCGGTGTGGGCGCAGACCGAAGGCGACGCGCACCGGCTCGCGCAGGCCGGGGCCACGGTGAAAGGCGTCTTCGGCAACCTCAAGTTCGACGCAACGCCCGATGCGGCGCAGCTGGAGCAGGGCCACGCCTGGCGGGCGGCCATGCGGGCACCCGTGGTGATGTTCGCTTCGTCGCGGGAGGGCGAGGAGGCCGAGTTCTTCCGTCTGCTGCAGGCCGATCGCGCTCTCGCGCGGGCCGTGCGCTGGCTCGTGGTGCCGCGGCACCCGCAGCGCTTCGACGAAGTCGCGGCGCTCGCGGTGCAGCACGGTTTCAGCGTTTCGCGGCGCAGCCAGTGGACCACGCAGCCCGAAGCCGCCAATGTCTGGATCGGCGATTCGCTCGGCGAGATGGCGCTGTACTACGGCCTCGCGGACACGGCCCTGCTCGGCGGCAGCTTCGCTCCGCTGGGCGGGCAGAACCTGATCGAGGCCGCGGCGTGCGGCTGCCCCATCGTGATGGGGCCGCACACCTTCAACTTCACCGAGGCAGCGCAGCTCGCGCAGGAGGCGGGCGCGGCGATGCGCGTGGAGTCGATGGAAGAAGGCTTGCGCGCGGCCGTCGCCCTCGCGGCGGACGAAGCGCGGCGCACGCTCGCCGTGCAGGCTGCACTGAAATTCGCACAGGCGCACCAGGGCGCGGCGCAGAAGACGGCGCAGGCGGTGCTGGCGCTGGTGGCGCGGTAATGTGGGCCGCGGTGGGCACCCGTGCCCATCGGCGCCCCGGAGCGCCCTACCGCACCACCAGCGTATTCAACCTTGCCAGGTCCTCCGGCATCAGCGTGCCGTTGGCCTGCCGCAGCTTGAGGTGGCCCAGCAGCACGTTGTAGCGCGCCTGCGCCAGGTCGCGCTTGGTCTGGAACAGCTGGCTTTGCGAGTTCAGCACGTCGATGTTGATTCGCACGCCCACCTGGTAGCCCAGGCGGTTGGCTTCCAGGGCGCTCTGGCTCGAGGCCTCGGCGGCCTCCAGGGCCTTGACCTGGCTCTGGCCGGACACCAGCCCGAAGTAGGCGGTGCGGACGGCCTGCGCCACGATACGACGTGTCGCTTCGAGGTCGGACTGGGTTTTCTCTTCCAGCGACAGGGTCTCGCGGATGCGGTTCTGCGTCGCGAAGCCGGCGAACAGCGGCAGGTTGAAGGAAACACCCACGGTGCCGGTGTCGCTGCGCGTGGCGCCCGGCACCGTCGTGTTGCCGCTCGGGTAGCGCGTCACGTTGTAGCTGGCCGTCAGGTCCAGCGTCGGCTTGTGGCCGGCCTTGGCCTTCTCGGTCTCGAGTTGCGCGATTTCGACGGCCGTCTTCGCCTGCTGGATCGAAGGGCTGTTCTCCTCGCCCTGCTGCACCCAGACGTTGACGTCCGACGGCTGCGGCGGCGGCACGTTCACCGGCACGACGAGCGGGTTGGGCTTGACGTCGGGCTTGCCGACGAGCGAGTCGAGCGCGAGTTTCTTGACGCGCAGGTCGTTCTCGGCGGCGATTTCCTGGGCGATCACCAGGTCATAGCGGGCCTGCGCCTCGCGCGTGTCGGTGATGGTCGAGGTGCCGACCTCGAAGTTGCGCTTGGCCGATGCCAGCTGCTCGTTCACGGCGGTCTTCTGGGCCTGGACGAAGGTGAGCGTGTCCTGCGCCGCGAGCACGTCGAAATACGCCTGGCTCACGCGGATGATCAGGTCCTGGCTGGCGGCCGTGAGCTGGGCCTGCGCCAGTTCGGCCTGGCGCTTGCCCTGCTGCCAGGTGGCGAAGTTGGCCGGCCGGTACAGCGGCTGCGAGGCGCTGACGGTGGCGGTCTGCGTCGTGACGCCACGGTCGATCGCAGGGACGGTGTTCTCGACGTTGGAGCGGCTGGCCCCGGCCGACAGGTTGGCCGACGGCAGGAGGCCCGCCTTGGCCTGCTCGGCCCGGAACAGGTTGGCGTCGTACTGCGCCTTGGCCGACTGCCAGGTGGCATCGTATGCGCGCGCCGACTCGTACAGCTCGAGCAGGCTTTGGGCGCGCACCGGGCCGGCGAACGCCGCGCCCAGGGCCACCGACAGAGGGAGAAGCCGCAACAATTTCATGGTCCGTCCTTGTGAGAAAGGGTCTTGCCGAGGGGAATCAGTAGCGGGGCACCGCGGGATCGAGCTCGCCCGACCAGGCGTCGATGCCGCCCGCGATATTGGCCAGGCGGTCGAAACCCTTGCCGGCCAGGAACATGGCCACGCGCTGGCTGCGCGCTCCGTGATGGCACAGCACCGCGACCGGCTGCTGCGCATCGAGTTCGGCGACACGGGCGGGCACTTCGTTCATGGGGATGGCGACCAGCTCGAAGCCGGCCGGCTTCACGCTGGCCGTCTGCCGCTCCCAGGGCTCGCGCACGTCCAGCACCACCGGCTTGCTGCCGGCAGGCTGCGACTGGATCCAGGCATCGAAGCCGGCGGGGCGGACTTGGTCGATCATCGATCCATCAGAAGTGGAAGCGCGAGGGCTCGGGGAAATGGGCCAGGCGCGGCGCCAGGGTGTCCCAGGGCTGGGCGGTCTCGAAGGACGCTTCGCCGGTGCGCGTGACGAGGGTCGTCCGCATCACCGGCTCGAAGCCGACGATCGCGACCAGGCGCCCGCCGACCTTGAGCTGCGAGAGCAGCGCCTGCGGCACCTCGGCGACCGAGCCCGAGAGCATGATCACGTCGAAAGGCGCTTCGGCCGGCAGGCCCCTGGCACCGTCGGTTTCGCGCACTTCCACGTTGGTGATGCCGGCCTTCTGCAGGTTGGCGCGGGCCGTGCGGGCCAGCTCCCCGTCGATCTCGAGCGTGATCACGCGCTGGGCGCTGTGGGCGAGCAGGGCGGCCATGTAGCCGGAGCCCGTACCCACTTCCAGGACCTTGTCGGTGGGCAGCACATGCAGGTCCTGCAGCAGCCGCGCTTCCACCTTGGGCTCCAGCATGCACTGGCCCCGCTGCAACGCCTCGTCCGCCGGGTCCTTCAGCGGGATCTGCATGTCCACGAAAGCCAGGGCCCTGTGGGCGAGCGGCACGAAGTCCTCGCGGCGCACCACGGACAGCAGTTCCAGCACTGAAGTGTCCAGCACGTCCCAGGGGCGGATCTGCTGTTCGATCATGTTGAAGCGGGCGTGTTCGAGATTGGCTGGTGCGTTCATGTTGCTTTCCGTAGGTTATTTTCGGGGGCCACCGCGCAACCGGCTTGGCCGGGCCGCTGGTGGCGCCCCCTTGAGGGGGAGGCGCCGCGGGCGCTTCGGGGGGGAGCTTTCATATCAAGGCAAATGATCGATTTTAGAGGCGGGAACGGCGCCGATGCCACTGCCACCCCCCGCGGACTTGCGCCGCCTCAAGAACCAGTTCGCCAGGTCGTCCAGGTAGCAGTAGACGACCGGCACCACCACCAGCGTCAGCAGGGACGACGTGATCACCCCGCCGATCACGGCCTGGCCCATGGGCGCTCGCTGTTCGGACCCTTCGGTCAGGGCGAACGCCAGCGGCACCATGCCGAAGATCATGGCCAGCGTCGTCATGAGGATCGGCCGCAGCCGCACCCGGGCGGCATGCAGCAGGGCGTCGGTGCGCGACTGGCCCTGCGCCTGCATCCGGATCGCGAAATCCACCAGCAGGATGGCGTTCTTGGTCACCAGGCCCATCAGCATCACGATGCCGATGATCGAGAAGATGGAGAGCGTCGAGCCGAACATCAGCAGCGCCAGCACCACGCCGATCAGGGTGAGCGGCAGCGAGGTCATCAGCGCCAGCGGCTGCAGGAAACTCCTGAACTGGCTGGCCAGGATCATGTAGATGAAGATCACGCCCATGGCCAGCGCCGAGACGGCGTAGCCGAAGGATTCGGCCATGTTCTTGGTGGAGCCGCTGAACGAGTAGCGGTAGCCGGGCGGGAAGGCGATGGTGTCGAGCCGGGCCCGGATGTCCGCCGAAATCTCGCCGGCAGAACGGTTGAAGGTGTTCGCGTTGATCGCCACCTCGCGCGTCAGGTCGCGCCGGTTGATCTGGTTGGGGCCGGTCGACTCCTTGACGGCCGCGACCTGGTTGAGCCGCACGATGCGCGGGCTGCCGTCGGCGTGGCTGCCCACGGCGAAGGGCAGGCGCTCCAGGTCCTGCGGGGTGTTGCGCGAATCCGGCGCCATGCGGACGTTCACGTCGTAGGTCTGGTCGTCGGGCGCGCGCCAGTTGCCCACCGTCTGGCCGGCGACCAGGGTGCGCAGCGGGCCGGCGATCTGCGCCACCGACAGCCCGAGGTCGGAGGCGGCGTCGCGCTTGACCTCGATGTCGATCACCGGCTTGTCGGGCTTCACGCTGGAGTCCAGGTCCACCAGCCCGGGCACGTCGCGCACCTTCTCGATCACCAGGCGCGAGAGCCGCTCCAGCTCCTGCAGGTCCTGCCCCTGGAGCGAGAACTCGATCTGCTTGTTGCCGCCCACCGGGTCGAGCAGGCCGACGTGCGTCACCGTGACGCCGGGCACCTGCTTGAGGCGGTCGCGCAGCACGCCGGACATCTGGTCGGCGCTGCGGGTGCGCTCGTTGCGGTCGACCAGGCGCACGTAGATGGAGGCGTAGATCTTGCCCTGGGCGCTGCCGGTGTTGAGCGTGGCGAGCGTGTACTTCACTTCCGGGAACTCGCGCATGATCGCCTCGACCTGCCGTGCCTTGGCCTCGGTGGCCTCCAGCGAGGAGCCCACCGGCGTGTAGAAGTTGAGCGAGGTCTCCGAGAAATCGGCCTTGGGCACGAACTCCGTGCCCAGCAGCGGCACCATGACCACGCTGGTGGCGAAGACGGCGACGGCGAGCAGCACGGTGGCGAGCTTGTGGCCCAGCGACCAGCGCAGGATGCCCTGGTAGGCGTCCGCCGCCCAGTCGGTGGCGCGGTCGAACCAGCCCGTCACGCGGCCGATGGTCTTGTCGTACAGCGTGCGCGGCGCCTCGTGGCGCGCGTGCGCCTCGATTTCCGGGTCGTGCCAGATCGAGGACAGCATCGGGTCGAGCGTGAAGCTCACGAACATCGAGATCAGCACCGCCGCGACGATGGTGACGCCGAACTCGTGGAAGAACTTGCCGATGATGCCGCCCATGAAGCCGATCGGCAGGAACACCGCGA
>Ga0255338_1001048_pt1 | contig 60900 bp, 54 predicted proteins | sample MeOH1_35cm_T4_19_FD_203715 | JGI IMG/M metagenome (GOLD analysis project Ga0255338, IMG submission 203715) | Sandy soil microbial communities from University of British Columbia, Vancouver, Canada - MeOH1_35cm_T4_195 | ecosystem: Engineered > Artificial ecosystem > Sand microcosm > Unclassified ... | reverse complement strand
GGCTCGTGGGATTTGGGTCTGGCCGCCGGGTGACGTAGCCTGTACGGGCCGACGCGGGGTGGAGCAGCTCGGTAGCTCGCTGGGCTCATAACCCAGAGGTCGCAGGTTCAAATCCTGCCCCCGCTACCAATGAAGTAGCAGGTCAGAGGCCCTTTCGCTCATCAGAGCGGGAGGGCCTCGATCGTTCATGTACGCACCATGTACGCAGACTTCACCCGCGGACGGCGTGGGACGCGGTGGGATCTGCGCGGCTGGCGCCATGACACGATGCCCATCCTTCGAACACATGTTCGCGCAGGGTGGCGTTATGGCGGGGTGAATCGGCGCAGTCCGGGTGCGTCGTCGCGAACCGGGAGATCCCCAACAACGTGCCAGTGAAGTCGCGGGGTTCGATCCTGGTGATCGCCCGGGTGGTGTGGTCGGGCGGGGTCGAGGAGCGGCGTGCCGCGCGGGCGATCCGGTGGACCACGGCGCACGTCATGGTGGCGGGGAAGGACGACGACAACGACCCACGCTCGGAGCGCCACGAGTGGCTGTGCGCTGGCGGCGTGTGCCGCACCGGTGAGCTGGTTCGTGCCACCGGCACCTCGACCGGGGCGATCGCGAAGCTCCGGCGTAGCGGACGGTAGCCTGACCGCAGCAGCAGAACCAGGTGCGCATGTCGGTCGAGCATCCGAAGCATCGCCAAGCCTGATCGCCGGACCCCCGCAGCCGGCGGCGGCCATCATGTGGGCATGGTCGATCGTTGTGCGCAGCACGCGCCTGGAGTGATGCACAAGATCTCCAAGGCGCGGTTCGACGCCCTCGCTGCGTTCTCCCGGCGTGCTGGCACCGAACTGCTGCTCGAGGAAGTGGCATGGTTTGCGTCCGACGACGAGAGGGTGATCGCGGTCGCCATCCGCGACACAGATGACGAGTTCTCCGGGCAACTCCTGGCACGGGATCGCAACGAACGGTATCGATGGGTCACCTCGACCGGGTACCACACGAACGTCCAGAACTTCATGTCGGACCTCCGCGCACACATGGCTGCTGCGGTCGCGGACTACGACAAGATCCACCTCCAGGGTGACGAGTCCGGCGTGGCTGTGGACTTCTTCACCCCCGTCAGGAAGGCCAAGCGCCTGAACCCCAGCTTCAAGCAACTCGCGGAAGGTGTCGGGTTCGTCGCCGCACGACGGATGATCAACGAGCTCATGCGGTGGCACGACGATGTCGACGGGAACTTCGTCGAGCAGTTCCAGACAAGCGGGTTCGACCAGCGCATGTGGGAGCTATACCTGTTCGCGGCTCTCAAGGACGCCGGTCTGGACGTCAGCCGACCAGACCCGGCCCCGGACTTCCTCGTGACCGGGCCCGGGGTGAAGTTCGCAGTCGAGGCAGTCACCGCGAACCCCACACTGGGGCCGGACGGGAAGCCGGTGGTGAGCCCGCGGCACGATCCCGGCTACGACGAGGGCGCCTACCGGCGCGACTATCTCCCGCTGAAGTACGCCGGACCGCTGATGGACAAACTGAAGAAGCAGTACTGGACGAAGCCGGCCGCGAGAGGTATCCCACTGGTCTTCGCCATACAAGACTTCCACGACGCGATGTCGATGACGTTCTCCGGCTCGGCGCTGCCGACCTACCTGTACGGATACACCTACACGCAGCGGACGCTGGCCGACGGGAGCTTTGTGGCGGTGCCGGAGAAGGTCACAGCGCACCTGAAGGGAAGCGTCGCGGTCCCGTCGGGGTTCTTCTTCCAGCCCGATGCTGAGAATGTCAGCGCCGTGATCTTCAACGCCAGCGGCACCATCTCCAAGTTCAATCGGATGGGCGTACTCGCCGGCTTCGGGTTGGATGACGTCACTCTCGTGGTCAGCGGGTTTGCGCTCGACCCGACACCCGGAGCGAGCGCGCCGGTGCCGTTCTCACGCGTGGTTGACGCCGACTACACAGAAACCTGGATCGACGGCATGGACGTCTACCACAATCCCCGGGCGCTACGCCCGCTCCCCATGGATGCGCTACCGGGGGCAACGCACCACGCCGTTCGCCCAGACGGGTCTGTCTACAGTGTCGGGCCTGAACACAGGATGTGGGGGTCGGTCACTCACATCGTGGTGCAGCACGGTGTAGGTGACGCCGAAACAGGAGGTAGCACCGACCCTCTCTGACAGACACGTGGCCGTCAGGCTTCAGCCGCCAAGGTCAGTCCCGCGAGGGCCAGTGCCACCATTCACAGACTGATGCGCGCCAGACGGTCGCTGCGCGCGACGCGGATGCGACTTCACAGTTGCAGCTATCGGCCGAACGGAAGAGGCCCAGCCTGGCTTGCCCGACTCGTGACCGTGGGCGCGCTTCCCGGAGCGTCGTCCAACGGGCTGTCGGGCCAGGGATGGAGAGGCGGAAGGCGGACGAGCCGGGCAGAACGCGAGTCGTCGGAGACTTCGAGCCCGGCGTGTTCGTGGGAGCCGGCGGCATGGGCGAGGGCGGCCAGGACGAGGTCGAGGTTCTCCCGGTCGATGCCGGTGACGACGTCCGTGAGATCGATGCGCCGGGCGCCGGTGGAGTCTGCGAGGGCGGCGACGACGGTGAGGACTCGTCGTTCGCCTCGGGACAGGGCGCCCAGGCTGGCGGCAAGGTCCTGGTCGTCGAGCCAGGTCCACCCGTTGGGTTCGACGCGGATCCAGGGTTGGGACGCAGCGGCGAAGCGTCCGTCGAAGCAGCGGGTCAGCAGCTCGACGGCCGCGGTCAGTAGCAGCGAGCCGGCCGCCCACGAGCGCAGCGCGTCCTGGACGGCGCGCCCGGTCATGGTCGTCCCTCGAAGTTGGTGGGGCGGAACAGACCGGGAGGGTCGTAGTTCGCGGCGTGGACGGGGGCCGGCTGGTAGAGGCCGACGTGCCCGGTGGCCTCGGCGATGGCGTCGTAGAGCTGGACGGTCTGGCGCACGCGGGCCGGTGGTGCGACGACGCGCCTGGTGCCGGCGAGCTTGGCCGCGGCGGTGGTCGCGTCCTCGCTGAGGACTTCACCGCTCAGGAGCCGGGTGGGGATGTGGATTTGGTCGGAGCGGGCCAGGGTGGCGAACGTGCCGCGGTTCATCCCGGCGATCTGCCCCATGACGTCGCACGCGCCGTGTAGGGCCGACAGCGTCTGACGGGTCTGGGCGTCCGCGACCCGCAGGCTGTGGCCGGGCCGGTCGACCGGTGCCAGTTCGGCGAGCAGTCGGCAGGCGGCCAGGACATCAGTGCGGATCTCAGGGTCCGGTGGTCCGGGTGCCACGTAGTCGCGCAGGTCGGCCGTCAGGTGCAGGAACGTGCGTGCGGTGGTCACGAGCCGGTGTGGGGCCGGGGTGTGGGCGGTGACGTCGATGCCGTGGGCGGCGGCGGTGTGCAGGTTCGCGGTCATGCCGAGTCCGGCCAGGTCGTGCAGCGTGACGACGGAGTAGTCGGGGTTCGCGCCGGCCAGCCCCCAGGCGGCATGCCGCAGGCGCAGCATCCGGTCGCCGAGTTCGAGGATCGAATCGCCCTCGCGCACCGGGTAGATATTCACGGCCACGTCGCGCAGGCCGGGGTGCTCCTCGTGCTTGGCCGCCAGGTCGTGCATCCGGTGAGCGAGGTCCTTGGCGGCGGTGCGGTCGGGCAGCCAACGGTGGACGGTGTCCCAGGGGATGTCGCGGTGTCGGCAGGCGGCGCCGATCACGGAGTCGGCGTTGAGGGTCAGGCTCGTCAGCTGCGCGACGAACGTCAGCGCACCGCGGCGTTGGTGCGGGTCGGCGACCATCGCCGCCTGCTCGGACAGCGACAGCCCCCGCGGGCCCAGGTGGGTGTCGAGCAGGTCGGCGGCTGCGGCGAGCTTGACGGCCGCTTCACGCCAGGGATGGTCGAAGTCGGCGTCCGGGTAGGGCAGCCACGTCGGGCGTTCGTTGAGGGGGCCGAATGTATGGAAGGTTCGCACGGCGACCGAGTCGAGGTCGTCGCGTCCGGCGTCCTGCCCGGCCTTGAGCAGGTCCAGGGTGCGTAGCCGTTGAGGGTCGAGCAGGCGCCAGGTGTGTGAGCGCAGCGCGGCGATCAGGTCGTAGTACGCCCCGACGGTGTTCTGCGCCTGCCGCGCGTCGAGGAAGCCGCGGCGCATCACGCGCAGCAGTCCGGTGTGGAGGTCGACCCCGGCCTGTCCGACGAGGTCGCCGTAGGTGGCGGTCATCGGGCCAGCTCCGTGATCGCCTCCCGCGCCGAGCGCGCCTTGGCGGAGACTTGGTGCGCCAGCTGCTGCCCGTCGGAGTCCAGGCCGGCTTCCTCGATCAGGGCCAGCCGGTCCAGGGCGGCGTCGAGCAGGCCGACGAGCACCACGGTGGTGGCCGGCAGGTCGACGACCGGGCCGATCGGCCCCAGGTCGACCGCGATCGCGGTCATCGGCGTCTCGGGGTTCGCCCAGCCGACCTCGTCGCGGGCCTCGCAGATGTCCATCGCCGCGTAGGCCAGCTCGGCGCCGACGCCGATCGGCAGCTGCAGCGACAGGTGGAAGGCCGCCTTGCCGGCGGCGAACAGCAGCGACCAGATCCCGTCCCAGTCGACGGCGGCGTGCTCGAGCACCGCGTCGGCGCCCATGGACCACGTGTACATCGCGACCTCCCGTTGGTTCGTCCTGCGCCGCAGAGTCGACCGGCACCACTCCCGCCGGTCCGCGTGATCGAGAACCTGTGGACGCAGAGCCCTTCACCAACAGGTGTGCACAACTCGACGAACACGCGACGGGCCCGACATGACGGGCAGCGCTCTCACCCGAGCGCACGTGGCTCCGGCCAGTCGCACAACGGGCAGATGGGCGCCGCCCGGCCGACTCCTCACCGGGCGGCTCGATGAAGGCCCGGCTCCCACGACGATGGGCGGGTTACCGACGTCAGGCTCAGTCTGCGGGGCGGTTCGGGTCTTCGGTGGCATCGGTGCGGCGGTCGTCGGACGGCAGGCCGGTGCCGCGCGTGCGAGCGACGAACGATCCGACGGTCCCAGCCACGCCCATGACGGCGTTCTTGACCGCGGAGGCGGCCTCGCCGGCCGCGGCGGCTGCCCGTGAACGATCCGCCACGCCATCGCCGTCGATGTCGACCGGGCGGAAAGTGTCGGCGGCGCGGCCGGCGGTCTGCTCCCCGAACCGCTTGGCGGCAGCGGCACGCTCTGCACCCGCCGCCAGCACGTTCTCGACGACTTCGCCGGCGGCGCGACCCCACCGCTTCGCGTCCCCAGACTGGTGTCCGGACTCGATGCCGAGATGCTCACGGAAGACGAGGACGCCGGTCGTGATGTCGTTACTCGACCGCACCGCCGCCGGTGAGTCGAAGGGATGGAACAGCACCTTGGAGTTCGCCGCGCGCACTGTCGACTCCATCTGAGTCAGCAGCCGCGCGGTGCTCCGCGAAACGAGCTCAAGGCGCTTCTCTCGCGCGGCGACCAGGCCGAGCCGGTGGCTGTCGAGGTGCTCCGGCACGGCGTCGAGCACCCGGTCAAGCTCCAGCACGGACACGCCGTCCTGGAGCTGGAGACTACGCGCCAGGACGGCGAGCCACTCGCGCACCTTCGGCTCAGCCTGCCTCGTGGCGCCGGCGACCTCGCCAAGATCCGCCTTCTTCTCCAGCTTCTCGGCGATGGCGTCGAGCTGGCGGATCGCGTACGCCTGCGTGCGCGCGATCGTCATCGACGTCGCCTGCACCTTCGACCACGTGATCTCCGAGACACGGCCCACCCGGTCGCGGACTGTCAGCGCGTCCTCGACCACGAGGTCGACACCGATCATGTCCGCAAGCACCGCGTTCTGCTGCCCGCGGAGGATGTCGTCGACCTTCTCGTCGATCTCACGCAGGTAGTCGACGATCTCGTCCATCTGCTGCTGCATCGCCCGCTGCTGCATCATCGTCGAGAGCGCGGACAGTGCCAGCGGCCCACTCAGGAGAGCAGTCGGCGCCTGCGCAATCTGGAGCCACTGCTTCACCTCACCGGGCTTCCCGATCATCGCGTGGCTGACGCCGGGAGTCTTCGTCGCCATCAGCCCGTACTGCCGGACGGCTGCGGCGGACTCCGCCGTCAGCTTGACCCAGCGCCCGGAGTTCGCGGCCGCCTGCGCACCGACCTCCAGCGCGGTGCCTCCCGTGCCGGCGAAGGACGAGAGCCGGTGGAGATCGAGCGCACGCGACGGCACTGCGTCGAGCCCCTGATCGAGCAGGAAGCGCTCGACGTCCGACGCGTCCCCGATCACGGCCAGGCCCTCGCCGTCACTGACCAGCTCGATCTCGCCGTCCACTGCCGTCCCCTCGGCCGGTGCGCCGCACTCCGTGCCGCCCACACGCTACCCGTGAGGTCGGACAGCGGAGCCGCGCGCGCCGTCCGGATCAAGGCAGCGGCACCGGCATGTCCGAACGGCCCCAGCGCCCGCGCAGGACGACGACAAGACGAGCGGACTCCTCTGGCATTCAAGGTCCCGGGGCCCGTCGCGTGTTCGTCGTCGGCCGCACACCTGTTGGTATGAGGACCTTCGGATGGCGGTCGGGCGGTGCGGCGTCGTGGTGATGACGATGCACAAGCTCACCGACGGCGCCGGGTACCGGTACCTGCTGCGCACCATCGCCACCGGCGACTGCCAGCGCAACGGTGCGGACCCCGTGACGGGGTACTACACCGAGTCCGGGAACCCGTCGGGACGCTGGATCGGTCGTGGCCTGGCCGGGTTGGGGGCGGTCGGGTCGACGAGCGCGCCGGGCCTGCCGGCGGGGACGGTCGTCGACGAGGAGGCGATGGCTCGCCTGTTCGGGCACGGCGCCGATCCGCTGACCGGCACGGCGCTGGGACGTGCCTACCGGACGACGACGCCGCCGGCCGACCGGATCGCAGCCGCGGTGGCCGCACTGCCCGCCGGCATGGACGCGCAGGCCCGCTCAGACGCGGTGGAGGCGATCACGCGTGTCGAGTTGGCCAAGGACACCTCGCACGCGGTGGCAGGCTTCGACCTGACGTTCACGGTGATGAAGTCGGTCTCCACGCTGTGGGCACTGGCCGACCCAGCGACCCGCCGGGCGGTGCACGATGCCCACTCCGCCGCGGTGAACCAGGCGATCGAGTTCCTGCAGGACCGCGCCCTGTTCACGCGCACCGGCGTGGACGGGTGCCGGCAGGAGTCGACCCGCGGTGCGTTGGCTGCGGCGTTCGACCACTGGGACTCGCGCACCGGCGACCCGAACCTGCACACCCACGTTGTGCTCGCCAACAAGGTCCAAGGCCTCGACGGGGTGTGGCGGTCGGTCGACTCCCGCGCGCTGCACCACGCCGTGGTGGCCGTCTCGGAGGTCTACGAGGCGTTCCTGGTCGACGAGGTCGCCCGCCGCCTGCCCGTCACGTGGGGCTGGCGCGGGCGCGGAGCCCGTCGCTCGCCGGCGTTCGAGCTGGCCGGGGTCGACGACGAGCTGCTGACGGCGTTCTCCCAACGCTCCGGTCAGATTGACAAAGCGATGACAGCGCAGGTCACGCGCTTCATGGCCACGCACGGGCGCGGGCCCAACCGCATCGAGATCACCCGGCTGCGCCAGCAGGTCACCCGCGCCACGCGCCCCGCGAAGAAGGTGCAGCCGCTGCGCGACCTGCTCAACCGCTGGCGGCAACGCGTACAGCAGGCAACCGGACTCACTCCCGACGAGATCACCGCCCGGGTGCTGCGCGGCGGCCAGATCCGTCCACTGCGAGCCGCTGACGTTTCCGGGGTCGTCGTCGAGAACCTGGCGGCCCACGTGCTGGTCGGGGTACGCGAGCGGCGGTCGACCTGGACTCGCTGGAACGTGCTGGCCGAGACGACCCGTCTGACCAAGGGACTGGTCGCAGCCACTCCCGACGATCGGCTGGCGATCCTCGACCGAATCACCGACGCCGTCCTGGCCCGATGTGTCAGCCTGGAAGCCCCCGAAGTGTTCACCGCGACCGGCCGCTACGCGCGCTCCGACGGCGGGTCTGTGTTCGACCGGCCCGACGAGCACACCTTCACCGACCAGGTCATCCTCGACGCCGAGCAGCGCCTGCTCGCCGCCGCATCCGACACCACCGCCCCCACCGCCCGGGTGCTCGACGAGACCGTCACGCTGCCCGGCACCGACAGGCGGCTCGCGGACGACCAGGAGGCCGCCGTCCGGCAGATCGCCGCCTCGGGGCGGCGGCTCGACCTGCTCGTCGGTCCTGCCGGGTCGGGCAAGACGACCACGCTTGCCGCGCTGCGCCGGGCGTGGGAACGCGAACACGGCCGCGGCAGCGTCATCGGCCTGGCGCCCTCGTCGACCGCAGCGGCCAGTCTCGCCGAGGTCCTGGACATCGCGTGCGAGAACACGGCCAAGTGGCTGCACGAGTCCACAGGACCCGGGGCCGCCAGCCGCGCCGGCATCACCGACCAGCTCATCGGCATGCGCGGTGGCCTCGTCGGGCCGCAGAACCTCCGGCGGCTGCGCACCATCGACACCGCTCTGCTCGGGCTGGAGCGTGAACGGCAACGGTGGTCCATGACACCGGGCCAGCTTGTCGTCGTCGACGAAGCTTCTCTGGCCGGAACTCTGGCCCTGGACGACCTGGGCAGGCAGGCTGCGGTCGCCGACGCCAAGCTGCTGCTGGTCGGCGACCATGCCCAGCTGTCCGCCGTGGACGCCGGCGGCGCCTTCGGACTGCTCGCCGACCGCACCGGAGGAGCCCAGCTGCGCACCCTGTGGCGCTTCACTCAGCCCTGGGAAGCGGCCGCCACCGCAGCGCTGCGCGCCGGCGACCCGCGGGTGCTCGACGACTACGACGACGCCGGACGTATCCACTCCGGCCCTGGTGAGTCGATGCTCGAGGACGCCTACGCAGCCTGGTCGGCCGACGTCGCCGACGGGTACACGACGATCCTGCTCGCCCCCGACGCCGCCACCGTCGCCGCCCTCAACACCCGTGCGCACAACGACCGGGTCCAGGACGGACTCGTCGCACCCGGCGGGACGACGACCGGCGCCGGGGTCGTCGTCGGCGTCGGGGACCGGATCGTGACTCGCCTCAACGACCGGCGCCTGACCCGGCCCGGCGGGTTCGTCCGCAACGGCGACCTATGGGACGTCCACGCCGTCAACCCCGACGGCGCCCTGATCGTCGTGCCGGCACACGCGGTCCTGGCTCGCCGTGGTGTCGTCGGCAGCGCCGGGTCCGACGGCCAGGTCACCGTCATCCTGCCCGCCGCCTACGTCGCCGAGAACGTCGATCTCGCCTACGCGACCACGACCCACCGGGCGCAGGGCATCACCGTCGACCGCGCCCACGTGCTGGCCCACGCGGGCATGACCCGCGAGAACCTGTACGTGGCGATGACCCGCGGCCGGGACGTCAACCACGTGTACGTCGCCGTCGACACCCTCGACTCCGACTGCGACGACCTGCCCGACCCGCACGCCGCACTCGACGCCCGCGACATCCTCGCCAGCATCCTTGCGACCACCGGCGCCGAGCAGTCCGCCACCGCGACCATCGCCGCCAAGCAGGATGAGGCCGCATCCCTGCGCAGGCTCGAGCCGATCCGACACAGCCTGTACGCCGACGCCGCCGAAGCACGATGGACCAGCCGACTGCGGGCGCTCGGCGTCGAGTCCGAGGTCGTCGGCGCGATCGCCAAGTCCCCGGACGCGGGTCGGTTGTACGCCGCCCTCGACCGTGTGGTCTTCGTCAGCGACGAGCCGTCGCGAGATGTCCGCCAACTCGTGACCCACTCCGACGACCAGGCCGACCCGGCCGTCCAGCTGCGAGCCGCGGCGCAAGGGTGGCTCCAGCGCCACGTGCCCGACATCCACGACGTGCCGGCGGTGCGCGACGCGACCGGGCTCGACCCCGACGGACACACGCTCCTCACCCAGATCGACCGCCTCGTCAACGACCGCGTCCGCGCGCTCGCGGACGCCGTGCTCGACGAACAGCCCGACTGGCTCGAACGACTCGGACCCGAGCCCAGCGACCCGCATGCTCACGACGCCTGGCTGGCCGAGATCGCCGCCACCGTCGCTCACGACGACACGCTCCGGCCTACCGCGCCCGTCCTCGCACCGGACCCGGCCAGCGCGATCTCACGCTAGGAGGCACCCATGACAGAGCACGACTCCTTCTACCCCGCGAAGCGGCTGCCCCGCCTGGAGCGGCCACCGGTCCCGTTCGCCTGGTCATCCCTGAGCCCGGACGACACGCAGCTGTTCCTCGAAGACCTCGACCTGTGGGTCGGCTGGCTCACCGAGCGGTACCGACTCGATCGCCGCACCGTTCCCGAGTGCTGGCGCGAACACCCCGAGCTCATCGAAGAGCTCTCCGCGCTGCACCTGGCCTGGCAAGGCTCCTTCGCCCTCACCGCCAACCACGACGCACCACTGCTCTGGCACGAGCACTTCGCCGCCGGCCGCCAACGCATCGCCGACTGGGTCGCCCGCACCGGGTGCCGCCCCGGGGATCATCGATTCGCTGTCGGCGCCTGAACCCGACAGATGGCGATCCAGCATCTGCCTCCGTCGCTGTAGCCGCGAACGGGACGGGACCCCGGCATGCGCCCCACCTTCGACAAGTGCCTAGGTGAGACCGCTCTGCGCCATCCGTGCGCTGATAAGTTCGTCCAGCGGTACACCCGAAGGCGGGAAGTCTGCTTGCGTGATGTCGGGCGAGAAGAACATCACTTCCGACCCTAGGCCACGCGTATTTGCGCTGTAGGAGAGCGAGTACCGCACGGCATCGAATCCCTCGTAGAGCCGAAGAATCTCTGGCACGGCATCATACGACACTATCCACGGGTGGGCTAGGCGACGCACAAGAGCCGCAAGGTCGGCGTGGTCCTCGGGTCCGTAGAAGTTGTCGTACAGCCCCCGGCCCTTCACAAAATACGGCGGATCAAGATAGATGAACGCCGACGGAGCATCCTCTTTCAGCCAAGGATGGAGAAAACTCGCCGCGTCCTCATTGGACAAGGTAATGCGGCTGCGGTGACGCCCGATCTTGCGTATTCGCTGGATGAGATCGGTTCGATTGAATCGAGCATCCAGCTTCCACTCTCCCGACTGCTCCTTTCCGCCGATCACGCCGCCACTGATGATGCCCGACCGATTGGTGCGATTTAGGAAGAGGGTGGCGAATCCTGCATCAAGCAGCATTGCCGTCGGATCCCTCGCAATTTCCCGCTGGCGATGCCACTCCCTCATCGTGACCGGTGTGCTTGCGACGCGCTCACACAGTTCTTCCGTTGCGGTGAGCACAGACTGCCAGAATGCGAAGACACCGTGGTTCAGGTCGTTGATGTGGACGACGTCAGCGTAATCCTCGAAGAGCAGTTCGAGCGCGACGCTGGCCCCTCCCGCGTACGGCTCGACGTAGTCGCGTCCAACGAGGCCGTTCTCCAACATCAGGACCTTGACATAGTTCGCGATCCTGCCCTTGCCGCCAGGGTAGCGCAGTGGCGACTTGTAGAGTCCCGGGATCCAACTCAAGCCCAGACCGCCTCAAGGAAGGGACGGATCTCGTCCCAGGAAATGCGGAGTTCCGACGGCTTGGGGTAGACGTACTTGTTGTGGACGTATTGATGAAACGTCGTTACCGCCGCGGCAAGCGTGTGCTGGCTGTTGGCAATTTTCTCGACCGCCTTCCGCAGCTGACCGTCGATCTTGCCAGCCTTCTCAAGATGTTCGGCGACCGCCTTCATTCGCTTCGCCAGGACAGCATTGTCACGCTCGACCTGTGTCATGAGCTTCTCGCGATCGATGTAGTCATCGATCGATAGTTCGAGGAACACTCGGAGCAGAACCGAGCCAGCATTTGGGAAGCTGTCCGCCGACAGATTGAGCAACTCGTTGTAGATCGCGTTGAGGCGCGGCGGCCCAGGGTTGATATTGGACTCTGCCGACGCTACCGACGTTCTGGGGGCCCTTGGGCGAGCCCTTGGCGACTTTCGACGCGGCACCATCGGAGTTGTTCCGCCCGATGGGAGTTCCGAAAGTTTCACCGGCGCGGCTAATCTGGCCGACTCGTCCGGCGGTTGATCCTTTAGGGTCTCGGCGTACTTTCTGCGGTCGTCCGCAGTGTATACGTCCTTAACCTTGATCTTCTCCGACTCAAGTTCCTCGACGATACGCCGGAGACGTTTCGCGACTTCTTCCTTTTGGTACCTCGCGATCAACTCGCCGCCGACCCGATCCAGGCCTAGGGTATCGCGCACCTCAGGGGTCGAGAGCAGGCGAGTAAGCGTTGTCGCGATTTTGGTGGCGGTTCCCCTATTGCCGTCTACAGCTCGCAGGAAGTCGAGCGCTTGACCACCGAGGCTTCTCGTGCGGGCCGAACCGTGCCTTGCGGCGAAGCGGTCCTTCTCATCCGAGGCCCACTCAACGAGACCGGCACCTTCCTGTGCTCCCGTGTGCCGGTGCAAGACCCTGTCATAGCCATCGTCCGTCTCGTCAGGGGAATAGAGAACGCACCGAAGCTCGTCGATCGGGTTGGACAGGTACTTCGTGCTCAGCCCCTGGAGCTGCTTGAAGTCGCTCGCCGTGAGGGCACCCTGCACGAGGCTGGGAGTTTCGAGCGCCTTGATCGCAAGGAGTCGTCGGTTCCCTTCGATGACGATGTACTTCCGCCTTCGGTCGCCCGTTGCAAGAACGGAGGGCAGCTGCGCGGGATCGAGACCGCGGCTGACGATGCTCTGTGCGAGCTTCACTAGACGACGCCCTTGTTGCTGAGCGAGCGCCAGCGCGGCCTGCTGCTGTGAACCGCTCTCTTGTCCGAGACGCGCGTTGCGTTCGTCGAGAAGCAGATCGGCCACCGGTATATCGACCTGTTGAGGCACCGTGGATCCCCCCGTCGTCGGCCGCATGGCGGCCTGAGTCATACGAGCGCCACGCTACAGCGGTGGTCAGACGGCCGATGCGGGCTCGATGGGCGAATCTGGACTGGACTGGACGGCCCACGCGTCCGAGATGCCCGACGGGGGCGTCAGCGGGCTGGAGATCCGCAAGCCATCGCGTCTCGGGGCCCGCGGGGCGAACCCAGATGCTTGCCCAAGGTCGCCGAGGATCCACTGCGACGCGGTGACGACAGTGCTCATGTGGTGGCGCAGGACGTCGAGGTCGTCGGCCCAGCCGGCGACGTACGGCACCGAGTACGCGGCGGGGTTCATGCCGAGGTGGCTGGTGACGATGTAGGCGATCGACTCGGCTTCGACCTCGGCGGCGCCCCGGCAGACGCGGTCGATCGCGTAGTCCGGGAATCGCCCGTAGTGGTTGGCGCTGATGTGTCCGAGCTCGTGGGCGAGGGTCTTGGTGGCTTGGGCGGCCTCGAGGTTCTTGTCGACGACCACGACCTTCTCCTCCGGCGCGGTCCAGCCGTTGACTCCGGCGGGGCAGGTTCGCCGGTCGAGCCGGTAGCCGGCCTGGAGGGTCAGGCCGACGAGCCCGTCCCACACGTCTCGCGGCGCGTCGCCGGTGAGCAGCTGGGGTGCGGCGTCGGGCAGCGGCGTGCCGTCGGTCTGGGTGACGTCGAAGACGTGCACCACCCGGAACCCGCGCAGTTCGCGTCGCGGCATCGGCCCGCCGTCGGCCGAATCGGCGGCCGGAGCGCCATCTGCGGCAGCCGCAGGCTCGTCGGCGGTCCGGTACAGGCACGGCGCGAGGATCGCGATGCCGTGCTCACCCTTGTTCACGTGCCGCCCGAGTGAGTTCCACGTCCTGATCCCCGCAACCTGCGTCGCGTCTGGCCGCTGCACCGCGATGAGCAGCACGTTCGACGGCGAGTAGGTGGTGAACCGGGCGGCGACGGCGAGCATCTGGGCCCACTTGTCGGAGGACCGCAGTTCGGCGACGGCTTCGACGAGCTGGGTGTGCAGGGCAGTGAGTTTCTCCTCGGTGGAGGGCGTGTTGGCGCGCATGTCATCTCCCGGAGGGTGCGGGGTGGATGGTGCCGACAGGCAGCAGGGCGCCGGCGCAGACGGGCGGGGACCAGCCGAGGTAGCCGCCGGCGCGCTGGTACATGCGGTCGAGGCGGGCGAAGGAGAGCAGGTAGACCCCGCCGTGGTTGCCGGTGGCGGCGTCGAACACGCCGTTGGAGGTGACCTGGATGCGTTCGGGGTCGCATCCGACGGGGTCGGCGGCTACGACGAGGGACACGTGCCCGTAGGGCCGTCCGGTGTTCCAGAACACGAAGGATCCGAGGGGCGGGCAGCGGTCGCCGGTGTGGGCGTACCCGTCGGCGACCATGACCTGCCAGTGCGTCTTCGCGGAGACGTATCCGGAGCCGACGTACCCGTAGGCCCGGCAGGCGAGCCGGTCGCACAGCTGGTGCCACCCGGACCGCACCCCGACGTAGGCCAGGGCGTTGCGCACCGCGGTGGCCACGTCAACCGGAGTGCCCGGCGGGACCTGCACCGTTCCGATGCCCAGTGTCGGTAGGCACCCGCCGGCGACCCCGCCGGCGGACGCACCATCGCCGGCCGCTGCCGTGTCCTGGGTCTCGAGCGTGGGGTTGGGGTCTTCCGGTTGGCTGTCCGGCAGCACCTGCTCGGGGTCGGCCGACGCGACGGCCGACGAGATGCACGTCTGCGCGTCGGCACCGACGCCGAACGCGGCCAGCACGGCGACCGCGGGTACGACGAGCACGACGGCGACCCCGCCTGCGAGCACCCTTCCGATCACTCCGGTACCTCCGTTCCGGTGGCGGTGGCCTGCTCGACTGCTTCCTGGTCGGCGCGCAGGACGGCGGCGTCCTTCCGCCTGGTCCAGGGGTGCAGGTCGATGACGGTGGGTTTGGTCTGCCGCAGCAGCAGTACTCCTGTGCCGAACGGCAGGGTCCGCAGCGCGGAGGCCTGCATCACGGGCACGGAGCGCACGGAGGTGGACGACGATCGCTCGCCACTGCGCCCGGTGGTCCGGGTCTCGACGAGCTCGTCGATCTCGCCCAGGAGCCGGGCGACGTCGTCGAGGTCCCGGTACTTGCCCAGCCCGCCGAGCACGACCTTGACGGTGGCGGCGTCCCAGATGGCGTCGGCGGCGTGCTCGCCCCACCGGTTGCGGGCCTGCGCCAGCGACTGCAGCACCGCCAGGGTGGTGATCCCGGACCCGCCGCCCTCGGCCATGAGCGAGGGCAGGGACGGCAGTGGGGTGAGGTTGGCGATCTCGTCGAGCGCGAGCAGCAGCGGCGGGTCGAGGCGCGCTCCGGGTGCGCGGGCGGCCAGGGCGCGGGCGGTCTCGGTGATGTCCTCGACGAACGCGGCGACCAGTGGTGCCGACGAGCCGGAGGCGACCGCGGAGGCCAGCAGGTAGAGGGTGTTCGTCGACCGCAGGAACGCGACAGGGTCGAACTCCTGCCCGGGTGGCGGGTCGACGGCGGCGAGCACGTCGGGATCGGCCAACGCCGCCAGGGCCTGACGAACCCCGAGCCAGATGGAGTCGCGGGTGCGGGGGTCGGTGTGGATGGCGGCGTCGAGGGCGTCGGCCCAGCCTTCGGCCGACGAGGTGCGGTTGAGGATGGTGACGGCGTCCTCAGCGGTGGCCGGGTTCAGCGACCACCGGTACAGGTCGACGGCGCGGCGCCCGTCGAGGGCGGCGGCGTGCAGCAGGCAGCGCAGCGCGGCCTCGGTCTGACCGGCCCAGAAGTCGGTGTCGGAGACGGTGCGCCCGAACCCTGCTCCGGCGGCCAGTCCTCGGGCGCGCACGAGTGCGACGCGCGGCACCTCGCAGCCTCGTACCGGCGACCATGCGAGTCCGCCGGGCAGCCCGGCGAGGCGTTGGGGGTCGAAGATGGCGACCTTCCCGCGTCGTCGCTGGTGCCGCAACGTCAGCGCCAGGGTGTCGGGTCTGGTGGAGGTGACCACCACGGGTCCGGGGGCGTCGAGCGCCCACGGGACTACCAGGTGCACGCCCTTACCCATCCGGGGTGGTCCGACGAGCAGCACGGAGTCCTCGACGGTGCACCACAGGTCCCGGCCGCGCAGGGATCCGAGGCGGTAGCCGACCTGGTGGGGTTCGGCCGACGAGTCCAGGGACGGGCGCACCACGGCGGCGCGGGCGCGCAGGGCTCGTCGTCCGGCGACGCGGTGCACCTCAGTGGGGTCGGCCATGCCGGGCAGGTGCCGCAGCCGGTCCGCCTCGCCCATTCCGCGTCCGACGAGCCGACGGCCCAGCCGCCGGCCGACGAGCCCGAGTCCCGTGGCGATGGCGACGACGACTGCCACGCACGCCCAGTAGGCGACGGGTCCGGGCAGCTGTGCCGGTGCCGGCCAGGCGACGCCCGGATTGTCGACGTGCGCGAGCGAGGCCAGCGCAGCCGACAACCCGCCGTCAGGCAGGTCCCGCCCGGTCGCCAGGCACGCCAGCCCCGCCCCGACCCACACGATCGCTGCCACGGCGAACACGACCCCGAGCGCGGCCAACGCCCACCCGGTCAGGTCGGGTGCGCCGGTCGCCCCCGGTCGCACCGGCGGGCGTTGCGCGGTCATCGCCGGGCCCCCGCGGTCCGCGGCGTCGGCGTCCGCACCGCTGCCGGGGTCACCGCGACACCGCCTGTGTCCGCGCAGCCGTGGGCAGGGCGACGACGCGCCCGTTCCCGCCTGCGTCGGCGGGCAGCACGGTCGCTATGCGCCGCAGGGCGGTGGTGATCAGGTGCCCTGTGTCGACGAGATCCTCGACGAGCACCCCGGGGTTGAGCGCCGCGTCGTGCAGTTGCTTGGCCCCGGTGTCGGCCAGCAGCCGCGCCTGGTCGATCGCCACCACGCGGGCGGCCACGTGCGGGCTGACGCACCAGGCGGCGTCGACCGCCATGCGCAACTCGTTGAGACCGGGCAGCGAAGGCCCGTGGTGGGAGTGCTGGTAGGTGGCCCAGGCGACGGTAACCAGGTCAACGGGCTTGCCGAGCTCGGCCAGCTCGACCGTCGTGCCGTAGATGAACCGCCATCCCGGGTCCGGGATTCGGGAAACCGGCAGCCATGCGCTGACGTCGTCGATCGCCTCGGGGTGGGTGATGAGGGCGCCGACGAGCTCGACGACGTGCCGCCGCTCGACCTCCGGGTTGCGGGGCGGGTTGGCGTCCAGGTAGCGGGCGGCGGACTCGCGCGCTTCCCAGCTGTGGGCCGCGGCGCGAGTGGACAGGGGCACGACGGTCTCGTCGTGGCGGGTGCCGGTCGCGGTGGCCCAGCGGCGGGCGGCGGACTCCAGCCCGGCGTCGACCACGTTGCAGGTCTGCGTCAGCGGCACCGACCTGCCGTCCACCCCGGCTTGCACCGCGCCGGCCCGCAGCAGCACGCCGAGGCCGTCGATCTCGCGGCGCAGCGCGAAGTCCAGAACCATGCGCGCGTACTCGTCGACCACCGGCCGGGTCGGGGCGATCGAGGGAAGCGTGGTCAGGTCGGGCCGACGAGCCTGCAGCGCGCCGACCCGCGCCCTGAGCGCCTCGGCCACGGTGATCACGTCCACGGGCAGCCCGGCGACGTGCCGCTCGAGAATCGTCGTGAACACCTCGCGATGCCACGGGGCGGCGAAGTCGCCGGGCCGCAGCCAACCGCGAATCGCCTCCAGCGACATCGAGTCCCGCAGGAGCGCGCTGAGGGTTGCCTGCTCGGCGAGCTCTTCGATCTCGGTGCGCTGCATCAGTCCCGCCCCCGATCGCGCATCGCGGCGTCGGTGTCCACCAGCGGGGTCTCCACCGCGGTGAGCAGATGGCGCACCACGTGGGTGGCGTGCGGCAGCTTCCACAGGCCGGTGCCGCGCGGCAGCAGCGGCAGCAGCTCGCGTTCCGGACCGGTCAGCCCCAGAGCGGCGGCGGTGCCGGTGAGCTGGTCGGACTCCTGCCGGTAGACGATCCGGGTGGAGCAGTCGGCCAGTAGCCCTTCGGCCAGCGCCCGCGCCTGCGACCCCGCGGCCCCGACGGCGTCCAGGTCGCTCAGGCGGTGCACGACGAGCAGGTTCGCGATCCCGTACGCGCGCGACAGCTTCCACTGCGACTGCATCCGACGCACCAAGCCCGGGTGGTGCAGCAGCCGCCAGGCCTCGTCGTAGACCACCCACCGCTTGGCGGACGACGAGACCAACGCGCCTTCGAGCCAGCCGGCCGCGCAGGTGGCGGCCACCGCCAGCGCGTCGTCGTCGGACCCCAGCGCGGACAGGTCCAGCACCACCATCGGTGCGGCCGGGTCGAGGCGGTGCGTGCTGGCGGCGTCGAACATGCCCGCCAGGTCCCCACGGATCAGGCGCCGCAGCCCGTGCACCAAGTCCCGCCCCTCGGCCGCCCGGGTCTCGACGCTGACTCCGTCGCCGCGCGCGGCCTGCCGGTCCGGGGCGGTCAGGGCGTCGACGACGTGCCGCACCGTCGGCCGTTCAGCCGCGCGATCGGCCTGAACGAGCGCGGCGTCGAGTGCGCCTTGTTCGGCGGCGGTCAGGTCCCGGTGCAGGGTTGCCGCCGCCACCGCGGCCAGCAGCCGCGACCGGGCGCCGGCGCGTTCGTCGGGCTCGGTGACATCCAGCGGGTTGAGCCGGGTAGCCGAACCACCCCCGAGTCGCAGCACGGTGCCGCCGACGGCCTGCGCGACCACGGCCCACTCGCCCTTCGGGTCGCCCGGCACGTACACCGCGCGTCCGGCCGCGATCGACCGCAGCGCCAGGGACTTGGCCAGGGCCGACTTACCCTGCCCGATCACCCCGGCCAGCACCACGTTCGGGTTGGTCAGCGCCCCGGCCTCGTACAGCGCCCAGGGGTCGAAGCAGAACACCCCACCACCGAGCACGTCCGTGCCCACCGGCACGCCCACGTCCGAGGGGCCGGGCGACAAGAACGGGTAGGCGCCCGCGAGCACCGCCGACGACGCCCGGTGCGCGGGCAGCCGCAGGTCCGGGCCCACCCGGTACCGGCCCGGCGCGCTGCGGAACGAAGCAGCGGCGCTGGTCACAGCACACCTCGTGCGAGCGGCAGCGCGGCGGCAAGGAACGCGGTGCCCTGCTGGCCGACGAGCCGGCGCACCTCGCACATCGCCTGCGCCGCGGCGGTCTCCATCCCGGCACACCGCTCGGCCAGCGTCGCCTCGTCGGGCGCAGACACGGTGATCAGGCCGGTGAACCGCAGGTCCTGATGCCCGGCGACCAGCTCGGCCTCGCGTCGTTCGAGGTCGGCGACCTCGGCGCGGGTGGCCTCGTCCTCTACCTGGCCGAGACGTACGCGTTGGGCGGCGTCGGCGGTGTGCTCCACCTTGGCCCGGCGGATCTCCCGCAGTGCTTTGGCGGTGGGCACCGGCTCGGCCAGCACGCTGAGCGTCCCGACGTCCGTGAGCAGCAGCGGCTCGAGGAACCCCGGGTTCATGGCCGCGCGTGGCCACTCGCTCACCCAGTACGTCGCGTGCGCCGAGGTGCCGGTGGTCAGTGAGGACCACCGCTCCTGCGCGCCGACCGTTGCCGTCAACGACACCAGACCGTCCTCGACGTGGGCGGCGGCGGCCGGGTCGAGGACTTCGTGCAGCGTGCTGGCAAGACCCGCCCAGTCCAGCCAGCCCCCGGCGGTCAGCTCCGCGCCCGTGAGCGAGGCAGCCACCGTCGCCAGCTGGGCGGCGACCCGCTCGACGACTACGGCGTCGCGACGACCCGCGTGGGGAGCACGGACCGCGACCGCCAGCAGCGTCTCCCGTCGCACGGGTACGACGAAACCCTCGTCCAGAATGCCCGCCACCGCGGCGGTGACTGGGTTCGTCGGGCCGGTGACGTGGTCGCGCCACCAGCGACGTGCCGGCGCCAGCCCGCCCGGGACGCTGCGGGCGAGCAGCTGCACCCGCACCACCGACGGCTGCTGGCACACGCCGGCCAGCACACGGCCCCAGCCGTGGACCTTCGCCTCCTGCGTCCCGGGCTCGTCGAGCACGAAGCCCGCACCACCCACCCGCAGCACCCCGGTGAGCGTCCCGGCCCGCCGGTCAGCCACGAGCATGCCGCCGAGCGTCGGGGCCTCGACGAGTTCCAGGGGCTTGGCGAGGCCGGGGACGACGAGTGAGGTGGCCGTGCCGGTGCGGCTCGTCATGCCGACCCTCGCGGTCACCGAGGTGAGCCCGGCCGCGCGGCGCGCGTGCCAAGTAGCCGCCAGTGGCAGCCAGCCGACCACCGGACGCCCGCCCACACTGAGGGTGCCGACGGCGAGCAGCACGCCCCACACCGGGGCGGCCAGCACCAACCTTCCGGCCCCGCCCGAGTACACCGCGGCCACGGCGACCGCCAGCGCCGTGCCGATCACGCCGAGCTGGGAGCCGGACAGTCCCAGCAGCACCCCGCGACGCTCGAGGCGGCCGAACCTCGTCAGCGGCTCAGGCGCGCTCATCGTGCCTCACCCCCGGCGGGCGGGCGAGGCAGGTTCACCGGCGGGGTCGAGGGTCGGGCCGCTGCACCGCCCGCGCTCGCACCACCAGCACCGGCCCCTCGCGCGGCACCTGCCGCAGCAGTCCCTCCGCGGGCGGCCGCACCAACCCCACCGGTCATCGCCGACAACGCCACGCTTTGGGCCGCGTACTTCGTCGTGCCTGTCGCTGAATGTGCGGTGCGGCTGATCGGATTCGCGGCGACCGTCTCGTGCATCACCGAGGCGGCCTCCATGCCCGACCAGTGCACGAACCGGAACGTCAGCCACGGCGCGAACACCGCGATCGCCAGCAGCAGGACCCCGACGAGCATGTCCGACAGGCCCACCGACTCCTCGGACGCCGCCTGACCGGCGACCGCCGGGCCGGACCCGGTGAACGCCGAGGCGCCGACGACGAACGTCACGACGATGACGACCTTGCAGAACACCAGCGCGCCGACGACCTCCAGCCAGCGGCGCGTCCACACCCTCGTCTGGTCCCACGCCGACCCGGCGAACGCGATCGGCGCGAACACCGCCACTAGCACCAGGGCCGCCTTGCGGAACAGCAGCACACCCCACAGCAGCAGGAACCCGACGATCAGCAGCACGCCGATGAGGATCTGCAACGCCGGGGACAAGGTGGCCAGGGTGGCAAACCGGAAGAACTGCGCCGCAGCCGAGGCCACGGTGTATCCGGCGGACTGGGCGATGTACGCACACAGCTCGTCGACCGCGGTCAATGCCAGCTGCGTGATCGCCAACGCCAGCGCGGATCCCAGCAGCGCCTTGCCGACCCCGACCACCGCGCGCGCCAGGCCGCCCGGCTCGCGGCGCAGCACCGACGAGATCACCTGGACGACGAACAGCGCGACGACACCCGGCAGTGCGATCGAGGCGATGACCGCCACGTTCGCCCGGAACCAGCCCGCCCCCACGTCGATCGTCGTCGTCGCGTCCAGCACCGTCAGCGCCAGCTCGCCGACCTGCGCTGCGCCCGCCACGAACGCCGACCCCAGCCCGCCGAGCACGTAGTCCGATGCTGCGCCTTGAACCCCGTCAGTCAGCTGGCAGACGAATACGACCCGTCCGACGCACGGATCGAACGCCGCGGCAGCCATGTCAGATCTGCCCGCCGAGACCCGAGAAGAACGCGACGATCGCGTTCGCCCCACCGATCAGCAGCGCCCCGCCGACCGAGACCAGCACCCCCGTCTTCGCGCCGGATGCATAGCCGTAGTTGCCCTGCTGCCGGGCCACCGCCCAGACGATCACCGAGACCACCACGCCGGCGACGCAAGCCACCAACCCCCAGGTCAGCAGCGCGCCGACGATCTGACGCAGTACCGGCAGGCCCGGCAGGCCGGACTCGTTGGGAGTGATCCCCGGGTCGTCGGCAGGGACTAGAGCGAACACGACGGCGTTCGACGGCATGGCACACCCCGCGAGGGTCCATGGCACCCAACCTCAGGGCGCCTCTGGTAACAGGTGTGCAGCGGCGTGCGAACACGCGACGGGTGCGACGACCGACCGTGCATGCGCGTCGAGCCCCACGCTCGTACGCTCGGAGAACACCGGGGCCTCCCACAACTGTCAGATAGGCCACGCAGGTGGCCCCTACTCGGCAACCCACGAAACTGTGTGAGTGAGGCCCCGGCCCGCAACCACTCAACGACGAGCGGTCACGCCATACCGTCTAGTGGGGTGTCATCGAGTCGGCGTACGTGCGGTACGCCTCGTACTTCTCCTGTAGTGCCAGGGCTTCGCCCGGTCGGGGGAGGACGACTCGCTCGATGCCGACCATCGCCGCGACGGCCTGCGCCGGACTGGCGAACGCGCCCACCGCCAGCCCCGCGAGCACCGCCGCTCCGAGCGTCGCCGCCTCCCTCCGCGTCGGTACCGTGACAGGGACACCGAGCACGTCGGCGCGGACCTGCACGGCGAGTCCGCCGCTGGAGCCGCCCCCGCTGAGGTACACCTGTGAGACTGCCTTCCCAGTGATCTCGACCGCCGTGTCCAAGACGTGCCGGACGGAGAACGCCACACCCTCCAGGACGGCGCGAGCCAGCTCCGCCGTCCCGTCGGCCCGCGAGAGACCCAAGAACGCCCCACGGGCCAGGGTGTTCCAGATGGGTGCCCGTTCGCCGAGCAGATAGGGCACGAAGACGGCCCTGCTTCCGCCAGCGGCTCGCCCGGCGAGTCGCTCGACCCTCGAGGCGGACACACCCCGGCCGGCGCCGCCGATCGTGAGATCACCGAACCACCTCACCGCGTCTCCGCTGGTCTGCGTCGGGCCATAGACGAGTTCCCAACCGGGCTCCAGGAACGGCGCGACCAACAGCCGAGACCGTGCCGGAGGGCGGCTAGTGGCGAGCACGCCGACGATCTCCGACGTACCGGAGACGTCGAAGGCCGCGGCGGGATCCCGCAACGAGCCGGAACCTAGAACGGAGCACAGCGCGTCGGACCAGCCCGTGGTGACGGGCACACCCTCCGGGACGTCCACCAGCGTGGACACCTCGGGCGTCACGCCCCCCAACACCTCGGCCGCTCCGAGACAGCGCGGGGCAAGTGCCGAGGGGATGCCGAGCAGGGCCAGGTAGGCGGGGTCCGGAAGCCCCGTCTTCGCGTTGACGACTCCCTTCGAGTCCCACGGGTCCGAGGCGGCCTCACCCGTCAGCTTCAGGTTCACGAAGTCCTTGGGTTGCAGGATGACGGCCGCGGCCCGGACGGCATCGGGATCGTGCCGCGACAGCCACAGGAGCTGCGCCGGCGGATACGTCGGCTCGAGCGGCACGGCCATGCCCAGCGTCCGCAGCACGTCATCAGCCGAGAGTCGCGACCGCAGCTCAGCGGACTCGTCCAGTGCCCGGGTGTCCTGCCACGTGATCGCAGGGCGCACGGGGCTCCCGTCCGCGCCCACGAGAACGATCGTCGGAGTCTGCCCGCACGTCCCGATTCCCAGGACGCGCCCCCCGCGCGCGGCCACACCTGCCTGTACGCCGCGGAGGCAGGCCACGGCTGCGGTCCAGTAGTCCATTGCGTCCTGCTCAGCCCAGCCCGCGTGGGGACGGGCCATCGGATACTGCTGGCTCGCCTCCGCCACCACGCGGCCGGACAGGTCGTACGCGGCCACCTTGCAGCTGCCCGTGCCAATGTCGATGCCGACCAGGCACCCCCCGGCCTGCGCCCTCATTGAGCTGGTGCCGACTCGCTCGCGTCCAGAGCCTGGCGAAGCGCCCGCGCAGACTGCGTCAGGATGCTGACGTCTGCCGACAGCGCGATGAACTGAACGCCCATGGAGCGGTAGTAGTCGGCGGCCTCCACGTCATCGACGTAGAGGCCCAGCCCCAGCCCGTGGCCCTTTGCTGCCGCGAGTGCGCTTCGAATGGCACGGTCCACCTCCTCGCTGCGCACCTGGCCGGGAATGCCCAGTGACTGCGAGAGGTCGTAGGGGCCGACGAAGATGACGTCGATGCCGGCGACGCCGGCAATCTTGTCGAGATTTGAGAGCCCCTCTGCCCCCTCGACCATCACGCAGAGGAGCGTTTCCCTGTTCGCGAAGCTCATGTAGTCCGACTTCTCCACGGCACCCCACGAGGCAGCTCGAGCAAACATGTCCATGCCCCGCTCCCCAACCGGGTGGAAACGCGCCGCGTGCACGCTGTCCACTGCATCCTCCGCCGTCGAGATGTGCGGGATGATCAGCCCGTCGATGCCGATGTCGAGAGCGCGCGAGATCGCGCTCGACTCGTTGTGTGCAACCCTGACCACCGGAGAGATCCCTGAAAGCCGCGCGGCTCGTGTGATCGTCTCGGCGGTCTCGATGCTGAAAGGGCCGTGCTCCAGGTCGATGATCACGAAGTCGAAGCCAGCGACCGCGAACGCCTCGGTCACCGCCGCGGCCGGAATCTTCAGGAATGGCCCCGCCACCGCCTTTCCGGCGCGTATCGCGCTCGAGAGTCGTCCGGCATCTGGACTCAGCTTGTTACCGGCACCTGACACGGTCAGCCCTTCTTCCTTGTACCGTTCATGTAGGCCGCGATCCGCGCGGTCGCGGGATGTGCGGATGTGCGGAGATGCTCGAGGTGAGTGCGAATGGCCGCTGAGTACTGCCTGGCCTTCTCGCCGACGACCGCGTACTCGGCCTCCCGGATCGCGTCGGAGTCGAGGATCCCGCCGCCGACGCCGAAGACGTCGAGCCCGGCGTCGAGGAACTGACCGACCCGCTCGAGCCTCACGCCCCCCGTACCCATCAGAATCGGTTCCCCGAATGGCTCGCGAAGAGCTCCGACGTAGTTGTGCGCTATCCCCTCGACCGGGAAGACCTTGACCATGTCCGCGCCCGAGGACCACGCCCGGTGGACCTCCGACGGCGTCAACGCACCCGGGATCACGAATCGGCGGGACTCGATGCAGTCCTGGACGACGGCGGGATCGAACACCGGTGAGACGACGAAGTCCACGTCGAGCTCCCGTGCCAGCGCATATCGGTCGGGACTCGTGACCGTTCCCGCGCCCAGGAGGACGGCATCGCCGAGGTCATCGCGGATCGCCAGCACGATCTCCCGACAGCTCGGGTTCTCGAAGGTGATCTCGAGCGCCGGTACACCCGCACGGACCAGCTCGCGTGCGACGGGGACCGCATTGCGGGTGTCGAGACGTCGTGCGACTACGACGAGCCTGGTGTCGAGGATCGCGCGGCGCACACGCTCCCGAGTGCCGGCGCCGGTCATCGCCTGCCTCTCATCCCGGTGCGCCCCTGAAGGGCACCCGTGATCTCGTCGGCCGCACCGAGCACACGCTCGATCACGAACCCCCGCCTTTCGTCGTCGAGCCGCACCGTGGGGACGGAGACGCTGATTGCCGCGGCGACGTCGCCGCCGGGCCCCCGGATCGACGCCCCGACGCACGCTCCTCCGAGCTGGTACTCCTCCATCTCGAAGGCGTACCCGCGGGCGCGTGTCGCCGCGAGATCGGCCAACAACTGTTCGACGTCCACGATGGTCTTCGTGGTCTCCGCACGAAGTCCTCGCTCCTTGACGAAGCTGCGGACCAGGTTGTCGTCGAGCGACGCCAGCAGTGCCTTCCCCATCGCCGTGCAGTGCATGGGAACCCTCTTCCCGACGTCCGACCGGATACCCAGGGAGGCATCCGCCTCAGCGCGAATCAGATAGACGACGCTCCCGTCGTGCTCAACCCCGAGGTGCGCGTTCTCGTGCGTGGCGTCACGAAGCGCGCGAACGTACGGTTCGGCCACGCGCGCAACGTCGTGCGTGCTAAGCAGAACGGTCGCCCTGTCCAGGACTCGCGGCCCGAGCGTGTATGACCGGGTGTTCGGCTCGAAGACGAGGTATCCGGCGGCGCGAAGGGTGATCGCGATTCCGTGCGCGGTGCTCTTGGGGACGCCAAGTCCCTGCTGGATATCGGCAAGCGTGAGGTGAGGGTGCTCGGCGGAGAACATGTCGAGAACCTCGGTCGCGCGCTGAATGGATTGGATCCGCCTGCCTTCCCGGTTGTCAGGCACTTTTCTCACGCTGCCTTTCCGCCGCAGGCGCACAGCGCTCGGGGGCGAGATCAAACGGTGACCAGCTCGAGTGGGTGGCGCGGAACATCGCTTCGCACACCCAGTAATTGCCGTAAGGCATGACGTCCTCTTGTGGGAAGCGCCCCAGGGGGAACCTGCGGCGCGCGCGACCCCACGTGCCGTGCAGCAGCACGCCCCCCGGGCTCAGGTGGTCCGCCAGCAAGGCGAGGAGGATCTCGCGGCCGCGGTCGGCCAGGGTCGGGTCGCCCCGCAGGCGCGACCATCGCAAGAGCGCGGTGGCGAACATCGCCGCGCTGCAGGTGTCCAGCGGCCACTCGTCTCGGTCTTCCACGTCGAGGTCGTACCGTGGAACCTGTCGACCGCCGAGCCGCGTCAGCATGACACCGATCAGCGCATCCGCCGCGGAGGCGAACTCTTCGTCGCCGAAGCACTCGAACGCGCTGACGTAGCCGTGGATGGCCCAGGCCTGCCCCCGGCTCCACGTCGAGCCGTTGCCACTGCCCTGGATGGTGTGCAGCTCTCCCGACACGGCACCCGCGCCGTCGAACTCCACCCGCTGCGCCGTCGTGCCGTCGCCGCGGACCAGCCCGATGTCCAGAACGGACCGGAAGTGACGTCGAGCAAGCTCTGCGTCCTCAGAACCCCATCGAGCCGACCACAGCTGGGCCAGGAGCATCCCTCCCGTGTCGATCACGCTCGCGCGAAACGGGAGCATCTGGGCAAAGGTGCCCGACTCCCGCATGAAGAGCGACGACATGGCTCGCACGGCACGCCGCGCCGACGCGATCAGCGTCGCGTCGTGAGTGATCTCCGCCCCGAGACAGAGCGCGTAGTAGATGTCGAAGCCCACGTCCGCGTTGGTGTGGGAGGTGAGCTCAAGGGTCGGCGCGATTTTGCGCGCCAGCTTCGCGGCCGCCGACGCGAACTCCTCGTCGCCGGTGACGAGGAACAGGAGCCACAACCTGCCGGCCAGGAACCCGATCCATTGGAAGTAGCCTTCCTGCGTCACCGTGTACGAGGGCACCAAGCGGTATCCACCGGTGAGGAAGCTCATCTCCGGGTAGCCGCTCCACTGCGTCGCCTCCAGCCGTCGAAGCAGCGGGCGCGCACCGGCCTCGACCGACTCCCACCCTTCGCGCACCGCCGCATCGAGGTCCACATCACTCGTCTCGACGCCACCGATCCGCAGATCGCGTGGAACCTCTCGGTCCATCAGCCCTTCACCCCACCCGAGCCCCAGCCAGCGATCAGGTATCGCTGAACGAAGACGTAGAAGATCAGCGCCGGCACCGTCATCGACGTCGCAGCCGCCATCACCATGCCCCAGTCCGTGCCGGTCGTGGCGAGGTCCTGGAGCCCGACCGTCGCCGTCTTTCGTGTGCTCGTGCTGATGAGGACCCTCGCGAACAGATACTCGTTGAACACTTGGATCAGCGTGAACGTCGCCGCCGCGATGATCCCTGGAAAGGCAGCCGGAACCACGATGAAGACGAGGACCTGCATCCGATTCGCACCATCGACGAGACCAGCCTCTTCGAGCGAGATCGGGATTCCGACGAAGAAGCCCCGCAGCAGCCATATGGCAAGCGGCAGCGAGAATGTCGTCGAAGCGAGGACGAGCCCGATGTGCGAATCCGTGAGCCCGAAGCGCCTGAAGAGCGCGAAGATGGGGACGACGAGCATGATGGGCGCGAACATGTACGCCACGAGAGTCGCCCGGGCGAGTGCGTTCTTGCCTCTGTAGTCGAACCGGGAGAGGCTGTAGGCGGCCGTGGTGGAAAGCGGTATCACGACAAGCAGCGTCCCGAGCACGATCGCCACCGTGTTGAGGAGCTGCCGGCCGAACGCCGTCGTGCCGTAGAGCGCCGAGAAGTGCTGGATCGTCAGGTGGGTCGGAAGAAGCGGTCCCTCGGACCTCGCCAGTTCCGTGCTGGGTGTCAGCGACGACAGCGCCATCCAGGCGACGGGGGCGATCGCACAGAGGCAGACCAGCACGACGATCAGCCGGTGACCGCTCGTGCGCAGACGACCGTTGGTCATTCCGAGGACCCCCGCTCTATCGGCACGGCACGCAGATAGACGAACGAGAAGGCGACGAGGACGAGCATCAGCGACACAGCGGCGGCAGCGCCCTCACCGGAGTTCAGCTCTTGGAATGTGCGTCGGAATGCATAGACGGGCACGTTCTCTATGGACCGGCCGGCCGCGCCGCCTTCACCAACGAGCCACAGGAGGTCGAATTTCGTGAACATCCAGTACAGTCTCAGCAGCACCACGGCGCCGAATACCTCCATCAGCTGAGGGAGGGTGATGTACACGAATATCCTCGGCCCGTTGGCCCCATCGAGTCGCGCCGCTTCGTCTATCTCCACCGGCATCGTCTGCAGTCTGGCAAGGACCGACACGATCACGAAGGGGGTGTACATCCAGATCGACAGGACGATCAGCGCGGCCATCATCGAGTGCGGCGAAAGCCACGTCACCGGACTGCTGATGAGATGGAGCTTCAGCAGCACCCGGTTCACGATTCCGAACGTGTCGTTGAGAGCCCACTTCCAGACGGCGACGGCCGCGACGGTCGGGACGACGTACGGGAGCAGGACCAGGCCGCGGGCCAGACCCCTCCCCCGGAAGGGTCTGTGCAGGGCCATCGCGATCGCGGTGCCGATCACGAGCTGGAGCGTCACCGACGACACGGTGTAGACCACGCCATTCCACGCAGCGCTCCAGAACGACGGCGCCGTCAAGACCCTCGTGTAGTTCTCGAGCCCCACGAACGTCTCGTCTGGCGACAGGTACGACTTGGTGTACAGCGACATTCGCACCGCGTAGTAGATCGGAAAGCCGATCACCAGCGCCATGACGATGGCTGTAGGGGCGATGAGGGCGATCCCGAATCTGCGGCCGCGGCGCTGGAGGCTCGGCCCCCGGCGCCCGAGAGCACGGAGGCGGGCTCCCGAGCCGGCCACCGGGATGGGTTCGCGAAGCGTGGTCACGATGTCGCTACTGGTCGGTCCGCACCTCAGCGAGCAACAGAAGGCGTCCTGGCCCATGCACCACGACAACACCCTCTTGATTCTCGACTGAAGCCTGGAAGTCGATGTACCCCGTCGTGGCGTCCATGCTCGTGATCGTCACGGTCGCAAAGATCGTGTCCCCGACGAAGACTGGCCGCCGGAAGTTGAGCTCCTGCTTGACATAGAGGCCGGTCGGACCTCCAAGCTTCCCGACCGCGGTCGAGATGTAGCCAGCGATCAGGAGTCCGTACACCGTCGGCCGCCCGAATCGCGTCTGCTGGCAGAACAGATGGTCATGATGCAGCGGCGAGCGCTCACCGATCACTCCTGCGAACATAGCGAGCTCCGCGTCCGTGATCGTCCTGCTGTACTGAGCCCGGTCGCCGACCGTGAGGTCGCTCACGGACTTGATCTCGTAGTCCATACTCTGCACGTTCCGTACCCCCCATACTCATCTGGTCGAACTTCCTACCTGGTGGGGTGCCGGCGGGCCGGCACCCCACCAGGCTCTCTGCGTGAACGAGGGCCGGGACCTCGGCTAGCGGCGCGCGCGTTCCACGAGCTGCTCTGCCGCATCCTGAGCCGTCTGTGCTGCAACCGCCGGGTCGACGCCGTCCACCACCACCGAAGAGAACATCGTCGGGATGATGTCGGAGCCCTCCAGCTGGGCCAGGTACGGGATGTCGAGATCTTCGGGCCTATTGGTGAAGTACGGCTTGGCGTACCCGGCCTCCAGGTCGTCCCACATCGTCTGGACGACTGGATCCCACTTCTGGAGCAGCGCGTTGGACTTGTACTCAGGATCCTCAAGGGTCGACAGCGTCACCGGAAGAAGCTGCGTCGGCACTGAGAGAACGTATTTGAGGTAGTTCTTCGGCTGATAGAGGAACTTGAGGAACTCCAACGCCTCCGCAGGATGCGCATCCTTGTAGACAACCCACTGCTCGGCATCCAGCTCCATGACCGGGTGCGTTCCCGAGGGTCCGACCGGACGCTCGAAGACACTGAAGTTGTCGGGCGTGGCGAGGGCGGCGTCAACATTCTGCTCGATATTGAGGATGCCCCGGCCGACCCCAGAGATGGAGGCGACGGTACCGTTCGTCAGCTGCACGTAAGTGTCCGGGTAGGCGGTTGCTGCCCAGCCGGCCGGCGCGCTGGCGAGCAGATCCCTGAAGAACTCGAGGGTCTCGATGACGGGCTTGCTCGTCAGCGTCGGGTTTCCGTCGTCATCGAAGAAGTACCCACCGTTCGAGGCGAGAGCCATCCAGAACTCGAGGTTCACGAACAGCCGACCACCCGGCATGGTGAACCCATACGTGCCGCTGGCGGCCAGCTTCCTTGCCGCCTCGACCCACTCCGAGTAGCTCGTGGGCGGCTCCACGCCGGCGTCGCGGAACTTCGCGACGTTGTAGAAGAGCATCCGCGTGCCCCACGCATGGGCCAGGCCGTATCGGTGTCCATCCCGCAGCGAAATGTCTCGGACGTCGGGGATGATGTTGTCCAGTCCGATCTGGTCGAACAGCTCGTCGATCGGGACGAGCACGCCACTGTCGATGAACGTGCGGGCAACGATCGGTTGAACCTGCGAGATCGCCGGCGGGGCGCCGGCCTCCAGTGCGGTGGTCAGCTTCACGGACAGGTCGTCCCAGCCGACGCCCTCTTGCTCGACCGTGATGTTCGGGTGGATCGACTCGAAGTCGGCGATGATCTCGTCGAGCGCGGCGACGGTCGCCGGGTTTGACTCCGTGTGCCAGACCTGCAACGTCACAGGCTTCTGGGTGTCGGAGTCTCCCGTCGTGCCTCCGCCCGTCGTGCTCTCGTCCGATGGCCCGCCTGTGCACGCCGCCAGGACGAGGGCCGACGCGGCCAGTGCCGAAATCGACGCCACGCGCGTCGAGCGCACGGCTGCGCTGCCGCCCGCGGAAATGCTCCATTTCACAATACTCACCTCTCCCGCTAGTACTATGCGTGATTATCCCGATGGTCGCCCGGGCGAGAAAGCCCGACCTGAGCCGTTACTGATGACCACCCATCGAACGGAGACTGAGCCCTCTGGGTCCTTCACCAAAGATGCGCGCATCCATCGTCATGAGCGGATCAGCGACAAGAGGCAGGAAGTCCATCAGACCGAGGACATCCCGTTCGAGATCAACACCTGGTGCGATTTCTGTGAGCACGAGACCGCCTTCGCTCAGCACGAACACGGCCCGTTCGGTGATATACGTGACCTTCTGTCCGACACTCAGCCCACGTCTCGAGGCGAATGACTCCTCCGCGACATGGTCGACGAACTTTCGGTGCGCACCTTCGCGGACGATGTGCAGGCCGTTCTCGCTATCCGCCAGCACCTGGAGGCCCCCTGAGGTGAAGGTGCCGCAGAAGAGGATCGTCGGCGTCCGATGCACGATGTCGATGAATCCGCCGATGTTCCGGAATCCGTTGATGTTGCTGACGTTGACGCTGCCTCTCGCATCGACCTGTGCCATTCCGAGCAGCGTGCCGGTGAGGATCCCGCCGTCGTACATGTCGAACACCTGGACGGTGTCCATGATCGCCTGCGGATTGATCGCGGCCCCGAACTGAGTCTTGCCGTACGGGACCCCACCCAATGGACCGTGCTCCACCGAGAGACTGATCTCGTCGAAGAGCCCCTCTTCGACCAGGACGGCGGCGAGCTCGGCCGGCACGCCGAAACCGACGTTGTAGAGACCGCCGCGCTCCAGCTCCATCAGCGCGCGCCGGAGCACGATCTTTCGGGCGTCGAGCGGCAGAGGCTCCACATGGAGCGGCGTGCGGATGTCTCCCGTGAACTCGGGCACGTAGGGCTCGACAGTCCGCTGCTGGTTCGGATCCACGACGATCGCGTCCACCAGAGGCGCCGGGACGACCACGGCCTTCGGGTGGAGCGACCGTGCGACGACGAGGCGTTTCACCTGAGCGATCGTCGTGCCGCCTGAGCTCTTGGCGGCCATCGCGAGGGTGAGGGCGCCGCTCGTCATCGCCTCGTCTTCGAAAGTGAGGTTCCCGTACTCGTCTGCGCTGGTGGCGCGGATGATCGCCGTGTCGACCCTTGGCGCCGGATAGAAGAGGAACTCCTCACCCGAGATCGTCACGATCTCGACCAGGTTCTCGGTCGTGGCGGCGTTGACACGACCGCCGCCGTTCCGCGGGTCGACAAAGCTCCCGATCCCCACCCGGGACAGATCCCCGGGCTTCCCGCCGGCCGTGGCGCGCAGCATGTGGAAGACCGCACCCATGGGCAGGTGGTAGCCCTCCACGAGGCCGTCTAGCAGAAGTTGGTTGAGACGGCGGATGCGCAGTGTCGTCAGGCTGCTCCCGATCACACATGCCAAGAGCCCGGGGTGCGCGAGACGGTCCGCGCCGCGCCCCTCGACGGGCGCGCCCAGGACGATCGGCAGGATGGCGGTAAGGCCCCGGGGCTCGCCCTCCTGGAGGAATCGCGCCTCAAGGGCCGCAAGGACGCGGTCGGGCATGACCATCTCTCCGTTGCCGGAGACTGCGATCGTCGTTCCGGACGCGATCCGGGCGACTGCGTCTTCTGCCGACACGACTTTGCGATCCACTCCCGCTCCCTTGCGGTGCGACATTGTCGGATGCTGTGCGATATAGACGGATACTATCGCGATGGCCGATGCCCCGTCAACGCTCGCGGGCGGCCGGCATCTTGCGCGGACACGACGCCTGCCGGTGCGCGCACTCCCCCGCGCGGCATCGGTGGCCCGTACGGAGATCGCCCGTTCGGCTGACGCCAGCGTGGCGGGCCGGGCTTCAGACCGCGGCGTGTTGGCGCGCGGGCTCGACTGACACCAGTGGCCGGGCAGGAACCGAGCGACGTGGGACTGGCGGCAGGACGCGACGGGCCGAGGGCGACTCCACATCTCGTCGGCGCCCAGCGAGACCTGCGGGGCCCCGGACGGGGACCCCCGGCAGACGCCCTCGCGTAAGCCGGAGGGCGCTCACCACGCCCGCGGGGTCCCCAGACCCAGCCGTGGTTGGACTTGCCCGGCGTGGTGGCCAGGCCGCCCTTCTGTCGCTTGACCGAGTACTGCTGGGCGAGCGTGCGGTAGCCCGACGAGAGGCACATGTCCGCGCCGAACCGGAAGACGAACGCCTCGTGGAGCTGGGCGAGCGCGACGGCGGCGTCGGCCCGCATCTGCGTGTGCCCGTCGAAGAGCGTGCAGAGGCTGTCCGCCGGGAGGTTGCCGTTCTCCGGTGCGGGCGACGGCCCGCTCGACGTCGTCGGGCGTCGCGCCGGCGTCGACTGTCACGAGGCCGGCCGCCGGCACCATCACCTCGGCGGCGGTCCGGTCGGAGAACTCGAGCGCACCGGACAGCAGGCCCTGCTCGTCCGAGATCAGGACCATGGCCGCGGAGCGCTCGACGATCGACTGCACCTCCTCGGCGGTGAACGACGAGGCCACCTCGTCGCGCGGCTCGACGCCGAACAGCCGCACTGGGTAGTTCGCCAGCCAGCTAAGGGCGGCGATCACCGGCCGCACCGGGCGCCCGAGCCACTCCAGCGGCGGGCCGAACAGCAGCACCGCGCGGTCCGGCCCGGCCACCGCGAGGTTCTTCGGCACCATCTCGCCGAGCACCGCGTGCCGGTACACGACGACGACGATCGCGACGACGAACGCGATCGGGTGCGTCCACGCGGGGTGAACGCCCAGGGCCTCAAACGGCCCCGAGATGCCGTACGCGATCGCCGGCTCGGCGACCAGGCCGAGACTCGTCGAGCACACAGTGATGCCGAGCTGAGCGCACATGCGGACGCGCTGCTCAGGATCATGAGCAGGTTCGACACGTCAGCCATGAGCCAGCAGAGCGTTGACTCAATCGAGGACGGACAACGTGACCTCGCGAAAGGGGTCGGCGCGGCGTTCCGGAACCCGCTGTCGCACGTGCCGGTCGCTCGGTTGCAGCAGATCGGGCTCTTCTCCTACCTGGACTGCCTCGACGCGCTGAGCATCATCTCCCACCTCTGCCGACGCGCTCGGGGAGCCGCCGAGGAACCCGAAGGCCTGGCTGGCTCCGTAGCCTGACCTGGCGCTGCGCCTACGCCAGTTCGGGGTCCAGTCGCACCATCTCGGCCGAGAACCGCTGGCGGAGTCGACGGGCGGCTCCCGGTCCGGCAACGGCGCCCGTCGCGGCAACCGCCTGCTGCTGGAGCGACTCGGAGAACGGTTCGATGCGCAGGCCGCGCATCGCCGCGTCCAGGGCCTCGCGGTGGTGACCCGACTCGTGAAGCAGGCGGACCAAGAGGTGGACGGCGTCGGCGATGGCGCTGGTCATCTGCTGGATGTCGTAGTCGGCCCACGGGAACTGCCCTCCGCCGATCCCACGGAACGGACGGTCACGCACGAGGTCCAACGCCTCCATGAGGCGGTCGATCCGCTCCTGACCGTGGCCGGCGAGCGCGTCGGCAATCAGATGCTGGAAGCGGGCCCAGTCGGTGGTGACCGTCGGGCCGAGCCGGAAGATCCCGTCGTCGCCGGCCTTAGGCAGCACTTCCTTGCCGACTCGGTCGCGCGTTCGGTACGCGAGGGTGGCGCGGGTGCCGTGCTGGACGCGTTCGCCGTTCCAGAGGACATCCTCGAGGTCCGCGCCGGTCGTCGGGCCGTGCAGTGCCAGGTAGACGAGGAGCTCCTTCATCCGAGGGGTCAGTCGCTTGGCCGTCGGTGGCAGCCCTCGGAACTGGATCGGTCCGAGTACGTCGATCGACACCTGGGGTTCATCGTCCTCGGCGGGTGGCGCCGGTGGGTTGGCCGCACCCAGCGCTGTGACGTCGTCGGCGAGCGTAGTGGTCGGCTCCTCGGACGTGCGGCGTGGCTCGGGAGGCAGCGATGTGACGAGCACCGTGCTGAGCTGCTCGGCGTGCTCGGCGGTCAGCCGCTGTGGCTGGTAGTCGATGCCGAGCGGTTCGAGGCGCGCCGACCCGTCGGAAGTGACCTCGACCGTCCAGGCGCCGCCCGCTCGTTGGCGGGTGATGGTCACGACACCGCTCCACGGTGCGCTCGGGGCCGTGCGGAGGGTGTGCTCGACGTAGACGTACGGCAGCCACAGGTCCGCGGTGTCCCCGTCGCCGCGCAGCTGCAAAGTGTCGTCGTGCCCGGCGTCGGCGAGCCCGGAGGCGATGTCTGCCTCGATGCGGGTGCGGTCGTCGTGAGCGTCGGTGGCGCGCAGGCGGAAGTCCTCGAAGGCGCCTTCCAGGTCGGCCAGGGGTTCGTCGACGTGGACGGCGAGCTGGGAGGCGAGGTCGGAGGTGGCGGTCTCCATGACCAGGGCGCGCAGGGCGTCCTCGGCGGCGGTGTCGTCGCCGACGATCGCCAGGGTGCCAGCGGCCTCGAGGTTGGCGATGAGGGTGGCCTGGTCGGTGTGGCCGAGGACGACAAGCAGCGGGTAGGGGTTGGCCTGGTCGGGGTCGTCGAGGAGTTGTTCGGCGGCGACGTCGGCGGTGGTGGCAAGCCATGTGCGTGCGTCCGCGGAGGTGAACGGTGCGACGGGGTCCGGGGCGTCGTCGACGAGCAGGAGCGTCAGGTGGTGCTCGTCGAGCAGGAGGGCGCCGATCCGAGGCAGGTCGCGGCCTGCGTCGAAGCAGCGGTGCGCGAGGTTGGTCAGCGTAATGCAGATCGCCTCGATGCTCACCGGGGTCGTGGCGGCGCGGAGAGTGCGTTCGGCCACCGCGGCCGGCGAGCTCGGTTCCGGCAGCGGGATGGCCTCGCCGACCTTCCGGGCACGTTGCTGCAAGTGCCGGCGCCGGGCGATCTCGCCGACAATGCCGACCGCGCCGAGGGCCGCGAAGCCCAGGAACCAGGTGCTCGATGAGCGTGCGGCGTCAGCCTTGTCGTCGAGGTCATCGGGAGCCAACACGGCACCGTCGGTGGCCGCAGGCTCCGGTGTCGCCTCAGTAGCTGGTGGTGCCGCGGCCTGCTGCGGTGGAACCGCCGGCTTCGACGTGGGCGGCGCGGCGACCGACGGACTCGTTGGCGACGCGGCGGCCGGCGTCGTCGCCGGATCTGCCTGTTCCGTGGGCCGGACGACGTCGTCGTTCGTTGTGGGCTTGGCGGCGATCGTCGTCTTGCCGGGCAGCCGCAGTACCCAGCCGGGCCGGATCAGGTCGGGGTCGGTGAGCCGGGCGCCGTCGGGCTGAGCAACGCCGCGGTTCAGGTCGACGATCTCGGGGTAGCGGGCGCCGTCGCCGAGGTGTGCTTCGGCGATGTCCCAGAGGGTGTCGCCGGGCTTGACGACGACGGTGGGCTCGTCGACCGCGGCGGCGTTGGTTGGTCGGATGGGCGTGTCGACGTCGGTGGCGTCGGCGGGGAGCAGGAGAGTCCAGCCGGGCAAGATCCAGTCGGCATCGCGCAGAGTGCGGCCGTCGGGTTGGGTACGGCCGAGGTTGAGGTCGCGGATCTCGGTGTAGCGCAACGGGTCGCCGAGGTGCTGCTCGGCGATGTCCCACAGGGTGTCGCCGCGCTTGATGGTCACCGTAGGGAGGTTCCCCGGCTCCGGGTTCGCGACGACCGACATCGACGTCGTGCTGGCGACGGGGGTGGACACCGCGGTGCTGGATGTGGCGGGCACCGGAGCACCGTGATGGTCCAGTGGGACGACGAGCGCGCTGGCTGCCGCCGCGGGCGCGGTCGGCACGGTGACCGATGCCGTGGTGGCCAGCAAGACTCCGGCGGTGGCGAGGAGTCGTGCGGCGGCGCGTTGGAACGCACCGAGCAGCGGGATCGATGGGGCGCGCAGCTGCCGGGTGGAGGCGACGAGCTCGACGAGCACGGACGTGGTGAACGCGGCCCAGGTGAGCCACGCGACCGCGGCTAGGGCGAGCAGCAGGAGGGTGCCGTCGTCGGGCGAGGTGACCCGGTCCCACAGCTGCCCCCAACTCGGCACCCGGTCGGGCAGGTACATCCGGGCGAGCGCGACGAGCGCGACCGGCACGCCGACGACGAACGCGACGAGCGCAAGCGTGGCGCCGAGACCGCGGGCGATGTCGCCGCCGGTGCGGCTGGGGCGGGTGTAGATCGCGGTCATGAGCCACCTCCGGTGATTCCGCCGACGAGAACTGCTTGGGCGTGCGCGGTGACGGTGAGCGTGTCGATGCCGATGAGCGAGAGGAACGCCGTGGGCGCGCTGCACGTGACGGTGACGGTCAGCCGGGTGCGGTCGTCGGACACCGTGACGGTGCCGGTGGCGCCCGCCGCTGTGAGGTAGTCCTGGGCGGCCTGGATTGCGAGGGCGCGGTCGACGTGGCCGGTTTGGCCGTTGGCGGCTGCGGCGGTGTCGAGAGCCTGTCCGCCGGCGCGGGCGGCTTCGGCGGCGGAGGCGGCGGCTTGCTGGGTGGCGCGCAGCTTGGTGCCGCCGTCGGCGACCAGGCCGATCAGCAGCAGCAGCCCCAGCACGCTGATGGCGAAGAACAGCGTCACCGAACCCTTCTCGGGGTCGGTGCGCAGGCGAGCGCGCAGAGCGGTCATCGGGTGCGGTACCTGTCGATCGGGGACGTCGCCGCGGCGGTGATGGTGTGGGTGCCGGGCAGTCCGGGGATGGCGAGGTCCGCCAGCGAGATGGTGCATCGGACGGTGACCGTGATGGACGCGTTGGTGCCGAGGGGTGTGGCGAAGCCGGTGGTGTCGACGGCGACGTCGGTGGACGCACAGTCGGAGCCGGCCAGCTCGCGCTGCGCGGAGGCGAGGGCGGTGCTGCGGGCGGCGTCGGCGTCGCGGGCCAGGGAAGCGTCGCGGGCGGCTTCCCGTGCTGCCTGTTCGACGGTGGCGGACGAGGTCGCCGCTCTTCCGGCGAACACCAGCGCGCCCAGGAGTAGCAGGAGGGCGGGGGCGAGGATCGCCAGCTCGAGGCTGACCGAGCCGCGCTCGTCGTGCCGGAACCGAGGCTGCTCCAGGAACGCCCCGTACTCGTCGGGCCGAGACCGAGGTCGGATCACGGGACGCCTGCCATGGTGAAGTGCTCGACGGGCCCGGCTGCGGACTGTGACACCGCGATGCCGCCCATTCCCGGAAGCACGGATAGCGACCGCCCGGTGACAAGGACCTCCACCTGCCCGACGGCCGGGCTGGAGGTGCTGGCTTCGGCGGACAGGAGGGTCTCGGCGCCGTGGTCGGCGATGAACGTCAGCGCACTGTCCCGCCCGGCCTGCGGGGTGGAGCCGTAGGCGCGCGCGACGGTGACGCCTTGCTGGGCGGCGGCCAGGGCGAGGGAGCGGGCGTGGAACCACAGTGCGTACTGGATGAGGGCGGTGGCGATCAGCAGCAGCACCGGGAAGACGATCGCCAGTTCCACCGTCACCGAACCGGTGTCGCGGTCGGGGGCGCGTACTCGTCGGGTGAGGCGGGACATGTCAGTTGATCTGGTCGACGCGCCGCTGCACGGCGGCGGTGATCGCGGCGACCAGGATGCCGGCGACGGCGATCAGGCCGACCACGATGATGACGAGCTCCAGCGTGGTGGCCCCGGCGTCGTCGTGGATGCGGCGGCGCACCGCCCCGCGGGCGGTGGTGACGACGGCTTGCAGGTAGGTGAGGGCGAGCAGGGCGGGCATGGTGTTCTCCAATCAGGACAGCAGGATCCGGACGAGGGCGGGGTAGCCGAGCAGGGCCATGAAGCACAGGCCGAGCAGGGACACGGGGACGGTCATGTGCTCGGAGGCGGCGTTGGCCTTCGTGGTGGCGGCGGCCAGCAACTGGGTGCGCAGCCCGGCAGCGCGGGCCCGGAGGGTGGCGTAGACCGCGGCGCCGTCGCGGCCGGCCAGCCGCATGATGTCGGCGGCGTCGGCCAGCTCGGTCACGCCGGTGGCGGTCGCCAGGTCGGTGAGCCCGTTCCAGGACGGTTGGCCAGCCAGCTCAGCCCGCAGGAGGGCGTCACGGATGCGAGCGAACTCGGCCGAACCGCCGATGCCGGCGGCGCGGTCGAGGGCCTGGGTGGGCCCCGCGTCGGCGAGCCGCTCCATGGCGACGAGCTCGAGGAACACGGCGGTTGCCTGGCGGAGGGAGGCGCGAGCGTTGGCGGCGTCCTGCCGGAGCGTGAGGTCGGGGAGGAAGAAGAACACCCCGCCCAGGACGAGCCCGGCGGCCACGGGGAGCCCGAACGGGAGGCGCAGCCCGGCCAGGGCGAGGACCGCGGACATCAGGGGTGGGAAGGCGAGGCCGACGAGTCCGTAGCCGAGCTTCTTCGCGGCCAGATCCTCCGGGCGTAGCTGGACGGTGCGCAGATCCGACGCGTAGCGGGCGAGGCCGAGGAGTTGTGCGGCCTGAGGCAGCACCCGGGTGCGGAGCCGCGCGAGCTGTCCCGGCGCCACCGGCGTGGGCGTTCGTACTTCGGTGTCGGTGGGCAGAAGCCGGTGGACGGCGTCGGCCAGGCCCGGCTTCGCAGGGGCCAGGCCGGCCAGGGCGACGACGAGCCCGCTGCCGACGAGCCCACCGGCCAGCAGCGTCAACCAGAGCGGCGTCATGACGCACCGCCGGGTTCGGTGAGGAAGCGGGGCGTGGGCGGTGCCAAGGTGAGGGCTCGAATCCACAGCAGGCAGCCGGTGAACGCGGCCGCGATCACCAGCAGGACGAGCTGGCCGAGCCCATCGCCGTAAGGGGCCAGGTAGTGGCCGTTGAGCATCAGCACCCCGGCCACGCCGAGCGTGATAAGGGTGACCAGCCGAGCGGTGGATCGTGGCTTGGCACGTTCCGCCTCGATCTTGCGGCGGGCGGCGACCTCGTCGGCCACCGACCCCGCCACCGCGGTCAGCACACCGGACAGACCGGGGCCCCGGCGGCGGTTGGCCAGCAGCAGGGAGGCGACGACGAAGTCGCCCGCGGCGTCGTTCAGGTCGTCGGCGAACGCGCGCAGCGCCTGCTCGGTCGGCCAGCGGGCGGTCAGCCGCGCGACCAAGGCGGTGACCTCGGTGCGCAGCGGCGGTGGGCAGGAGGCGGCCGACGCGGTGAGGGCGTGTTCGAGGCCGACGCCGGTGGCCAGCACGTCGGCCAGGCGGCGGGTCCACTCTTCGATCGCCTCGACCCGGTCGATCGCCCGGGCCGCGGCCTTGGCTGACCCGAGCAGGTAGGGCAGGCCGACGATCGCCGCGGTGACGATCAGCCCGGCCACCGGCCACCGCGTGGCCGACCACACCGCGAGCCCGACGGCCACCGCGAGGACCCAGCGCCACTGACCCCACCAGCCGCTCGTCGAACGGGTGCGACGCTTCGGCTTCGGCGCGGTCGGTTCGGTGCGACGCAGCCCGACGACGGCGATGAGGATCCCAGCGACCGTCAGGGCGCCGGCCGCGGCGGCGAGCACGGTGGTCATCGCGCACCTTCCAGGGGTGCGGTCCAGGTGCCGGTGCGGTGGTCGAGCAGCCGCTCGTCGAACCCTGCCCGCACCAGATCGGGTAGGCAGCTCGGCCGGTGCAGCGGGACGGCGCGTCCGTCAGGTCCGGGACCGAAGACGGTGGTGGTGGCGGGCCGGTTGTTCTCCCCGAGGCCGGCGATCTCCAGCACCTGCGACACGAACCGCGACCGGCGCCCGGCCTCGGTCAACAGCTCGATGTGGACGAACAGGTCGACCGAGCCCGCGAGGAGCCGGTAGGCGAAGACGTCGGTCATGTGCACCCCGGCCGACAGGCACAAGGTGACGATCCGGTCCACCGCGTGCGAGGCGGAGCGGGCGTGCAGGGTGCACAGCGATCCGTCGCCGGTCGACATCGCCTCGAGCATCGGCAGGACCTCGGGGCCACGGACCTCCCCGACGATGATCCGCCGCAGGTTCAGCCGGAGGGCGTCCACGACGAGGTCCGACAGGCTGACTTCGCCAGCGCGGTGTCCGGTGGCGTCCTGCTCCGCGGACCCCTCGCAGGCTTCGAGCGCGACGACCCGCGGGTGGCGTTGCGGGAGGTCATGAAGGTGGAGCTCGTACTCCTTCTCGATGGTCGCGAAGCGCTCCATCGGGTCGAACTCGTTGGCCAACGCCCGGATCAGCGTCGTCTTGCCGGCGTTCTGCAGCCCGGTCACGACGATGTTCTTGCCCGCCCGCACCGCCGCCCGCAGGAACGCGGCGAGCACCGAGTCGAGCGTGCCCAGGGCGACGAGGTCGTCCAGGTCGACGTCGCGGACCCGGTGGCGGCGGATCACGACGTGCGGCTTCGGTGTCGTCCATGCCACCGCCGCGAGCCGGGAGCCGTCCTCCAGGCGCAGGTGCAAGGCAGGGTGGGCCGAGGTGAACGTCCGCTCGGCACTGCCGGTGCGGGCGGCCAGGAGTTGCAGGATCTCGATGAGCTCGGCGTCGCTGTCGGCGACCGGTGCGGCGCGTTCGTCGCGGCCGTCGGCGTAGGAGACCCACACCTGGTCGTGCCCGTCGACCTCGATGTTCTCCACCGCAGGGTCGTCGATCAGCGGTTGCAGCCGCCCCAACCCGAACAGCGCAGCCATGACCGCCCGCCCGGTGGCCATCTCGACCTCGACCGGCCACGGCTCCTCACCGCGCCGCACTCGCTCCCGGCCCCGTTCACCCAGCTCGGCCGCGACGAGCGAGCGGGCGAGCTCGCGACGAGCCTCCGGCGACTCGACCGGCTGGGCCTGCAGCCGTTCGGCGAGCCGCTCGGCGACAACGGTGCGCACCTGGCGCACGACGACCGGGTCGGCGATCGCGAGCACGGGCTCCCCAGGAGTCAGGCCGGGGATCGCCGTCGGCGAATGCCCGTTGCCGCTCTGCACCGACTCCATCGCCGACAGGTACGCGTTGCCGTTCAGCGCGGCCCGTCGCGGGCGCTCGTCGAGGCCGGTCATGCCGTCACCGCCGGCTCGGGTTCGGGCACCAGTTGAGCCAGTCGTTCGGCGACAGACCGTGCGGTGCGCATCAGGGATGAGCGGCCGAACCGGATCCCGCGTCCGGCACCGTCGAGGAGCGCACGGGCGGCCCAGTCGTCGCGCGCGATCATCAACACCTCGTTCACCCCCAGCGCGACCGCGATTTCGCCGGCGGAGTAGGCGCCCGGGTCGACGACGAGCCCGATCGGCGCCGCACGACCGGCCCGGAGCGAACTCAGGGTGCGGACCGCTGCGGCCGCAGGCAGCACCGCGGCCAGGTCTCCGCGCACAACGACGGCGAGCAGGTCCGCCTCGGTCAGCCAGGGTGTCGGTTCGTGCCGGTGCCCGAGGCGTCCGGTGTCCACCACGACGTCGACACCGTGGTCCGATAGGTCGCGGGCGACGTCGACCAGCGCGCTCCACGTCGTCGCCAGGGGCCGAGCCTGCATCGGGTCGGCCACACCGGGAAGGACCATCCGCGTCGAGGCCTCGTCGAGAGCCAGGGAGCAGCCGACGACCTGCTCCACCGACAGCGGCGGACGAGCTGCGGCGAGCAGCGAGATCCCGGCCGAGTCCGGCACTCCCGAGCGCAGCAGGCCAGTCAGCAGGCCAGACCCCGCCGGGTCGGCATCGACGAGCAACACCCGTCGGCCCGATCGCGCCAGCTCCCACGCCGATACGACGGCCAGCGCGCTCGTCGTCACCCCGGGCGCCCCGTGAGCCGACACCAGCGCCACGACGCTCACTTGCTCACCGCCGGGAGCACGACGATCGCGAACCGGCCCGTAGCAGCCCGCGTCGCCAGCGTCGGCCCATCGCCGCTCGACGCGACGACGTCGACCACCGCGGTGCCGTTCACGTCCGACGGACCGACGCGCACGACCTTCGCCTCGAACGAACTCGGCGCGTCGGGCAGCGGATCGGCACCGACCGGTGGGGCGTCGACGACGAGCAGCCGATCCCCGGCGGACAAACCCCCGGCCGGCATCCGGTCCGCGGGGATCGGCAGCGGCACGAGCACCTCATCGGACCCGAGCACACCAGCCGTGGTGACGGCGCTACGGGACAGGAGCGAGCCGGCGGTCAGGTTCGCGGTCGCGGTCTGCCCGACGAGATCGTCGACCTCGTCGGCTGGAACCACCGCCACCGCCGGGTCGACAGCCACGGCGGTCGTCGTCAAGTCGTCGGTCGTCAGCACCGAGCCGTAAGCGACGTCGTGGGCCAGCATCACCACCTGGACCCGGTGCCCGGAGGAGGACACCAGCCAGATCGCCGCCAGCGCGCCCAGTGCGACCATCGCCAGGCCTGCCACCAGCAGCGCGGGGCGGCGTCGGCCCCGAGGTGGGACCACTGCGGCGGGCCGCAACTCGGCCGTCGCGGACCGCCCGTCGAGCTTGTTGCGTTCGCTCGTCGTCGTCATCCCAACCTCCTTGCGACGGCCGCCCGGCGGCCTTGTTGTTGTGCTCAGCTGGTGGTCACGAGCACCTGCACCTCGCCCACACGCACGCTTCCCGTCGAGACCCGCGTCACGGTCAGCGACCCCGAGGTCCCGCCGCCGGTCCAGGTCACGTCCCACGTCGTCGTCGCCGTCACCGAGTACGCGGTGTCCGGCTGGTCGGCCGACGAGCGCTCGTACACGTGCTGACACGTCGGACTGACCACCCCGCCCGTGTAGTACGGCGTGCCCGGGTTGCGGCACGTCTCGCTGCGGCCGTCGCCGGTGTCCCACACGATCTGGCGGGCGTTCGCCGTAGCCGTCACCGACAACCCGGGCACGGACGCGGTCGCCGAGTTCGGGCCCCAGGTCGTTGAGGTGACGTCGGTCCACAACCACACGGGCACGCCGACCGTCGCGAACTTGTCCGCGGGGATCGACATGCGGATGTCGGGCCCCGTTAGCTTCATCTGGTCGACGGCGCGCTGGGCCAACTGGGCCGGGGTCGCGGCGATACCCCCGTACCCGGGAGGTGGTGTCGCACGCCACGCCCAGCCGCCGGCGCTGCTCAGCGGATAGACCGGGAAGCACATCACCGCGTAGATCGCGCCGTCGGGGTAGTGCCCTTCCCAGGTGACGCTGTCCGGGGGCTGCGTCTCGAGGAGTTTCCAGTAGCAGCTGCTCTCGTCGTCCCACCAACCCCAGTACTCGTCGTAGCAGGCGATCTCGTCGCCGGTCCACTTCTCGTAGCAGTGGCGCTCCGAACCGCCCGATGAACTCCCGCCGCCGCCGTCATCGGACCCGGGATCGCCGGAGGTCCGTGGGTCCACCACCTCGACGATGCAGTAGGGACTTCGCGGCGGGCACGCCACGTCGCCGTCGGCATCCGCCGGAGTCGTCGTCACGACGATGCCGGCGGCTGCAAGGGCCCCGACGAGGACCGCCTGGCTCAGCACGTCGTGTCCCGGTCGAGCGTGGACGTCTTGATCGTCCACCGATCGTCGTAGAAGTACGCCGACGAGGTGGCGACCACCCTCGGTGCTTGCGCGGCGATGGAAGAGGGCTCGCCAGTGTCGGCGCGCACCGGTAGCCAGTCGGTCGAGTCGACGCAGTCGGTGATCGTGGCGCTCTGATCGACCACGACGTCCGAGACGACAGGATCGAGCACGGGCTCACCGGTCCACCTGATGCCCTGGTCGCGGAAGTAGAGAACAGTCTCGGCGACATCGGAGTAGGCGGTGTCGACCGCGTACTTCTCGAGGTCTGGCCAGAGGTCTTTGGTGGGGTTCGCGAACATCTGGATCTGGACGTCCCAGTAGCCCTGGTAGGCATCGAGGATTGCGGCCTTCGCCGCACCCATCGTCGGGTCGACCGATGGGGTCGGGCTCGGTGTCGGCGAGGGCGTCGGGCTCGTCGTCGGCGACGCGGTGGTCGTCGTTGGGGTGGGCTCGGGCGTCTGGTTTGCGCACGCGGCCAGCAGGGTCGCGGCGACGATTCCCGTCACCGCGGCCCTGGCGGTCGAGCGTCGGTTCCTCATCGGAATGCCCCCGCTCTCCGAGCGACCCGCCTCCCGAGCGGGCCGACTCGACCACGGCGCCGGTCCCGCCATTGGACAACTCGTCAGCAAAGTGCGCACCTGGACCACCGTCCACGAGTAGGTCGCGTTGCCCGATTCATGTGACGAGGAGGGCACCCTCTTCATCGTCGTGCTACGGGCCCTTGCCACTTCGGTGGACATCTCTCAGCCCGCCGCGAGCTGTGGATAACCCCGCGTGTACTCGTCGTCCGCGCGCGCGGCGGTGAGCACCGGGGAGCGCAGCCGCCGGACCCGGGTGCTGCGCAGGGCCGCCAGCATCGCGGGTGTCTCCCACGCAGACGACCCTTCGTGGACCATGCGGGCGAGTAGGCCCGGCCATGTCGTCGTGCCGAGGAGCGCGACGCACAGCCGGCGCGCCTGCCACGGAGGCAGGTCCAGAGTGCGGGACATCGTCCGCCAGCCCACCGAGGTCCACCCGCGTAGCGCTCCGGGGTCGGGCAGGTCGGCGACGGCCGCGATGATCCGTGCCGCGATGGCGGCGGGCCACCCAACCTCGCGCAGCGCGAAGATGGCCGCGCCGTAGGCATCCGGCAGCGTCATCGCGATCCGCGGCGACTGGTCGCGTTCGGCATCGAGACCCAACTCGATGAGAACCTCGAGTCCGACGAGCTGCGGCACGCCACTGCGCGCCAAGCGCCCGGAACGCCACGGGTCGGTGCCGTACCGGGCAGAGAGCACCTCGCCCGTCACCGCGCGCTGCGCAGCCCTCCAGACAACGCCCCACGGCTTGTCGGCTTCGCGCAGGTCCTGGAACGCCAGCACTTCCCAGGCGGCCTGCCACGCGGTGGCCTCTGCCTGGCTCGCCGCCAGTCCGCGGAGGCCCGCACCGATGGCGAGCGGCCGGGCCATGCGCTCGCGGACGAAGGTGAGCAGTCGCCGGCCCGTCGGACCGTCCCAGCCCTCGTCGGCGATCTGGTCGAGCATCGTCAGCAGCCCGGCGTTGTCGCGCGTGGCGACCGGCGCGAGCGCGCCGGCGTTCTCGTTCACTGTCATCGTCGCCTCCATGTGTCGCGGGACACCGGAGACGGTGCTCAGGAGCGATAGACAAACCGATGACACCTGGCGGAGGCGCAGGTCAGCGCGGGGATGAACAGTCGCCGTCTATCGGAGTGCCGCGACGCCTGACGGATAGACAACGGCGCCTCCCGGCGCGCGTCATCCGGCTGTCTATCGGTGTGACTATCGGCTCTGCGCACCGTGGAGATCCCCACTGCCGATCAGGGAGGTCCGACGATGTCCACCACTGCCCAACTCGTGCTCACGGTGCCCGAACCACGCCGGCGGACTGCCGCGCCCGAGCAGGTCGTCAACTTCAACGTCGTTTCCGACGAGCGGATGCTGCTCACCGTCGTCGAGGCCGCCCGCCGGCTCGGCATCGGCCGCAGCTCGCTGTACCGGCTCCTCGACGCAGGACAGATCCGCTCGATCCACGTGGGGCGGTCCCACCGCATCCCGGTGGACGCCCTCGTCGAGTTCGTCAACCGGCAGCAGCCGACGGCGTAGGCGTCGGTGCGGCTCGGTACTGTCCAGGCATGCCCGCCCCCGACGACGCCGTGCATGGCAGCTCGCGCACGCGCATCGAGTTCACGCTGAACGGATCGCGACGGGTGCTGACCCGCGATCAGGTCGACTCCCGGCTCGCCGGCGTCGCGCCCGAGCCGATCCGCAAGCACGCGGTGCACATCAACGGCACCTGGTACCCAGTGCGTCAGGCGTTCGGGCGCGCCACGGGGCTGCCCGGTGAGGACTTCACCTCGCAGACCGCCCGTCGGCACTTGGCCGCGCTCGGCTACCAGGTGCATGGCCAGATCGAGCACCGCACCGACCCCACGGCGCCGCACGACGAAGACGAGCAGTTCGACCAGGACGGCGAATCCCTGGCCCCGCGCCGGACTCTCGACGAGGCGTGGCACACCGAGGCCAACGTGCAGGCCGCGGTCGTGACGTGGTTGGCGGGCGCGGGTTGGAGGATCGCGCGTGTCGCCGACACCGCGACCAAGGAGCATGGCATCGACGTCGAGGCCGCCCGCGGCAACGAGCGGGTCGGCATCGAGGTCAAGGGCTACCCCAGCCGCACCTACGCCGATGCCGCACGCGCCGGTCAGGTCAAGCGGACCCAGCCGTCGACGCAGGCCGGCCACTGGTACGCCCAGGCCGTGCTCGCCGCCATGCGACTGCGCACCAAGCGGCCGGAAGTCCGCAGCGTCATCGCCCTCCCGGACTCCCCGCGCTACCGCCAGCTGTTCGCCGAGACCGCCGACTCCCTGCGCGTCGCCCGGATCGAGCTCTGGTGGGTCACAGCAGACGGACAGGTGGCGGATGCTGTGGCCGGGACCTTCGAGGTGTCCGCGACGTAGCTCCGGTGTCCCGCGGCATGCGCCATGACAACTCCCAACCGTATGCAGGTACCGCTATGCTGCCAACGGTTAGGAGGTGGTGGTGTGTCTGTGTTGACGATCGAGTCGGCTCGTGCCGCCGGGCTGCGCAAGGACGAGGTGTACCGGATGATGCGCGCCGGCGAGCTGGAGCGCATCGGGCGGGGCGTGTACATCCGCCCGGGGCAGGTCGACCCGGCCGTGGCGTCGCTGGCCGGTGCGGCGGCGGTCAAGCCGGAGGCGACGATGTGCCTGACGAGCGCGCTGGTGCACCACGGCCTGAGCGACCAGATCCCGTTCGCGACCGACATCGCGCTGCCGCGAGGGACGCGGTTCCCGGCCGGGTTCGAGCACGTGGCCTGGCACGGCTTCGACCCCGAGACGTTCGAGATCGGGCGGCTCCGGATGGCTCGGCATCCGGAGCTGGGTCTGTGGGTGTACTCGGCGGAGCGGACCATCGTGGACGCGTTCCGGCTCGCATACCGGGAGGGGATCGACCAGGCGACCGAGGCGTTGCGCCGGTGGGTTCGTCGTGCGGGGAACTCGCCGTCGGCGCTGCTGCGGACCGCGGACGCGTTCCCGAGGACGGCTCCGGCGATCCGCCAGGCGTTGCAGGTGCTGCTATGAGCCCGGGCCCGACGCGCGAGACCCTGGCGGGTCGCGTCTACAACGACCTGCGGAACCTGGCTCGCTCCCAGGGCCATGACCCGGCGGAGTTCTTCGAGCTGTACGCGCTCGAGGGCTTCCTGGTGCGGCTGGCGGCGTCGCGGTACGCGCGGGATCTGGTCCTCAAGGGAGGCGTGCTGCTGGCCGCGTTCGCGGTGCGCCGCCCGACTCGTGACGTGGACCTGGCCGCCGCCGGTTTCCCCAACGACATCGACGAGGCCGAGCACCGGGTGCGAGAGATCCTCGCAGTCGACGTGGAGGACGGGCTGGAGATCGACGACGGGGCGATCCGCAGTGAGGTCATCCGGGACGAGGCCGACTACACCGGCGTACGCGTCCACCTTCTCGCGCGCCTCGCCAAGGCCGAGATCGCCTTTCACGTAGACGTGAACTTCGGGGACCCGATCTGGCCCGCTCCACAGGCGACAACGGTGCCCCGGCTCCTTGGCGGCGAAGTGCACCTGCTCGGCTATCCGCCACACATGGTCCTGGCGGAGAAGATCGTGACCGCGATCGACCGCGGCCGGGCCAACACACGGTGGCGCGACTTCGTCGACATCGCCTCGATCAGCCAGACGCAGACCGTCGCCGAGCGCGACCTCACCGCCGCGCTACGCACAGTGGCCGAGCACCGGCACGTCGAGCTGCGCGTACTGTCCGAGACCCTCGACGGTATGGGCGAGATCGCGCAGGTCCGGTGGGCGGCGTGGCGCCGCAAGCAGCGCTTGACCTCGACCACACCCGAGGCCTTCCAAGAGATGCTCGATCAAGTCATCGCGTTCGCAGACCCCGTCCTGGACGACTCTGCCCACGGCCACACGTGGCAGCCGCTGTCGCGTGCCTGGACATCGTGAGCCCGCTGCGACGCTAGGCGGCTAGCGCGATGCCCGGCTGCGGATCGCCTCGAAGGCGCTGAGCGCCTTGTCGTCGGCGTCGTCGAGCGTGTGCAGGTACTTCTGGGTGGTCTGGATCTGAGAGTGGCCCATGCGCTCCATGACGGCCTTGAGATCGGCGCCGCCGGCCAGCAGCCAGGAGGCGTGGGCGTGGCGCAGGTCGTGTATGCGGACGTTGAAGTCGATGCCGGACTGCTCGACGGCCGGCTTCCAGCACCGCTTGTTGAACGTCGCCCGCGACAGCGGGCCACCGCCGGCGACCTCCCGCGACGGGAACAGCAGGTCGTCTCGGCCCAGACCCAGCCTCGCGATCCGGGCGGACAGTACGTCGAGCAGACCCTGCGACACCTTCAGCGTGCGCGGTTCGTCGTCCTTCGGGTAGGGCTTGACGATCATCCGCTGCCCGGTCGGGGAGTCCTTGCGGGAGACCTCGACGATGGTCTCCTCGACGGTGATCGTCCGGCGTAGGAAGTTGATGTGCCGGGGACGCAGCGCGACGAGCTCGCCCCAGCGCAGTCCGGTCTCGATGTCCGTCATCACCAGGGCCTTGAACCGCGCTGGGATCTGTTCGAGCAGCGACGCGTACTCCTCCGGGGTCAGCGTGCGCGACGGCTTGGTGACGATCTTCGGCAGCTCGGTCGCCTCGCACGGGTTGAACGCGATGAGCCGGTCGCGCACCGCGCGGGCGAAGACCGAGTGCAGCATCACGTGGTACTTGGCGATCGAGCGCGGCGACAGACCCTTGACCTTCTTGCCGTCGACCACGCGCGGCTGTCCGGCCTGGTTGACCCACTCCTGGACCGTCGAGGGCATGATCCGCGCCAGCTGCATATCCCCGAAGAACGGCACGAAGTGGATGCGCAAGTACGAGCGGTAGCCGGCGCGGGTGGTCACCTCCAGATGCCGGGACGGTAGCCACACGTCCTCGGCGTAATGCTGGAAGGTGATCCGCCCGGCCGCCGGGTCGATCCACTTTCCCTCGTACACCTGATCCTCGAGGCGCTGCGCGGCACGGAGCGCGGCCTTCTCTCGCGCGAAGGTACCGGCCGAGCGGGTACGCCCCTGAGGGTCCCGGTACAAGCCCGAGTAGCGGACCCTTCCGTCGCCGACGGTGCGGGTGATCGTCCACGCCATCGGACTACCTCATGTACGCACCATGTACGCAGACATGGTGAAACGAGGCGGGACGCACCGGGACGCCACCGGACGAAAAACGGGCTCTGACCTGCATGTTCATCAGCATCGAGCCTAGTCAGCGATCCGCGAATCGCAAGATAGGCCCGGCTCATAACCCAGAGGTCGCAGGTTCAAATCCTGCCCCCGCTACTTTCGGGTTCTGAGAACCTGGTGTTACGCGAAGACCTCCTGCCTGTTGGCAGGAGGTCTTCATCGTTCCCGGGTCTGGTTGCTCGCCTCGATTTCACCCGCCACGGGCCGGGTCCTGCACCGGCAGTGCCCAGGGGGTGGTGCGCTGCCTACCTCGCGCACACCCCGATCTCACCAGCGCAGACGCGCCCACGAGGGGCGCAGGGAGGTGCGCACGGACTGGTCGGTGCATGCCAGTGCCGCCAACGCACGGCTGCGGACGGTGCCCGGCCAGACGCGACCAGTCCGGTCGCCGGACCGGGAAGCACCACGATGGGCGCCGCACCAACCGCACCGCTGACGGAGGAATCCTGCGCCTCCGGTGAGCTGCCCGCCCAGCGCTACGCGTGGGGCACCCGCACGATGTGGATGGTCGACGAGAACACCCTGCAGGCAACGGTGGCGGCCGCCACCACGATCAGCGTGCAGGGCTTCGCCGACGAGCTGGGCCTGACGTACCACCAGGTGCACATGCTGTGCCGCAACGCGGGCCTCCTGCGCCCCGACCGACCACGTGGCACACCGATCGCTTTCGATGATCACGACGCCGACCTCGTCCGAGACCTCGTCCGCCGTCGCCAGGCCGGCTGAACGGACCCGACGCGGCGCGCCGACAGACGCCGCGAGCTGTGCACCCCGCAGGCAAGGGTCGGCAGACCCCTTGTTGATGCGGGGCGTCTGAGTCCCCGACACGTGAGGGAGGCGCGTCGGTGCGCACTGCTGTCACGTCTCGCGGGTCCGCTCCCAGATGTAGAGGTCTGCACCCGGCCTGGATCACGCTCTCTGTGCCGGCGTTCGGCGCGCCCGAGCGACTTCCGCTCTACCGACGGGGACCATCGAGGTGTGTCCGACGAGAAGTGCGTGGCTGGGAGCGAGCCGGCCAGACTCCCATCGCCGTCTGAGGGCTTCTCGAGGTGGCTGACGTCCTTGACCGGGCACGCGAACTCATAGAGGAGCCGCACGGATGACCAAACTAGGGACGATCCTCGACCAGGTCGACTCTGGGACGATGCTCCTCCCCGAGTTCCAGCGAGGCTACGTCTGGAACCGCGAGCAGGTCCGCGAGCTTATGCGTTCGCTGTTCCGCGGCTACCCGGTCGGGTCCCTGCTGGTTTGGGAGACCGAGACCAACCCGGTAGCGGTCCGTGGCGATGTGGTGCCCGGCGCTGGAGTCCGGATGCTTCTCCTCGACGGTCAGCAGCGCATCACCACGCTGTACGGCGTCGTCCGCGGGCGTCCGCCGGCGTTCTTCGAGGGCCGGACGGAGTCGTTCACCGGTCTGCGGTTCCACCTCACGACGGAGTCGTTCGAGTTCTACGCACCCGCGAAGATGGCGAACGACCCCTACTGGGTCGATGTCTCCGGGGTCTTCGCGCCCGACGGCCTTGAGCGGGCAGTCGCGGCCCTCGTGGCTGGTGGTGCCGAGAACGCAGAGGCGCTCTCGCTCATGCTGAAGCTCTCCAAGTTGCGCAACATCCTCGAGCGCGAGTTCCACCAGGAGAAGATCACAGGCGCCGACGTCACTTACGACGTCGTGGTCGACATCTTCAACAAGGTCAACTCCGGTGGCACGAAACTCTCGAAGGGTGACCTCGCTCTCGCACGCATCTGCGCCGAAGACCCGCGGATCCGTGGCCGGATGCGCGACCTGCTCGATCGCTGGGCTACCTGGGACTACGATTTCTCGCTCGACTGGCTCCTGCGGAATGTGAACGCCGTCGTCACCGGCCGAGCACAGTTCAGCGCCCTCGAGGGCGTCCCGTTGGCAACGGTCGCCGACGGCCTCGAGCGCAGCGCTCGACACGTCGAAGTGGTGCTGCAGACGTTCCAGGGCAGGCTGGGGCTGGACCATAACCGCGTCCTGATGGGACGTGGTGCGGTTCCTGCCATCTCCCGTCTCCTCGACAAGTCCGGCGGCTCGTTCGGAACCGCAAGAGAGCGCGACCGAGTCCTCTATTGGTACGTTCACGCTGCGCTGTGGGGACGGTTCGCGGGATCGACAGAGACGGTTCTCCAGCAGGACATCGAGACGCTCGACCAAGGTGGGACGGACGCGTTGATCGCGTCGTTGGAACGATGGCGCGGCGGAAACCTGAAACTTGAGCCGTACGACTTCGACAGCTACGGCGTCGGCTCACGCTTCTACCCGCTGCTCTACCTGATGACTCGCGTCCTTGAGGCTCGCGACCTCGGATCGGGGATCCCTCTCAAGGCTGAGATGCTGGGCCCGCTCGCGGGGCTACAGGTGCACCACATCTTCCCGAAGGCGTATCTGTACGAGCACGGATACGACAGGGCGTGGGTGAACACCGTCGCCAACTTCGCGTTCCTCACACAGAACACCAACCTCCAGATCGGGCGCAAGGACCCGGCCGAGTACCTCGCGGAGGTCGCTGAGCGGCAGCCGGGGGCGCTCGAGTCGCAATGGATCCCGACCGACCCAAACCTGTGGAACGCGGACAAGTACGAGGACTTCGTAGCTGCGCGCCAGGAACTGCTCGTCTGTGCAGCCAACGCGTTCCTCGACGGGCTGCGTGACGGCCAAAGCCAGGAGACCCCCGATCTCGTCGCGCTTCCCGCGGTAGTCGCCGAGGCCGACGAGCGGTCGAACTCCGTCGCAGCAGTGATCGCCGAGCTTGAGGCGCTGGGCTTCACGACGCCTGAGCGCGATGCCGAGGTGGCCGACCCCGAGACCGGCGAGGTGCTCGCGGTCGCCGAGGCATGGTGGCCCGAAGGCCTGCAGCCCGGCCGGGACATGCCTCTCGTCCTCGAACTCGATCCGCAGGACGCCAACCTCGCCCGGCTCGAGGAACTCGGCTACCGGGTGTTCACGACAACCGACGCGCTCCAAGGTTTCGGGAAACGGCAGGTCGACGACCAGGAGGCTCACGAAGTGGGCGTGGCGTAGGACAGGCGCTGTCCGGTCGCAGTGCCACGATCATGTCTCCGATCCAACGCTCGCGCGACACGGGGGATTCCGGTGCCCTGTCCAGACCCGCCGCGCACCCCTGGCGCGCCGCTGACCAGCGACATCACGGTCGCGACAACGCGCCGAAGTCAGCCGCGCAGGGTTCCCCCGCTACAGGAGACGAGGGCCCGGACTGTACTGTCCGGACTCTCGTTGCATTTGCAAGGGGGGTGCAGACAACGCTCGGGCTGCAATCGGAGACGGCCCGCAGGGCGGGCAGGCTTGGTCGCCAACTGAGTCGTTGATGGGCCGACGACATGAGCCGGTGTCGGCTGCATGAACTCCTCGGGGAAGCGGCTGTCCGGCTCGTGTGGGGCCTACGCTCACGAGGGTGACCACCCTGCCATCCCCGGACTCTCTTCGTGAGATGGCGGGTGGCGACCCGACCCCCGAGACCCTAACCGGGCCTACTCAGGCTTTCCCGATGAGCAGGGTAGCGGGAGGGGGCGCGGCTCACGACTCTCGACTCCGGACAGTTGAGGACACCGTTCAGGTCGGGGCGCTCAAGGTTGCCTCGCTCTTCAGCGGGATCGGAGGCTTGGAGCTCGGGATTCAGCGTGCCGGGGCGGGCCGCGCCATCTTGTTCTGCGAGGTTTGGGCCCCGGCACGAGCCGTGCTGGAGAAGCAGTTCGGTGGCGTTGAGGTTGCCGAGGACGTCCAGGAACTCGCCGACTTCGCCGGCGCGGACCTGGTAGCCGCGGGGTTTCCGTGCACGGATCTGAGTCAAGCCGGTCGGACCAAGGGGTTTGCCGGAGAGCAGTCACGGCTCGTCCTCGACGTCCTCGATGTGATCGATCGTGAGAAGCCGGCATGGGTTCTGCTTGAGAACGTGCCGAACCTACTCCACCTCGGCAACGGCGGATCCATGGCGATACTGATCGATCGGCTTGAGCGAGCTGGCTACCGGTGGGCCTACCGTGTCGTAGACAGCCGATTCACCGGTTTGGCGCAGCGCCGGCGGAGGGTATTCATCCTTGCCGCGCAGGATCACGATCCTGCGCCCTTACTTCTCCAGGAGGACGCCGGATCGCCGTCCAAGGTGACGCATAGGGTCTTCGGGTTCTCGTGGACAGAGGGCAATCGTGGCGTTGGCTGGGCTGAGGGCGCTGTCCCGACGCTACGCGGGGGGACGACTGTGAGCGTTGCGAGCCCTCCCGGCATCTGGGTACCGGCAAACCGGCGCGGGCGGCGAATCGTGCGTCCCTCGATCCGCGTGGCCGAGCGCCTTCAGGGCTTCGATGCGGGATGGACCTCTGCCGCGCCGAAGCGCGACCGCTGGAAGCTCGTCGGCAATGCCGTGTCGGTCCCCGTGGCCGAGTGGATCGGTGAGCGGCTGACCCTCCGCGATCAAGACTTGCCAGTGCCGCCGGGACGCCTGTTCGGAGTCGGGGAACGCTGGCCACACGCCGCGTACGGGAACAGCGGCGGCCGTTTCGCCGTCGACGGGTACTCCGAGTACCCCCGGCACGCGGAGTCTGCTCAAACGCAAGACCTGGCCGTCCTCCTCCGCGCCCGTGGCGCAGAGCCGCTGTCGCACCGCGCGACCAAGGGATTTCGGGACAGGCTCAAGGGATCGGGCCTCAAGGTCGTGCCGGGGTTCGTTGCCGCACTTGACGAGCACGTGGAGGCAACTGCTTCAAGGCGCGAGTGACGCTCGAGTGGATTTCGGCCGCGACGTGAGCGGGTTCCTCATGCTCCGAGAAGCGCATGACCAGCCAGCCGAGCTCGATGAGCTGTTCATTGACTGCCGAGTCACGTGCCTGGTTGGCGGTCAGCTTCGCGTCCCACCAGGCGGCGTTCATCCGGGGCTTGGTGGCGTGGATCGGGCAGCCGTGCCAGAAGCAGCCGTCGATGTAGACGGCGACCTTGGCGCGAGTGAACGCGATATCGATCGTGCGCCGTCGCTGGCCCGGTACGGGCCAGTCGACCCGGTAACGGAGGCCCATTGCGTGCAGACGCGATCGGACCGCGATCTCCGGGGCGGTGTCGCGCCGACGTGTCGCCCGCATTCGGGCGGCTACCTTCGCGCTCGAAGGCGGCGGGGTCCCATCGTGTCGGCGCAGTGGCACGAAGCAAGCCTGTCGTAGTGCCTCGTGGGCGCACTACTCTGCGAGCCCCAGCGCACCCGCTCCGATCCGCCCGCGGTCGAGCACCTCGACGATGCGCGTGTGCGTCTGGCGGGGGAGTGAGCGCGGACCAGGTTCGTTGAACGGAGTGCCGGGTCGAGCAGCGGCTTCCTCGAGGAGCAGGTCGAGACCATCGCGACTCAGCAGGACGAGGCCGTGCGTCGCACGAGTGCAGACGACCGCCAAACGTCCGAACGCCGAGTTGAACTCATCGAGGCGGTCCGCGCCTGACAATGGGTGGATCGCGACGGTGAGCCCGTTGGTTTGCCCCTGATACTTGTCCACCGTCGACGCCACGATGACATTCTCGGCAAGGCCATGCTTGGTGATCAGGCGGTCGACCATAGCCCGCGCGTCGTCGACCATCTGGTTCCTGGTTGCCAGCACGGCGATGAGCGGGTCGTCGCCGGCGCTAGCGGGGCTCGTCGCGACGGGCCCGGTTGGCACTCCGCTGGGCGTGTATCGCTCCTGGCGGAGTTCGAATCCTGATTCGAACAGGGCATCGAGCATGTGCTCGGCGACGCCAAGCAGCGGCAAGTCGACGTCGGGCTGGTCCGGCTCGGGTAGATCGGATATCTCGACGAGGGTTGGCCGTCCCGAGCCGACCTGTTCCCAGAAGGACGCTGCGAGCTCGCCCATTTCGGCTGCAACCAGTTTGCGGTCACCCGGCGCCGCGACGCTGTGCAACTCGTCCCATTCGGGGTAGAAGGCGCGCCAAAGGGCGAGTTGAGCGGCGGTGGGGCGCCAGACGGTTGGGAGGTCCCGCGCCCAGGTCGCCCCGTCACCCTCGAAGGCGGATGGCCACGCGCGGAAGGGGTTGTAGCCGGGGTCGCCCCGCCACGGGTTCTGGCTCGGGTCCAGGGGAGGCAGCTGCCCGACGTCCCCGACACCAACGATCGCGCGGCCCAACTCCCTTACCTTGCCAAAAAGGTGCTCGGACATCTGCCAGGCCTCGTCGATGAAGAGCACGTCGAATGCCGGATCGCCAGGTTCGGCCCCGAACTTGTTCCTAAGCCGCCCGGGCTCGCCCGGGGCGCCAAGTCTGTGAGCGGTGCCGAGCAGGACGCGATGCTCTCCCTTGAGGTCTTTGGTCGACCGGATGACGTTCACGGCGGCAAGGACGTCATCAGGGACAGTGGCGGACTTCGACGCAAGGAGAACTACGGCGTCCCGACTGAGCTTCTTGGCCAGGTTCACCGCTAGTGGCTGGACCTGACGATTCTGGAACGCGGTCACCGCGACCCGATCGGCACCGGCTGCGAGCGCGTGCTCGACCATGTCGACCAGGGCGTACGACTTGCCCGCCCCCGCAGCTGCGCGCAACAGCAGCCGCTCGAAGCCGCTCTCACCCTTTAGCGTCGCAGCAAGAACCGCGCGCGCTTCATCTACCACGGCTGTGTTTGCCTGGGCGGCCTCCGCGTGATGGATGTCGTGGGCGGATATGCCCTGGTCTGCCCAGGTGAAGTCGATACGGGTCATTCGATGTCGTCCCAGGTCGCGCCCTCCGGCTGGTCGGGGGTTTCCTCGCCGTCGTCGAGATCCTCGTCCCCGGGTGCGGGAAAACGTTCGACGTCGAGTATGGGGGGCCAGACGTCGGGGTTCATCTCGCCCCTGGCACGTCGTTCAGCGTTCCGATCGGCACGTTCGGCTGCCGCGATCTCATGCGGCTTGCAGCACCACTGGTGGCCGGAGGGGTCGTCGTCGTAGTCGCCCGGGCTGCACGTTGGCTTGGGTGCCAACACAGCGTCCGGTGTCGGGCGCGTGAGGTTGAACTGCCTTCCCTTATGGACCAGCCATGCAACATGATCGAGGTTGCTCACGACAGCGAGCGTGACGCGGTCGCCGATTGCGAACGGCCCGTCGTCTGCGGGGTGCCAGAGCCACGTGTTGGGATCGCCCGTACTCTCGATCGCTCCCGCACGCACGCCCTCGAATGCGAAGGAACCCTTCTGGACCTTCATGGCCACATCGGCGCGCTCGAACTCCGGAGTGTCGTTCACATGCAGTGCGACGACCTCCATCCCGTCCTCAAGGGCACGAGCGATCGATCTCAGGGTGAGCGGGGAGACGGAGACGACTTCGGCCTCCACGTACGAACGGTTGCCTGCGTCACGCGCAAGGTCGAGCGCGTTGCCGACGTTGAGCATGGCGGCGAGGGCGGAGGCACACGCCACGTCCTGCGCAAGTGGATCCACCAGGTTGTCCCGCCAGAACCGCGCAGTCAGCGAGAAGCGCACGAGGTCCGACGCATGGAATGTGAGCCGTCGACGCCAAACCGCCTGGGCGTCGCGCTCGATTGCCTCGTGCACCGCCCGCATCCGGGACAAGGGCAGCTTCGCGATAGCTGCGATCGCACGGTCCATGGTGGCCGTGCGGAACCTCAACTCCTCGCCCACGAGCGCCTTGTAGGTGTCCCAGGACTTGGCCTGCTCCGCGCCATGGAGTTCGTTGGACCGGGTTGTCGTCATGCGCGCGCCAGGCGCATGGATGTTGTCCGAGACGGCATCGCTTACAACGCGGTGCTCAAGCGCAGTGTCGGCCTCGGCCCATCGCACGAGGTAGTCGAGACGGCCAGTGTCAGACCAGGGCCCGCCGGGCACGAGGTGACGCGCGAGCACCTCCTGCACGACGACCACCGGGTGCCGCAAGACGAACGCGCGGGCACGGTCCTCATCGAGAAGGAAACTCACCGCGAGCCGAGTGGCGACAGGCAGCGGGTCAGGAATTGTCGCTGGCTGGCCATCGAACGTCAGCGGCTCGCGCCCCTGGGCCACATCGTGCTCCCACGAGAGTCGGCTGATCTCGACGCCGGCGGCGGAGTCGGCCATAGTCGCCAGAAGATCCGCGGTGGCCCGGTCCGGCACACAGACGTGGACGGGCCGTTCGTCACTATCGGCTTCGACCATCGCGGTGCTGAGCTCTTCGCCGATGAGGCCCAGGAGGCGGGAACGGGTCTCCGGCGTGCGAGGCTCGGTGAAGACGATCGACTTCCACGCTCCGGCACCGTCCACGGAAATCCGCTGGACTGATGCACCGTTGACACCGAGGGCTGCGGAGTCCGACTTCACTACCACGACGTTCACCGTGCCGGGCATCCCCAAGGCGTCGATCCGCTTCGCACGGGTCCACTGAGGGAGGCCGGTCACCGTCGCCACGATGCCCAGCGCCTCGCGTTCGGGGAGGGTTGACGGAAGGGAAGGCTGGTCGAGCAGCGGCTCCCCAAGCGGCCGATGAGGCTTCGGGATGCCGATCTCGACCAGGAGATCCGCAGGATTCGTCGAGGTTCGGAGCCTGTTTCGGCAGAAGGCAAAGAGCGAGCAGGTTACGCAGCGTGCGGGGTCGAACTCGGCCTCGATGTGCGCTATCAATGATGGGTCGACAGGGCCGTCCCGATCCTCGGCAAGTTGGGCAAGTGCGGCGCCAGCTGGTTCCTGCGACGCGACGCGCCTCTGGGCGAGGCGACCTCGAACCTCCCCGCGATGATCCGCGAGCTCCTCGACGACGACCTCGGGGCGCAAGTAGGCCGAGCGGGGGACGGCGAGGAAGCCGCTCGGGTGAACACGCATGCCCTCGGGCAGCAGCGACCACTCAGCAAAGCACTCTGCGCCGAGCGCAACCTGGAGGAAGCCTTTGAGTAGGCGAGCGTCGGGAATCCGCGACCTGATGCGCTCGTAGTCTTTGGCATCGCCCGCGATGAGCCAGGATCCGTCACCGGCCGAGTCTTGGCGCCGAGCTATCACGATGAAGTCAGGCAGTACCGGCGTGGCGTCCACACCCTCGAATCCGGCCATCGGTACGGAGGTCCCGGTCAGCATCGTCGCGACGCCGTCGTCCCGGGCCACCGCGTGCGCCTTCGCCAGTGCTTGGACCGTTCGCCGCGGCGAGCGGCGGCACTCCACATGATGGACGCTAGACGGCCGGTCGAGGTCCAACTTGCCTATGCCCCGGGTCATGAGCTCGGAGATGAAGGCCCGGTCGTGAACGAGGCGCTCGAAGAGCATCGCCTTCATCCAGCGGGCCTCAGGGATAGTGCCTGAGGTGTCCGGAAACTCGAGGGCTTCCGCGAGCTTCCTGCGTGATCGGCCGGTGACGATTGGGTCGGTCGCCCTGAACCGTGCACAGCCTGCATGAGCGGAGGCGGCAACGCCGCTCGTTCCTCCCCCGACAGCCAGCTTCTTCGCCAACGAGTTCTCAACCCCCTGCGTCTCGACCAGATAGACCCCGCTTGCATGGCTGCCAGGGTCGCGAGGTACCTGCACTATGGCACTAGCCATGGACATACCCGAGCCGAAGTGGCTCGGGCAATGGCGAGCGGTTGACTTGATTGGGTCCGTCCGACCAGAACGAAGGTCTCCAAGGCGCGACGGCGCGTGGCTGGGCGACGACGGCACGGTTTGAGAGCTGGGGTCTGCTGCACGGAAAGGTGACACCTGACCTGTGGTGCCGTTGGTGCCGCTGGGAGGATGTGCACCGTGCCAAGCCCCTATCCGAAGGAGTTGCGCCGGGACGTCGTGGCGGTCGCCCGCCTCAAGGAGGGCCTTCGCCGTCCGTGTCGACGGGATGTCAACGCCAGCGGACAACTCCAGCGTCCGGCGCATCACGCCGGGACGCTGGGTCGCTGTCACCCTCTCTTTGGACGCGCATCAGCCCGTCGAAGCAAGACTCCCGAGAGCTAAACCGGCGCCGAGTCTGCCTACACGTGCCCGCCAGCGCCAGCGGCGACGGCGGTCAGCCAGTCGATATCGGTGATCCCAGGGATCTCGGCCAGCAGCCAGTCGTGGTGTTCGACGACGTATTCGGAATACGCCTCGGCGCTGGCCCGCGGCGAGGCGGGGTGCGCCGCCAGCCACTCGTCCACGAGCATCGGCTCGTCACCGGCCTGGAGCCCGAGCGCGCGTCGGGCCCAGTCGCCGAGGCGAAGTACGGGGTTGGGTCCGACCAGCCGGTCGTGGCTGACGAGCGACGGTCGCCCATCCGTGATGCTGACCGCGTCGAACTCCTGCTGGTAGACCCGGTCCGGGAACCGCATTCCGTACAGGGTGGTGGCCTGCGTCCCGGACCATCCCTGGTGCGGGGTCAGCGCGGTTGCCCCGAAGGGCGCGGCCAGGTTCCGTTCGATGCTGGTGCAGGTGCGGCACAGGAACGTCCAGCTGAACCGGTGCCGGCACGGCACCACCGCGCGCAGGCACACGTGGCATACCACCGCCGGCCCCCGCCCGCATTCCCACTGGCGGTGCCACGGGGTGCGCGAACCGTGGAGGGTGCAGGCCAGAAACGGGCTGGGCGGCTCGAGGAGCCAGGCGCAGTCGGTCCGCGCCGGGTTGGGCGCTCCTACGGCGCCGGAGGTGGGTTCGATCTCGTTGAACATGGTGGTGCCCTTCGGAACGCGCCGTGGCGCGGAACCTCGCTTCCCGCGTCGGCGACGCGGGCGGGTCCTCCTCCGGGGGCACCGTGCGGGTTGACGCGGTTGCCGGCCAGCGAGCCGGAGGGCTTGGCGCTGGACCTCTTGACCAGGGCAAGTTCTATCCCACGGCACCGACACAAGCGGCTGCAAGACCGGGTCAAGATCGAGGGCGTCCACGGACCCGGGTCAAGCGCCAGCATGTCGACGCCCGTCTTGCGGAGGATGCTGTCGCCATGAACGTCCTGACCGTGGTACGGGCGGCCGTCGATCAAAGTCAGGCCGACGAGCTGGTCGCCGCCTACGAGTCGTTGCTCGCCGACGGCCTCCCAGA
>Ga0255338_1001047_pt1 | contig 61023 bp, 50 predicted proteins | sample MeOH1_35cm_T4_19_FD_203715 | JGI IMG/M metagenome (GOLD analysis project Ga0255338, IMG submission 203715) | Sandy soil microbial communities from University of British Columbia, Vancouver, Canada - MeOH1_35cm_T4_195 | ecosystem: Engineered > Artificial ecosystem > Sand microcosm > Unclassified ... | reverse complement strand
TGATCGCGCGTGGTGTTGGTGGTGTAGGTCGGCACCGTGACGCAGCCCGCCGCCATGATGGCGAGGTCCGCGATGCAGAATTCCGGCCGGTTCTCGCTGACCAGCATCACCGGGTCGCCCGGTTTCAGCCCCTGGGCCTGCAAGGCGCTGGCGAGCGAGGCGACGTCATGAGCGACCTCGGTCCAACTCAGCGACTGCCATTGGCCTGCCGCCTTGCGCCAGAGGAAGGGCGCGTCGCCCATCGCCCTGGCACGGGCGAAGAACATGGTCACCAGATTGGGAAAACGCTCGATCGCCCTCAAAACGGCATCTCCTCACTCGCGGCGCTTCTTCGGCGCGCTCCTTCGCCCGCTCGGCAGGCTATAACCGCGCCCTGCCGTAACGGCCATGATTTTTAGCGGATTTCCTGAGATTCGCTTTGGGGTGTATGGGGGTTTGGGTGGGGAGGGGACATTATTTCCTTCATCCCAGCTTTCGCCGGGGTGACGATATTATCGATGTCCGCTTTCTGGCCATTTCCGGCCCCCCCTATCCTAATCGAACAACCCATCCTGAACATTGGAGGGCGGGTTCAGCCCCAGATGCTTCCAGCCGGGCCCGTTGAGGCAGCGCCCCCGCGCCGTGCGGGCGATCAGGCCGAGCTGGATGAGAAAAGGCTCGATCACTTCCTCGATCGTGTCGCGGGCTTCGGAAAGGCCTGCCGCCAGCGTTTCGACCCCCACTGGCCCGCCGCGATAGATATCCGCGATCATCGTCAGATAGCGCCGGTCCATCAGGTCGAGGCCGAGATGGTCGACCTCCAGCCGGGTCAGCGCGGCGTCGGCCACCTTGGCATCCACGGCCGGCGCGCCCGCCACATTGGCGAAATCGCGCACCCGCCGCAGCAGCCGCCCGGAAATGCGTGGCGTGCCGCGCGAGCGCCGGGCGATCTCGACCGCGCCGTCGGAAGTGATGGCGAGGTCGAGCAGCCGCGCTGCGCGCCGCACGACCAGTTCCAATTCCTCGACGGTGTAGAATTGCAGCCGCACCGGAATGCCGAAGCGGTCGCGCAGGGGCGTCGTCAGCAGACCCTGCCGCGTGGTCGCGCCGACCAGGGTGAAGGGCGGCAGGTCGATCCTCACGGAGCGGGCGGATGGGCCTTCCCCGATCATCAGGTCGAGCGCCCGGTCCTCCATGGCGGGATAGAGCACTTCCTCGACTGCCGGATTCAGGCGATGGATCTCATCGACGAAGAGGACGTCGCCCTCGTCCAGATTGGTGAGCAGCGCGGCGAGGTCGCCCGACTTGGCGATCACCGGGCCGGATGTGGCGCGGAACCCCACGCCCATTTCGCGGGCGACGATCTGCGCCAGCGTCGTCTTGCCCAGGCCTGGCGGGCCGAAGAAGAGCACATGGTCGAGCGCCTCGCCGCGTCCCTTGGCGGCCTCGATGAAGATGCGCAGATTTTCGCGGGCCGCCTGCTGGCCGATGAATTCGGCAAGCGATTTGGGGCGCAACGCGGCGTCGGCATCCTCGATGCGGCGGGTGGAGGAGATCAGGCGGTCTTCGCTCACTTCGCCGCTTTCCTGAGAGCGAGGCGGACCAGAGCGTCAAGCGAGGCTTCTTCGCCCAGTTCCTCTTCGGCGGCGGCGACCGCGCCGCTGGCTTCGGCAGGCTTGAAGCCCAGATTCTGCAACGCGGAAATCGCATCGGCGCCATGGCCGCCGGTCGGGATCATCGCGAAGCCGCCGCCGACCGTACCGGCGGGCATGGGCACGCCTCCGATCTTGTCCTTCAATTCATTGGCGATGCGCTGGGCGAGCTTGGGGCCGACGCCGTTGGCGCGGGCGATCATCGCCTTGTCGCCGGTCGCGACCGCACGATGCAGTTCCGCCGGTTCCAGCGCGGAGAGGATGGCCAGCGCCACCCGCGAACCCACGCCCTGCACGCCGGTCAGCAGGCGGAACCAGTCGCGCTCCTCCGCCCGGGCGAAGCCGACCAGGCGGATCGCATCGTCCGACACCAGCATTTCGGTGTGGACCGTCACCGCCTCCCCCACCGGACCCAGCGCGGCGAGCGTGCGGGAGGAGGCGCCCACCAGATAGCCGACCCCGCCCACATCGATGATGGCATGGTCCAGGCCCGTGCTGTCCAGCCGTCCCTTGAGTTTCGCGATCATGCGGCGCGCCCTTTGGTCATGATCTGTTCCTTAAGGGCCTCTCCGGCGCCGCGCCAGTCAAAAGCGATGGGGACGGCACCATTTGCGAGGCCATGCGTAGAGCAACGGCGGGGATATGCCAAAAGGAGCCGTTTTTCATGTCGATGCAGGCGCCGTTGCTGGGCCCCAAGGATTTCGAATATCCCGCGATCATGCTGTCGGGCATTGTCGATCACGGCATGTATCTGCATTTCCGCAACTGCCTGTCGATGGCGCCACAGCAGGGGCTGGTGGTGGTGGAGATCGCCACCTTGGGCGGCGATCCGGAGATTGCGCGGATGATGGGGGAGGATATCCGCTTTCATTCCGATCTCTATCCCGACCGGCGGCTGGTGTTTCTGGGCAAGACGGCGGTCTATTCGGCGGGCGTGACCTTCATGGGCTTCTTCGCGGCGGAAAACCGCTATCTGGCGCGGGGAACGCGGCTGATGATCCATGAGCGGATCATCACGCGGGACATCCATCTGGAAGGACCGCTGTCGACCTGCATCGCTTCGCTCAAGGCGACGCTGCATGAGATCGAGGCGTCGATCGCGATCCAGAATGAAGGCTTTGCGAACCTGATCCTGGGATCGCAGGTGTCGATGGAGGAACTGCTGACGCGCGCGCCCGAAAACTGGTATCTGGAGGCGAATGAGGCGCAGGCGCTGGGGCTGATCGCCGCGGTGATATAAAGCGGCTTGTGCGGGGCGCCGATAATGCCTTTGATGCGCGGCATGATCCGGTCGCAAATCTTCCCCTGGCGTTATGGCATGTTCCTGGCTCTGCTGGTGAGCATGGCGCCCTTCGGATTCTTGCTGCCCTGGCATGAGGCGGTGATGGCGGGTTTCGACGTTGCGGCGCTGGCGTTCATCCTGTCCGCATGGCCGTTGATCGACGCCGATCCGGATTCCATTCGGCGCAAGGCGGCGGATAATGACGCGAACCGGCAATTGATGCTGCTGCTGACCGCGATCGTTTCGGTGGTGATCCTGATCGCCGTGGGTGTCGCCGTCAGCCAGCATGGCGGGCCGAGTGGGCCGGCGATCGCGTTGCTGCTGGGGACGCTGGCGCTGGCCTGGCTGTTTTCCAACCTCGTCTATGCGATGCATTATGCGCATATCTTCTATCTGGGCGATGGGAAGGGCGGCGATAGCGGCGGGCTGGATTTTCCCGACACGCGGGAGCCGGGCTATTGGGACTTCCTCTATTTCGCTTTCACGCTGGGGATGACGTTCCAGACGTCCGACGTGGCGGTGACCAATGGAGGGATGCGGCAGACGGCGCTGTTCCATTGTCTGGCGGCGTTTGTGTTCAACCTGGGGATATTGGCGTTCACGATCAATGTGCTCGGAGGGAGTTGATCGGGACCTTTGGGGGTTGTTTACCAATTTTCGCTAGGGCGGCGGCATGAGCGAAAAGGCCGATCCCTGTCCGAAATCCGCCGTCAGCCATGGCGTTGGCATGGCCGGGCTGGCGGGGTTGGGGCTTTGGACGCTGGTGGCGCGGCATTATGGGATGAATGGGCCGAATGCGGGCTTTGCCGCAGTGGTGGCTTGCGGCGTGCCGATGGTGCTGTGGTCGCTGCTGGTCGACAAGGTGCATCGGCGCGCATCGACCGGGATCGACTGGACCGTGCCGGCGCGGCCCTGGCGGTCGGTGCTGGACGTCAGCATCGTCAAGATCGCGGGATTATGGGCGACCTGGCTGGCCATCGCGGTCTTCTATTGCATCGCGCGCTGGTATTGGAGCGGGGATTACCGCTTTTCCATGAACCTGTTCATGGTCGCGGCGCCCTGGTTGCTGGTGGCGTCGGCGCCTTATGTGATCTGGCTGGACCGGCGGCTTGTTGAGCCCCGGGATGCGAGTTATGCCTTCGGCCAATGGGTGATCGGCGGGGCGGCGGGCGCGCCGGATCGCGCCGAGGTCGCCCATCATGCGCGGGCCTGGGCGGTGAAGGGTTTTTTTCTGGCCTTCATGCTGTCGATCGTGCCGGGCAATTTCGCCAGCGTGGTGGAATGGCGGATCGAGGATGCGTTCAGCCATCCGGTGGCTTTGGCCGGGTTCCTGATCGCGGTCATGTTCATGATCGACGTCTGCATGGCGACCGTGGGCTATATGCTGACGTTGAAGCCGCTGGATTCGCATATCCGCACGGCCAATCCGCTGCTGGCCGGGTGGGTGGCGGCCTTGATCTGCTATCCCCCCTTCGTGCTGATGGGGAATGGCGGGCCGCTCGATTATCATGCGGGCGGGGCGGAATGGGATGTCTGGACGCGGGGGCATGGCGTCTTGCAATGGCTATTGGGCGGGTGGCTGGTGCTGCTGACGGCGGTTTATGCCTGGGCGACGGTGGCTTTCGGGTTGCGCTTTTCCAACCTGACGCATCGGGGGATTTTGACGCATGGGCCTTATCGCTGGACGCGGCATCCGGCCTATCTGTCGAAGAATCTGTTCTGGTGGTTTTCCGCACTGCCGTTTCTGAGCGTGTCGGGGAGTTTGACCGATGTCGTGCGGAACTCGGCGCTGCTGGCGGTGACCAATGCGGTCTATTTTTGGCGGGCGAAGACCGAGGAGGCGCATTTGCGGGCGGATGCGGATTATCGGGCCTATAGCGACTGGATGGAGCGGAACGGGGCGGTGTCGCGGTTTTTTGCCTGGATCGTGGGGCGGAAGGCTGGGCAGGAAGGCGGGGTTCAGCCTGCCGAGTAAGCGTTGCATCCTTCTCCCATCGAGGGAGAAGGATAATTTTCAGAAGCTTTCTTCGGCGTAGATTTTGCTGAGGTCGCCCTTCCACTCATCATGGTAGCGGGCGAGCAGGCGTTCGGCGTGGGTCTGGCCCGACGCCACGATCTCGTCCAGCGGGGCGAGATAGCCGGTTTCATTGTCGCCCGATGCATTGAGCCGGGCGCGGGCGGAGAGGCCGCTGCGGGCTATGTCGAGGACTTCGCCCGCTATGTCGCGCAGCTTGCGCCCGCCTGCGATGGGCGCATCCAGCGCCAGTTTCGGCACGGAATCGCGCAGAACCTGCCGTTCCTCCATGCTCCAGTCCTTGACCAGATCCCAGGCGGCGTCGAGCGCGCCTTCGTCATAGAGCAGCCCGACCCACAACGCCGGCAGCGCGCAGATGCGGTTCCATGGACCGCCGTCCGCGCCGCGCATTTCGAGGAAGCTTTTCATCCGCACTTCCGGGAAGGCGGTGGAGAGATGGTCTTCCCAATCCTTTTCCGTCGGCTTTTCGCCGGGCAGGGCAGGGAGTTCGCCGTTCAGGAAATCGCGGAAGCTCTGGCCAGCGGCGTCGATATAGCGGCCCTCACGGTAGACGAAATACATCGGCACATCGAGCGCATAGTCGGCATAGCGTTCATAGCCGAAGCCGTCCTCGAACACGAAGGGCAGCATGCCGGTGCGGCCCGGGTCGGTGTCCGACCAGATATGGCTGCGATAGGAGAGGAAGCCGTTGGGCTTGCCGTCGGTGAAGGGGGAATTGGCGAACAGCGCGGTCGCCAGCGGCTGGAGGGCGAGGGAGACGCGGAACTTCTTCACCATGTCCGCCTCGCTGCCATAGTCGAGGTTGGTCTGGATGGTGCAGGTGCGCAGCATCATGTCGAGACCCATCGACCCTACGCGCGGCATGTGCCGCAGCATGATGTCATAGCGGCCCTTGGGCATGATGGGCAGCTCTTCGCGGCTCTTGTCCGGCCACATGCCCAGGCCCAGAAAGCCCAAGCCAAGCATGTCGCCCACATATTTCACCTGCTCCAGATGGCGGCTGGTTTCCGCGCAGGTCTGGTGCAGGTTTTCCAGCGGCGCGCCCGACAGTTCGAGCTGGCCGGCCGGTTCCAGGCTGATCGTGCCGTCGGTGCCGGAAAGGGCGATGATATTCTCGCCCTCGAACACCGGATTCCAGCCATAGCGGGTAAGCCCGATCAGCAGCGTGTGGATGCCGCCCCGCTCGTCATAGCTGGGGGCGTGATGATCCTTGCGGCTATAGACGAATTTCTCATGCTCGGTGCCGATGCGCCAGCGATCCTTGGGCTTGGCGCCCTGGGCGAAGGCCGCGATCAACTGGTCGCGGCTCTCGATGATGGGATCGTCGCCCCCTGTGTCTGTTCTGGTGCTCATGCCCCGCCTTAATCTATCCCCCGGTTGCGGCAAAGGCGCAACGTTCGGCGCTCAAATAAGCTGCGTTGATGACGGCTTCAATCCCATTGCGGAATGAAACCGGAAAGCCGGTCATTTCCAGTCACCATTGATCGTCATCCAGGCCGTGGTTGCAGCGATGGCGGCGGTTTCGGCGCGCAGGATTCGGGGGCCGAGCGAGACGGGCACGGATTTGGGGTGGGCGCGGATGGCTTCGCGTTCGGCAGGGTCGAAGCCGCCCTCCGGGCCGATCAGGAAAGCCGCGGGGCCGGTATGGGCCCTCAGCGTGTCCGCCAGCGGATCGCCGCCGGTCTCGTCCGCGAAGAACAGCCAGCGGTCGCCGGGCCAGTCCCTGAGCAGCGCGTCCAGCTTCGTCATCTCGCTGAGATCGGGAAGGGCGGTGCGGCCGCATTGCTCGGCGGCCTCGACCAGATGGGCGTGGAGGCGGTCGAGGTTGAGCTTGTCCACCACGGCGCGGCGGGTGAGGACGGGTTGCAGCCGCGCCACGCCCAGTTCGCAGGCCTTTTCCGCGATCAGGTCGATGCGGCCTTTCCTGATGGGCGCGCAGCAAAGCCAGAAATCAGGGACGGCTTCGGGCGGCCTGGTCTGGCTGACGACCTCCAGCACCAGGTCGCGCTTGCGGATGTCGCGAGCCTTCGCCGCCCATTCGCCCGAGCGGCCGTCGAACAGCAGGACGATATCGTCCGGCTTCACGCGCATCACGCTGATAAGATAATGGGCCGGGTTGCCGTCGACCGGCACGGCGACGCCGTCGCCAAGCAAGGTCTCGACATGGAGGCGCGGGGCGCTTTGCGGCGGCCAGGCGGGGGTTGCGGTCATTTTGTCTCGTCTCTTTGCGTCACGCTTGTCGGCGCTGCGTTCTTCCCTAAAGAGAAAGGGAGGGCTTCGACAAGCTCGGCCCGAACGGAGTTGGTGTGAGTCAAACGATCGTCCCGGATAGCGAAGCGCGCGGTTTGGTGGCGCGGCTACCGGATACCCCCCGCGCCCTTGCGCTGTTGGCGCGACTCGACCGGCCGATCGGCTGGTGGCTGCTGTTCTGGCCGGGCGCCTGGGCGGTGGCGCTCGCAGGGGGCGGCGGGGCGCGCTGGCCGCTGATTCTGTGGCTGCTGCTGGGTAGCGTCGCGATGCGCGGGGCCGGATGCGTGTTCAACGATATCGTCGACCGCGATCTGGACCGGCAGGTGGCGCGGACGGCTTCGCGGCCGCTGGCGAGCGGGGCGGTGTCGCTGAAGACCGCCTGGGCCTGGCTGGTGGCCCTCTGTCTGGTCGGGCTGGTGGTGCTGCTCCAACTGCATCTTCGTGCGCAGTTCGTGGCGCTGGGCTCGCTGGCGCTGGTGGCGGCCTATCCCTTCATGAAGCGGATTACCGGATGGCCGCAAATCTGGCTGGGGCTGGTCTTTTCCTGGGCGGCGCTGGTCGGGTGGAGCGAGGTGGCGGGGACGCTCACCATAGCCGGGCTGCTGCTCTATGGCGGCTGCATCTTCTGGGTGGTGGGCTATGACACCATCTACGCATTGCAGGACCGGGAGGATGATGCGCTGATCGGGATCGGATCGAGCGCCTTGTCGATGGGCAGGCATGTGCAGGGCGGGGTGACGCTTTGCTATGCGCTGGCCCTGGCGCTTTGGGGAAGTGCGATCTGGCAGGTCCGGCCGCAGGGGCTGGCGTTGCTGGCGCTGCTGCCGATGGCGGTGCATCTGGGCTGGCAGGTGACGACTTTGAAGGAGGATGGCATCGATCCCTTGGCGAAATTCCGGTCCAATCGCTTTGCCGGGTTGCTGATGTTCCTTGGCTGCCTCGTCGTGGGCAGCGCATGAGCGCGCCGCGGCCAGGGGAGGATTGCTGGCGCATCGCGCGCGCCTTGAAGGCGAGCGTGATCGTCGATGCGGATGCCTATTTCCGTCATGCCCGCGCGGCGATGATGAAGGCGAAGCGGCGGATCATGCTGATCGGCTGGGACTTCGACGCCGCGATCAGCCTGATCCGGGAGGATGAGGCGGCCGACGGCGCGCCCGCGGTCATCGGGGATTTCATAAGCTGGCTGGTGGAGCGGACGCCGGAGCTGGAAATCTACCTGCTGCGCTGGGACGTGGGGGCGATGAAGTCGATGGTGCGGCCGTCGAACCTGTTCACCACCGTGCGATGGATGGCCAATTCGCGCATCACGGTGAAACTGGACAGCCATCATCCCACGGCGGCCTCGCATCACCAGAAGATCGTGGTGATCGACGATTGCTTCGCCTTTTGCGGCGGTATCGACATGACGGCGGACCGCTGGGACACGCGGCATCACCGCGACGACGATCCGGGGCGGCGGCATCCGGACGGGTCCGCCTATGGGCCGTGGCATGATGCGACGACGGCCTTGCAGGGGCCGGTCGCGGCGGCGCTGGGCGTTCATGCGCGGGCGCGCTGGAAGGGCGCGGGCGGCGAGGAACTGGCGCCGATCGAGGGCGTGGAGGATTGCTGGCCCGACGCGCTGCCGGTGCAGTTCGAGGATGTCGACGTCGCCATTTCCCGCTCCGCGCCGGAGATGGAGGATCAGGAGCCGCTCGTCGAGATCGAGCGGCTGTACGTGAACCAGATCGCGTCGGCGCGGCACAGCATCTATGCGGAGAGCCAATATTTCGCCTCCCGCCGCATTGCCGAGGCGATCGCGGCGCGGCTGGGGGAGGAAGACGGGCCGGAAATCGTCATCGTCAATCCCGATCAGGCCGATGGCTGGCTGGAGCAGCAGGCGATGGACACGGCCCGCGCACGCTTGTTCGAGGCGTTGAAGGCGCGGGATCAATATGGGCGCTTCCGGCTCTACCATCCCCTCACCGCGCGGGGAGAGCCGATCTATGTCCATGCCAAGGTGCTGATCGTCGATGATCGGGTGCTGCGGGTCGGGTCGTCCAACATGAACAACCGCTCGATGCGGCTGGATACCGAATGCGACGTGACGATCGATGCGGCGCTTCCGGCCAATGCGGGGATGGAGGACGCGATTCGGGGGATTCGAGACGATCTGGTCGCGGAGCATCTCGACCTGCCGGTGGAACGGGTGGCGGCGGTGATTGCCGAGCGCGGGTTGATCGCGGCGATCGAGCAGTTGCGGGAGAAGGCGGGGCGGACGTTGCGCCCCTATGTGACGCCGAATCTGAACGATGTGCAGGCATGGCTGGCGGATAATGAGGTGCTCGATCCGGAGGGGCCGGGCGAGATGCTGGAGCCCGTGGCCGAACGGGGATTGTTCCGGCGGATGCGGGGGTGGATGGAGCGGGGGTGAGCCGGATAATGGCGCGCTCTCCTGCCTTTGCAGGAGAACGGAGGTTTATTCGGCGGCCAACAACGCTTCCGCGCCCCCCAGGTTGACCGAGACGAGGCGGCTCACCCCTCGCTCCACCATCGTCACGCCGAACAGGCGGTGCATGCGCGCCATCGTCACCGCATTGTGGCTGACGATCAGGTAGCGCGTGTCGGTCTGCCCCACCATCGCGTCAAGCAGATCGCAGAAGCGCTCCACATTGGCGTCGTCCAGCGGGGCGTCGACTTCGTCCAGCACGCAGATCGGGGCGGGGTTCGTCAGGAACAGGCCGAAAATCAGGGCCACGGCGGTGAGCGCCTGTTCGCCGCCGGAGAGGAGCGTCAGCGCGGCCAGCTTCTTGCCGGGCGGCTGGGCCATGATCTCCAGGCCCGCTTCCAAGGGATCGTCGCTGTCGATCAGTTCGAGATGCGCCTGACCGCCATTGAACAGGGTGGTGAAGAGGCGGCGGAAATGACCATCCACCGCCTCGAACGCGGCGAGCAGGCGTTGACGGCCCTCACGGTTGAGACTGCCGATGGAGCCACGCAGGCGGTTGATCGCCTGGCTCAGTTCCTCGCTTTCGGCGCGGCTGTTGGCCTGGGTGGCCTCCAGCTCCTCCAGTTCCTGCGCGGCGACGAGGTTGACCGGGCCGATGCGCTCGCGCTCCGCAACGAGGCGGTCATGCTCGGCCTGTTCGGTCTGGGCGATGCGGATGTCGGCGCTGGCGAAACCCAGTTTCTCCGGCAGGACCGGAGGCGGGCATTCGAAGCGCTCGCCCGAGAAGCGGTTGGTCTCGACACGTTTTTCGTCGGCAGCTTCGGCACGGGCGACGGCGGTGGCGCGGGCTTCGCGGCATCCGGCGAGGGTTTCACCGGCTTGGGCGGCGCGCTGTTCGGCGGTGCGCAGGGTGGCTTCGGCCTCGCTTTCCTCGCGGCGGGCGGTGTCGGCGGCTTGAGTCAGTGCGTCGCCTTGCTCGCTAAGCGTGGCGATGGTGGCGGCGAGCTGGTCGGGCTGCTCCGCGATTTCGGCACGTTCCTGGGCGATAGCCTCGTTGCGTTCGACCATGGCGGCGATGCGTTTGGCGGCTTCGCCTGCGCGGGCGCGCCAGCCCTTCGCCTCAGCATCGGCGGCGGCCGTGCGTTCGCGGTCGCTGGCGAGCGCGCGGTCGGCCAGCGCCTGGTCGGCCTGAAGCTGGCTGACGGCGAGGCGGGCCTTTTCGCTGGCCTGTTGCAGCGTGGTGACGAGCGCGCGGGTTTCCTCGCCATCGGGCATGGCGATGCGGGCGACTTGCGCCTTGTCGTGCTCGGCTTCAGCGGCGTTGAGGTCGGCGCGGGCTTCGGCCAGCCGTTCCTCGATCGCTTCGCGGCGGCCGGTCAGGCGTTCCAGCGCAGTCGCGGCCTCGTCGGCGGCGCGCAGGGCGGTGCGCAGGCGCTGGTCGACGTTGGAGAGTTGCGTACGGCCGGTGGCAAGGGTTTGGGCGGCCTCCCGCTCGCGAGCGGCGGCGGCGTCCTGCGCCGTGCGGGCGGCCTCGACCTCGGCCTCGATGGCGGGACGGGCGGCGGCGATGGCGTCGAGGCGGTTGAGGCGGATCAGGCGCTCGGCGGCGGCCGCGCCGCTTTCGATGGCGATATAGCCGTCCCAGCGGCGAAGCTGGCCGTCCCTGGTGACGAGCCGTTGGCCGACGGCCAGGGGGTGGTTTTCGTCGCTCTCCGCAACCGCGACCTGCGCCAGGCGGCGGGCCAGTTCCGGCGGGGCGGTCACATGGGTGGACAGCGCCGTGCAGCCTGCGGGCAGAGCCGGGTCGCTGTCGAGCGCCGTCGCGCCTGCCCAGCGGCGTTTGCCCTCGGTGGCGATAGGGGCTTCCAGATCGTCGCCCAGCGCGGCGGCGAGGGCGCGTTCATAGCCGGGGGCGGCCTTCAACTGGTCGAGCGCGCGGCTGCGGTTGCCGGTGCCGCTTTCCACCGCGCGTTTCAGGGCAGCGGCTTCGCTGTCGAGCGCGGCGAGGGCAGCGCGGGCGGAGGCGAGCGCGGATTCAGCGGTGGCGCGGGCTTCGGCGGCTGTGGCGCGGCTGGTTTCGGCGGTGCGGATCGCGGCTTCGGCAGAGTCGCGGTCGGCGCTGGCCTGTTGCTGGGCGGCGAGGGCTTCGGCGCGTTTGACCTCCAGCGGGGCGGCATCGGGTAGGGCGGCGGCTTCGGTTTCGAGGCGTTGGGCTTCGCGGCTGGCGCGATCGAGGCGGCTGCGCGCGGCGGCCAGGGCTGCGTCGGCAACGCGCAGTTCGGCCTGTTCACCCGCCTGCTTCGCCATCGCCCTGGCGAGATCGAGTTCGGCGTCGCGGGCAGCATCCTCGGCGCGGGCGATACGGCCAGCGAAATCGGGGCGCATCGCTTCGGTTTCCGCGACGCGGCCTTTCAGCGCGGCGATTTCGTCGGCGAGGCGGGCGATCGCCTCTGCCGCATCGTTGGCGAGCGTGCCTTCGCGTTCCCGGTCCTCTTCCAGACGGGCGGCCTGCTGGGCCAGGTCGTGGAGGCGGCGGACCACGCCGTCGCGCTCTGTACGCAAGGCGGCGAGCTTGTGTCCCGCCTCGCTGGCGGCGTCGCGGGCCGTCTGGGCGGCGGCGCGTTTTTGGGCGAGGGCTTCGACGGCGGCGTTGGCGTGGACGGCAGCGGCCTGTTGAGCCTCCTGCGCGGCGGCGACGGCGGTTTCGGCCTGTTTCGCTTCGGCGCGAGCAGCGTCGGCACTGGCGGCGGCTTCGCGCCAGCGAGCCAAGATCACCCGCGCTTCGGCAATGCGGATCTGCTCGGAGAGGCGGATATAGCGTTCCGCCGCCTTGGCCTGACGGCGCAGGCTGTTGGCGCGGGCGTCCATGTCGGACAGGATTTCATCCAGCCGCATGAGATTCGCTTCGGCAGCGCGCAGCTTCTGCTCGGCATCCTTGCGGCGGACATGGAGGCCGGAAATCCCCGCCGCCTCCTCCAGCATGGCGCGGCGTTCCTGGGGGCGGGCGGCGATGACGGCGGCGATGCGCCCCTGGCTGACCAGCGCCGGACTGTGCGGGCCGGTGGCGGCGTCAGCAAAGATCAGCGCGATATCCTTGGCGCGGACGTCGCGGCCATTGGCCCTGTAGGCGCTGCCCGCGCCGCGCTCGATACGGCGGGTGACTTCCAGCTCGCCGTCGGCGGCAACCTCGACCGCGTTGAACAGTTCGCCCTGTTCCTGCACGGTCATCAGCGAGACTTCAGCGAAATCGCGCTGGGGGCGGGTGGAGGTGCCCGCGAAGATCACATCCTCCATGCCGCCGCCGCGCATCGACTTGGCGCTGGATTCGCCCATGACCCAGCGGATCGCTTCAAGCAGGTTCGACTTGCCGCAGCCATTGGGCCCGACAATGCCGGTGAGGCCGGGTTCGATGCGCAGCTCCGTCGGGTCGACGAAGCTTTTGAAGCCGGAAAGTTTGAGGCGCTTTATCTGCATTGCGCAAGATCAGGGCAGCGCGAAGCCGCCCCGCCCTCGGCGGGAAGCCGCATCGATGATGTCAGCCCCCTTTTTCCCAATCCCAAATCCCTGATCTAGAGCATCGTGCGCAAAAGCGGGAACCGGTTTTGCGCTTAAAACGATGCGACCACAAAAACATGGAGCTGCGACTTGCGTCCGATTTAACGCAGCGCGCTCTAGAGTCCCCCTTCCTTGAGCTTGGTGCGCAGCGCCGGCCAGGCGGCGGTGTTTTCGACCATCACGCCGTTCAGGATGAAGGTCGGCGTGCCTTCGATCTTATATTGCTGGTTCGCCTCTTCCACGCCCTTGGCCAGCTTTTCGGCGGCGTCGGTGTCGGCCAGGCACTGTTTCGCCTGATCCTCGGCTATGCCGCGCTGCTTGGCGAAATCGACCAGGCCGACGGCGGCGGCGAGCTGGCCGAAGCGCTGGGCCGGGGGGGCGCTCATCAGCGCCTTGTATTTTTCGTCGCCCAGGGCCTGCGCCTTTTCGAACATCGCGTTCTGATTGGCGAAGAACTGGTCGGACAGCGGATAGAAAATGTCCTTGCCGCCGCAGCGGGCAAGCAGCGCCGTCGAAATGTCGATCGGGTCGCGCACATAGTTGCGGAATTCGAAGCTCATCTTGCCGCTGTCGACGATCTGCCTGATCTCCTCGGCCGATTCAGCGGCGAAATCGCGGCAGTGCGAGCAGGTGTAGGAGCCATATTCGATCAGCTTCACCTTCGCATTGGGGTTGCCCATGACGAAATGGCCCTCGGGCGTGGCGGCGATGGTTTCGGACCATTTGGTGCCCGCCGGCGCGGCGACGGCGGGCACCGGTTCGGCGGAGGTGGCGCTGCCCGCATCCTTCTTGCCGCAGGCGGCGATGGTCAGGCTAAGGGCGATCAGGGCAAGTCCGGAAAGGGCTTTCACGTTATTTGGGCTCCGTTTGTCGGGCGTTATCGCGCAAGGCTATAGTTCAGGGGTTTAGATCAGGGCAATGCGGCCTGCAACCGGGTCCAGTCGGAACCGTGGACCAGCGTGCCATTCACCGTGAATGCAGGCGTGCCGGTAATCTGCACCTTGTTCCAGGCTTCGTCGGTCATGGCGAGGATCTGCTTCATCGATGCGGGGTCGTTGATGCAGGCGTCGAGCTGGGCAGGCTTGTAGCCGCGTTTCGCCATCAGGGCGTAGAGTCCGGTCTTCTGGCCGATGTCGCGGAGCGCCGCCTTTTGCTCGGTCGGCTTGGTCGCGTCCTTTTCATAGGCCGTCAGCTTTTCCATCCAGGCGTCCTGATTGGCGAACAGGGCCTCATGATTGCCGAAGAAGCGCTTTGGGCCGCCGCAGCGGGCGAGCAGGGCGGCGGTCAGGTCATATCTGTCGCGCACGGCGTTGCGGACTTCGACGCTGAACTTGCCGCCCTTCACATAATTGGCCCTGAGGGGTTCGCTGGCCTCGCCCACGAAATGGGCGCAGTGGGAGCAGGTGTAGCTCACATATTCGACCAGCTTGGTCGGCGCCGCGGGATTGCCCAGCACATGGCCGCCGATCGGGGTCAGGGCGACCTGATTGAGCCAGTTGGCAGCGGGGGCGGCGATGAGGCTCGCAGGGATGGCGAGCAGAGCGAGCAACAGCAATCTGAGTTTCGTCATGCGATGGTCCAGTGAAACGCCGCCCCTGTCACGGCTGCGGATGGATTGGATCGAGGTGCGATGCGCTCCGACGCGTCCCAGCACCTCAAACTTAGCTGATCTTGGGCAAACCATTGGAATTGGCAAGCCCCTGCGCGAGCGATTCCAACACCGCGCGCAGTTCGGGATCGCCAATGTCGCGCAGAGAATCGCCCAGTTCCACCGGAATGGGCTTGAGGTTGCGCGGCGGCGGGCGGCGTTCCGGCTCCTGCGGCCGGACCATGCCCTGCTTCATCGCGACCTTGGCGACGGCGGCATAGCCGAAAAAGCGGTTCACCCGTTCGATGATGTCGGGCAGCACATGCTGGATCATCGGCGCATGGCCGCTCATGACAGTGAGTTGCAGCGTCCCGCCGGCCTTCTTGCCCGCCGGGAAGCGGATCGATTCGGGTTCGCTGATCCCGGCATAATGAGCCCCCACGATCTCCGCCCAGCGGGTGACGATGCTCGATTGGACGAAGCCGAACTTGCGGAAGGCGGCGGCGCCGATGGCTGGCATCAGGTCCGCGATCCGGCGCGGGGCGCCGATGCGCGGGCGTTCCTGAGCCTGCTCCTTGCGGCTTTTCATTTTGGGAGTCGCGGGGCGTTCCGTCATGCCTCGCTTAATGGCATAGGGGCGCCATGCGCGTCGAGGGTAACATCCAGAAAATAGCATCCGATCTGCTCGTCCATTATGATGTCCATGCGCGCAAGCTGCCCTGGCGCGCCGCGCCGGGGGCCAATGCCGCCGATCCCTATCGGGTGTGGCTGTCGGAGGTGATGCTCCAGCAGACGACGGTGGCGGCGGTCGGGCCTTATTTCGCGAAGTTCACGGAGCGCTGGCCCGATATTGGCGCGTTGGCGGCGGAGGCGGATGCCGAGGTCATGGCGGCCTGGGCAGGGCTGGGCTATTATGCCCGCGCCCGCAATCTGCTGGCCTGCGCGCGGGCGGTGGCGGGCGAGCATGGCGGGGTGTTTCCCGACACCGAGGAAGGCTTGCGCGCCCTGCCGGGCGTAGGGGCTTATACGGCGGCGGCGGTGGCAGCGATCGCCTTCGGGCGGCGCGCCGTGGTCGTGGACGCCAATGTCGAGCGGGTGGTGGCCCGGCTCTTTGCCATCGCGACGCCTTTGCCTGCGGGGCGGGCGGAGATTCGGGCAGCGACCGATGCCATTACGCCGGATTTGCGCGCCGGCGACTTTGCGCAGGCGATGATGGATCTGGGCGCAACCATCTGCACGGCGCGCAATCCGGCCTGCGGGATTTGCCCCTTGCGGAAAGATTGCGCGGCTTTCCGGACCGCCGATCCCGCGGCTTTTCCGGTCAAGGCGGCGAAAAAGGCCAAGCCGCATCGGCTGGGCCATGGCTGGTGGATCGAGCGGCCGGACGGACATGTCTGGCTGGTGCGGCGGCCGGACAGGGGGATGCTGGGCGGCATGCGCGCGCTGCCCTCCTCCGAATGGAACGACGCGCCCGACGCCACGCCCCCGCTATCCGCCCGCTGGCGGCAGGCGGTGGAGCCGGTGGCGCATGTTTTTACGCATTTCTCCCTCGCATTGACGGTCCACCATGCCCATGTCGGGCAGGACGAGACCCCGCCCGGCGAGGGTGAATGGTGGCCGGTGGCTGAAATCGGGAAGGCGGGCCTGCCGACTCTTTTCGCCCGCGCCGCCGAAGTGGCGATGAAGGAGAGGATGGACGATGCACGGCTCTAATGCCCCGGAATCGCAGCTTGTGGCCTTTGTCGGGGGGCGGTTGGACCGGGTCGATCATATCCGCAGCAATCCCACTCTGCTGGCGGAGGCCTTTGCCTCTCCGCTGGCCCGCCGGGTGGTGCTGGAGGGGCTGGAACCAGTGGTCGAGGGCGGCCATCTGGTGATGGAACCGCTGCCCGGCGATGCCTGGATCGAGCATCATGCGCTGCTGGGCGTGGACGAGCGGCAGCGGCCGATCTTCGCGGAGCTGCTCGCGGACGCGCCGGACAGCTTCTTCGCCACGCCGCGCAGCCGGGCATTGGCGAGCGAGGTGCCGGGACATGAGGTCGCCCTCTACGGCACGGCGCGCAGCTTGCTGGCCTGGCATGCGCGGCATCGCTTCTGTTCCGTGTGCGGGCAGCGCACCGCGCCGGTCAAGGCGGGCTGGTCGCGCCGCTGCGGTTCCTGCGAGGCCGAGCATTTCCCCCGCGTCGATCCGGTCGTCATCATGCTGGCCGAGCATCGCGGGCGCGTGTTGCTCGGGCGGCAGCATAGCTGGCCAGCGGGGCGCTATTCGGCGCTGGCCGGCTTTGTCGAGCCGGGCGAGACGCTGGAGGAAGCGGTCGTTCGCGAGATCATGGAGGAGGCGGGCGTCGCCACCCATTCGGTGCGCTATGTGACCAGCCAGCCCTGGCCCTTCCCCTCCTCGCTGATGATCGCCTGCATGGTGCAGGCGGATGACGATGCGCTGAAGATCGACGAAAATGAGATCGAGCATGCCTTCTGGTGCGATGCGCAGGGGGTTCGAGCCGCGATGGCCGAAGAGGAGGGCGCGCCCTTTGTTGCGCCGCCGGTCATGGCGGTGGCGTGGCATTTGCTGAAGCACTGGCTGGAAGGCCAGGTTGCCGACCGTGAGCCAAGCGCGTAAGGCCGCCCATTCGCCCTGCATGCCCCATTACAGGAAACGACACAGCCCATGCTCAGCCTAGAAGAAGCCCAGTCTCGCGCGCAGGACCTGGTGACGGCGGCGCGCCGGGCGGGGGCGGATGCGGCCGACGCCATCTATGCCTGCAACGCGTCGACCAATGTGTCGGTGCGGCTGGGGGCGCTGGAGGATGTGGAACGGTCGGAGGGCGAGGAAATCGGCCTGCGCGTGTTCATCGGCCGCCGCTCCGCCAGCATTTCGGCGTCCGACATGAATCCGGCGACGCTGGCGACTTTGGTCGACCGCTGCATTGCCATGGCGGGGCAGGCGCCGGAGGACCCCTATGCCGGACTGGCCCCCGAAGACCGGCTGTTGAAGGAGGCGCTGCCGGCGCTGGATCTGGCCGATCCGTTCGAGCCGGAACCGGCGGACCTCAGGGCCCGCGCCATGATCGCGGAGGAAGCGGCCCGCGCCGTGCCGGGCGTCACCAATAGCGAGGGCGGCGGCGCGGCGACCGGGCGGAGCCAGATGGCGCTCGCCACCAGCCATGGCTTTGCCGGAGCCTATGCCGGGACGAGCCATTCGACCTGGGCGAGCGTGCTGGCCGGGACCGGCGCCGACATGCAGCGCGACCATGCCAGCCACAGCGTCCGCCATATCGAGGATCTGGACGATGCCGGGGCGGTTGGCACCCGCGCCGGGGATCGGGCGGTGGCGCGGCTCAATCCGGTGAAGGTGGGAAGCGGCGTGATGCCGGTGATCTTCGACCCGCGCATCGGCTCCAGCCTGGTCGGTCACCTGATCGGCGGCATGGTCGGCCCGGCGATTGCGCGGCGGTCGAGTTTCCTGCTGGAGTCGCTGGGCGAGGCGCTGTTCGATGCGGGCGTGACGATCATCGACGATCCGCTGCGGCTGCGGGGTCTGCGCTCGCGGCCTTTCGACGGGGAAGGCCTTCCCGTTGAGCGCCGCGCGCTGATCGACGAGGGCGTGCTCACCGGCTGGCTGCTGGACAGCGCTTCGGCGCGGCAGTTGGGCTTGGAGCCGACCGGCCATGCCAGCCGCGGCGGCAGCGGCGCGCCGGGCGCGGGCGTCACCAATGTGCATATGGAGCCGGGCACGTTGTCGCCTGGCGAACTGATGGCGGATGTGAAGCGCGGCCTCTACGTCACCGAACTGATCGGCATGGGCGTGAATGGCGTGACCGGCGATTACAGCCGGGGCGCGGCGGGCTTCCTGATCGAAAATGGCGCGGTGGGCCAGGCCGTGTCGGAAATCACCATCGCCAGCAATTTGAAGGCCATGTTCCGCGCGCTGGTGCCGGCCGATGACCTGGTCTTCCGCTATGGCATGAACGTGCCGACGATCCGCATCGACGGGATGACCGTTGCCGGCGGCTGACATCCCCTTGCGCGATGTGGTGGCGGCCGTGTCGGACGCGGCGGACCGGGCCCTGACGCTCTGGGCGGGCGGGGAGACGCGCGTGCGCCAGTGGGAGAAGGTTCCCGGCCATCCGGTGTGCGAAGCCGATCTGGAACTGGACGCTATGCTGCGCGAGCGGTTGTACGCGATCGATCCGTCGGCGGGCTGGCTGTCGGAAGAGACGGCGGATACCGTGCACCGGCTCGACCTGCCCCGCGTCTGGGTGGTCGATCCGATCGACGGCACGCGTGACTATCTGCGCGGGCGGCCCGGCTGGGCGGTGTCGGTGGCGCTGGTGGAGCATGGGGCGGCGCGTTTCGGCATATTGGCCGCGCCCGCCCGCAATGAGCTGTGGATCGCGCAGGCGGGCGCGGGGGCGACCCGCAATGGGCGCATCTTGCGGGCGGGATCGCGTGCTGTGCTGCCGGGTTCCCGCGTGCCGGCCGATCAGCTTCCCCGCTATGACCGCGATCTCGTCACCGTCGACAAGCCCAACAGCATCGCGCTGCGCATGGCGATGGTCGCGGCGGACGAGGCCGATCTGGTTGCGACGGTTCGCTGGGGCAATGAATGGGATGTCGCCGCAGCCGCCCTGATCGCTGAGGAGGCGGGGGCGATCGTCACCGATGCGCTCAGCAATCCCTTTTCCTTCAACCGGCCGCAGCCGACGGCCTTCGGCCTATTGTGCGCCGCGCCGGGAATTCATGCCGCGGCGGCGGAGCGCCTGGCGCCGCGCGCGCGGGAGATATTGGGGCGGGGCTAGGACGGATCGACATTCAGATGATGACGCGCCGAAAATGGTGGTTTTCCGTGACCAGGAGCGCAGCGTACTAAAAGTAGGTGAGCACCGGAAGCACGGAAAAGTGCCATTTGCAGGCCGTCAGGGCTGAATGTCGATCCGTCCCAGGGGTCAGGTCTGCCGGTTAAGAAGGCTGTGATTGGCCAGGAGCGGACGTTGATAATATCGTCATCCCAGCGAACGCTGGGATCTCGTGAGGCCGGGTCGTGCGCTATCGCCTGAAATCCCGGCTTTCGCTGGGATGACGGAAATGATGCCCGCCTTCCACCCATCAAGGCGCGCAGCGCCGTACCGTTTCGGGCGGCAGGATTTCGTCCAGCCGCTGGCGCACCACCCCGGCCCAGATGCGGTATCCGGCCGGGTTCATATGCACTCCGTCGGGCCCGTAATTGTCGCCCAGCTTCCCGTCCTGCAGCAGCGGCGTCGTGATATCGGCATAATAAGTCAGCGGAATCCGGTCGATCAGCCCTTGCGCCGCCGCGTTGAACAATAGTTGGTTCGGAAAGCTCGACCGTCGCGTGGGGCTGGGTTTCATCGACAGCACCAGAACCGGCACATCATTCATCATCCGGTTGCGCAGGTCCAGGAAATGGGCGAGTTCGCGGACGACGGCGCGGACCGCTATACCGTTGGCGATGTCGTTTTCGCCGGCGTAGAGGATGATCGCGACCGGTTTATGTTCGTCCGCCGTATTGGCGAAGCGCGGCAGTATGTCCGCGAAGGTCGCATTGTCGATGCCCCGGTTCTGCGCCAGCCAAGGCGTCATGTCCTGGCTGAGGCTGGTCCAGCGGTGCATGGACGAACTGCCCACAAACCAGAGCGAGCAAGCGCTTTGTCGCGGGTCCTCGTTCGGCAGCGTCGCCCGCGCATCGCGATAATGGCCGGCCGCCAGCCAGCCGCCGAAGATCAGGCAGAAGACGAGGATCGCCAGCCCGATCTTGGCAAAAGGCGAGGCGTCGAGGCGTTGCAGCAGCGGCGTCTTCATCGAAAGATATATGTAGAGTTTTTTTTCGGCTGCAAAGCCGTATTCGTTTCTTTCTCTTAACGATGTCGCAACCCTATGCGCTTAGCGTTCCGAACGGGGCGCCAGGGCAAAACACGTGGGGAAGAATCCGTCGATCGATCTGCTGAAAGGCGTGCTGATCCTGCTCGTCATGGGCGGGCACGTGATGGAGCTGACCGGCGGCCATGATCTGGCGCTGTGGGTCGGATCGGGTTTCCGCATGCCTTTGATGGTCGGCATTTCCGGCTATTTGCTCAACGTCACTCGCACCCGTACCGATTCCACCCAGCTTCTCCTGTCCCGCTATGGCAGGCGGATGCTGCTGCCCTGGGCCTTTGCCGGGCTGGTCTACATGCTTGCCAGCGGAGAAGCGCTGCATTGGACCATGCCGTTCGATCTGCTGTTCCGGCCGCCCTTCCACCTCTGGTATGTGCCGACGCTGTTCTTCCTGATCATGGTGACGCGGCTGCTGCCCTTCTCGCCGCTGGTGCTGCTGGCCATCGGCACGCCGGTTAGCCTGGCCGTCATGTACGGCTTCGGCCTCAATCATGGTCCGATGGGGCACAGCCTGTTGTCGCTCGACAGCCGATTCCTGCGCTATCCGGTCTATTTCTTCTTCGGCATGCTGATGGCGGAGCGGCGCGTTTCGCGGCGCTATCTGCCGATCGCCGGGGCCGTCGCGCTGCTTGGCCTCCTCTGGTGGTCGGGGCTCTACGATGCCGACGATGAATTGGCCTTCGTGCCCGCCCGGTTGCTGATGTGTCTCGGCCTGATCGCCTTGCTGCCGATGCTGTCGGCGCTGCGGCTGGACTTTGCCCCGGTCAATGCGATGGGGCGCGACAGCCTGTTCTTCTACCTGTGGCACCCGCTGGTCATGGGCGCGGTCATCATGACAGGCGTGGGGCCGCTGGCGACGCTGGCGCTGTCGATCCTGCTGCTGACCTTCGCCAATCGTCTGGCGGCGCAGGGCACATTGCTGCCGCTGCTGTTCGGCAGCGTGCCGCAAGGGCGCGGCGGGGCTCCCACGCTGCCGAAGGCGCCGCTGGAGCGCGCTCCGGTCTGATTGCATCAGATCGGCCGCTCCAGGCTGCTGTTTGCCGCGATTTCTCGACCGTCAGATGAGTCCTTCTGACGGGAAATCGCTCTACCGGCCTGACCGTTCAGATCTTGCCATATTTGGCTTCGAATCCGGCGACGTCGCCTGCGGCGAGATATTTCGCCTGGTCGATCCATTGGTCGCGCACGGGGCGGCCCTTGAAATTGCCCAGCTTGGCGTCGATCGTCGCGATGTCGCTATCGTTCCAGCCGGCGATCTGCGCATAGCGGGTGACGCCCAGTTCGATCAGCAGCGTGTTGAGCTTGGGGCCGATGCCCTTCAGCTTCAGCAGGTCGTCCGCGTCGCTGGACGGCACGGTGACCGCGGGCGAGGCCGGGATCGGCTCCGGCGCGGGATGAGCCGGGGCGGCGGCGATGGGTTCGGGCGCCACCGGCTCGACCGGCGCGGAGACGGGCGGAGCGGCGACCGGCGTGGCAGGCTTCTTCGCCTCCGCAGCGACGGGAGGCTCGCTCGGCCTGTTGCGCCCGGACAGCAGGAAAACGATGCCGATAAGGACCAGCAGCGCGATCAGCAGCCACAGGCCATAGTCCATGAAAAATTCTTGCATCGCTCGTCCCTCCCTGTCCAACTTTGCTTTATTTAAGAGCGCTTGAGTGCGCGCTGCAAGGGGATCAGTGCCCGGCAACCTCCCGCGCGACTTCCCGCCAACCAATATCCCGGCGGCAGAAGCCGGTCGGGAAGCCGATGGCGTCGACCGCCTTATAGGCGGCGTCCTGCGCTGCCTTCACCGTTTCGCCGGTCGCGGTGACGTTCAGCACGCGCCCGCCATTGGCGACGATCGTGCCGTTCTTGTCCGCCGTGCCCGCGTGGAAAACCCGCGCTCCGCTGGCCTCCGCCGTGTCGATCCCGGTGATCGCGCCGTCCTTTTCGGGCGTGCCGGGATAGCCCTTGGCCGCCATGACGATGGTGAGCGCGGCGCGGTCCGCCAGTTGCACCGGCCCCTGATCGGCCAGCCGACCCTGGGCCACCGCGAGCAGCAGTTCCACCAGATCGCCGTCGAAGCGCATCATCAGCACCTGACATTCGGGATCGCCGAAGCGCGCATTATATTCGATAAGCTTCGGCCCTTCGTCGGTCAGCATCAGCCCGGCATAGAGAACGCCGCTATAGGGCGTGCCCTCGGCAGCGAGCGTTTCCACCGTGGGGCGGATGATCTTCTCAATCACTTCCGCTTCCAGTTCGGGGGTCAGCACGCGGGCCGGGCTATAGGCGCCCATGCCGCCGGTATTGGGGCCGGTGTCGCCGTCGCCCACGCGCTTGTGATCCTGCGCCGATCCGAAGGGCAGGATGGCGCTGCCGTCGGTCAGGGCGAAGAAGCTGGCTTCCTCGCCAGTCATGAACTCCTCCAGCACCACTTCCTCGCCCGCCGCGCCGAATGCGCCGGAGAACATGGAGTCGAGAGCCTCCAGGGCTTCCTCGCGGCTTTCCGCGATGATCACGCCCTTGCCCGCCGCCAGGCCGTCCGCCTTGATGACCACCGGCAGCGCGAAATCGTCGAGCGCGGCGATTGCGCCATCCTTGCTGGTGACGCGCTCATAGGCGGCGGTGGGGATATTGGCGCGCTTGCACAGGTCCTTGGTGAAGCCCTTGGAGCCTTCGAGCTGCGCCGCTTTCTTGCCCGGACCGAAGACCGGATAGCCCTTGACCCGCAGATTGTCGGCCAGTCCGTCGACCAGCGGCGCTTCCGGCCCGATCACCACCAGCCCGATCGAATGGCGCAGGCAGAAATCGACCACTGCGCGATGATCCGTGGCATCGAGGTCGACCAATGTCGCATGCTGGGCTATGCCGGGGTTGCCCGGCGCGGCATAAAGGGTGCTCAGCGCCGGGGATTGCGCCAGCTTCCAGGCCAGCGCATGTTCGCGGCCGCCGCCGCCCAACAGAAGGATGTTCATTTCGCCCATGTCCCCGGAATATGAAGCTGGTTTAGATGTCTCGGGGCGCCTGTTAGCCGAGGAACGCGCAGGGGACAACGCGCCGCCGCTGTCGGTGAGCGAATTGTCGGCCCTGTTGAAGCGCGCGGTCGAGGATCGTTTCGGCCATGTCCGCCTGCGCGGCGAGATTTCCGGGTTCAAGCGAGCGGGGTCGGGGCACATATATCTGTGCCTGAAGGACGATAATGCGGTCATCGACGGCGTGATGTGGAAGGGCGGCGCGGCGCGCCTGCCCTTCGCGCCGCAGGACGGGGTGGAGGTGATCGCCACCGGCAAGCTCACCACCTATCCGGGGCGCTCCAAATATCAGATCGTGATCGAGCGGATGGAACTGGCGGGCGAAGGCGCGCTGATGGCGCTGCTCGAGAAGCTCAAGACAAAGTTGGCGGCCGAAGGGCTGTTCGACCGGGAGCGCAAACGGCGTTTGCCCTTCATGCCGCGCGTCATCGGCGTCGTGACCTCGCCCACCGGCGCCGTGATCCGCGACATATTGCACCGTTTGGAGGATCGCTGCCCGACGCAGGTGCTGCTCTGGCCGGTGCTGGTCCAGGGACAGGGCGCCGCCGAGCAGGTGGCGCGGGCGGTGCGCGGCTTCAGCGACATGCAGCCCGGCGGGCCTTTGCCGCGTCCCGATCTGGTGATCGTGGCGCGTGGCGGCGGCTCCATCGAGGATCTGTGGAGCTTCAACGAGGAGATCGTCGTCCGGGCGGTGGCGGAATGTTCGATCCCGATCATTTCCGCCGTGGGGCATGAGACCGATACGACATTGTGCGACTATGCCGCCGACGTGCGGGCGCCCACGCCCACGGCTGCGGCGGAAATGGCGGTGCCGGTGCGGGCCGAACTGCTGGCGATGCTGACCGAACAGGGGCTGCGCATGGATCGCGCCGTGCGGCGGGGGGCCGGGCAGGCGCGGGAACGGCTCGAAATGCAGGCGCGGCTGATGCCGACGCCCGACATGCTGCTGGCGCCGCAGCGGCAGAAGCTGGACCAGTTATCGGATGGTCTGGCGAGCGGGTTGCGGCATCGCGTTGCCGATGCGCGTGCCCATCTGGGGCAGGCGGGCGGGGCATTGCGGCCTGCCTTGCTGCGCCAATATGTCAGCCGCGCGGCCGAGCGCGTCGACCGGCTGCGGCTGCGCCCCGATTATCTGCGGCGTGTCTATCAGGATCGGGCGACGGCGTTCGACCGGGTTTCGCGCCTGTTCACCTCGGTCAATCCCGACCTGCCGCTGCAGCGCGGCTTCGCGCGGGTGATGGCGGGCGACCGGCTGGTGAAATCGGTGGCGGAGGCCCAAGCCGCAAGGGCCGTCAGCCTGCACTTCCGCGACGGCGCAGTGGGCGCGAGCATCGAAGGCGGCGCGCCTCTTGAGAAGCCGTCCGCCGAGGCTATATCGACTCCATCCCGCGCGCCGCGCAAACCGCGTGAGGGCAAGGAAACGGACCAGCAGGACCTGTTTTCCCGATGACGCCGTTGCGCAAGAAAGGCCGAGTGACCCCATGCTGATGTCCAACCGCGACCGCCCGGCCCGGCTGCACTATATGGCCTACAGTTTCCGCATCCTGCAGGCGGGCGACCATGTCGTCTGCGCCGTCAGCGGGCGAAAGATCTCGCTGGAGGATCTGCGCTACTGGAGCATCGCGCGGCAGGAACCCTATGCCAGCGCCGAGATCTCCGCCCAGGCCGAATTGAAGGCGCGTGGCCTGTAAAATGCCGGGGTCGTAAATGAAGAGCTGGATTGCCGCCGCTGCGCTGGCGTTGGCCGGCGTGACGGCGTCTTCGGCAGCGCCGCCTGCTGGGGAACTGGTGCTGACCGGCGCGCCCGTCCAGGGTGGCGCCTTGCTGGGGACGGCGCCCAAGGGGACGGTCGAACTGCGCTTCAATGGCCAATTGGTGCCGGTCGATGCCGATGGCCGCTTCCTGATCGCCTTCGACCGCGATGCTGTGCCGCAGGCCCGGCTGACGGCGCGTCTGGCCGATGGCACCCTGCTCGATCGCGCCCTTGCCGTAGCGCCCCGCGACTGGCGGATCGAGCAGGTCGACACGCCGTTGCGTCCGACGAAAAATACGGAAGCCTTCCTCGCCCTGCGCAAGCCGGAACTGGAGCAGATCGCCGCCGCCCGCGACGTGGTGACCGACGCAAAGGGCTGGCGCCAACGGTTCATCTGGCCGCGCATTGGCCGCGTGTCCGGCCTGTTCGGTTCGCAGCGCATCTATCAGGGGCAGCCGGGCGCCTATCATGGCGGTGTCGACGTTGCGGGCGCCACGGGCGAGCCTGTTGTCGCCCCGGCCGACGGGGTGGTGATCCTGGCCGCCGATCACCCCTTCACGCTGGAGGGCAATCTGTTGATGATCGACCATGGCCATGGCCTCAATAGCGCCTTCCTGCATCTCTCGCGGATCGACGTGATTCCCGGGCAGCATGTGATTCAGGGACAGCGCATCGGCGCGATCGGAGCTACCGGCAGGGCCACCGGACCGCATCTTCATTGGGGAATGAAGTGGCACGACGCGAGGATCGACCCGCTTTTGCTCGCCGGACCCATGCCGCAAAACTGACGTAATATTTCACGGAACTATAATTTTATTCGTGTGTTTCTGCACGCCGAAATGCGAAAGTTTTTCCCGGAAACTCGGGCCTGCAACAATGTTGTTATACGGTTGTTAAATCGCCATTTCGCGCGATTGTGGCATAATTGCTACAGTTTCTGCCAAATGCGATTTCCGACCCCAGAGCCTGCTTTACACTCATAAAACGACTGCGCAGAGTATCCCGCAGTACGTGTGAAGAGGGTTTGCTGTCGGGCTCTTTTCGCTCTCTTCACGCGTCAAAAAAACGCGCGGGGCAGTCCGCGAAACTCCAGAGCAAGGGACTGGATAGTGAAGACCATAACCAAGATCGGGCTGCGCGGTGGCGCGGCTCTTCAGGCGTTGACTCTCGTCGGCGCTGGCCTCGCAGCTTTCTCCGCACCCGCATTCGCACAGGATGCAGCGCAAGGCGCCAATTCGGATGAAGGCGACGTTATCGTCGTCACCGGGTCCATCATCCGCCGTACCGATGCCGAAACGCCCTCGCCGGTCACGACCGTTTCGGTCGAAAATCTTGACAAGCGCGGCATCAGCACGGTCCAGGAAGGTTTGCAGCGGATTGCCGCCAATAACGGCCCGGCGCTGACCAACAGCTTCTCGGCCAATGGCGCCTTCGCTGCCGGTGCATCCGCCGTGTCGCTGCGCGGCCTGTCGACCAACTCGACGCTGGTTCTGTTCGACGGCATGCGCGCCGCTTATTATCCGCTTTCGGACGACGGCACGCGCAACTTCGTCGATCTCAACACCATTCCCGACGATATTGTCGACCATGTCGAAGTGCTGCGCGACGGCGCGTCGTCCAGCTATGGCGCGGACGCCATTGCGGGCGTGGTCAACGTCATCACCAAAAAGAATTTCAAGGGCATTTCGGGTCGCGTCGAAAGCGGCATTTCCAGCCGTGGCGATGGCCAGCAATATCGCCTGTCGATGACCGCCGGCACCGGCGATCTCGATGACAATGGCTACAACGCCTATGTCAGCGGTTTCTACTATAACAGCAAGCAGCTGAAGAACGACCAGCGCCGCTATCCGTACAACACCGACGATTACCGCAACATCTGCCACGACGGCGTCTGCGGTCCGAACAATGTCGTCGACGGTCTGGACGGCGACGGGGCCTATCCAGGCTTCAGCCCTGTCGTGACCAACACCGGCAGCACCTTGTTCGTGCGTCGGGCCGATGCCCTGACTGGCACGCAGAGCGGCCGCTATCAGTTGCTCAATCCGGCGGTCGCCTGTCAGCGCGGCAGCCTCTACAACCTTACGGGTGCCGAACTGGCTGATCCGGCCAACGCCGCCGCCCCGACCACCGTGTGTCAGGAAGACCTGACCCAGAACTACGGCGTCATCAACCCGGATATCGAGCGTTACGGCCTGTCGGCCCGCTTCACCGCCCGCGTCGGCGATTCGAGCGAAGCCTATGCCGAGTTCAACTTCCTGACGACCAAGGTCGCCTATGACGGTCTGCCCAGCACGCTTCGTGCGAACGCGCCAGCGCCCTTCTACTTCCCGCGCTACAGCACCTCGGGCAATGTCGCTTATTATGGCAACAACAACATCCTGCAACTGCCGGTCTATGTCTGCCCGCGCGGAACGACCGTCGCCTGTACGGCTGCCAATGGCACGCTGAACCCGAACAACCCGTTTGCGGCCGCGGGCCAGAACGCGGCGTTGATCGGCCGCCTGCCCAACTCGATCGAGCATGATGAATCGCGTACCCGCGCCTATCGCGGCGCGCTTGGCATCAAGGGCCCGATCAACGACAAGTGGAGCTATCAGGTCGACGCGACTGCGATGCACATGGATCTGCGCCGCAAGTCGGACGGTTATGTCTACATCCAGCACCTGCTGGACGTGATTGCGGATGGCAGCTTCAACTTCCTCAATCCCAACGCCAACAGCCAGGCGAGCATGGATTATCTGATGCCGACGGCAATCGCCAATTCGACGTCGGATATGGTTCAGGTTCAGGGCGCGGTCCAGGGCGAGCTGTTCGACCTGCCGGGTGGCCCGCTGCAGTTCGCCGCGGGCGTGTCGTTTCGCTATGAAGCGATCGACTCTCCGTCGATCAACTCGGATATCAACGGCGGCACCGAGCGCTATTACCGTTTGAACGGTTTTGCCGTGAAGGGTGATCGCCGGGTCTATTCGGCCTTTGCGGAACTTACAGCCCCCATCATCGACCAGGTCGAAGTCGATGCTTCGGGCCGGTATGACCGTTATTCGGGCGGTCTCGACAATTTCTCGCCGAAGATCGGCGTGAAGGTGAAGCCGATCAAGGAAGTGTTGCTGCGCGGCACCTATTCGCGGGGTTTCCGCGTTCCCAGCTTCGGTGAAGCGAATGCGACCTTCCCGACGACGGGCTTCGTGACGAACAACCAGAGCCTGTTCAACGACACCTATCTGGCGCAATATGGCTGTACGGTCGCGACCTTCAGCTCGTGCCCGCAATATATCCGCAGCGGCAGCTATGGCGCGACTTCGCTCGCCAACCCCAATTTGAAGGCGGAAAAGTCACGCAGCTTCACGGCCGGCATCCTGGTCGAGCCGATGCGGGGCGTGTCCTTCTCCGTCGACTATTACAACATCAAGAAGACGGGTGCGATCACAACGGCCGACAACACCCCGGCGTTGCAGGCTTATTATGCGGGTCTGCCGATCCCGGCGGGCTTCAACGTCATCGAAGACGTGCCCATCGCGCCGGGCGATCCGCGTCAGCCGCGCGTCGCTTTCGTCCAGTCGGGCTTCATCAACGCCAACACCATCAAGTCGGAAGGCCTGGACTTCGAGGCCAATATCGATCTGCCGGTAGCCGAGGGCATCCGTTGGAACAGCTCGCTGCAGGCCAGCTACATCCTGCGTCTGGAAACCGAGTTCCCCGACGGTTCGGTGGAGCGTTATGACGGCACGCTCGGCAACTTCAACCTGACCGCCGGTTCGGGCACGCCCAAGTGGCGCGGCACCTGGACCAACACGCTGGACTTTGGCGGTTTCGCGCTCAGCGGCACGGCCAACTTCTTCGGCGGTTACGACACGTCGGCGATGGACCAGGGCACCGGCTATAAGGATTGTGGCCTGAACGACGGCTCGCTGCCGTGCCGGGTGAAGGACTACATCACCTTCGACCTCAATGCCCAGGTCAAGGTGACCGACCGCTTCACCTTCTACGCCAACATGCTGAACGTGTTCGACAAGCTGCCTCCGATCGACACGATCACCTATGGCGCCCATGCCTACAACCCGGTTCAGGGTGGCGAAGGCATTCTGGGCCGCTATTTCCGCATCGGCGCGAAGTTCAACTACTGATCTTCCCCGTCCGTCGGATGGAAAAAAGGGGCGCTTCCACCGGGAAGCGCCCCTTTTTTCTGGGTTCGCGGAAAGAAGATCAGCCGATGCCGAGCTTCAGCGCGCCATCGCCTTCGTCGACGCGAACGGTCGAACCGTCCGGCACCTCGCCGCGCAGGATGAGGTCGGCCAGCGGGTCCTGAAGGTAACGTTGCACCGCCCGCTTCAGCGGCCTTGCGCCATAGACCGGATCGTAACCGACCCGGCCCAGCCACGCCCGCGCGCCGTCCGTCAGGTCGAGCGTGACCTTGCGATCCTTCAGCAGCTTGCCGATGCGCGCCACCTGGATGTCGACGATCGGGGCCATATGGGCGGCGCCCAGGCGGTGGAACAGGATCACCTCGTCCAGGCGGTTCAGGAATTCCGGCCTGAAGTGGCTTCGAACGATCTCCATCACCTGATCCTCGACCTTCTCGACCGGCTCGTCGTCGGCCAGGGAGGCGATGAACTGGCTGCCCAGATTCGACGTCAGCACGATGATCGTGTTGGTGAAGTCCACTGTCCGGCCCTGACCATCGGTCAGGCGGCCGTCGTCCAGCACCTGCAACAGCACGTTGAACACATCGCTGTGGGCCTTTTCGACCTCGTCGAACAGCACGACCTGATAGGGGCGGCGGCGGACGGCTTCGGTCAGCACGCCGCCTTCCTCATAGCCGACATAGCCCGGAGGCGCGCCGATCAGCCGGGCGACCGAGTGCTTCTCCATGAACTCGCTCATGTCGATGCGCACCATCGCGCTGTCGTCGTCGAACAGGAAGCCCGCGAGCGCCTTGGTCAACTCCGTCTTGCCGACGCCGGTGGGGCCGAGGAACAGGAACGACCCCAAAGGCCGGTTCGGGTCCTGCAAGCCCGCGCGTGACCGGCGCACGGCGGTCGAGACGGCCTTCACCGCATCGGCCTGACCGATGACGCGCTTGCCCAGTTCCGCCTCCATGGCGAGCAGCTTTTCGCGCTCGCCCTCCAGCATCCTGTCGACGGGGATGCCGGTCCAGCGGGAGACGACCGAGGCGATGTCCTCGCTGGTCACTTCCTCGCGCAGCATCGCGCCCTGGGTGACGTTCTGCGCTTCGGCCAGCTTGCGCTCCAGTTCGGGGATGCGGCCATAGGCCAGCTCCCCCGCTTTGGCGAGGTCGCCTGCACGTTGCGCCTGCTCCAGTTCGACGCGGGCGGCGTCCAACTGTTCCTTGATCTTGCTTTCGCCCGCGATCTTGTCCTTTTCCGCCTGCCAGCGCTGGGTGAGTTCGGCCGACTGCTGTTCGAGGTTGGCCAGGTCCTCTTCCAGCGCAGCAAGACGGTCAGCCGAGGCCTTGTCGGTCTCTTTCTTCAGCGCTTCCCGCTCGATCTTGAGCTGGATGATGCGGCGGTCGAGATTTTCGATCTCCTCGGGCTTGGACTCCACCTCCATGCGCAGACGCGAGGCCGCCTCGTCCATCAGGTCGATGGCCTTGTCCGGCAGGAAACGGTCGGTGATGTAGCGGTTGGAGAGCGTCGCCGCCGACACGATCGCGCCGTCGGTGATCCGCACGCCATGGTGCAGCTCATATTTCTCCTTGAGGCCGCGCAGGATGGAGATGGTATCCTCCACCGTCGGTTCGCCCACGAAGACCGGCTGGAACCGCCGCTGGAGCGCCGCGTCCTTCTCGACATATTTGCGATATTCGTCGAGCGTGGTCGCGCCGATGCAGTGCAGTTCGCCGCGGGCCAGAGCGGGTTTCAGCAGATTGCCCGCGTCCATCGCGCCCTCGGACTTGCCCGCGCCGATCAGCGTGTGCATCTCGTCGATGAAGAGGACGATCTGGCCTTCCGCGCCCTTCACCTCGTCCAGCACGCCCTTGAGCCGTTCCTCGAACTCGCCGCGATATTTGGCGCCCGCGATCAGCGACCCCATGTCGAGCGCCATGAGCGTGCGGTCTTTCAGCGTGTCGGGCACGTCGCCATTGGCGATGCGCAGCGCCAGCCCTTCCGCTATGGCCGTCTTGCCGACGCCCGGATCACCGATCAGGACGGGGTTGTTCTTGGTCCGGCGGGCAAGGATCTGGATGGTCCGCCGGATTTCCTCGTCGCGGCCAATGACCGGGTCGAGCTTGCCCATGCGCGCCGCTTCGGTCAGGTCGCGGGCGAATTTCTTGAGCGCGTCATAGCGATCCTCCGCGCCCGCCGTGTCGGCGGTGCGGCCGCCGCGCAGGTTATTGATCGCGGCGTTGAGCGCATCGGCCTTCACGCCCGCAGCGGCCAGCGCCTTGCCCGCCGCCGTGGTGGTGGCGAGGGTCAGCGCCAGCAGCAGCCGCTCGACCGTGACGAAGCTGTCGCCCGCCTTGCCCGCGACTTGTTCGGCGCTGTCCAGCACACGCACGGCGTCGTTGTCCAGGCCGGGGGTCTGCTGCGCGCCGCTGCCGGAAACGGACGGCACTTTCGCCAGCGCCGCATCGGTTTCGCGCAGCGCCACGCCGGCATCGCCGCCCGCCGCCTTGATCAGGCCGGACGCCATGCCTTGCTGATCCTCCAGCAGCGCCTTCAGCAAATGCTCCGGGCTGATGCGCTGGTGGCTCATCCGGATCGCGACGGTCTGCGCCGACTGGAGAAAGCCCTTGGCGCGGTCAGTGAATTTTTCGAGGTTCATCATGTTCCCCTTCGTGAAACTGGTCGCGATGTAATGTTGCATAAAAGCAACACAAGAGGCGCTACGCAAATATCCCTATATGCTAAGGCTTCACCGCCTTGAGCGCGTCCGGTGCGAAGGCGTCGCCGAAGAAGTCGCCCTTGTACCAGAGCGGCGCCTCCCGTTCATCGGCAATCTCGCGGGCGATGGCGTAGTTGACCTTGGCGAACTTGGCGGCGGCTTCCCAGTGGAAGGGCAGGCTCATCTGGTCGGAGGGCTGGTGATAGTCGCTATGCAAGAAATGCTCGAAGGCCTCCTTCCCCGGCCCGGCGAACCCGGTCATCAGGAACACCGCAGGCACGCCCTCCTGCACGAAGCGATAATGGTCGGATCGGGTGAACAGCCCTTCGGCGGGCAGCGGATCGGGCGATAGCGAGATGCCTTCGGCCTTTGCCGCCTTCGCGACGATGGGGCCAAGGGTCGAATGCTCGGCGCCGAACGCCACCACATCCTGAAAATCATAGGTCAGGATCGGCATGTCGAGATTGACCACGCCGACCAGCCTGGCCCCTGCAGGCAGCGCCGGGTTTTTTGCCAGAAATTGCGAGCCGAGCAGTCCGTCCTCCTCCGCCGTCACAGCCGCGAACAGGATGGAGCGTTTGGGCCGCTCGCCGCTTTCCGCAAAGGCCTTCGCCACCGCCAGCATGGTCGCCACGCCCGAGGCATTATCCATCGCGCCATTATAGATTTTGTCCGGCCCCTTGGTGTCCTCCTTGACCCCCAGATGGTCGAGATGCGCCATCAACAGCACATATTCATGGGCAAGCGCCGGGTCGGAGCCGGGCAGCACCGCCAGCACATTGCGGCTGGGTGCAGTCTGGACGCTACTGGCGCGGTCGATCCGGATGCGGGGCCTGAGCGCGAAGCCCTTGGGCCGCGCGCCCTTCTTTTCGGCCTGGGCGCGGATCGTGGCAAGGCTCTTGCCCGATCCGGCCAGCAGCGCATCGGCGGCGGCCCCGGTCACGGTGGCGGTGCCGCGAATGGCTGGGGTGCGGACATAGGGCTGGCCTGACTGGTCGATCCAGCTCACCGTCGGGCTCTGCGCCCGTTCACGCAGCTTTTCCCAAGGCGTGCGGGCGAGCATGCCGGCGCTGGGAATGGTGATCAGGCCGATGGCGCCCGCCTGTTGCGCGGCCAATGACTTTTCTGCGGCGAGATGCGCGCCGATCTCGCTCGGCATGCCGACGGGAGAACCGGAAAGCGCGACCGCGAACTTGCCCCTAAGGTCGAGGCCTGCATAATCGTTGATCTTCTCGCGATCGGATTTCAGGCCATAGCCGACGAACACCGCCTGCGCTTCGATGCTTTGCCGCGGCTCGCGACCGAAAGCGCCGATCGCGACATCGTCGCCATTGGCGAAGCGCCTGCCGCCAATGGTGAGCGAAGGAGCGGAGGCCTTGTCGAGCTGCGCGACGGCGAGCGTCACCGGCTGATACCAGCTATTCGGCACGGCCTGTTGCAATCCCAGCGTTTCGAACCGCGCGGCGACATAGCGGGCGGCGATGTCATAGCCGCGCGTGCCCGCGTCGCGCCCCTCCAGCAGGTCGTCGGCCAGGAAGCCGATATCGGCGCGGATGGCTTCTCCGGCGATGGCGGGGGCGGCTTGGGCGGAGGCGAGGCTGGGACCGGCGAGCGTAAGGGCGAGGGAGGAAGCGAAGGCGAAGGAGCGCAGGCGCATCGGGTGCGAAAACCTCTCTTTTTTATGGTTGGAAGGGGAGCCTAACGCGCTGGTTTCGCCTGTCCAGCCGCCTCTTCTGCCCACAAGCGTATTGCGCGTCTAAAACGCCTCGCTATGCTGCCCGCCAATCCTATGACCATCATGAGGCGCTCATGACCTTTTCCCCTTTCTCCCGCCGGGTAGCCCTTATGCTTGGCCTGTCTTCGCTTGCCCTCATGCCGACGGTGCAGGCGGCGGCGCCCAAGGCTGCCAGCGTGGCCGCGCCCGCGCCGCTCTCCAGCCTGGTGGCGGCGGTGAACATTCCCTATGAGGAATTCACGCTGAAAAACGGCCTGCGCGTCATCGTCCATAGCGACCGCAAGGCGCCGGTCGTCGGGGTGTCGATCTGGTATCATGTGGGGTCGCGCTTCGAGCCGGCGGGCAAGACCGGGTTCGCCCATCTGTTCGAACATCTCATGTTCTATGGCTCGGAAAATGCCGATGGGCCGTTTTTCGGGCGGCTGGAGGATATCGGCGCGACCGACTGGAACGGCACGACCTGGTTCGACCGCACCAATTATTTCGAGACGGTGCCCACCGGCGCGCTCGACCGGGCGCTGTTCCTGGAATCGGACCGCATGGGGCATCTGCTCGGCGCGGTCACCCAGACCAAGCTCGATGCGCAGCGCAGCGTCGTGCAGAATGAAAAGCGCATGGGCGAGAATGAGCCCTATGGCCTCGTCGAATATGCCCAGCTCGCCGCGATGCTGCCGGAGGGGCACCCCTATCGCCATTCCACCATCGGTTCGATGGCGGACCTGAACGCCGCCAGCCTTGCCGACGTGCAGACATGGTTCAAGACGCATTACGGCCCGAACAACGCCGTGCTGGTGCTGGCGGGCGACATCGACGTGCCGACGGCGAGGGCGAAGGTCGAGAAGTGGTTCGGCAATATCCCCGCTGGTCCCGCGCCCAAGGATGTGGATGCGACGGTGCCGACGCTCGACAAGGATGTCGAGAAGGTGATGCACGACAATGTCGCCGCCACCCGGCTCTACCGCAACTGGATCGTGCCGGGGGTGAATTCGGACGATCTGACGCCGCTCAATCTGGCGATGGCGGTGTTTGGCGGCCTCAAATCCTCGCGGCTCGACAATATTCTCGTGCGCGACGAGAAGGTCGCCGTGGGCGTCAAGGCCAGCATCCAGCCCTTCGAGAAGCTTTCGCTGGCCGAGATCACGGTGGACGTGAAGCCGGGGCAAGACCCGGTGGCCGTCGGCAAGCGGCTGGACCAGCTTCTGGCCGACTATCTCGCCAAGGGGCCGAGCGCGGACGAGGTGCAGCGCGCCGCGACGCAGCAGCTTTCGGGCACCATCGGCGGGCTGGAGAAGGTCGGCGGCTTCAGCGGCAAGGCGGTGACGCTGGCCGAGGGCGCGGTCTATTCGAACGATCCGGCCAAATATAAGAAGGACTTGGCCGCCGCCGCCGCCGCCACGCCGCAATCGGTGAGCGAGGCGGCGCGCAAATGGCTGGGAAGGCCGGTGTTCCGCCTGACCGTGGCGCCCGGCGAACGTTCGGCGGAGGATAATGCGCTGGCGGGCAATGCCACCCATCATCCGGCTTATTTCCGCGATCCCAACAAGCCCGCTCCAGTGGCCGCCACCCCGCCGCCGCCAACGAAGATTGCCGAGCCGGGGATCGAGCCGGTCAAGGATCTGGAATTCCCGGCGGTCGAGCATGCGACGTTGAAGAACGGGATTCCCGTCGTCTTCGCGCGCCGGGCGACCGTGCCGGTGGTGCGGGTTTCCGTGTCGTTCGACGCGGGCAATGCCGCCGACGACAAGGCGAAGCTGGGCACGGCGGGGCTGACCACGGCGCTGCTGGACGAAGGCACGACGACGCGCAGTTCGGTGCAGATCGCGGAGGAACAGGAGCGGCTGGGCGCCTCGATCAGCGCGGGCAATGGCATGGACGCCACCAATGTCGGCCTCTATGCGCTGAAGCCCAATCTGGACGCTTCGCTGGGCCTGTTGGCCGATGTGATCCGCAATCCCGCCTTCGCGCCGACCGAGGTGGAGCGCCTGCGCGGGCAGATCCTCACCCGGATCGCGGCGGAAAAGACCGAGCCGATGCCAATCGCGCAGCGCCTGCTGCCGCCGCTGCTCTATGGACAGGCGCATCCCTATGGCATCCCCTTCACCGGCTCCGGCACGGAAAGCGGGGTCAAGGCGGTGACGCGGGCCGATCTGGTCGCCTTCCATGACAAATGGCTGCGGCCCGACAATGCGACGATTTTCGTCACCGGCGACGCGACGCTGGCCGATGTGATGCCGCTGCTGGAAAAGCGCTTCGGCAACTGGAAAGCGCCCAAGGCCGCCAAGGGAGCCAAGCTGTTCCGCATGGACCGCATGATGCGGCCCTCGCGCATCATCCTGGTCGACAAGCCGCAAAGCCCGCAGTCGATGATCCTGGCGGGTCTGCTGACCAACAAGGCGGGCACCGACAATCCGGTGACGCTGCTGACCGCCAATGAAGTGCTGGGCGGCAGCTCGACCTCTCGCCTCATCATGGACCTGCGCGAGACCAAGGGTTGGGCCTATTATGCGGGCAGCGCGCTTCCGGGCGTCAAGGAAACGATCCCGCTGCTGGTCTATGCCCCGGTGCAGACCGACAAGACCGGCGAGTCCATCGTTGCCGCGCGGAAGGACATCGGCGATTTCCTGACGGCGAAGGGGACCACCGAGGCGGAGCGCAACCAGACGATCAACAGCCAGATCCTGTCGCTGCCGGGCAGCTTCGAAACCTCGTCCGACCTGCTGGGCGCGATGATGCGGAACCGGATGCTCGGGCGGCCGGACGATTATTATGCCAGCCTGCCCGGCGTTTATCGGGCGATGACGGCGGCCGATCTCGACAAGGCGGCGCGGGAGGCGATCAATCCCGACCGGCTGATCTGGGTCGTGGTGGGCGATGCGAAACTGGTGAAACCACAGCTTGACGCGGTTGGCCTTCCCGTCGAAATGGGAACATTGGCCGATTGACGATTACGTAAAGGAGAAGTGCTATGGCAGCAGTGGATGGCGCCTATGATTGCGTGGCGAAGACCCCGATGGGCGACCAGAACGGCGTGTTGACCGTCATCAGTTCGGGCGACGGCTTTCACGGCACCTTTGCCGGCATGATGGGTTCGCTCGACGTGGCCGAGGGCAAGGTCGACGGCAACAGGCTGAGCTGGAAGATGAACATGACCATCCCCATGCCGATGACGCTGGAATGCGAGGCCGAGGTGAGCGGGGACAGCATCACCGGCACGATGCAACTTGGGGCTTTCGGTGCGGCGGGCTTTTCGGGCACGCGCCGGGGCTGAGGAATTTGACGGGATCAACGAAGGGGCTGGGGACTTCAGGGTTCTTCGCCCCTTTTCGTGCCATCTTCAGATTCTCCCAACGTTTTGCGTCGGGAGAATGTTCAGGAGATTGAAACGACTCTCTTGACGAAAGAAATTAGTTAGCTATCTAAGAAAAATGTCCCGATCCGAGTTGAAGCGCATCCTGGCGCATAAAATTCCTCAGGTGTCGCGCCAGTGGCGGCAATTGGCCGATCTGGCGCTGGCTGAATTTGGCGTGTCGAACAGCGCGGGCTGGTGCCTGATCTATCTCGACCGGCTGGGACCGGATGTTCGGCAGGCCGATCTGGCCGAGGAATTGGGCATCACCCAGCCCTCGCTGGTGCGGACGCTGGACCAGTTGCAGGCGGCGGGGCTTGTCGAACGCGTGCCCAATCCGGATGATCGGCGCTCGAACCGAGTCGCCTTCACGCCGGAGGGTCAGGAACTGGTGGGGCAGATCGAGGCCAAGCTGGGGAATTTGCGGCGCGAACTGCTGGATGGCGTGCCCGACGCCGCCATCGAGATCATCGTCAACCTGCTGAACCTGCTGGAGCGGCGCATGGCCGAGCGGCGGGGACAGTCGTGACATGAGCGGCCTGATATGGGATGGCCTGACATGCGAGCGCTGAGATGAACGCCTTTGGCGAGCGTATCGGCTGGCCCGTCGCGCTCTTTTCCCTGAAATGCTTTGCGGCGGCGATGCTGGCACTCTATGTCGCGCTCAGCATGGGGCTGGAGCGGCCCTATTGGGCGTTCCTGACCAGCTATATCGTTGCCCAGCCGCTCGCCGGCGCGGTGATTTCCAAGGCGGTGTTCCGCGTCATCGGGACGCTGACCGGGGCGATCTTCTCCGTCGCCATCGTGCCGCCGCTGGTCCATGCACCCGAACTGCTGTCGCTCGCCATGGCGCTGTGGATGGCGGCCTGCGTGTTCGTGTCGCTGCTCGACCGTACGCCGCGATCCTATATGTTCGTGCTGGCGGGCTATAGCGCCTGCCTGATCGTCTTTCCCGATGTCGACACGCCGCAGACGATCTTCACCGTGGCGACATTGCGGGTGCAGGAAATCACCATCGGCATCCTGTGCGGCAGTCTGGTCCACGGCTTGGTTTTCCCCGGTTCCATCACCAATTTGCTGCTGGCGCGGGTGGAGGCGATGCTGCGCGATGCCGAGCGTTGGTCGCATGACGCCATTGCGCTGGAGCCGGTCGAAGGGCTGGAGCAGGAGCGCCGCCGTCTGGCGCAGGACATTACCGAGCTGCACCAGATGTCGGTGCACCTGCCCTTCGACATCAGCCGCCTGGCCCCCCGCGTGCGCACCGTGCGGGCGATGCAGGACCAGCTTTCCCTGCTGCTGCCGCTGGGCGCGGCGGTGGAGGATCGGCTGGCGATGCTGAAGGCGGCGAGCGGCGGAAAGGTGCCGCATGAGGTCGCAAGCGTGATTGCCGATGCGCGCGCCTGGATCGTGAACCCCGGCGAAGATATTGCCGCCCGAACCGCTGCGGCGGACGCGCTGATCGCCCATTGCGCCGCGCTGGAGCCGTCGGCGCGGGCGGAGATGGACTGGGCTGACATGATGCGCCTCAGCCTGTTTGCGCGCCTGTCCGCCCTGATCGCGGCGCATCGCGATTGCCGCGATCTTTACGACCAGATGGTGACGCACAGGCGCGAGGCGGTCAGCCCCCGCGTCGGTGAATTGCTGGAGGGGCGGCGCAATCGTGAACTGCACAAGGATTATGCCGGGGCGGCGCGTGGGGCCTTCGGCGCCTTCGTCACCGTGGTCGTGGGGTGCGCGCTGTGGATCGGCAGCGGGTGGAAGGACGGCGGCAGCGCGGTGATGCTGGCGGGCGTGTTCCTCTCGCTCTTCGCGGCGTCCGACAATCCGCTGGCGCCGCTCAAGGGCTTCATGATCGGCACCATCGCCGCCTCGCTGCTGGGGGCGATCTATGGCTATGCGATCATGCCGCGCCTGGACGGGTTCGCCATGCTGGCGGCTGTCTATGCGCCGATGCTGCTGTTGCTGGGGACGATGATGGCGTCGCCCCGCTGGGCGGGGATAGCGCTGCCCACGCTGCTCGGACTGGGCAGCCCGGTGCTGCTGTCGGATCGGTACAGGGATGCCTTTGCCAGCTATGTCAATGGCACGGTGGCGCAGTTGGTCGGCCTCTGGTTCGCGATCATCATGACCGGGCTGTTGCAGTCGGCAGGCGTCGAACGGGCGATCCGGCGCACGGTGCGCGCCGGGTGGAACGATATCGCCAACCGCGCCACGCTGATGACGCCGCCCGATGTGCGCGGCTGGATCAACCGGATGCTGGACCGCATCGCGCTGTTGGCGCCCCGTCTGGCGGCGACGCGGTCCGAGAGCGGACGGCCGCTTTATGATGCGCTGCGCGACCTGCGGACGGGCGTCGCCATTGGCGAGTTGCGGCAGTTGCGGCTGGACCTGCCCGCCGACGAAGCGGCGCCGCTGGCCGATGTGCTGACGGGCGTCAGCGCGCATTATCGCGAGCTGGACACGGATGCGCCCATGCCCGCCCGGCCCGCCCTGCTGGTCGATATCGACCGGGCGATCGGCGATCTGGCGCGCAATCCCAGCGCCCCGATCAGGCGGGAAGCCATACTCGGGCTGGTCAGCCTGCGCCGCAATCTGTTCCCGGAGAGCGAAGGCTATCGGAGAGTCGCCGCATGACTGGAGAAATCGCCCTGGGCGGCGTCTTTGTGCCGACCCTTTTATTGCTGGCGCTGGTCGCGCTGATCCTGAGCTGGGGCGTGACCCGGCTGATCGGCGCCTTCGGCCTCTATCGTTTCCTCGCCTATCGGGCGGCGGTCGACCTCAGCATTTTCGTGCTGATGCTGGGCGCGCTCGCCATTCTCGTTCCCACCCTTGGAATCCGCCTATGAACCGCCTTGCCGCCACGCTGATCAGGAGCGCCGCCACCATCGTCATCGTCATCGTTGCCGTGCTGGTGGCGGTGTGGATGTGGAACCATTATGAGCGCAGCCCCTGGACCCGCGACGGGCGGGTGCGCGCCGATGTGGTGCGGGTGACGCCGGACATCGGCGGGCTCGTCACCTCCGTCGCGGTGCGTGACAATCAGGCGGTGAAGGCGGGCGACCCGCTGTTCGTGATCGACCGGCCGCGCTATGCGCTGGCGCTGGAGCAGGCCGAGGCGCAGATCGCCAGCGCGAAGGCGACGCTGGGGCAGGCGCGGCGGGAGGCGACACGCGACGTCGCGCTGGGCGATCTGGTGGCGAAGGAAGCGCATGAGCAGAATGTCGCGCGCGTGGCGACGGCGGCGGCGGCGCTGGCCGAGGCGATGAGTGCGCGGGACGCCGCCGCGCTCAACCTGAAGCGCACGCAGGTGGTGGCGTCGGTCAATGGCGTGGTCACGAATCTGGACCTGCATCCGGGCGATTTCGTCGCGGCGGGGCAGCAGGCCATGGCGCTGGTCGACCGCGACAGCCTGCGCGTCGAGGGCTATTTCGAGGAAACCAAGCTGCCGCTGGTCTGCATCGGCGCGCCGGTGACGGTACGGCTGATGGGGGAGGCGCAGGACCTGCATGGCCGGGTCGACAGCATCGCCTATGGCATCAATGATTCGAGCCGGAGCGACAGCGGCAATCTGTTGCCGACGGTCGAGCCGACCTTTTCCTGGGTGCGCCTTGCCCAGCGCATTCCGGTGCGGGTGAAGCTGACCAAGGTGCCGGCGGAAGTGAAGCTGATTGCCGGGCGCACCGCCACGGTAACGATCGAGCCGGCGAGGAAGGGCGCAGAGCCGAGGGGGTGCCGTCATGCGTAAGGGCGGCTGGGCGCCCTTACTGGCTCTGGCGCTGGGGGCCTGCGCGACGGCGGGACCGGATTACCGGCCGCCGGAAAAGTCGGCGGCGACGGCTGCGGCTGCGCAGGGGGCCTTCCTGTCGGCGCAGGGGGCGAGTTTCAGCAATGCCGAGCTGCCGGATCATTGGTGGCGGCTTTATGACGATCCCCGGCTGGATATGCTGGTCGAGCAGGCGCTGTCGGCGAACGCCGATTTGCGTGTGGCGGACGCGAATCTGGCGGCGGCGGAAGCGATTTTGCGCGAGACGGAGGCAGGGCGTACCATCAGCACGGCGGTCGGCGGCGGCGTGACGCTGGCGCGGCCTGCGGGCACGGGCGAGAGCCTGCCGGGCGTGGTTGGCTATGATCTGGGCCTCAACGCCTCCTATCCGCTCGATCTGAACGGCCGGATCAAGCGCGCGATCGAGGCGAGCGCCGCCGATCTGGAAACGGTCGTGGCAGCGCGCGACTATGTCCGCGTCAGCGTCGCGGCGGCGACGGCCAAGGCCTATGCACAGGTTTGCGCCGCCAATTATTCGCTGGCCGTCAACCGCCGGGTGGTGGCCTTGCAGCGCGAGACGCTCAATGCCACGCAGCGGCTGTTCAGGGGCGGCCGCGGCACGGCGTTCGACGTCAGCCGGGCGCGGGCGGCGGTGGACGCCAGCGAGGCGAACCTGCCTGCTTTCGAGGCGCAGCGGCAGAGTGGGCTGTACCTGCTGGCGACGCTGCTGGGGCAGCCTCCTGCGGACTATCCGAAGGAGGTGGAGGATTGCGCGACCCTGCCGGTGCTGGACGCGGCCCTGCCGGTGGGCGATGGCGCGGCGCTGATCCGGCGGCGGCCTGATATCAGACAGGCGGAACGCGAAATCGCCGCCGATACCGCGCGCGTCGGGGTGGCGACAGCCGACCTTTATCCGCAGATCAGCATCGGCGGATCGCTGGGGCTGGGCGGGCCGTTGAAAAGCTTCGGTTCTGGGACGAGTTTCGGCATGAGCCTGGGGCCGCTGCTGAGCTGGAGTTTCCCTAACCGACCGGCGGTGAAGGCGCGGGTCGCGCAGGCCGATGCGCAGGTGCTGGCCGATCTGGCGCGCTTCGACGGGACCGTGCTGGAGGCCTTGCGGCAAACGGAGACTGCGCTGGAAGGCTACCGCCGCCATGCCGAACAGGCGGCAGCGCTCGACCGGGCGCGGGACAGCGCGGGGATTTCGGCGGGGCAGGCGGGCAAGCTGTTCCGCTTCGGGCGCGGGGATTTCCTGTCCTTGCTGGATGCGCAGCGGTCGCTGGCGAGCGCGGAGGCTTCGGCGGCGGCGGCGCGGGTGCAATTGGTGCAGGATCAGATCGCCATCTTCCTGGCGCTTGGGGGCGGTTGGTCTTGATGCACGATGCAATCAGATCAGCATGGAATAGTCTCGCCGTCGGGAAGATGTCGACCAGGAAAGCTTCCTCGATCGCTGCTGCGCAAACGGCCGGATATCAGCGCCGCAGAGTTTCAGGACCAATGTTCAACCTGCACGCCTGTCTTGTGAAGCGCATTCCGGGCATATTGGGCTATCGTGATGACCCATGCCGAAGAATTTCTGTCCCAGATTTCGACATATATGGTCGAGACGTGCGATGTGTTCGAGGGCGGACCGGTGTAATAGTGCCGCGCGACAGAAGAAAACCGGTCGATACGAAGTTAGTCTAATCAAAAATGATTCGCTATTGACTAATCAAAATGGTCCCGCGTAGAAGAGGCACGCCCCCCCCTGTCAGGCATCGGGGGCGAGGGCGTCCCCTACAGCAGGGAGAAGGATTGGAGAGAGATCATCATCTGACCGCTTTCATGCAGGCCCGTTTTGTGGGCTGGCACAGCAGCGATGCCCGCTGACGTGTCTTCACGGGGACTGCGTCAGGCAGCGGCGCGGCGGAACGGGGCCCAGAGAGCCCACCGGAAACGGCATCATGGGACAAGATCGATGTCCCGTCCGCTCGTGGGACGCTCGACCAGGGGCTTGAGTTCATGGCCGAGACGAACCCGATCAAGATTCAACGAAGAAGGACTGTTCAATGGCTAAACCATTCGCTTCCTCGGGCGACCTCGCCGAGAAGACAGAAACGCTCGAAATCCTCGCCGACGGTGTCTATGCGCTGACCGCTGAGGGCGACCCCAATGTCGGCGCCATCGAAGGTGAGGACTTCCTCGTCTGTTTCGAGGCGCGGGCCACGCCGGCTGCCGCGCGCAGCTGGCTATCGAAGCTGCGGGAGCACACCGACAAGCCGGTGAAATATCTTGTGCTGACGCACTATCACGCGGTTCGCGTTCTGGGCGCCAGCGCGTTCGAGGCGCAGAACATCATCGCCAGCGAAACCACGCGCAAGCTGATCGAGGAGCGTGGGAAGCAGGACTGGGATAGCGAGTATGGCCGCATGCCGCGCCTCTTCAAGGAGCCCGAAGAGATCCCCGGCCTGACCTGGCCGACCCAGACATTCGAGGATAATTTCTCCATCGATCTTGGCGGCGATCGCGGAACGGTCGAACTGAAATTCTGTGGCCGCGGCCACACCGCCGGCGACATCGTCGGCTGGCACGACAAGAGCAAGACGCTATTCGCGGGCGATCTCGTTGAAGCCGAGGCGGCGCTTTATACGGGCGACGCTTTTCACTTCGACTGGTCTTCCGGCACGCTCGATGCCGTCAAGGCGTTCCGGTCGGAAAACCTCATCGGCGGACGCGGCGCTGTGGCCCGTGGCGTCGAAGCGACGGATGCCGCGGTCGAACAGACCCGCATGTTCCTCAAGGTCATGATCGAGCACGTCGGAACGGTCCATAAAAAGGGCGGCTCTCTCAAGGAAGCTTTCGAGGCGACCCACGCAGCGCTCAGTCCGCAGTTCGGTCAGTGGCCGATCTTCGAACATTGTCTCCCCTTTGACGTGCAGCGGGTGTGGGACGAGTTCGACGGCATCGACTGGCCGCGGATCTGGACGATGGAGCGCGACCGCGAGGTATGGGATCTGCTGCAGGACTAAAGGGCGGTTTTCAATCGACGGGCGGTCGGTTCGCCGACCGCCCGACTGGCTGTTTCACGCCAGGAGGGTGGACGGGGGCGACCAATCGCTATCTTCCACCACTGCCTTGGACGCGAAGCGCAGCAGCGTCTCCCGCGGACTTGACGGTCCGGTCTCCCTGATAAGGGCGCTTGGTCCAACGAGCGTAACCGCCAGTGCGAGTTTTTGATCGAACATAACGGGCGCCGAGACGGCGCCGAGCTCGGGCACCGGGCTACCCATCAGCAGCGCGTAGCCGCATCGGCGCACGCCCGCGATGGAGCGCGCGAATCCCGTCTTCGTCGTCTTGGCACCGCCCGCGCCGCGGGCTACCGATCCTGCGATTTCATCCTGTATCCTCTGCTCGACGGCAGGTGACGGATCATAGGCGGCAAACACCCGGCCGCTGGCCGAGCTCATGACGCTGAACGTGGTGCCGGGGCGCAGGTTGATGTTGAGACCCTGACCAGAATCGTGCACCTGATAGGCCGTCGGCGCCTGGGGCCCCCACACGACGAGGGTGACGAGTACGCCCAGCGATCGTGCAAGTTCGGGAGCGGCCCGATTGATTCGGGCCATCGGTTCGAAACTTCCCATTCGGGCCATCGCGAGTCTGTTCGTGGCCGGACCCAATATGTAGCGACCGCTATTGGCTTCCTGTTCTACCAGTTCGGTCCGGCGGAAACTCGAAAGATAGGCGTGAGCTTGCGCAGCGCCGATATCCACCTCTGCTGCAAGGTCGCGCAGCATCATCGGTGAGCCCGACCGCATCAGCGCCATCAACAGCCTGTTTCCCACCTCGATCGACTGAATGCCGCGTCCTTCTGCCTTGGCCATCCCGGTCCCGATTCCATCCCTTGTTTCTTCGTCATAAGCGAACCGCTTCGCACTGAGCCTACAACGTGAAGCGCGCCGGCGCCACCGCGCTGAGCCATCAAAAAACCGCTCTCATCCAATTTCTAAAATTTGCTATTGGTGAATTAATTTGGATTGGTATAATTCCGCTCTAACGCAACACATCCCATGGAATCGGCTGAAGTGAGAGGCTTGAAATTCAATGAAGCAGCATAGGTGCGACGTGCTTGTGGTCGGTTCGGGCGCGGGTGGGCTCGCCACTGCGATCAGCGCTGCCCACCGCGGTCTCGATGTTCTGGTGGTGGAGAAAGAACCGGTTTTCGGCGGTACGACCGCGCGTTCGGGCGGCTGGATGTGGATCCCGGGCAATGGCCCGGCGAAGCGCGCGGGTATCGACGACAGCGCCGAGAAGGCCCGTATCTATCTCCAGCACGAAACCGGCACGCACTTCGACGCAGCGCGCGTCGATGCCTTTCTCGAGGCAGGTCCGAAGGCGGTCGAATTTTACGAAAAGGAAACGGCGCTGGAATTCGATCTCGGCGTCACCTTCGCCGACTATCATCCCGACGCACCGGGTGGCATGCCAGCGGGTCGTTCGATCGTTGCCAAGCCGTTCGACGGGCGGGGACTGGGCAAGGAGATCAAGCGGCTGCGGCCACCGCTTCGCGAAATCACCGTGCTTGGCATGATGCTGGGCACGGGCAAGGAGTTGCTGCACTTCTTCAACGTCACGAAGTCGCCGATTTCCGCGCTCTATGTGGGGCGCCTGTTCATCAAGTTCCTGCGCGACATGGCCTTTTACGGCAGGCCGATGCGGCTCACCAACGGCAATGCGCTGGTCGGTCGCCTCGCAAAATCCCTCTTCGATCGAAACGTTCCGATCTGGACGAATTCGGCTGTGGTAAAGCTTCTCGAGGACGAGAAGGGCGGCGTGCGGGGCGCCATCGTCGACACGCCGACCGGCCGGGTCGAAATTCTGGCGTCGCGCGGCGTGGCTTTGGCCGCCGGTGGGTTCCCACAGGATATCGTGCGCCGCAAGGCCTTGTTTCCACATGCGCCGAGCGGCAATGAACATGCCAGCCCCGCGCCTCCGGGCAACACCGGCGACGGCCTTCGCCTGGGCGAATCGATCGGCGCGAGCATCGACGACACACTGCCTCATGCAGCTGCTTGGGTGCCGATTTCACGACCGCCGCGTTCCGATGGAACGCTCGGATATTTCCCGCATTTCGTCGATCGTTCGAAGCCCGGGGTCATTGCGGTCACCCGGTCCGGGCGCAGGTTCGTGAACGAGTCCGATTCCTACCATGATTTCTGTCAGGCGCTGCGCAGACGGACGCTGGAGGAAGATGTGGAAGCCTGTGCTTTCTTCGTAGCGGATCACCCCACTTTCCGGAAATATGGTCTGGGCTTCGCGAAGCCGACGCCCGTTCCCTACAAGCATCTCATCAAGAAGGGCTATCTGTTCAAGGGCGACACCATCGAGGAGCTGGCCGCGCAGATCGGCGCGGACCCTGTGCAAATGGCGCAGACGGTGCAGCGCTACAATGTCGGCGCGGAAGTGGGCGAAGATCCCGAATTCCATCGCGGATCGACGGCTTATAACCGTTCGCTGGGCGACCCGGAACATAAGCCCAATCCCTGCGTCGCTCCGATCAAGCGCGGTCCCTTCTATGCGGTCAAGGTCTATATCGGAGACCTCGGCACATTCGCCGGCCTTCGGACGGACGAAAATGCTAGGGTCCTTGGACCCGACAATCTGCCGATCAAGGGCCTTTATGCCGCCGGCAACGATGCAGCGAGCATCATGGGCGGCAATTATCCGGGCGGCGGCATTACCTTGGGACCGGCTGTCACCTTCGGCTATATCGCTGCGCGCCACATGTCCGGTGCCAATGCCTAGCGATCGGTGCCGTTGCCTGAAGACGGCAAGGAAGAGGGCAGAGCTGGCGGCATGATGCCCGGCCTGGCTTTCTATCTGCTCGCCGTTCCGGCCGTTATCCTGTTCGGTCTCTCGAAAGGGGGCTTCTCAGGAATCAGCGTGCTGGGCACGCCGCTCATCGCTCTTGCGGTAGGGCCGACCCAGGCGGCCGGTATCGTCTTGCCGATACTGGTCGTCCAGGATGCCGTTGGAATAATGATGTTCCGCCGGCACTGGGACAGGCGTTTGATCGTCACCATGCTTCCCGGTGCCGTCGTCGGTGTCGGGCTGGCATTCCTTCTGGCAAGCCATGTATCGCAAGCGATCGTCGAAATCGTCCTGGGGGCGATCTCGGCCTGTTTCGCATTCGTGCGCACGCCATCCGTCCAGGCGGCGGAGCCCCGATCGGGTGCGATCGATCGGGGCATCGGCCTGCTAAGCGGCGTTGCCTCGGGCTTTACCAGCATGATCGCGCATGCCGGTGTGCCACCTTTTCAATTCTATGTGATGCCAAAGCGCCTCTCCCGCGATATGTATATCGGCACGAGCATCGTCTACTTTGCGGCGACCAATTATCTCAAGATCCTCCCGTTCGCGCTGCTCGGTCAGTTTACGGCAACCAATCTGTTCCTGTCCGGGACGCTTTTCCCCCTGGCTCTCCTCTCGACATGGGTGGGCGCGCGCGTCGTGCGGCGCGTCGATCCAACCCAATTCTACATGATCATACGACTCCTTCTGGCATTTACCGGGATCGTCTTGGTGCTGAAGGGCTTCTATGGCCTCCATCTTCTGCCCGTTCGCTAAGATGCCTGTCGATCGAAGGCTGGGCAAACCGCCTGGGACGAAGCCCATCGTCCCCATCGCCCCCTCGCGGATGCGGTTCCCAGTGCAATGCTAGGAGACTGGCCCAAGTTGATGTTAGGATGGCCGAAATTCGGTCAAGCTTGAGGATGGCGCATTGACGACAGAAGGGCGGGGAGTTCAGTCGATCGAGGTCGGCGCGAGGCTCTTGGAGGTGATAGCCGCCACGGGCGGCGCGATGATGCTGCGCGATATCGCTAAGGCCGGGAATGTGGCTCCGGCGCAGGCGCATGCCTATCTCGTGAGTTTCAGGAAATGCAGTTTGGTCGAGCAGGACGACCGCACCGGTCTGTATCGGTTGGGCCCGCTTGCGCTTCAGCTCGGGCTCGCTCGACTGCGCAGCTTCGACCCGCTTAAGGCGGCGAGCGATGCGGTGATCGAGTTTGCGGCGGAAACGGGCCTCTCGGTGGCGATCGCCGTCTGGGGTTCCTATGGTCCGACCGTCGTTCAGATGCACGAGGGGGCGGACCAGATCCATATCAATACGCGGCCGGGAACCGTCTATTCTCTGACCGGAACCGCCACGGGGCGGGTGTTCTGCGCGCACATCCTGCCGGATGTCGTTGCTGCCGCCATCAAGTCTCAGCAAGCTGAGAAGCTGAAATCCCGTTTTGTCGGCTCAGTGGAAGATCTCAAGTCGATCGAAGCGGAAATCGCCTTCGTGCGCGAGCATGGATATGCGCCGATCGCGTCGAATCCCGTACCGGGAATCAGTGCCGTAAGTGCACCGATCTTCGAAGTGGGCGGCCAGTTGACGGGGGCCATCACGGTGATCGGTCCGGCTAAAACGCTCGACCTGGATCCCACCGGGCGCAGCGTACAGCAATGTCTCGAGCTTGCGGACGCGATCTCGGCGCGCGCAGGTTTCACGATTCGCCGTACTGCGGTGGTCAAGGAGCGCTTGCCGGGTGGGAAAAATGGCCAGGCTAAGCCAGGCCGCAAAGCCACGCCGGCCAGAAACGCCGATGCGCGGGCGGCGCAGGCCTGACGGGCGCTCGAACGATCCTCCCCGCTAATCGGCGTCGGGTTGCCGATCGGGATGGGCGTCGAAGAACGCCCGGTGACTGGCAGCTCTTTCCGTTATCTCTAGGGCGGGTTTCGATCTGATTGCATCAGATCGCCGCTCTGGTTTCCTTGTTTTCCGCGATTTCTTAACCAGCGATCGGTTCCGATCGCTTGGAAATCGCTCGAGAATGCAGGGATAAGAGTCGAGATCGCGCGGCTCATGGAGCAGAAGCCCGTGCCGCCGACCCCAGCTTCGCCATAAGCGAATCCGTTCATGAAGGACGACTTGAGGCGAGAGTTGGTTCAAGTCGCCCCCCCCCGAAGCGGACCGCGCAGTAGCGAAAAAGGGCGCCCGCCGACGCTGTGGCCGCGCCGGCTTTTTCTTGGAAATTGCAAGTTTCCGTCGCGTCGCCCCTTGCGCCATCGCTCAAAACTCTACTTCCACATCGTCAAAATCAAATTTGGCAATGGCGAATTATTTCGTTATGTGCATATCATATTGTTGCGATGGAAAATTTGGAGAGAGGCTCGTGGCGATTCTTTCGGGGAAACTCGCGCTGATTACCGGGGGCGGCCAAGGCAACGGCGCCGCGATTGCAAAAGGGCTGGCGGCAGAGGGATGCCGCGTTATCGTCACCGACATCAACGCCGAAACCGCGAGGCTCGTGGCCGACGAAATCGGAGCGTGCGGGGGTGAGGCCTGGTCCTTTGCCCTCGATGTCACCGACCTTGCCATGTGCAAGGCGCTGGCAGCCAAGATCGGTCAGGAAATCGGATCCGTCACCACGCTGATCAACAATGCGGGCATCTGTCCGCGCAATTCGATCGACAGTCCCGACGTCATGGAGACCTGGGCGCTTGGACTCGACATCAATCTTAACGGGACGCTCAACGTCACCCTGGCCTTTCTCGATGCCATAAGGGCAACGCAGGGCACCATCATCAATATGGCGTCGATCGCGTCCTTCGTATCGACCGCAACCTCGATCTCCTATTCGACGTCGAAGGCGGCGCTCAAAATGCTGACCCAGAATCTCGCCCAGGAACTCGCTAAGGACGGCGTGAGGGTCAACGCCATAGCGCCCGGGACGTTCGCCACGGCAATGACCGAGGCGACCCGCCACGACCCCGCCCGGCGCGAGCGCTTTCTCGGTCGCATCCCGATGGGTCGGTTCGGCGAGCCCGACGAACTGATCGGGCCGGTGCTGTTCCTGGCGTCATCCATGTCTAGCTATGTCACGGGGTCGACTCTCGTGGTGGATGGTGGATATCTGGCTGTCTGAGATATCGGTTCAATCAAGCGAACAATAAGTCGCTGACGAGGAATTGGAGAGGCGCATGATCGGAAGAGCGAGATCGAATAGTCCGCGCGTTGCGTTGATCCTGATGACGCTGATCTATGCTTTCAACTTCATGGACCGGCAGGTGCTTTCAGTGCTGGCGGAACCGATCAAGCGGGATCTGAACCTTACGGATACCGAACTGGGCATGCTCGGCGGCATCATGTTCGCGATTTTCTATTCTACTTTCGGCATTCCCGTGGCCGCGCTTGCGGATCGCTACAAGCGCGTTCCCATTCTCGTCACCGCCTGCTCGATCTGGAGCGTGTGCTGCGCGGCCTGTGGCCTCGCCATGAACTTCACGCATCTGGCGCTGGCGAGGATCGGCGTCGGCCTCGGCGAGGCGGGAGGCGTGCCGCCATCCTATTCGCTGATTTCCGACATGTTCCCTGCCGAACGTCGCGCGCGTGCCGTCGGCTTCTTTTCGCTCGGCGTCCCGCTGGGGTTGGGCGTGGGATCCGCGCTCGCGGGATGGACGTCGGCGATTCTGGGGTGGCGCGTCAGCCTCTTCATCGTCGGACTGCCGGGCCTGTTGCTCGCCCTGGCCTTCTTCCTCATGGTGAAGGAGCCTGAGCGGGGCCGGTATGATAAACTGAAGCTCGTCGAGCGTCCGCGACTGTGGACCACGATCAAGAGCTTCTATGGCGACCCCAAGATCGCGCTCCCCACATTCTTCTGCGCGATCGGGGCGATCGCGAACGGTGCTGTGATGGCCTGGCTCTCGGCCTATCTCATTCGCGTCATGGGCATGCGGCTCGACCAGATCGGCACCTATCTCAGCATCACCATCATTATCGGAATGGGGCTGGGCAATCTCACGAGCGGTTGGCTCGTCGATCGGTTCAGCACGAGAGACAAGCGCACCTATGTTTTCGTGCCCGCAGCGGCCATGGCCCTCTCCCTGCCATTCTTTCTCGCGGGGCTTCAGGCGCAGCACTGGCAACTTGCACTGCCGTTGTTCGGTATCTCGCTGGCCATATCCTGCGCCTATCTCGCGCCAGCCGTCACGCTGGTTCAGAACTCCCTGCCATCGACGCAGCGTAGCACCGGCGGCGCTCTTCTCCTCTTTGTGGTCAATCTGATCGGAATGGGCGGCGGACCCGTTTATGTTGGGATAATCAGCGACTGGGCTACGCCGACCTACGGCGTCGATGCCTTGCGGATCGCGATGTATGCGCTCGCCCCATTCTTCATGCTCGCCACGATCGGCAATCTCATTTCAGCCCGTTTTATCGGTCGTGAGGGTTCGTCGCCAGTCCGATCGCCTAAGCCTCCAACCAGCTTCATGAAAATGCCTGCCGAATAGGATCGGCCCCAGCGAATCGCGGGAACGCCCGGCGGCCTGGCCTCTCATGAGCACCCAGCCGCCGCTCATTCCGTTCGACCGTGCCGTCCCCGGAGCCTTCTATCCGACGAACCCGCTGCTGTACGATACGATCGGCCGCTACTTCACCGCGGGCGCCCGCTTCAAATTCCAGGCGTGGCAGGGAAACGCAGGTGGCCGGACGGTGACATCGGTCCGGCCACCTGGCGTTCTGTCGGGATGCAGCGCCAATGGCCAGCCCAGCTATGAGCCGGCCATACGGTATGGGACGGCGCCGGGTCAGTCTTTGGCTTGCCTGCCCAACTCGAGAACCGCCAGATCGATCTGCTCGAGCATGCTTACGAAAGTCTCGATCTGTTGGGTATCGAAACGCGCAAAAATGCGCCCCTCAAGCTCGAGCGCCCTGGGTGCGATATCCGCGTAGAGTTTACGTCCGTCCGCACTCAACCCAAGCAGATGCGATCGGCGATCCTGGGGGTTGGGGCGCCTGTCGATCAAGCCTCGCTCCGTCAGCGAGATTGTAGCGCGGCTGACGGTGACCTTGTCCATACGGGTCCGGACGCAGATTTCCTGCTGCGTGATGCCATCGGATTCTCCGAGCCACGCGATGACCCGCCATTCGGGGACGCTGATGCCGAACAGGCGCTCGTACAAGCCGGCAACGCTCTCGCTCACCAGGGTCGAGGTGAAAGACAGTCGATAAGGAATGAAGGCGTTCAAGCGCAGCGATTTATCAGCCATGTCCGATAGTATCATTTGACACTACTCGTTCAATGCTTATGTAGTATCTTTTGTTACCACATGACATGCAAGCGCGTCGTCGCGGACGGACAGCCGCCGCAGTAGCGCGCGCCATGCGAAGCGAGAAAATACGGAGGCGAGGAAATCAGATGAATGTTCGGACATCACCATCCTGGACTGCAGCCGCCCGGCAGCAGTGCAACGACCCGCAGATGATGGTTGGTTTCGGGAACCATTTTTCGACGGAGGCGATCGAAGGGGCTTTGCCTCTCGGACGCAATTCGCCCCAACGCGTTCCGTTCGGGCTCTTCGCCGAGCAGTTGTCAGGCACAGCTTTTACCGCTCCCCGAACGGAAAATCATCGCAGTTGGCTGTATCGCCTCCGTCCGACCGCCAATCATCCCGCGTACCAGCCCTATGGGCGAACGACTTTGCTTCGCAGCGGCCCTTTCGACGAGATGGCGCCGACCCCCAACCGGCTACGTTGGGATCCGATGCCCATGCCGGCCGAGCCGACCGATTTCGTCGATGGTCTCGTCAGCATCTGCGGAGCGGGAGATCCGGCCGGCGCGACAGGCCTTGGCGTCCATATATACGCCGCCAACCGTTCGATGGAAAAGCGCGCCTTCTACAATGCCGATGGCGAGCTGCTGATCGTACCTCAGCAGGGTGCGTTGAGAATCGTGACGGAAATGGGGATACTGTCCGTCCAGCCGGAGCAAATCGCCGTCATTCCACGCGGGCTTCGCTTCCTCGTAGAGCTTCTCGACGATGTTGCGCGCGGCTATATCTGCGAAAATTACGGGGCATTGTTCAGGCTTCCGGACCTTGGCCCCATCGGCTCGAACGGCCTTGCCAACCCGCGCGACTTCGATACGCCCGTGGCATGGTTCGAGGACAGCGATGAGCCTTTCGAAATCGTCCAGAAATTTTGCGGCTCGCTCTGGACGACGACGCTCAACCATTCGCCCTTCGATGTCGTTGCATGGCACGGCAATCTGGCTCCCTATCGCTATGATCTGCGGCTTTTCAACACGGTCAATACCGTCAGCTTCGACCATCCCGACCCATCGATCTTCACGGTCTTGACCTCGCCCACCGACACGGCCGGCACGGCAAATTGCGATTTCGTCATCTTTCCGCCGCGCTGGATGGTGGCCGAAGCCACCTTCCGCCCGCCATGGTTCCATCGCAATGTCATGAGCGAGTTTATGGGTCTTATCCATGGCGCCTATGATGCGAAGGCCGGCGGCTTCGCTCCGGGCGGAGCCTCGCTTCACAACTGCATGTCGGGTCATGGACCCGATCAGGCGAGCTACGAGGCCGCCGTGAGCGCGGAACTGGCGCCGCACAAGATCGAAAACACGATGGCGTTCATGTTCGAGAGCCGCTTCGTGTTCAAAACGACCCGCTTTGCCCGGGAAACGCCTCTTTGCCAGCTTGACTATGACGAATGCTGGAGCGGCTTTCAAAAGGCGCAAGTCCCCGACATCACGTACAATGGAGATCAGAACGCGTGACTTTTCCCGCGATTGACGAAACGCACGCGCCTGCTCTCAAGAGCTGGGTCGAGGGCGCCGACGGCCACGCCGATTTCCCTATTCAGAATCTCCCTCTGGGAATTTTCTCCCATGATGGAAAGATGCGCCGGATCGGCGTTGCGATCGGGGATTCCATCCTCGACCTCGCGGCGATCTCCGAACTCCTGCCGGTCTCGGCGCGCGACGCGGTGCGCGGGATAACGCTTAATGCGGTGTTTGCGCTGCCTGCCGCCGATCGCCTTCTGCTTCGCCGCTCGCTTAGCAAACTGCTGTCTGTCGATGGGGGCGGGAATGAAGGGCTCGTCCGCACCCATTTGCATCCCGCTTCGGAATGTCAAATGCACCTGCCTGCATCGATCGGCGACTATACCGATTTCTATGTGGGCATTCATCACGCCACCAATATCGGTAAGCTGTTCCGGCCGGATAACCCGTTGCTGCCCAACTATAAATATGTCCCCATCGGCTATCATGGCCGCGCTTCCTCTGTGCGACCGTCGGGCGAACCGGTCCGTCGGCCGAGCGGCCAGCGCAAGGCACCCGATGCGGACATGCCGATCGTGGGCCCCAGCACAAGACTTGATTATGAGCTGGAACTCGGGATCTGGGTCGGCAGTGGCAATGCTCCGGGCGAACCGATCGCGATCGGTGAGGCGGTCGATCATATCGCGGGCTTTTGCATGCTCAATGACTGGTCGGCGCGCGACTTCCAGGCGTGGGAATATATTCCCCTAGGGCCGTTCCTCTCGAAGAGCTTCCATTCCACCGTCTCTCCCTGGGTGGTGACTGCAGAAGCCATGGCGCCCTTCCGGATCGCCCAGCCGGCGCGCCCCGAAGGGGACCCGCAACCGTTGCCCTATCTCTGGGATGAAAAGGATCAGGCATCGGGTGCGCTGGCTATCGACCTGGAAGTCTTTCTATCGACTCAAAAGATGCGCGACGCCAAAGAGGCGCCTTTCCGCCTCTCCGTTGGGCCGGCCTCCAGCATGTATTGGACGGCGCAACAGATCGTCACCCATCACGCATCTAACGGATGCAATCTCAACACGGGCGATCTTCTGGGCACCGGAACGCTCTCCGCGCCAACGCCAGAAGGCTATGGGAGCTTGATGGAACTGTCTCAGGGCGGGAAGGTCGCGATCGAACTGCCCAATGGGGAGAAGCGCGTTTTTCTGGAGGATGGTGACGAGCTATTTCTCAAGGGGACCGCGCGGCAGGAAGGCTTTAACCCGATCGGCTTCGGTGAATGCCGCGCGGTGATTCTTCCTGCCGCCTGAGCGATAAACGACCGAGTCAGGAGGCCGATGCCTGCGGCGGGGAGGTCGCCTTTGATGCAACGCTAACGCAAAAGGCGCTGAGCACACCACATATCCGAGGCTTCTTCAGCACAGATTTCGAGCCGACTTATGTGGTCATCATTCGCCCTGGTCAGCCTGGCTCAAGGAATAGCCATATCATCGCTGGGCCGGAAACGCAGCGATGAGCCATTCTTATGGTTCCTGTCGCAACCCGTCCCCCGCACAGTTTTGCTGAGCGCAATTTATGATTTGCGGGGGTCGAGGTTTTTGCGGGGGTCGAGGTTGTTGTGAGCGCCCACGTTCGTCGACGAATCCGGCTATTTCCCAGAGAGGAATATCGACACCCGCTTCCATCAACTGACCGAAGGCTTCGACAAGGTCCGCAAGAAGCTGGGTGAGGAGCGCTACGTCAAATCGATGGAGCTTGCGGCGCAGGCGAAGACGTTGTTCGCCGGCGATCCCGATGACGAAAACGGCAAGAGCGATCAGGGTCGGGAACCGCTGTACAAGATGGAGAATCCGATTTCAGGCCATCCGCTCGCATCGGAAGGCGCCGAAGCTGAAGGATGATGAAGGCGAAATTTCCGGCGATTGACGGAAATCTGGCGGGGTGCGGGTGCCCGGCCAAGACCTCTCGTCCAACCGGTAGCGGAGGGCGCCGCTTCCCACCATCGGCATTGAAAGCGGCCCCGCCAGTTCCAATCTTGCCGCGGGTCATGGCCTTCGCGCCGACAAAAACCATTTTCCCCCTTGCCCCGGCGGCAATCCCATGCACAAAGCTTGCCAATTGCCGTGCGGGTCATGGATTAATCCCGCGATCAATCATGCGGCAGCAAGGATAGTGTGATGGACGATGTGATGATGCAGGACCGGACAGCCCCGGCATCGCCCCTTCCACCCAAGGAAGTGGGAGAAGGCCTGTCCGTCATCTCCATCGCCAAAAGCTATGACAAGCGCGTCGTGCTGGCCGATGTGTCGCTGACCGTCGGCAAGGGCGAGGTGGTCGGCCTGCTCGGTCCCAATGGCGCGGGCAAGACGACCTGCTTCTATTCGGTGATGGGGCTGGTGCGGCCGGACCATGGCCGCATCGTGCTGGACGGGCAGGATATTACCGGCCTTCCGATGTACCGGCGATCGATATTGGGGCTGGGCTATCTGCCGCAGGAGACCTCGATCTTCCGTGGCCTCACCGTCGCGCAGAATATCGGCGCGGTGTTGGAACTGGCGGAGCCGGACAAGGCGGCGCGGCATGCGCGGCTGGAACAGTTGCTGGAGGAGTTCGGCCTGACCCGGCTGCGCGATTCCTCGGCCATGGCGCTGTCGGGCGGTGAGCGCCGCCGCTGCGAGATCGCCCGCGCTCTGGCGGCCAATCCGTCGATCGTGCTGCTGGACGAGCCTTTCGCGGGCATCGATCCGCTGTCCATCGCGGATATTCGCGGTCTGGTGAAGCAGTTGAAGACTCGCGGCATCGGCGTGCTCATCACCGATCATAATGTCCGCGAGACGCTGGAGATCGTGGATCGCGCCTGCATCATCTACGACGGCAAGATGCTGTTCGCGGGCAGCCCGACCGAACTGGTGGCCAACGCAGATGTGCGGCGGCTCTATCTGGGCGAGAATTTCTCGCTCTGACATGACCGACAAGCGGCCCCTTCCACACAGCGGCAAGGGGAAGGGCTGATGGCGCTCGCCCCCCGTCTCGACCTGCGGCAGAGCCAATCGCTGGTGATGACGCCGCAGCTTCAGCAGGCGATCAAGCTGCTGGCGCTGTCCAATCTGGAAATCGAGGCGTTCGTCGCGGGCGAATTGGAGAAGAACCCACTGCTGGAGGCCGGCGCGCCGGGCGATGATTTCGCGCCGCCCGCCGACGGGGTCGACCGGGCGACGGAACAGCATGACCTGCCCGCCGAGACCGGCGATGCCGACCAGTTGATCGGTCAGGGATTGGGCGCCGCGGATGCGCCGCTGGATGTCGACTATGGCGCGGAAACCTTCATTGACGATGGGCCGGGCGACCGGGTGGCGAGCGCGGCCATCGGCTCCGGCGGCCTGGACATGCTGTCCGGCGGCAGCGGCGAGGCGCCCGATTTCGACAGCTTCGCCAATCCGGAACAGGGCCTTCAGGAACATCTGATGGATCAGGCCCGCAGCGCCCTGTCGGGCCTGGACCTGACCATAGCGACCCAATTGATCGGGCAGATCGACGAGGCGGGCTATCTGGAGGCCAATCTGCTGGAAACGGCCCATGGCCTCGGCGTGCCGCTCTACCAGGTCGAGCATGTGCTGGCGGTGATCCAGAGCTTCGATCCTACGGGCGTCGGCGCCCGATCATTAGCGGAATGTCTGGCTTTGCAGGCCAAGGAGGCGGATCGTCATGACCCGTGCATGGCAAAGCTGCTCGCCAATCTCGATCTGCTCGCCAGGGGCGCGCTGCCCCAGTTGCGCCGGATCTGCGGCGTGGATGAGGAGGATATGGCGGACATGATCCGCGAGCTGCGCGGCTATGATCCCAAGCCCGGCCTGCGCTTTTCCACGGAGAGCGCGGCGCCCGTGACGCCCGACCTGTTCGTGCGGCAGACCCGCGAGGGCTGGTCGATCGAGGTCAACGGCGCCACCCTGCCCCGCGTCCTCATCAACCGGAATTATTATGTCGAGCTGTCGTCGGGACCGCAGGACAGGACATCGAAAGCCTGGCTGGCCGATTGCCTCGCCAGCGCCAACTGGCTGGTCAAGGCGCTGGACCAGCGGCAGAAGACCATCATCAAGGTCGCGAGCGAGATCGTCCGCCAACAGGAGGATTTCTTCCGCAAGGGCGTGGAACATCTGAAGCCGCTGACGCTCAAAGCCGTGGCCGATGCCATCCAGATGCATGAATCGACCGTCAGCCGCGTGACCTCGAACAAATATCTGTCCTGCCCGCGTGGGCTTTACGAACTCAAATATTTCTTCACCAGCGGCGTTTCGGCGGCCAGCGGCGACGGCGCAGTATCGGCCGAGGCGGTCAAAAGTCATATCAAGGCGCTGATCGCGGCGGAAACGCCCGACGCCATCCTGTCCGACGACACTTTGGTCGACCTGCTGCGCGCCAAGGGCATGGATATCGCCCGCCGCACCGTCGCCAAATATCGGGAGGCGATGGGAATCGGCTCCTCCGTGCAACGGCGGCGGCACAAGGCGTTGCGCGGACAGGCGGCCTGACGAAAGCTATGCTTGCCCCGGATGCGCCGCCAAGCCAGATCCGCTGCTCCATAACAAGGAACCCATCATGTCCGTCGCCTATCTGAACGGCCGTTTCGTGCCGCTGGAGCAAGCCCATGTCTCCGTGCTGGATCGCGGTTTCCTGTTCGCGGACGGCATCTATGAAGTCGCGGCGGTGATCGACGGAAAGCTGATCGACAGCGCATCCCATCTCGCCCGGCTGGAACGGTCGACCGGCGCGATCGGCATCGCCCTGCCACTCTCCCTCGCGGAGATCGAGGCGGCGCAGAAAGACCTTATCGCCCGCAATGCGCTCACCGAAGGGCTGATCTATCTCCAGATCACGCGCGGGGCCGACGCGACCCGCGATTTCCTGCCGTCGCCCGATATCCAGCCGACGCTGGTGATGTTCACCCAGGCCAAGCCTTTTCTCGACGTGCCCGCCGCGCGCAACGGCTTAGCGGTCGCGACTATGCCCGACCTGCGCTGGGCGCGGCGCGACATCAAGAGCGTGGGCCTGCTCGCTCAGGCCATGGCCAAGCGCGCCGCCGCCGAAGCGGGCGCGCAGGAGGCCTGGATGGTGGAGGATGGCTTCGTGACCGAAGGCGCGTCCTCCACCGCCTTCATCGTCACGCAGGAAGGCATCGTCACCCGGCCCTATAGCCAGGCGGTGCTGGCGGGCTGCACCGGCGCGGCGCTGACCGCGCTGGCGGAGGAAAGCGGCATCGCCATCATCCGCCGCCCCTTCACCGTTGCCGAGGCACTGGCAGCCAGGGAAGCCTTCATCACCAGCGCCTCGACACTCTGCCAGTCGGTGGTGCGGATCGACGGCCAGCCGATCGGGGACGGTACGCCCGGCCCGGTCGCGATGCGATTGCGCGCCCTCTATATCGCCTTTGCCCGGCGCACTGCCGTTTGAGCAAAGCAACGCGCAAAACTTGATCCATTTCGGCTGAAAATAAGGATGCCGCCATTCCCGCCATTTCGGCGGGGATCAAGGCTCCATTTTGGCGGTCCGTTATGGCGCCGCCGGAAAAAGACCCGTTTACAGGGCGCTCGATGGGGGCGATGGGCGGCATGAATCTCCATAGTGGAGAATGGTCTGGCTGCGAAACGACGGCATTGCGATAAGCTGGAACAAACAGGACGGAGATTTTCGGCGTGGGTTTGGATCATGATGAGATCGGTTTCGGCGCATCCCTGGACCAACCCTTCGGCGCGCGGGACGAGCGGCCGGGGCTGCTGATCCTAGCGGACGACATCTATCTGGACGATGCCGCGCTGCTCAGCCGGGCCGCGGGCCTTCGCCTGCTGGGCACGGTGCCGCTGGACCAGGCATCGACCCGGCTGGATGTGCAGATCGGCTGCGACATCATCCTGTGCTTCTGCCCATCGCCCGACGCGATGATCGAGCGGCTGTTGGTGCAGATCGAGACATTGGCGCTGCAGAACGACATGCCGGTCATCCTGGTGGCCGATATGGAAACGGTCGACCTCGCTTATGCCTGCCTGCGCAGCGACCGGACCCAGTTGCTTTGCAGGCCGGGGCATACGGATCTGGCCGCTGCCCTGCTGGCCGCCGCCCGTCAGACACCGTCCGGATCGTTCCACGAAGCCAACCGGGACAATGAGGGCCTGCGGTTGCAGCAATTGAGCGATGAGGTGAGCCGCCTCGCCCGCACGCTGGAGGCGCTGACGCTTCGCCCCCGCCATGCGACGCCATCCTTCGACCTGGGCCCGCGCATATCGGATGAGCCGAGCGACTATATCGGCATGCCGTCGCTGGAGCCGATCGGCAGCGCCGACAAATCCGCCGACACCGCGAGCGTGGATGCGGCGCAGGTGCGCGACCTGCTGCGGGCGCGGCGGCTGCGCGACGATTTCCTGCCTGCCGATCTGTTCGCGGACCCTGCCTGGGACATGCTGCTGGACCTGCTGGCGGCGCGGCTGGAGCATGAACGCGTGTCAGTGTCCAGCCTGTGCATCGCGTCCGCCGTGCCGCCCACCACTGCGCTGCGCTGGATCAGGACGCTGACCGAACAGGGTTTTGTCGACCGCCAGGCCGATCCGCATGACGGGCGCCGGGTCTTCATCGCGCTTGCCGATCACACCGCCGAGGCGTTGAGTCGCTGGTTCACCGCCAGCCGCCGTTTCCTGTGCGCATGACGAATATGCTGTCATCGCCGCTTGACCGGCGCCCCGATTGCCGTAGATAGGCGCGCACCGGACGCCTGCGGTAAGGACGGGCATCGGGCGATTAGCTCAGTTGGTAGAGCGTCTCGTTTACACCGAGAATGTCGGCGGTTCGAGCCCGTCATCGCCCACCATGCCTTCGCTGGAAAATCTGTTCCCCGCCTGGGGCGCAATGGCGTAGGATCCCGGCACCGGAACGCTTTGGTGAGGCAGTCGCATCATGTCTCTCACGCTTCTCTTTGCTGGAACGATAGCGCCCTTTCTATTGATGGTGTCGCCGGTTTCGCTGGTCGCCGCCCGCGATTGCCTCGACTGGGACGCACCGGCCAAGGCGGTCGACATCGCCGTGGGAAAGCCCTGCCCGAAAAGGCAGCCGCCCTTCCTGCCGATGTAAGGCGCCCCCTTCGCCACGGATATTGCGGCGCAGCGCCAGCGCTGCTAATCGGTGCCGCCATGATCCAGCCGCCTGAAATCATTCGAGTCACCAAGTCCCGCGTCTCCTGCGACGGTTCGGGCGACATTCCCGCAGCGCTCGGCCATCCGCGCGTCTTCCTTGAGATCGATGAGCATGGCTATATCGATTGCGGCTATTGCGACCGCCGGT
>Ga0255338_1001046_pt1 | contig 61059 bp, 47 predicted proteins | sample MeOH1_35cm_T4_19_FD_203715 | JGI IMG/M metagenome (GOLD analysis project Ga0255338, IMG submission 203715) | Sandy soil microbial communities from University of British Columbia, Vancouver, Canada - MeOH1_35cm_T4_195 | ecosystem: Engineered > Artificial ecosystem > Sand microcosm > Unclassified ... | reverse complement strand
CGCGAAAGGCATCATCATACTATCAAAGCGCATTGCGCGGGAGAGGGGGCAGATCGAAGTGAAATTGAAAATCTGTGCTCAATTCAAAATTAAATCTTGTCTAAAAAACTTCAGGGACGTTGCCTAACTAGCATCCATTTGAACCAGGGGCTTCGCTGCAACAAGAGTCGTGAGCATCTGTATCAGAACAAGTAGTACAACTGCCATTTCCACAGCCAGCCATTACCACTCCATTTTTAAGAATGAGCAAAGCCATCAAAGAATAGCAAATAATTTTTTCATGATTTTCTCCTAATTATTTAATTACAAGTAAAGGATAGTTTATATATTGGGTATTTAAAGCTATGCTCTACACTCAGTCAGAAGAATTAGGAGGGGGGATAATACACGTCTTATCATTATCATCCCATAGACAATTGATGGGCGGACTAAGTTGACTCATATTCAAACAGCATGCATAATCACCGTCGCATGATGAGCAGCGTTTATAGCTGCCCGCATATGCTGCCTGAAATGACATGGTTCCTAGCATGATACCTACAAACACAGTGATTATTACGTGCTTCAAATCAACAAATAGATTATTTTTGTACACGACTACTCTCCATCAGTTAAAGAAAAAGTCCCTACGCTATTTATAGTATACTGTAAGTGCTTTCTTATCAAATACATCTATCATGCGTTTTTCAGTCGTTTCAATTATAATTGTCATCACAACGATTTGAATCAAAAAAGGTTCCTGGTTTATTTTTTATTGGTGAAGTGTTGGATGTATCAGGATGGCTTGGAGGATATAATTTTCAATGGGCATGGTCATCAGGATGGGCTGCCGGGCAAGTCGTATAAAAATTGGCTTAATGCGGTGGGAAAACATCATTAAAGCGAATATGATTCATTTTGGCAAGCAAACGCTCACGATGTTTATGTAACCCCAGCAATTTATAAACCACAATAGGTATGATCAAACTCGCCATACCGATGATGAATGCAATGATATAACTGATATCATCTGAGCATGCTTGAAAAATTAAACAACCCACTAGAAGCACAATGGCCAGAATACCGGTATAAGGCGAACCCGGTGTTTTGTATTTTAAATCTTTAACCGTATAACCAGTACGATACAGTTTACGCCGAAAATTAATCTGCGCCCAACAAAGAGAAATCCACGCTACTGCGCCTGTAAAACCAGAAACCAGAAGTAATGCAATATAGAGCGTGGTTTGCGCAAAAAAGTAACTTGCCAACAAGAGAATCCAAATGGCAATCAAGGTGACAATGCCTGCATTTTGAGGAACAGCATTATGGTTAAGTTTCGCTAAAGGTGCAGGTGCCATCCCATTGCGCGCTAAAGCATTTAAGGCTCGGACAATACCATATACTCCTGAATTTGAGCAAGATAGTGCAGACGTCAAGGTAACAAAACTTGCCACAGCTCCAGCCCATTTTAAACCGTAAAAATTCAGTGCATCAGCAAAGACAGAGTTGGCAATGTTAGCTTTTTGCCATGGGAAAATTAACACTAAGCAAAAGACAGGAATAATGTATATGAATAAAATTCGTAACGTGACATTCCGAATCACAAAAGGAATCATACGGCCTGGATCAATTGATTCACCAGCCGCAAGACCCACAATTTCAGAGCCTTGATAATTCACCAGGAGCAGCACCATCGCAGTGAGCAAAGGCATCACACCATTTGGAAATAGTCCACCTTGACCCAGAATATATCGTGTTCCGACAATGCCTGTTGGTTGATCCCCGTGAATAAAACCAAAGAAAATGAGGACAGATAACGCTACGAAGCCAAACAATGCCGTTATTTTGATGAGAGCTAACCAGAACTCAATTTCACCAAACGTTCCAACTTTGGCAAAATTAATGCAAGTGATCATAAAACCGAAGCAAAGCGCCCAAAGATAGCCATTCACACCGGTGAAATACTCCATGATAATGCCGCCAGCAAGACATTCGGCAGGAATATAGGCTATCCAACTGAGCCAATACGACCACCCAACTCCGCAAGCAAAAGCAGGCGAAATAAAATCGGCAGTGTAATTAATAAACGAGCCTGCAATCGGAATAGCGACCGTTAACTCGCCCATACAAAGCATGGTTAGATAAACAATGAGTCCGCCTAAAATGTAGGCAATAAAAACAGAAGGCCCAACTTGTTGTACAACGCTTCCAGTGCTTAAAAAGAAGCCTGAGCCAATAATTCCGCCAAGTGCAATTAACTGAACGTGACGAGATTTTAAAGCACGACGAAATTCGCCATCGTTAAGTGTTTTGGGAACTGGGGCTCGTTTTTTCTTCACTAACTATCTCTATAATTAATAAAAATCTGGCGGAGAGAGAGGGATTCGAACCCTCGATACGTTTTACCGTATACACACTTTCCAGGCGTGCGCCTTCAACCACTCGGCCACCTCTCCAAAGTATATCGATTATATTTAATCGAGCAAAGTAGTAAGTGCGAGAGTATACTGGATTTATCAAGAAATAAAATATTCTATGTGGAATTAGTGTAAATAAAATTTGTACGAATAAATTCCAGATGGACAGTTGTCGATTTATGAAAGATAACCGTATACTTAATGAGGTTCCGATGGTTTTTATTTGCCATCATCCGCCCTGCGGGCACTTTCTCCCAATGCTTGAGAGAAAGAACTTATTAAGGACGTACATTAAATGTATCAACGATTTAGTTTCTTTTTATTATGTTTTCTTATTTCAACGTCATCTCATGCCGTGACTTGTTATATTACAATGGTCAAAGACTCCTGCTGGAAAGACTATAATTTAACCGTGAGCGTCAAAGATGCAGGCAGCGGGGATGAAATCACTTCTATCTTAGTCGCTGAAGGTGATGCATGGGGTAGACAGCAATTTGAATGTAATCCAGGGCAAACGTTGGCTTTGGAGGCGCAATTTAGCCCTGTCTTTTGGAGTGGAGAAGAAGATAAAAAATTTCCAGCCCAACGTTATTGGAAGCTTCCTGCCGAAATGGAGAATGGAATAACAGGGTGGAATGTTACGGTATGTTATCCGAAATGGTTTGCTAATGTCCCAGTCCCACCTAACGCAACATCTAATTGTAAATGCGATACGGACAGCATCCCTCCGGTTGAGCCTCGTAAGTTGTGATGCATTTAATCAAGCTGGAACGTGCTGCCTCATTTTTGTTAGGATTTCGCGCGCGTTGTTTAGGCTGACTCTATTGTTAATATTTAACAATTTTTGCAATTGATCCTTTAAAACTGATTTTTCTGTGTCTGTGGCATCACTTTGCAATACCAGATTATTTAAATGTAATTTTAAATGACCTTTATTAATGCCTTCTGTACATAATGCTTTGATTGCCCCTAAATTCTGAATTAATCCAACAGCAGCAATAATTCTAGATAAATGGTTTGCCGATTCTATATTCATCATGTTTAAGCACATTTTCGCCGTTGGATGCAATGACGTTACGCCACCTACAGTACCCACTACAATTGGTGCAGTGAGTTCTCCATATAACCGACCTGATTCATATCTCCATTGCGTAATCGCAGTATACTGCCCAGAACGGGCAGCATAAGCGTGTATGCCTGCTTCGACCGCGCGCCAATCATTGCCAGTTGCGATTAGTATGGGATCGATACCGTTCATGACACCTTTATTGTGAGTGGCGGCACGGTAGGGATCAATCGTTGCAAATAAAGATGCTTCTTGAATTTGTTCACCCAAAGTTGGATCAATATTATCAAGTACTATTTTCGCTGTGGTTAATTTTCTATCGTTTAAATTGGAGAGTATGCACAAAGAAACGGTTTCATGCGTTATGCTTTCAATTGGCTTTTTTAGATATTCCAATGCTTGATTGATTAAATTAGCTCCCATAGCATCGCAACTATTCATAAATACATGAATGATAGCCATGCTCCCATGATCAGGTCTTGTGATAAAACGAAGTTGAAGATCAGTCACGCCGCCGCCGCGTTTGACCATATTTTTGACCACTTCGGCATTGACTTGTCCAATCCAATATAACTTATTGATTTCAAAATGTTGGGTAAATTCGTTGATATTACTGATTCTAGGCAACTGAATTTGACCGATAATTTCATGCCCTGTTACATAAGTCGATATTTCTCCATCTGCCTTTATCCACTTCGCAGTTTTAGACAACGCTGCAATGATCGATGTTTCTTCAACAGCCATCGGAATAACATACTCCCGACCATCGATACGAATATTTGGAGCAACACCCAACGGTAATTGAAAATAACCAATCGCATTTTCAATGAAATGCTCAGCAAGATGGATATCCTTTATACCGCCTTGATTGAGGTAAAAGACATCATCAGCGGTTAGAGCACCCAGTTCTAACAAACGTTGAAAACGTTCCTTTCTGGTTAGTTTAGAAAAGCCAGTAAGCAAAGAATGAGAGACGTTATCAAGCATGGTTATTGTATGACTCCATATGCTGGTTTTGAAAAAATCTAAAGTCCAGTTAACGGCAAGGCTGACGCATTACATTTAGACCATTAACAGGCGACTTATTTGATTCAAAAATGGTGTTTATGCTAGCATAATTTACTGGGTTAGTCCATAAGACGCATCTAATTTTTATACAGTTTAGCGGCCTCTTTTGAGAAAAATTAGAACTATTTATCCGAGCCGCGACCATGAGGGTACGGAGAATTTTGGAGCTATCCAATTTCCGCTCCCTAATGGTCGCGGCTCTGAGGGTTCGATCTTTGATTGTTCGGTCTGCCCTGGCTTCCAAGAGAGGGCATTCTCTCGCGGACAAGCAGCCTTACGGGTGAGGGCAGGGTGACGAGCCTGCCATGCTGACTTCGAATTTGGTGCGCACGCCTCACTCCGCTAGAACAATCAACAGAATACGCCACCTAATTTATTTTGCCCATACACCAGATTCGAGCATAACTCTATAGTAATAAATCCTACTAAAGTAAAAGGCGGAGGAGCACCGTTAAAAAAGTAACCTAAACAAATCGCTCTATTTCATGATCAAGGTCGGTTCCCAAAACCGGTTAAAATTTCTACAAGAGTTACTGTATGGCGTGTAATAGACATTAGACAACTAATTGAACAAGGTAAGACGATACTTACCAAGCACAACCAACATTGATCAAATAACACAAAAAGATCTTGATTCATTGGCACATAGAATGAACCTATGTCCAAGAAAGTGTTTGGGGTATAAAATGCCTCAGGAAGTGTTTATACAGCAACATAAAAACGACTGTCGCACTTGGGCTAGAATGGGCCCCAGGATTAAATTCATAACCTTGGCGTCCCAGGCAAGATTCGAACTTGCGACCTGCCCCTTAGGAGGGTAAGTGTGTCAGATACGCTTGGATGCTAACACGTCCAAAGATCCTTGTAAATAAACAACTTTACCTATTGAAACATCAATTAGTGTCCATTAAAATGCGAATCAAGATTTAGAATATGAAGAAAAAGAAGGGTTCAGCGATTTAGCAGAGCAGTCAAGAAAATTTATTGCGATACTGAATAAGACCCAACAGGCACACATATCAAAACTTAAGGGGCTATTCGAGGGATTTGGACGATTTTGCTCTGAGGAGAGGTTTGATAGTGAAAATATTTTGAAAACAATCCCATTAACTGGTTGTTGTCATGATTTAGATGCCTTGCTTACCAGTGATATTCCAGTAGACTCACAGTATATAGATCAAGCTAAGGATTTTTTTTTGGAACATTGGAATCTTTGAGATTGGGGTATTATCTCTAATGGAGAACAATTTTTACATTTTCATCTATTATTTACTGCAAAAGTAAAATCCACTACATGCTATGAATACATGCTATTGTTGTGATACAATTTAAAGCATTATGAGTAAATATTTTTAAATCATTATGCCTCGACACCGACAGACCGTTATATACTCCTCCAATGATACCGTTTTTCTACTTAATCGACTAAAAGATTCTCTAGAATTAGGAGCACCGACTAAACTTTCTTTAACGGAAGAATTAACGGATGTAGACGTCTTTACCAGATGGTTAGAAAGTATACCTGCGGGCTCAATACCTAAGCTGTCTATGCCCATTTCGCTTTCGCTTTTAAAGAAGCCTGCTTTTCTCAACTTACTTAAAACGTTTAAAAACAAATCACCCGATATATTGGAGTTAGATTTTGGCGATGCATTGGAAGCGTATGCTGATGAAATAGAAAGAGAGCTTATCGCTAACATAGCCCCACTCGTAGATTTCCCAATTCAAATCAAAAATAAAAAATTAGTGGCTTTTGAGCAAGCCATGATTCGAAATCTGCAATCAAAACCTAAATCACGTATTACTACCGTTGATTATCCAGAGGAGCCAGAAACAGAAATTTTATCTGCTCAAGGTAAAAAAATTCGTTTAAAAACATTAATCCAAACTGATACACATTTAACCAAAGAAGAATATAGGCAATTTATTAACATCGATGTAGAGCATGTCGAAGCCATAGAACAGAATCTTGATGTGGAGGAAAATGTAGAGGTTGAGCAGCTGGTAGAACACATTTCACATTATGAGGGCGATCTGGTTGATTACACTACCTTTAGTTCAAGCACGTATAGGGCGATTGCCAGAGCCAATTTTGGTGACGCACCTTTGGATGCTGCTTATGAACTCATTCGTCATGAATTATTTGCCAATTTACCCCATGGCATTAAATACCTAACCCCAACTGCAGCAGCAAAATTGGCAGCCTATTTACCACAGTGGGCTGCTATGAATAAAGATAATTGTGCCCCTTTTGTGTTGAAAGAAACATCAGCTCACGAATTTGTTTTAGATTATGAAGGTGACGAGAACGACGAGAATAAGCCGTTTACCTTACATGAATTTTCCCCTTATGAAGACAGCGAACCTTATTATGACGTTTTAATTACTCCCCCTAATCCAGATACTGGTGCACTCTTTTTTTGCCATCCAACCCAGGTTAAAAAACTTTCTAATTTGTGGATTCGACACGGCGATAAAGGAATAGCAGATTTTTGTGACAAACTGAATCAGTTAAATATCAAGCATGCTGGCTTATCTATGTTTCTTGTTGACAATTATTTAAATCATTTCGCTCACTGGGAACCTTTTTATAACGAGAATTTTTTTGAAGCCCTACAAAAATTAGAAGAGTATACCCCTCTGCAAATGAGTTGTCTCAAGCGCTTTTTGGTAAATACCGGAAGCTCCCAACATAACTTAAGTCACACATTGGAAGACTTTGATGCGTTTTGGCATCAATTTAAAACCCTGTGCAAAGGGGACGAAAGCCTCATGCGTGCTTTGGATACCAATTGGTCTACCCCTATAGGAGGTCAACCAGCGGTATATATGCAGCGTTTACTGACTATCCTAGGAAAAGCAAGGTATTTACCTGATCAGCTGGTGAGTTTGGACGGGATTGTCTTAAGTCAATACGGTGCTTATTATGCGTCCTGCTATGAAGGCTTTACCGAAGTTCACCCCGCCATGGGATTTACCTATCGTCCAGATGCAGACTTTAACACGAAGGTATTTAATCCTCATTTCAATCTTTATCGAATCAATATAGAAACATTGGAGTATGAAGCGAAAAAATCGAGGGAGATGACCTTTAATGACCCTAAGGATTTTTGGGTTATTACAGAGCTCCAAGAAAGGCAATTGGCTACACCTCTCGACCAACTTCACTATTATAAAATGTCTTTTGCAGATTATCTCAATCAGGAAGAAGACAGGCTACCTCCTGGATATCATCTTTATCTATCTTATCGAGGAAAATTGATTTCACAGCACCATGAAAGAGACTATACCTTACCTATGACTATTAGAGTATTCTCTCAATTAGCGCATCGCTATATTGGTCAGCAACTTGCAGGTATCACCGTTCAGTCATTTCATACTCACCTAGAATCATCAGATTCATTGAAATCAAAATCATATGACGATGGTATTGGATCTTTTCGATTACGTCTGTTGCAAACTTTACTGTTTGTCACTTCAGACCGCTATAAGGGTTCAGTAACTCTTCAAGAAAATGCCGTCAATTTTGTTAAGACAGATGACAGTACCTTTAAAAGACTGATGCAACATACAGATCCTGGCGATTTTCACAAAATGGATGAAGTCTCTACAACCATTGCACGCTTAAAACAACTGCAGGCGAATCATGTCAGCTTTAGTGATCAAGAATCTTTTTACTATCAGGATTTACAACTAATTAGTAGGGATCTGGATTTACCTCTTGAAAAACAAATTAAATTTTTCTTTAAACGAGTAAATGGTCTGCCAGAGCGCTTTATAAGACATAAAGCGTATATAGCAAAAGAATACGGTGGTGCTCAAGAACATACAGAAAAAGATGTCTGGGTACACTGGGTTAAGGATGCTCAAAATGACTTTCGAGAGCGATTACACCATCGATTGCTCAATAATAAGCCGTCTACTCTTAAATTTATTAATTTGGTAGGACCGCATCATGCAATAAAACATCGCGCTTTTTTATACGCGTTGAACACAGAAGAGTTTCTTGCTGAAATTCCACAGATCGCACACACTTACCGTGATGACCTTCTGGCTTTTTCAGCACAATTGGTTAACGATGGATTCAATCTTATCCCTTCTGATTTTAGCAACGCAATAAAAACCACTGACGAAGATGTCGTGCAACTCAAAAAAATCCGTGATTATTTGCATCAAAGTACCCAGGGCGATCTGCTACAGAATTACCTCCATTACACCATCCAACGTTTAATGGACTCCAATACACTGTTAACTTATGAGCAAATCTTAAATGTCTTTGATGCTGTTAGTCGTCTTAAACCCGTTCTAGGTCAGTTCGATACTGAAGCCGTGCATGCTATTTTTCAAAAATACGCCATCCCTGTGCGTATCAAGCTCTCACAAACACTGAATCGTGATGATAGGTTCGTTAAAAGCAGCTTAATGTATATGTTGACGATCTTAGAGGTAGGTCTGCCTTTGAGTACCGATGAAGCAGTGTTAAACCAATTTCAGGAAAAATCAGCTAAATTGATGGAAGAATTAGGGCCTCTAGGTATTCCTGCCTTGCAAGAACGTTTTACAGGAGTATTGCCAACCTGTAATGTCCTAGTACGGGTAGCCATTAGCGAGAGCCTTAAGACTTTATTAAAAACGGTCTTGCATCGAGAGATTGAGCAGTTATTTGCAATAAGCCATGATACATTTCCGGAATTTACCCAACAGTGGATTCAATTCATTGAGTCTCTTAAAGATTTTCAAGATCTCAAGGATTTTGTAGCAGTGGACCACATAGCCGACAAAGTGAAACCCATTGCCATCGTCTTTGCTTCAGTAGCCAGAAACCCTAGTGTGGTTGAGCATCAAAAAGAGGTGATACAACTATTTTCCACTCTGAATTTTGCTCAAATGGATTCTGAGCTGATTCTTTATTGGTTAGCTTTTTTAAGCGATATGCCGCAGCGCGATTATCTGCCCTTGTTAAAAATACTAGTGAGTCATCCAGAACTGCTGTATCAAAAAAACACGTTTAAAGCACTTATCTATTCGCTGAAAACACTCAATACACACGAGTTCTCTACAGAAGCAATGTTAGGTTTTTATCAGCGCTTTGTGACTGCCCCTGCGACCTTAGAAACACAATATGATCCGTTCATTCGTCAACTCGCCACTCATTTTGGCCAAAACAATAATGACCCAATCGTTGCTTTGTGTTTAACCGAACCTGATTTTTCTCTGACACAAGCCATAGCTATCAGTGACGACACCCATCAATTTAACCTTCATCGCACACAACTAGCAGATTTGTATAAATGCTTACAGCAAAAAAATCAATTGGATCACTTTTTACAGTTAAATCTAGATCCCGCAAAGAAGCCTATGATTTTAAATATCTTAGCCTTAGCCTATTCAGGTCGTAGACTAGTAGACAAAGACATTGATCTGCTTCATGTTACGCAGCAGTTAATCGCTTTAAATCCAGACCAGTTAATCGCTCTGAATACGCATTATGACTCGACCTTAACTAGTATTCATTGTTTAACTAATGCCTTAAACGACTTAAAACAGGATAAGCCTTTTAGCACGTTCTTGGATTTGATTGAAAAATCTCCCTTTGGTTTGCGTGATCTTGACACACAATTTAACACGGAAGAAGTGGAGCGCGTTGTTAATGGATTCTTGGACTTACGACATAATATATCCTACTCCTATCATCGTCGTCGACAATTGATGGAAACCTTCCTCTTGGTGAATGAGTTAGGTCATACTTTACTGGTTTATCATAATAAACCTGCAAAAGACTTGAGTAACGCTGAAATTAAAGCATGTTTTGCCCAACTTAGGGATAACACAAGCTACTACAGTAAAACGCAACGAAAAATACTAACTCTGACTATCATGCGCGAAGCCATGTATCGCGCTACAGGGCAATTTCCTTTTTCCACACAAATGATTGGTTTGATTGATTGCATGCTGCATCAGGGCGATGTCATTGCCAATATTGATACAGGCCAAGGTAAGAGCTTGATTGATGTGATGAAGGCAGCGTTTCTTTACTTAGAAAGCGACCGAGTGGATATCAGTACCTCTACTTTGGTGGATGCTGCGCGTGATATTGAAAATTACTCACCGTTTCTGTCACTGCTGGGTATTCCTTTTGCTAAAAAGCCCATCAACGCGAACACGTCATTGGATGAATTGTGCCTAAACGGCATTAATTTCAGTACCTTTTCTCAATTGGCATTACGCTTTTCTAAAGCCTTGGCTGCAGGTGAGGTGATTGACCCAGCGAGTCAACGTGTTTCTTTAGTATTAAATGAGTCTGATTATGCCCTGCTAGATGACAGAGCGATTAAACGTCTGGCAAGCCCGCCTGCGATTAATATCACCAAAAAGCATCCTTGGATTTATGAGGCCATTAATACTTTTGTCACTCAGGATTCTTTTAAGAGAAGTGATACAAGTGCGGATGAAGATGCCCGCCGTTTGCATCGTTACTTAGTAAGTCAAGCCAAACTTCTCGGTAAATCGAGAACATTCATTAATCAAATTGAAAAAGAAACGCTTATTACCTGGATTGAGTCTGCCATTCTTGTGAATTATACGTTACGTGAAAATCTTGATTATGTGATTTTACCGGTACCTGGAAAAGCTGGGAAATTCTTCGCTCGAATCCTCATGAACGATTCCAGACCAAGCACTGATTCTGTTTTTGGTAAAGGCATACAGCAACTCTTACACGCACGACTCAATCAAGACAAACGGTTTAAAGATCAAACTGGCAAAGATGTTTTTGAGATAACACCTGAAAATCGCACCATTATCTCTACTGACAATTGTACTCTGGTTAACTACTACCGATCCAAAAAAGGTTTTATCTGGGGTTCTTCGGGAACGGTAGGCTCTGACAAGGAAGTTGAGGAGCAAGTCGCCAAATTTGGCTTTGCATTCTCAAAAATTGAGCCACATCAGAAAAAACAGGTCCAAGAAAAAGCGATTGTGATTCTAAAAGGCAAAGAGGTACATTATCAGCGCTTAGTAGACGAATTAAAAAAGAAACGACGAAAAAACACAGTGCCTTTGGTCATTTTTTGTGAAAATATTGATAAAGCAAAAGATATTCATGCTTATATGATAGCCAAACTTGGTGCAGAAAATATTCAATTAAATATCGGTACCAATGAAGCAGATGCAGAAAAAGCCTTCATCAAAAACGCCGCCACACCAAACATATGCACCATTACCACTGCAGCTATAGGCCGTAATACCGATATTCCTTACGATAAGACGCTAGGACTTGATATCTGGTTTACCAGTGTAGCTTCCACGCGTCTCGATAGGCAAAAACTTGGACGAACTGGTCGGCAAGGATCACCTGGAACAATTTCCTATTTCCTAAATGAAGAAGATGAGAATATCAAATCGAAAGAAGATATAGTGGTTTTAAGAGAAACATTGGATGCAGCAGGGGAAAAAGAGCGCAGTTATCATGAATCTTTGTACAAAATCATAAGCTTTTTCTTAGCACAACTTGACCAAACTCCTCCTGGCGCATTCACTCATATCAGCAAACGCGACTTTATTTATCGTAAATGGGCAGACTATAGTGATAAACTGGAGAGACGCTATCGTGAGCTGGTGTTAACACAGAAATTTGATCAACACACTTTTTTTGAAGAAGCAAAATTACAATTTATTACCCTGTTGCAAGCAGCAGCCCCCGATTATCGACTAAACGATTTGACCCTTGATGAAGTTGTTTTCCAAAAGGAAGCACTCGCCCATCCTTACACTAAACCCGTACGTCTTAACGAGTGTACTCCTGCATTTGACATCGCTTACCAGTTGCTTCATCAACAAATGTATGCCCATCCAATAAAACAGTTGGCTAAAGCACAAGAGGACAGATTACTGAAGGAATTGAAAACCATATTTTTTACCCAAGGACGCGAACCCACAAAACACACACAATTTTTTAATGTACTGCTGGAAAGTGAGGCCTCCTGCAACGCCTTAAAAGGCCTCTATCAAACCTTCCTACGTGATTTTTTACGCGCTAATCAACCCAGCTGGTTTTTTATGCGCTGGCTAGGCTTCCATACACCGCTGAATAATATTGCTGATAATAGACACTATCTGGTGTTGTTTCGAGGATTAGCATCCGTTGATCCTGATAAACCCTTGCCTGATGCAGATGAAATCAAACGCATTGCAGTCGCCATGGTTGAAGAGTATTTGCAAAATTCTTGGTGGATTGGTTATGAAAAACGAGTAGCAGCTATACAATTACAACGTGAGATTCTTTCCTCACTTGATATCAACAGTGTGATCAGAGCAGTTTGCGATAGTCAAGTCGCTATTGCTAAGAAAGACATCGAATTGAACAAAAACTATTTTGGGAACAGCCGATTGCAAAATACCTTAAGTCGTATCCTTACCATGGCCGCTTCGTTAGGTGTAGAAACCAATACCCATGATTTAGTTCCTAAGCTTTCACAGCATTTCACTCAATTGAGAGCAGCAAAGCCTGAGGAGATCTTAGATCCTGAGGCAGTAAAACATAAGATAGAAACCACTTCGGGTAATGCAAGAGTATTAGCAAAATCACTGAGCAAAGCATTACAACTATCACATTATAAAGACCCCTGCCTTCCAGGCATGGAAGGAAGAAAAGGGCCAAAAACATAGTTGAGCTTTGTGATTTTTCACTCCCTCTACGTCTTGCAAGAGAGGAATGATTGTTGCTTTTTGTATTGACGAGTAAGATAATTGTTAGTACAATAATAATACTACTTCCCCTAGGACTCTGTTCCTAGGGCACAGAGCCTCTTCGGAGGCTCTTGTCTTTTCTGGTGTTAGAAAATATGAATAACAAACGCACTAGTATCTATATTGATGGATTCAATCTTTATTACGGTTGTTTAAAAAAATCAAAAACGAGTTAACAAAGTAGCGTTTCAATTCTTTCCTGCAGTAAGCCGTTTCTTTTTGTCACTGAATATTCTCGGGATTACTTAACCCGTTAATTACATTTAATGAGACATTTTTATCTTCCCGATTATGGATAAAAACGTTGTATTTAATCCAGATAAATTTCAATGTACGGATCAGCTCCTTTTATACCCTTTGATTAAGGCAGGAAAGCTTTTCTGTGCCGCGGGCGCTTATATCATTAAGATGCATTTAAATCGCACCCTGCATGCACCCTGAAAATCTATTTCGTCAAGTGGCGTTATCTGTAACTCATTGATTTAACTGGCGTCCCAGGCAAGATTCGAACTTGCGACCTGCCCCTTAGGAGGGGGCCGCGCTATCCAGCTGCGCCACTGGGACGTGTCATCGCAAGTTTAGCCTTCCCGTTTATAAATGACAAATAATAAATAGCTACATGCCACTATAATTTGGGCCTCCACCGCCTTCTGGTGCGGTCCAGAGAATGTTTTGTGTGGGATCTTTGATATCGCAGGTTTTACAATGTAAACAATTTTGGGCATTGATTTGTAATTTTGGAGTATCTTTTTCTTGAATAATTTCATATACGCCGGCAGGGCAGTATCGTGTTTCGGGGGACCCGTATTGTTGATAATTGACAGAAATGGCCAGCGATTTATCTCGTAATTTAAGATGACAGGGCTGATTTTCCTCATGAAATGTATTGGACAAATAAACAGAGGATAGTAGATCGTAGGTGAATATCCCGTCAGGTTTAGGGTAATCAATGGGTTTGGCTTGAGTGATCAACGTTAAACTTAAATGATCATCATGATTGGTTAATGTCCAGGGTGATTTTCCTCGGGTAATGTAGGTTTCAAAAGCGGCAAGAGCAAGTCCTGCAAAGAGGCCGAAACGAAATCCTGGGCGAATATTGCGGACTTGATATAATTCGTCTGCTATCCATGAGCGTTTAATTGTTTCAGGATACGCGATATTTTCAGTGATGTTTGATTTATCTGCTTTCAAAAATTCAAAACAGGTTTCAGCCGCAATGATTCCTGATTGCATGGCCGTGTGAATGCCCTTTATTTTAGGTACATTTAAAAAACCTACGCTATCACCAATTAATACACCACCCGGAAAACTTAATTTAGGGATGGATTGCCAACCCCCTTCGTTCAGAGCACGTGCTCCGTAAGCGAGGCGTTCGCCGTTGGCTAATAATGATTTTAGGAGTGGATGAGTTTTAAAGCGCTGAAACTCACCAAACAAATTCAACCAAGGATTTTTATAATCTAAACCAACGACCAAACCCAGTGCAACACGATTGTCTGATAAATGATAAATAAATGAGCCACCATACGTCGCTTGATCCAACGGCCAGCCGATGGTGTGGACAACCTCGCCTAAGCGGTGTTGGCTATCCGGTATTTTCCAAATTTCTTTTAGACCTAACGCATAGGTTTGTGGCTGACAATTTTCGCGTAGGTTAAATTTGTGCATCAGTGCTTGGCTTAATTGACCACGACAACCTTCTGCAAAAAGAGTTTGTTTAGCATGTAGATGCATGCCCGGTTGATAATTGACTGTCTTTTCGCCGTTCTTATCAATACCCAAATCACCGGTCGCGACGCCAATGACGGTATGGTCTTCATTATACAGCACGTTAGCTGCGGCAAAGCCTGGATAAATTTCACAACCCAGCTGTTCGGCTTGAGCCGCTAAAAACTGGCATAGCTCACCTAGGCTGATGATATAATTCCCGTGATTGCGCATGGGAGCAGGTGTGGGGAGACGATAGGCTTTGTTTTTGGATAAATAATAAAAGGAATCGTTTATCACGGGTGTATTGAGAGGTGCTTTTTCCCACGTGTCGGGTAACAACGTTTTTAGCGCACGAGGCTCAAGTACCGCCCCTGATAAAATATGTGCGCCGATTTGCGCTCCTTTTTCAAGAACGCAAACACTGAGTGTACGATTTTGTTCTTGCGCCAATTGTTTTAAGCGGATTGCTGCAGCTAATCCTGATGGCCCACCGCCGACAATAACAACATCGTATGACATGATTTCAGATTCCACAACATCTCCTTGTTTTGTCGCTTACATCTTGTGTGCAACTCGTGGAATATAGTCAGAATTTACATACTGGGTTTGATTTTACTCTCATCCGCCCTGCGGGCACCTTCTCCCATCCAACACGGTTTTTGTAAATTCTGATAATAATCAATTTTAGATAATAGACAATATATCATACTATTGGATTGTTAAACCAATTGCATCCAGGGCAAGACTACTTTTTGATTGCAGCAAATCAACTTTGTCCATGCCTCTATCATGTCATCGGTATTTTATTTACAATACGCCTTTATCCTCAGATTAATCCAGCCATGTTTAAGCCATTGCCGTTATTCATTGGGTTGCGTTATACCCGTGCTAAAAAGAAAAATCATTTTGTGTCGTTTATTTCATTAAGCTCGATGCTCGGTATTGGCATGGGGGTGATGGTTTTAATTACGGTGTTGTCGGTTATGAATGGGTTTGATGTGGAAATTCATAAGCGTTTTTTTGGTATGGCACCTGAAATTACGATTACAGGGCAAGATGGTGTTGTTGAACATTGGCAAGATCTCGAAAAAAAGATAGCGAATACACCAGGCGTGACAGCAATGGCACCTTACATCACAGGGCAGGGATTGTTGACGTATGACGGGCAAGTACTACCGGTTATGCTGACTGGTATTTTACCAGATCAAGAAGAGGCTATCACGCATTTGCGAGATAAGCTATTGCTAGGTTCGATGATGGATTTAGAGCATTTTGGTATTATCTTAGGCCGTGCACTTGCTGAAAATTTAGGGGTTATGTTAGGTGATCAAATCACAGTGATGATTCCGCAGGCAACAGTGACGCCGGCAGGGATGGAGCCGCGATTTAAACGCTTCACTGTCAGAGGCATTTTTTCCGCTGGGACTGGATTTAATTTTGATACTAAACTCGCGTTTATCCATTTAGCAGATGCTCAAAAATTAATGCGATTTCAGGCAGATGATGTGTCAGGTTTGCGGTTGAAGGTTGGTGAAGTGTATCAGGCGCCGAGTATTGCGGAGCATTTAGCAACGATGTTAGGTGAGGGGTATGATGTTGGCAATTGGACTGAGTCATTTGGTGCATTTTTCCAGGCCATAAAAATGGAAAAAACCATGATGTTTTTGATCTTGTTACTCATCATCGCGGTGGCTGCTTTTAACTTGGTTTCATCGTTGGTGATGGTGGTAAATGATAAACAGGCTGAAATTGCAATATTACGTACTATTGGTGCAACGCCTGCGACCATTTTGCGCATCTTTATTGTTCAGGGCATGATGGTTGGATGTGTGGGTACATTTTTAGGTGTGGTCGGAGGCGTCGTATTGGCAACCAATGCGACTAACATTGTGAATGGTCTGCAATCCTTATTTGGAGTGCGTGTTTTATCTTCGAGTATTTATTTTGTGGATTATCTGCCTTCAAAAATTTTATGGAGTGACTTAGGTCAGGTTTGTGTCATGGCTTTATTGATGAGTTTTTTGGCGACCATTTACCCCGCTTGGCGTGCGTCTAAGACGGTGATTGCGGAGGCACTGCATTATGAATAAGCCAATTGTTGAATGCCGAGGTTTGAGTAAAACCTACCATGATGGTCATACATCAGTGAATGTATTAACAACCATTGATTTTGAGATTAATGCGGGGTCTCGCATTGCTATTGTCGGTCCTTCAGGTTCTGGGAAAAGTACATTGCTGCATTTGTTAGGTGGTTTGGATAAGCCAACAGGTGGTCAAGTTTTGATTAACGGGCAGAATTGGCAATCCTTATCAGAAAAAAAACGCTGCCTTTTACGTAATCAAGAATTGGGTTTTGTCTATCAGTTCCATCATTTATTACCGGAATTTTCTGCATTAGAAAATGTGGCCATGCCATTGCTCATGACTAATATGCCGATTAAATCAGCAATGTCCCAAGCTCGTGATATATTGGCGCAGGTAGGACTGAGTGCACGAGAGACGCACAAGCCATCACAATTGTCGGGTGGTGAGCGTCAGCGTGTGGCGATTGCGCGTGCGTTGGTACATCGACCTTCTTGCGTATTTGCAGATGAACCAACAGGAAATTTGGACCAAACGACGGCAGCTAAAGTATTCGATTTAATGTTAGGGTTAAATGTTTCATCAAAAACGGCTTTGGTGATTGTGACGCATGATCAATCATTGGCATCTCAGATGGATAAAGTGTTAACGTTGCAGTCGGGTACGTTGCAGGTTGTTGCATAATTTTGATTGAGGTCTGGTGAAATGTTTTGTCCTCATCTGCCCTGCGAGGGTGATAATTCATCTCTATATCCACGCCCCGCGGCTTGTCCGCGGGGCGTAGATGGGGACTGAATTGAGAATGGAATATCAGCTAAGGTTATGTCCTACGTACACTTGCTCTCAATTCTTGGAAGAGATGAATATCAACTAATATTCAGCATGGCCTGGTGTGCGAGGGAATGGAATGACGTCGCGTACGTTATTAACGCCTGTGACGTAACTCACTAAGCGTTCAAGGCCTAAGCCAAATCCTGCATGCGGGACAGTTCCGTAGCGGCGTAGGTCGCGGTACCAGCTGTATTGTTCTTTGTTTAAATGACATTCATCCATGCGTCGATCTAGAATATCTAATCGTTCTTCGCGTTGGCTGCCACCAATGATTTCACCAATTCCGGGTGCCAACACGTCCATGGCAGCAACGGTACGACCATCGTCACTGAGACGCATGTAGAAGCTTTTAATCGCTGCCGGATAATCTGTGATGATCACGGGTTTTTTGCATAATTCTTCAGCCAGGTAGCGTTCATGCTCTGATTGCAAATCTAAACCCCATGCGATGGGATATTCGAACGAATGACCTGATTTTTGTAATATGGTGATGGCATCGGTGTAGCTCATGGTCTCAAATTCTGCATGCGCCATACTCTCCACACGTTGAATGGTTCCATGGCTTACAAATTGATCAAAAAATTCCATATCATCTTGTCGTTCACGGAGTACCGCTTGACAGACATAACGCAGAAAATCTTGACTTAATTGGCAGATATCTGCCAGTGACGCAAAAGCGAGCTCAGGTTCAACCATCCAGAACTCAGCCAGATGACGGCTAGTATTAGAGTTTTCCGCGCGAAAGGTCGGGCCAAATGTATATACTTTGGATAATGCCAGGCAATAAGCTTCAACGTTCAATTGTCCCGATACCGTTAGAAATGTTTCTCGCCCGAAAAAATCTTGACTAAAATCGACAGTGCCAGATGAATTTTTGGGTGGATTGACGCTATCAAGTGTACTCACACGAAATAATTCACCAGCCCCTTCGCAATCACTCGCCGTAATGATGGGGGTGTGAACCCATAAATAACCTTGTTCATAAAAGAAACGATGAATTGCTTGTGACACACAGTTTCGTACTCGTGCAATAGCGCCAATGGTATTGGTACGTGGACGCAAATGAGCAACATCACGTAAAAACTCTAAAGTATGGCGTTTGGCGGCAATAGGATACGTGTCTGGGTTTTCAACCCAACCAATAACATCAAGCGACGTCACTTGGATTTCAAATTGTTGTCCTTTACCTTGTGATGGTACAAGAATTCCCGTCGCAGTTAATGAGCAACCTGCCGTTAACCGCAATACATCTTCGCTATAATTTGATAATTGTTCAGGCACGACCAGTTGAATGGGAGCATGACAGGAACCATCATGCAAACTAATGAACGAGATACCTGCTTTAGAGTCGCGACGCGTCTTTACCCAGCCACGAACGGTGATCGTCTGTTCAGCAGCATATTGACCCGCTAAACAATCTGATATGGTGCCTATTGTTGTCATAAACCACGCCTATTTGAATGATTCAGAACTTAAAAAACATTTGCCATGATCCCTTCTCCCAAAAATTGGGAGAAGGTACCCGCAGAACGGATGAGGGCAGATGTTTTTCGCAAGTCCCACGATTGTCTAAAAGGCGCATTTTATCGTGATATAAAGCAGATGATCAAGCCAGTTGCAATTTATATGATTTAAGCGTATTACTTTATGAAAGGAATTATCAAGGAATGATGATGGTTGTCCCTATTTTTTACTCGTTTGCTTTATCACAAATTTTTGGTCTGTTTATGCTGATTATGGCGATTGTGATGTTGAGCAAACATGAGTCGTATCGTAAGATGCTAAGTCAGCTGAAGGTTGATAATCCTGTTATTTTCTTTTCATCCACAGCAACTTTATTGTTGGGTATTTTTCTAATTGAGACACATAATATTTGGGAATGGCGATGGCGCGTGGTGGTCACCATTGCTTGTTGGGGTATTTTTATTAAAGCCATTGGCTGGTTGCTTATTCCTGAAACCATGTTATCCATCATGAAGCGGATTTTTACGGGTAATGCCTATTATTGGTTGATTGTGATCATGACTTTATTAAGCTTTCTCTTTTTGGGCAAAGGTATTTTGCTTTATATCATGGCGTCGCATGGCTAAAGGCCGGTAGAGTTAAGCAGTAATCGTTAATTGATTGAATTAAGGGGTAGTTATCCAGCGCAAATCCAAATCGTTGTGCGTTATATACTTGAGGAATTAAACACACATCAGCCAAAGACACGTCATGTTCATAACACACCGGTAATTTACGATGAAGTGTCGTTAATTGCGCTTCAAATGCATCAAATCCTGCTTTTAACCATTGGTGATACCACGCGGTCACTTGAGCTTCACTGGCATTCAATTCGTTACGTAACGTTTGTAACACACGTAAATTGTTCAGTGGATGGATATCACAAGCAATGATAAGTGCTAGATTGCGTACTTGAGCTCGACCTAATGGATGAGCGGGTAAGAGTGGCGGCTGAGGATTTAGCTCATCTAAATATTCAATAATGGCTAAAGATTGATGAAGAATATGATCATGCGTTTCCAACGAAGGTACCAGCTCTTGAGGATTGATGGCTTGATACGCAGGGTGATGTTGCTCGCCCCCATTATTGGTGAGGTGAACCGCAATGGTCTCATAGCTGATTTGTTTAATGTTTAACGCAATGCGCACTCGATAGCAGCAGGATGAGCGGTAATAATCATAGAGTTTCACGGGAATCCTCATAAGCAGTGACAGTTTGAGAGATGGAGCCAAAGATAGTTTGGTCTTGGTCATCCAACATTTCAATGCGAATGGTATCACCAAAGCGCATGAAAGGCGTGATGGGCTTGCCGGTTGCAATGATTTCTAACATGCGCTTTTCTGCAATGCATGACGAACCTTTACTGCGATCTAAATTGGAAACAGTTCCTGAGCCAATAATGGTACCGGCGCTGAGTGTTCGAGTCTTAGCCGCATGAGCGATTAATTCAGGGAAGGAAAATGTCATATCAATGCCCGCATTGGGTTGACCAAATAATGAGTTATTTAAGTAGCTATGCAACGGCAAATGCAAGCGTTGACCATCCCAAGAGGGCATTAATTCATCCGGTGTAACGGCCACAGGCGAAAAACTACTGGCAGGTTTGGATTGAAAAAAACCAAAGCCTTTGGCCAGTTCATTGGGAATTAAATTGCGCAGGGAGACATCGTTTACCAGCATGAGTAAGCGAATATGGGCCCCAGCAGAAGAGACATCAACTGCCATTGGCACGTCACCGGTAATCACGGCAACTTCCGCTTCAAAATCAATACCATATGCTTCATCAGCGACCGGAATTGGATCGTGAGGGCCTAAAAATCCATCTGAACCACCTTGATACATCAACGGATCATGCCAGAAGTTTTCAGGCATTTCGGCACCACGTGCTTTGCGTACAAGCTCAACGTGATTAACGTACGCACTGCCATCAGCCCATTGGTACGCGCGTGGCAGGGGAGATGCCATATCAGCTGGGTTGAAAGGGAACGCGTTAGGCAGCGATTTTGTGTTTATTTGTTGATAGATGATTTGTAATGATTGTTCCACATCTTGCCAGTTGTCCAATGCTACTTGCAATGTCGGGGCAATTTTACTGACACATATTGCTTGTGTTAAGTGTTTACTCACTACACATAATGCTCCGTCACGTCCTGATTTGAGACTAGCCAATTTCATAGAGTACCTCGTTGAATTTGATCGCGTTCGATGGCTTCAAAGAGTGCTTGAAAGTTGCCTTCGCCAAAACCTTGATTACCCCGACGCTGAATAATTTCAAAAAAAACCGGCCCAAATACATTTTGCGTGAAAATTTGTAATAATAAACCGTGTCGAGGATCACGTTCACCATCGATTAGAATTCGCAACACTTGTAAATTTGCCAAGGGTTCTGTGTGCCAAGGAATACGGTCATCGATCATCTCATAGTAGGTATCAGGCACATCAAGAAATTTCACACCCTGCTGGCGCAGTGTATCGACGGTATGATAAATATCATCGGTTGCAAGAGCGATGTGTTGAATCCCTTCCCCCTGATATTCATGCAAAAATTCTTCGATTTGCGATTTATCGTCTTTGGATTCGTTTAAGGGAATTTTGATTTTATTGCAGGGGCTACTTAGTGCGCGGCTAATAAGGCCTGTGAGCTTACCAACAATATTAAAAAACCGAATTTCTCTGAAATTAAAAATCGTCTCATAAAATTGAGCCCATTTATCCATATTGCCGCGATAAACATTATGAGTGAGGTGATCAATGTAGATTAAACCGGTGTTTGTAGAAGGGGCTGGTGTTGTTGGTCCAAACACCCATTCGTTGGGAAATGGTTGATGCTTTGCATCAACAAAATAAATCACGCTGCCACCAATGGCTTCAATGGCGAGGATGTGATGTGGGTATGCCGATTGATCTTGAAACGCAGTTGCTCCTTTTGCAATGGCATGGGCAAATGCTGCTTTTGCATCCTGGACAAAAAACCCCATGGCACAAGCACCTGTCCCATGTTGTTTCGCATGGTTCGCTGCTTGAGAGTTAGTTGTGCCATTAATGATAAACTGAATATCACCTTGTTGATACAATGAGATCTCAGCCTTCGCATGTTTGGCCGTTTGTTGAAATCCCATATCGGAAAATTGTTGTTTTAACTTTTTTTGATCGCCTGAGAATTCAAGAAAAGCAAACCCATCGAGGCCACAAGGATTTTCAGTGTGTGTCATGTTTTTACTCCTGAATTTTTTTCTGAATTAAAAACAACCCATCCGCAATGGCTAATAAACTCACCTCAACACGCGAGTCATGTTGGATCAGTACATTTAGTTTACGAATTTCACGTGTTTGTGCATCCGTGTTTGCCGGATCAATAACCAATCCACCCCAGAAGACATTGTCAACGGCTATGATTCCATGGGCACTGATCAATCGTAATGCGCGTTCATAGTAATGTACATAGTTCGTTTTATCGGCGTCAATGAAAATAAAATCAAATTGCCCCTCGTATCCTGTGGCCAATAGGTCGTCTAAGGTATTTAAAGCAGGACCGAGGCGTAACTCTATTTTTTTCTGTTGCTGTGCCTTCTCCCAGAAATGAGGCGCATCTTTAGTCCATTCGCGATTGATATCACAGGTGATAAGTTGACCATCATTTGGTAAAGCGAGCGCCATGGCTAATGCACTGTAGCCTGTGAATGTCCCCAGCTCTAAAACGCGTTTTCCGCCAATGAGGCGAATTAGCCATTGCATGAATTGTGCTTGCTCAGGTGCAACTTGCATTGCTGCTAATGCATGGCTTGCTGTGTGATGTCGTAACTCGGCCAACACGGGGTGTTCGCGCAGGGAGATTTCCAATAGGTAATCGTGAAGTGTTGGTGTCAAATTAAGATGTTTCACGAGCGATGATCTCCTTATATGGACTCCGAGACGCTGCTTCGCAGTTCCTCAGTCCGAACGGTTTATACCTGTTGAATCTGGTGTTCTATTTTCGAGTTTTTAATCTATCCCGACAGTATTTCCGCGGCGATGTTATCAGCAATATCGCTGGTTGGTTTATTTTCTTTTGTTGAGCGATCAAAAATTTGTAACAATGATGAACGAATTTCGTCAATATGCTTAACAACATCTTGATCAGATGTGTGAAAATATTTGCCACATGCAAAAATTACTCCCCCTGCATTGATGACATAATCTGGAGCATATAAGATTCCTTTATCGTGAATCACTTGACCATGGTATGTATGAGCAAGTTGGTTATTGGCTGCGCCGGCAATAATGGTGGTTTGAAATTCGCGAATTGTTGTATCGTTGATGATGGCGCCTAAGGCACATGGCGCAAATACATCACAAGGGACTTTATGAATATCATGAACGGAAACTACGGTTGCTCCATACTCTTTAGCGATTGATTCGGTGCGAATGGAGTCGACATCAGCGACGGTAATGCGTGCACCTAATTCAGTGACATAGCGAGCGAGCAGCGCACCAACATGGCCTAGTCCCTGAATCGCGATGTGTAATCCCTTCAATGAATCTTTATTGAGCTTATGGGATACTGCTGCCTCGATTCCTCGTAATACGCCACGTGCCGTGGAAAATGAAGGGTCGCCGTCATGACGTGATAAACTGGCTACGTAAGGTGTGTGTTGAGCAATAATGTCCATGTCATCAAGTTGTGTGCCACTATCAAGTGCTGTGATGTATTGGCCGTTTAGCTCGTTCACGAATTCACCAAACCGATGAAAATAAGCTTCGCGATTGAAGGTTTGTCGTGGCTTGATGATGACCGATTTACCGCCACCCAGTGGCAATCTAGCAATCGCAGATTTATAGCTCATTCCCCGGGCCAGGCGCATGGCATCAAATAGTGCCGTATTGGTGTCAGGGTATTCAATGAAACGACATCCACCAAGTGCTGGGCCTAGTTTAGTGTTATGAATAGCAATGATTGCTTTCATGCCTGTTTCAGCATCTACCTTGCAGTGTATTTCACCAAACTGATGGTTTAAAGCATATTCCAGAAAGTCATCGGGCGCTGATGTCTTGAGATCCGTTTTTTGATTAATTACAGTCGTCATGGAATAAACTCCTAGATATTTTTTTGGTATGTTATAGACTGGTTTGGTACGCAACGCAATGCGCTCATAAATGTAGATGGTATCAAGTTACAGATTTTATGACTAGGGCGTGTTGATAATTCATTCTCAAATGTAGAAGGGAATGGAGTTGTCAGCACAGGTTATCGTCAAGGAGAGGATGGTGAGTTTTTATTTAATTTCTGGTCTTGCCACGTTTGGCCTGCTTTGTTATTTATTATTTGTATTATTTAAACCGGAATATTTTTAGATGTTGAATCACATGGGGTTATTGCAAATTGGCGTATATTTACTCACGGTGCTGTTATTCGTTAAACCGTTAGGATGGTATATGGCTCAGGTTTATGAAGGGAAGCCATTGCTGCTTGATCGGTTGCTTGGGCCTGTTGAGCGTTTGATCTATCGGATTTGTGGTATTTCTGCAACTCAAGGCATGGAGTGGACGCAGTATTTGTTTGCGCTGTTGTTGTTTAATGCGATTGGAATATTGTTTCTATTTGTACTTCAGTATGTGCAAGTTTATTTGCCGTTTAATCCGCAGCATTTAGACCGTCCAAATGTATTTTTAGCATTTAATATTGCGACGAGTTTTGCGACCAACACGAACTGGCAATCGTATGCTGGTGAAACGACGTTAAGTTATTTAACACAAATGCTTGGGTTAACGAGTCAGAATTTTTTATCAGCTGCAACGGGATTGTCTATCTTAGTGGCGTTAATTCGAGGGATTGTTCGCCACCATACGCAGGATTTAGGTAATTTCTGGGTGGATATGGTGCGAGGTGTGCTCTACATTTTTATGCCATTGTCTTTGCTGTTAGCCATCGTGTTGGTTTCACAGGGAGTGATTCAAAATTTACGGCCTGCTCAGGAGGTGCTGAGTTTGCAGGCTTCTGTGCTTGCACAGGATCAGTCTCTTCTCCCCATGTCTGGAGAGAAGAGTTTACTACCTATGGGGCCGGTAGCTTCGCAGGTGGCAATTAAGCAGCTGGGGAGTAATGGGGGTGGATTTTTTAATGCAAATTCAGCTCATCCTTTTGAAAATCCAACGCCTATGAGTAATTTCTTAGAAATGCTCGCCATTATTTTGATTCCCGCCGCCTGTTGTTACATGTTTGGTGTGATGGTACAGGATCGCCGCCAGGGATGGGCTCTGTTAACAGCGATGTATGTATTGTTTATTCCATGTCTGTTGATAGCTGTGATTGCAGAACAACAAGGCAATCCAGCGTTGACGAGTTTAGGTGTGGACCAAACACTGCAAATGGGTTCGCCTGGTGGAAATATGGAAGGAAAGGAAACGCGCTTTGGTATTGTGAATTCAGCATTATGGTCATTGGCAACGACCGCAACATCAAATGGATCTGTGAATTCGATGCTTGATTCATATACCCCTGTAGGTGGATTAATGCCATTGTGGATGATGCATCTTGGTGAGGTGGTGTTTGGTGGTGTTGGTAGTGGTTTATACAGTATGTTGATGATGGTGATTTTAACTGTTTTCATTGGCGGTTTGATGGTGGGCCGTACGCCTGAGTATTTAGGTAAAAAAATTGAGCCCTTTGAAATGAAGATGGCATCAATTGCGGTATTGATTATGCCATTATTCGTGCTGTTGGCGACGGCAATCTGTATCCTTTTGCCCATTGGACGAGCAGCACTCAGTAATCCCGAAGCGCATGGTTTAACGGAAATATTGTATGGATTCACCTCAATGGTCAACAACAACGGTAGTGCATTTGCCGGATTGAATACCAATACACCATTCTACAATGTGTTAGGTGGTATATTGATGTTAATTGGTCGGTATGGACTAGCAATTCCTGCATTGGCAATTGCGGGTTCTTTGGCCGGGAAAAAAATGATTCCGACGAGTTCAGGCACATTAATTACACATACACCGCTATTTATTGCGTTGTTGATCGGCGTTATTTTGTTATTGGGCGCGCTATCATTTTTACCCGTGTTAGCGCTTGGACCGGTTATTGAGCAATTGACGCTTTGGAATCATTATGGAACTTAGAAAAAAAGCCAATTCATTTTGGAATAGCCAACTGATGCGCATGGCACTTCGTGATTCATTGGTGAAATTAGCGCCTCAGCATCAAATTCGCAACCCAGTGATGTTTGCAGTCTATGTCGGGTCGATTTTAACGAGTGGACTATTTATCCAGGCGATGATAGGTCAGGGCGAAGCACCTGCTTTGTTTATTCTGGCCATAAGTTTGGGGTTGTGGGGGACTTTATTTTTCGCAAACTTCGCAGAAAGTATGGCAGAGGGGCGGGGTAAAGCGCAGGCGCAAACGTTGCGAAAAACTCGTCATGACATGTGTGCGAAAAAATTAAACAAACCAACTCGAGATGCGAAAGTAACTGTGGTGCGATCAGCACAATTGCGAGAGGGTGATATCGTGTTGGTTGAAGCAGGGGATAGTATTCCTGGAGACGGTGAAGTCATTGAAGGCATTGCATCTGTTAATGAAAGTGCAATTACCGGTGAGAGTGCACCGGTTATTCGCGAGAGCGGTGGTGATCGCAGTGCGGTGACGGGTGGGACGCTGGTGATTTCTGATTGGTTAATTGTGCGCATTACCTCGAATCCAGGCGAGACATTTTTAGATCGTATGATTTCATTGGTGGAGGGCGCTAAACGGCAAAAAACACCCAATGAACTGGCTTTGACCATTTTATTAGCCGCGCTCACGATTATTTTTTTGCTGGTTTGTTCGACCTTATTACCTTTTTCAATATACAGTGTCGCAGCAACAGGTAGTGGTCGTGTGGTGACTATCACGGTATTAGTGGCTTTATTTGTTTGCTTAGCGCCAACTACCATCGGTGGTTTATTGTCTGCGATTGGGATTGCAGGTATGGATCGTATGATTCAAGCAAACGTCATTGCGATGTCTGGACACGCGGTTGAAGCAGCAGGTGATGTGGATATTTTGTTACTCGATAAAACGGGAACCATCACCTTGGGTAACCGTGAAGCCATCGAGTTTATCCCAGCAGATGGTGTGAGCATGGCGGAATTCGCTGATGCGGCGCAATTAGCCTCGCTTGCAGATGAGACGCCAGAAGGTCGCAGTATTGTGGTATTAGCCAAGCAAAAATACGGTTTGCGCGGTCGTGATATTCATACGCTACAAGCGACGTTTATTCCATTTGCTGCTGAAACGAGGATGAGTGGTGCAAATTTACCAGATCGACAAATTCGTAAAGGAGCTGCCATCTCCGTTGAACATTACATTAAAGAGCAGGGTGGTGTTTTCCCAACAGATGTAGAAGATAATGTTAAATTAATTTCGCGTAAGGGAGGGACGGCTTTAGTCGTCGCAGAAGACAATCGTGTCGTTGGCATCATTCATTTAAAAGATATTGTGAAAGGTGGGATTCGTGAGCGTTTTGCCAAGTTACGGTGCATGGGTATTAAAACAATCATGGTGACGGGTGATAATCCGTTGACCGCTGCAGCGATTGCTGCGGAAGCGGGTGTGGATGATTTTTTTGCGAATGCCAAACCAGAGGAAAAATTAAAACTCATTCGTTTGTTGCAAGCGCAAGGTCATTTGGTAGCGATGGCAGGAGATGGTACAAATGATGCGCCAGCATTGGCACAAGCCGATGTGGCGGTGGCCATGAACTCAGGTACACAAGCGGCTAAAGAAGCAGGTAATTTAATTGATCTCGACTCAAACCCGACTAAATTGATTGAAGTGGTGGAAATTGGGAAACAATTATTGATGACGCGAGGTGCATTAACGACGTTTAGTATTGCTAATGACGTTGCAAAATATTTTGCAATTTTGCCTGCTGCGTTTGCATCGACTTATCCACTGCTTAATATATTGAATATTATGCATCTGAGCACACCAGAAAACGCTGTTTTATCGGCCGTTATTTTTAATGCTTTGATCATTGTGTGTCTGATTCCATTGGCATTACGCGGAGTAACTTATCACCATGTCGGTGCGGCGCAATTATTAAGAAATAACGCGTTAATTTATGGTTTAGGCGGTTTGGTTGTACCTTTTATTGGTATCAAACTGATTGATTTAATGTTATGCGGGATATTGTAAATGCAGCAATTAAAACGCGCGTGCATGCTCATGATGCTTTTAACCTTGATGACGGGATTCGTGTATCCATTATTGATCACGGGTGTGGCGCATTATTGTTTTCCTTGGCAAGCGAAGGGTAGTTTAATTTACCAGGAAGACAAACTCATTGGATCGCGATGGATTGGGCAATCGTTTTCATCGCTGGATTATTTTTGGGGACGACCTTCGGCTACGGCATCTTATCCATATAACGCCTTGGCGTCAGGAGGGTCAAACGAAGGGCCATCTAATCCTCGTTTTTTAGCTAATGTGCGTGAGCGAGTGGAGCAGTTGCAAAAAACATCGTTGCAAATTAATCGTACGATCCCTGTGGATTTAGTCACCGCCTCAGGAAGTGGATTGGATCCTGAGATAAGTCCTGCGGCGGCATTTTTTCAAATCCCGAGAATTGCTAAGGCAAGACATCTTTCGGATGAGGTATTACATGCCTTAATTCGCGTTCATATTCAATCGCGAACTTTGGGTTTCTTGGGTGAGCCACGAGTCAATCTACTGCAGTTAAACATGGCGTTGGATCAGTTAAGTTTAACAACATCATCTCAGTCAGGAAATTAATATGTCAGAGCAACGAATGAATCCCGAACAGTCGTTGGAAGCCGTACAAAACGAAGAAAAAAAATCAAAATTTGGAAAACTTAAAATTTATCTTGGTGCAGCGCCTGGTGTTGGTAAAACTTATGAGATGTTGCATGATGCCTATGAAAATCGTGAAAAAAATCTAGATGTGGTGGTGGGCGTCGTGGAGTCTCATGGCCGCAACGTGATTGAGGACAAATTAAGCCAGTTTGAAACGATTCCCCGACAATCCATTGAATATCGCGGAAAAATCTGCCAAGAATTTGATTTGGATGCGGCGTTAAAACGTGCTCCAGGTTTGATTTTAATGGATGAAATGGCGCATACCAATATTCCGGGTTTACGTCATGAAAAGCGTTGGCAAGATATCAAAGAGCTCTTGGATCGTGGTATTGATGTATACACCACATTAAATGTGCAACACATTGAAAGTTTAAACGATGATGTGGTGCAAATTATTCAAGCACCAGTGAAAGAGACAGTGCCTGATTTTATGATAGATCTTGCCGATACGATTGAGCTAGTTGATCTACCAGTCGATGAATTGTTAAAGCGATTACGTGAGGGAAAAATCTATATTCCTGAACAAGCCGATCAGGCGATAGAGCATTTTTTTCGTAAAGGTAATCTGATTGCGCTACGCGAATTGGCATTGCGCACCACAGCGGCTTGTGTTGAAACAGAAGTATTATTGTATCGAAAATCAGAAGGTATTAAACAAATATGGCCAACCCGCGATAAAATTCTGGTTTGCGTAGGTGCTAATCCTGAGTCACTGAAATTGATTCGTACAGCAAAGCGAATGGCGAGTAGTTTACAAGCCGATTGGATGGCTGTGTATATTGATAAACCCCGATTACATGCTTCACCTGAGAAGCGAAATCATGCAATTGAATACTTACGTTTAGCCCAGCAATTAGGCGCTGAAACGCATGTACTTATTGGCTCAAATATTGTGAAAGAGCTCCTGCATTTTGCTCGAGAAAATAATGTAACGCAAATCATGGTATGGAAAGATGAATCCAGGCGTTGGCAGTATTTTTTTAGACGGCATATTGCGGATGAAATATTAGCGCATTGCGGTGAAATTAATGTGTACATTGTCGCGGGACGCCCTAGTAAAAGGCGTATTAAAAAAACAGCGACATCGCGGACCATTCATTGGGTTTATTATGGTTTAGCAGCAGGTATTGTGGTATTGATCACGATACTGAATTCTTTAGTCAGTGCATACGTGGATACACCTAATTTAATGCTAGTCTATTTACTTGGCGTGGCGCTGGTTGCGTCATTTGGACATATTGGCCCTTCGGTGTTTGCATCAATTACCAGCGTATTAGCATATGATTTTTTCTTTTTGACACCTGTCGATAGTTTTAGTGTGGATAATGTTAGTTATTTGTTGATGTTAGGCATGATGTTTTTAGTCACGCAGGTGATCAGTTATTTGACGTTATCGAAACATCGAGAGGCATTGTTAGCGAATCAAGTTCAAAAGCAAACTCGGGCATTGTATACCTTCAGTCGAAAATTATTATCTGCACGCGGAATTGATGAAGTACTGGCTTTAGGCACGGCCTATATTGCTGATACTTTTAAAGCAGAGGTTGCTGCATTTATACCGCATCATAATCAGTTGGAATTGCGAATAGATGGGCAGTCAAAATCAATTTTAGATTTAAAAGAACGTAGCGTTGCTCAGTGGGTCTATGACATGGGGCAGCCAGCCGGTTATGGAACGGATACGTTAACATCAGCTGATGCGCTTTATTTGCCATTACTTTCATCGGATGCATCCATTGGCGTATTGAAAATTAAACCTCAGACGGAAGGTTTATATTCTCCGGAACAAATGCGCTTATTGGAATCGTGTATTAATCAATTAGCTCTAGCACTAGAAGTCGATCGATTACAAGAAAAAACGCGTAAGAAGGAATTAAAAGTCGAAGTAGATAGCGCTCGAAACATGTTATTGAAAACTATTTCTGATCATCTAAATTTCCCATTAAGGGCCATTTTGAATGCCATGCGCCCAATGAGTGGTATTGAACGACCAGAAATTCGTGATGAGTTGGATAAAATTAGCTTGATTAATAATAACATTCTGCAAATTATCGGCTTTGAATCGCATACCACGTTATTGAATAAACAACAAATTGCGATTGCAGCGGTCGTCTATTTGGCTGTTGAGACGTTTCAGAAACAATGTAAAACACGAACAATTAATTTGAATATGCCTGAGATTTCCCCTTCAATTTGGGGAGATAGTGGTATGTTGCAGGAAGTATTTGCAAATTTACTGGATAATGCCGATAAATTTTCACCACCAGGCACACCGATTGATATTTTTGTTCAGACCAAAGCAGACCATATTCAGATCAGCCTTGAAAATGTGAGCTCAGGCATTGCGAAGGATGAAATTAATCAATTATTCAAAAAATTTTACCGAGGCAAGCATGTCGCACGCGAACGTGGTTTAGGCTTGGGCCTTACTATCTGCGAGCGCATTATCGAAGCACACGCCGGTCGAATTTGGGCAGAAAACATTGAGAGTCGAGGTGTGGTTGCGTTCCGTTTTACGTTACCTGCAGGCTAATTTGCAATCAAATTCGGATGCAGATTAAACTATCACGGCAACTGTAAACAGCCGTGTAAAACCCTAGGGTCTATTGATCCACTACGCCCTGCGGCTTATCCGCAGGGTCCATGGATGCGGAACGTAGGCGGCAAACAGACTCTAGCTCAATAATCACATTTTATTAACTAGAACACTATCATTTCCCAGTTCCGCTATTTGTATGTTTTCTTTATCAAGAGCAGCCTTCGTTGCCTTGTATTGATCCATAAATGCTGACGAAGAGAAGATTTGATTGATTATCGAATATCGTTCCCAATAATAATAATGATAAATCAGCTGTGCATCTGCAGCTTGAAACGCTGCGCGGCATGCTCGTTTAAGTAGATTAAACTGGTCAGGGAAATTTTTATGAGCGTGTTTGTACATCAAATCATAGCGTATACCCAACATGGCTTGATAAAACACGTCAAGTGCTTTAAATTGCCCGCATAATTCATTTTTTGATTTGCAACGTGCTAATTCCTTTTCGAGTTGATGAAGCAGGGGCGTAATTTTTAGTGCAAATAAAATATTATTTGAGATTAAAACAGCAGAGGATAGATTTTGGTAACCTTTAATTGCTGTAAAATCTAATACATTCCATAAATCAGGTTGTTCAACCGAGGTGTACTCAAAAATTGTCTGGTATCGTCCTTGCGCATGCTGTTTCAAAAACTCCTTTTGTTCATCATCAGAAAGCAAATGAATTGAATATTCTAAAAGTGATTTGAGATGTTGGGGAGAATACATGAGTACCATATCGTAGATATTTTGTCCGGCTTTATTACGCTTGAGTAGCTCTTGTTTTAATTCATGTGACTGTGACAGCTTGTTAAGTACTTCCACAAAATACTGAGGTTTTTCCGAGATAATATAATGAAGTATACTCGTGTAGTACTCTGTCTGTAATTTGTCAAACAACAACCCGTCTTGCCAAACATTCACTGGATTTTTATCTTGAATTTCATATTGCGATATATTAATCAATAGTACATAAGTAGCTAGCGGCATCATACACTGTTTTTTTCTAAAAAAAGTTATTTTTCTAGAGAGCTGCACGGTTACGTATTGATTAAAAATATATTCTTGATTCAGTGCCCGTTCAAGATACAGCAAATTAAGAATATGATCACCGATTTCTTTATTCACAGGTTTTTCATAATGTGTTGAAAACTGCTGAGATAAACGAGAGTTTGTATCATGGAGTTGTTGTATATAAGTGCTATTTCCCGGCAGGTCATATTGCAATATATGAGCCACATCAAGGCAAATAACATCCTTATCAACCTGCACCATCGCCTGTTCAAATGGATGAAATTGAATGATACGATGCGTTTGATAATAGTACATTAATCGGTCAATCATTTCTTGGTCGGTTAATAAGTCACCTGCAACATAGGGTGATAACCAAGCATAGTTTAAATCGTAAGCAGGGTAGGAACGAGGATTAATGAGATTCCAGATCTGCGTTAATCGACTTGGTTGATACAGTGATCGTGTCATGGATTGGGAGTGTTGAAACACATTATAATCCGTAATGAGAGCAAACGTCGCGAGATCCAAGACGGTTAATCGATGACATGTTTGAGATGAGGTCAACAAATTTGATGTATACAAATAATCATTAATTGTCTTAATGATCATTGGATCTTGACTGATGATGACATATGCGCCGCTATGACAATCTAGTAAAAATAATTTTTTATCACATAAAATAAATGCCATTTTTTGATTTTTTATCAACGCTTCTCGATCTGCATGAGATGGCCAGGTAGTCAGCAAAAAAAATCCATATGTAAAAGGTGAGCTCAATTTCCATTGTAACGATTGACCCTCAATAGTTATGTCTTCCACGGATATATAAGTTCGTTCATAAGACCTATCCTCAAAAAGTATCCATTGAGTATTACGGGGTAGTGTGATCGGTAACGCGTGTAATAGCATGTAATTGTTCCTCAGATTAATGATTACTGTTGATCGATGATATCAATCAGTTGGACTGAATACTAGCTACTATGATCGTCATGTGATCATATTGAAGGATGTCTCGGAATACAAGTTAACTGCATCCACAGCCTATGGTTTGCTGGAATGCAGTAGGTTATATCGCGTGAGACATTGGCTGAGTATGCCGTGATAGCTCTTCTTATGTAGAGCAACTTGCTTTCACTTCATCAGCACCTAAGTTCAAAATAGTCACTTGAGCACCTGGCTCTGCACTGACGGTCAAGCTATCATTGTTTTGAACACTCAATGATGTTTTCTGACCCGAGTTTAAATTTTTACCATTCACCTGGCTTTTATTTTTCACTGCATTCACTAAAATAGTCTTTTTTGAATCATTCGTTTGAATCGTACACGTCGCATTGATAGTCCACATGTAATTATTGGCAATCACTTTTGACTGCTTTGGAGCAAGTTTCAAATTAACCGTTTGCGCACTCACTTGAAATGGCAATAATAGACCACAAGTCAACAATGAAATTCCAACAACCTTTAACATATAAACTCCTTTCTTTGATTAACAATCATCAATTGAGTTAAATATTGTACAATTAATTTATTTTATTGTCAAATAGTTGTGGCGGTTGTAACGGAATGTAGCGGTAAAATAAAAATGTCTTCTTTGGACTTCCAGAGTTCAGCCTTAAAGACGGTGAACTCACAGAAATGGAGGTTTGACCTTGAAGTATCAACTCAAATCAACGCATTTAAAATGCGTGGTAACTCACTGATTAAATAAAAAGGCACGGATAAAACGCCATTTGAAAAAGACAGTGGTTGCTCGGATGTCGTTGAATGAATATTCTATTCAACACTCCGGTAAATTGACTGCCAATCCACCCAATGACGTTTCTTTGTAAATCGTCATCATGTCTTTACCGGTTTGTTTCATGGTTTGAATGACTTTATCTAGGGATATTTTATGCTCACCATCACCAAGCAAAGCAATGCGGGATGCATTGACTGCTTTGACGGAGCCCATGGCGTTGCGTTCGATGCACGGGATTTGTACTAAGCCCATGACGGGATCACAGGTCATCCCCAGATGATGCTCCATCGCAATTTCTGCAGCATTTTCGATTTGTTCGATGGTTCCACCTAAGACAGCTGTGAGAGCAGCAGCGGCCATGGAGGAGGCGACGCCGACCTCACCCTGGCAGCCGACCTCAGCACCTGAAATTGATGCACCTTTTTTGTATAAAATTCCGATGGCAGCGGCGGTAAGAAAATACGTGTAGATATCCTCATCACTGACTTTATGATGTGCATCCTGGCAATAGCGAAAAACTGCAGGAATAATACCTGCCGCACCGTTGGTAGGTGCCGTGACGATTCGGCCTCCAGCCGCATTTTCTTCATTAACAGCCATGGCATAGACATTAAGACGCGTCATGACATCAGAGTACTCGTACACACTTTGAATACCTTTATCCGCATTTAATTTTTTAAATAAATCAGGCGCGCGGCGTTTAACGGATAACCCTCCCGGTAAAATACCATCCTGATGACAACCGCGGTCTATGCATTCATTCATGATGTTGGCAATGCGTTTAATTCCCGCATGAATCGCTGCCATATCTTGCCAAGTTTGTTCATTTTTCATCATTAATTCAGCGATAGTAAGCTGATGTTGTTTACAATGATTTAAAAGCTCAGCAGCCGTTTCAAACGGGTATGGGACCGTTTGGCTAGCTTTGGGGGGCGCGTCGAATTCATCTTCAGTTAAAATAAACCCACCCCCAATTGAATAATATACCTCACTGAATAAGCATTTACCGTTAGCATCAAACGCGTGAAAGCGCATGCCATTGGTATGTCTAGGAAGACAGTCTTTCTGAAAGAAAAGCAAATCGTCATCGATATGAAAGGGGATATTTTTCTGACCCGCTAAACACAATGTTTGCGTTTCAATAATGTCATGCATACGTGGGGTGATGCGTGCTGGATCAATTGTTTCAGGAGATTGTCCTTCTAAACCATTGATAATCGCTTTATCAGTGGCATGGCCTTTGCCCGTTAGCGCAAGAGAGCCGTACAACTCGACCCGAACGCGTTCTGTTACATTTAACAGTTTTCGTTCATCCAGCTGTTGTAAAAATGCATTTGCCGCTGACATAGGGCCCACGGTATGTGAACTCGAAGGGCCAACACCAACTGAAAATAGATCAAATAAGCTGATACTCACGATATAAAATGCTCAGGTTTGTAGTGTTAATAGGATTTTAGCACAGATTATTAACAAAGTTCCATGTTACGTTTAAACATGAATGCTTGTAAATAACGAGCGATAAATACCATCAAGAAACCCAATACACAAGCGATGACGCCCACATTGAAATAAAAATGTTGATAAATAGGTAAACTTTGAATGGGAGAGGAAATGTATTCGGGAATTGCAACCCATTGAGCAATATAGCCTGAAATCGTGTTAGACAATGAGCTACCTAGCATCCAAACGCCCATGGCAAAAGCCAATCCTTCTTGTTCGCAATATAACCCAATCATACTTAAGCCAATGGCACTAACCCACAATTCACCTAACGTAATTAAAATATAGGTGAACGCCACATAATTTCCATTCACAATCCCTTGATGTGCATGTATGGCCGCGTAGTCCATGAGTAATAACGCGGCAGCAGCAAATAGTGTTCCACAGGCGAATTGATCGGGAATAGTAAATCGCGGAAAAGCACGATAAAAACGAGGAAGTTGTGTACCCAATATAATGATAAATAATGGATTTAACATTTGATATTGAGCCGGCTCAATATGGAATCCAAAAAAATTTGTGTCTGAATTATTAGTGGCAAATAGGATTAAAGAGCTGCTCATTTGATTGTAGATCACAAAAAATACGATGGATTCTAAAATAAGCACAAAAGCAACGAATTGTTTGATGCGTGCCTCACCGGCTAATTGAATGGTTTTTATCAAAAACCAACCGATCCCACAAACACAGCCAATACTGACTATCACATTCGCGATCATGATGTGTGAATAAGCAAAAAAAGTGAATAAATAAATGGCAATAAAATAAGCAATAAGTTGATATACTGCGATGCGTGGCAATTGTTGAGTATCTTTTCCCCACACGACGTTGTCATAGAGTTTATAGCGATAAGCAAAATTCAATGCGGCAATGGATTTACCAACAAATGTTAATGTGAGGATGGAGAGGGGACCGAACCGACTTTGAAACAGCTCGGGGGCAATTATCGTGGCTAATAGTGCACCAATATTGATCGACATATAATAGTAAGTCATCGCCGATTTTGCTTTAACAGCATCATCGGCATAAATATGCGAGACCATGGTGGAGGCTGTGCCAATCAATAGTGAATTCGATGCTGGAATCAATGCGTAAGCAGCAATAAATAACGTATCACCGTAAGTACTGATGGTATACCCACTGAGCATCACAAGCAAATATCCCATTGCCAATAAAATACCACCAATCAAGATACTGCGCCGAACTCCCAACACGCTATCTGCCATATACCCACCTAAAATGGGCATCAAATATCCCGTTGCGCCACTGATTCCAATGAACGCATAAGCGGTCGCTTGATTGTAGCCAAGGCCATGGGCGAAGAGGGGGCGGGTTAAGAAAAGAATCAAAATCGTATTGAGTGAATACGATGAAAATTGACTCCAAAAGGTAATCATAATGATGTTGGAAGTTTGCTTTGTCCGCATATCGAAATGGGATAAATAGTTCATCCGTTCGTCCCTTACTTCGTAGATCAATACGATCTAGAATATGTTAAACTGCATCAAATATCCAGAGTAAATAGCGTATTAAAAAGTAGGTTGGGCCTTGGCCCAACAGCTGCACATGACCTAATAATTATAAATTTATACAAAAATGGTCGTTATACTGTATAAAAATTAGATGCGTTTACTCTGTGTGACCTTGCACTTTTTTTAAAATACCCTAAGATAGCAAGCACTATGGTTATTTTTACCTTAAGGATGAGACAATGAAAATTAAGCACACATTTTGTTGGGTTGATATTCCGGTTACCGATCTGGATCGAGCCATTCAATTTTATTCAAAAGTATTGAATGAGTCAGTTGAAAAAGTAGCAGAAATGGGCTTTAACTTTGGACTATTGCCGCACGAACATGAAAACGTATCAGGTTGTCTATCCCCCATGGATGACAGAAAACCATCGCAACACGGCCCATTGGTCTATTTGAATGTGGAAGGGCGATTGGATAAAGCGATTGCGACAGCAACAACGCATGGTGGTAAACTGCTGAGAGCAAAAGAGCAACTCGGCCCATATGGTAACCGAGCAATTATCTTGGATACAGAAGGAAATGCGATTGCGTTGTATTCGAAAGACTGAAATGAATTAGCCTGGGTTCGATACCTGGGCGCTCACATCGCCTAGAGATCCTGCGCCCGGCGACCTGATCACAGGCAGTTGGAACCTATGTGAGTGATTATCACCATACAAGTGATCTTAATTTACCAGTGCCATCAATTGACAGAACAGTTGTCGAAAGAGTTTTCAAATCCTCTCTCATTGGTGTAGGTGCCATAACCTTCTTCACGTTGTAGTGCCTTAGTAGTACTGTATATGCCAAACCCGATTTCAGTACAAGCTGAGATAAAACAAGTGCCCCCCCCCAGCATACTAAATGCTCCGACTATGATAAACGAGAGGGAGAACGAAGATGTGCATCCCATTGCAATCAATGCTGCACCTAAGGCTAAACATAGTATAGAAACCATGAGTAAGTGGACATGTGCGTCATAAACTTCCTTTGCATTTGGCATTAAGCCTTTATGATGATCTCGAATATATCCAGGAATATTCCCAACAGCAGACTGTGAGTTGGCGATAGTATCTTTACCATTGAGATAGGATTTGTACATATCACTCAAGAATTTTTTTCCATGAATAATGGTATGAGTTTCCTCGTGTTTATCTAATCTATTCACTAAATATTGAAGGATCGTGGCCTTTTTATTAATGAGTTTTTTATCTAAAGATGACACAATGACGTTAACCATCTTAACTAATTCGGCGGAATTTTGAGTCGTGGTTTCATCTTGAATCTGGTCTGGGACCGGCTTTCCTTCACGGAGTTTGCTATTCCAAAACTGAAAATAGAGTTCACAGGGACTACGCATTGCTTACCCTCTAGAATATTTGTTCGATATATTATCATAATGATATGCAAAATATCCAGATTATTGGGTAATTCTCGGGAAATACATCTTGTCGAGCACCGCGAGACATCTCCTGGATGTGGCATTGTGCTGGTATCGGAGATGATTCACTATGTACGGGATGATGGTTTTGATCGAACCACCAGGTGCATCTAAACCCATAACCTAAACCCAAAATGCCTACGTTCCGCGCTTTATGCGCGAAATCCAGATCCTGAATCCAATCAAGATCGTATGGATCCTGCGCATGGGGCGCAGGATATAGGTAAAAAAGTGGAGATTAATGTTCAAAATTAAACACGTTTACCTTATCGAACCACTGTATTTATTGGAATATGATAATTACATGCGGTTGAGACGATAATCTTGCTCTATCCCTTCAAGCTGTATCTGATCTCCATGTTCAAAAATAGAGCTGATGGCTAACAGGTAAGTTTCATCAGCGATTGGGCAATAATCGATGATTTCACCTAATTCTGCTTGAGTGGTTGCGTCAATGATACGTTGGCCTGCATATGGTGAAATGCTTGAATGGAGTGAAACTAATTTCATGTCGTGTTTTAGAGTGGCACGATAATGCGTGCGAGCGATAATTTCTTGTCCTTTGTAACATCCTTTATTAAAACTAATACAACTGGTTTTTTGTAATCCCAATCGATGCGGTAGAAATAGTCCACGTGAATTAGGGTAGATATCAATCAAGCCAGCACGCAGTTTAAGCATATGCCAAGCTAGTGACCCACGATATTGGTTGGCATTGATGGATTTTTTAAATGCCTCTACGTGTTCCGAGTTAACTAAAATAAGATACCGCTGGTTTGCGATCTGATAACAGCAATACCAGTCAGTTGCCGTAACACTGTCTTTTTCAGCGGGTAAATCGATATGATCTGGAATCATGTCGCTTTCATTTTGTAAATATAGTCCAAACACTTGAAGCGATAGGTTAGATTGTAGCGTGACACGTGAAAATAGCGCTGTTTTTGCAAGTGATAGTTGTGTTGCGTCAAGTTGGTCTTTGGGAAGGATCAGATGTAGTCCCTGCCAATCGACAACATCCATTAATGCCAAGATACGACCTTGTAAATTACATTGTGCACCGGGACGCATTTGTTTTGAATTGACATCAAGTATATTACAACTCAATTGCCCTTGAAGAAATTCAGCTGCTTTATCTCCACATACGCTCAAGCCACCTAAGTAGGATAACTCAAATAAGTAATTTTGATGAGGATTGAAATCTAGCTCATCTTGCAGCGGGTTGATGCAGGTGAGTGATCTGTTATTTATGGTGTGATTTGTCATTGGCATGATTATATATGATAATGTGTCGCTTCGATATAACGAACATCAACTCGATTATGCTTTCAGCGCAAAAAAAATCAAAATTAACATGGCATTGCCGACGTGGTATGCTGGAATTAGATCTCATACTGGGGCGATTTCTAGAAAATCACCTTGAAACTATGACAGATGTAGAGTTTGATTTGATTGAAACATTTTTAACACATGCTGATCCTGATCTCTATGCTTGGTTAATGGGGTATGATGTGCCATCTGATCAAGCGAGTCTCGATTGTGTTACCCTTATCCGATCTCACCATCGTATTCAAAAAATCTAACGATTTTCTACGTTGCAGCCTGTTGATCCATGCTTTGGCCCTATTTGTTTTGTATTACTCAGGATTGCCAGTGTATTGGTTTATCGGTGCCCTTGTTTTTTTCTACTGGCCATTGAAAGCTATTATGATAAATCGTAGACCGCATCCGCAAATACATGGATTGTCATATCACCGCCAACACTGGTTATTACACACCACGTCTGGCGAGACGCTCAACTATCAATCCATGCAAATAAAACTGGATACAGGATTTTTTTTATTGATCAGTTTATGTGGCCTTAAGCGCACCAAATCAATGATCATTTTTCATGATCAACTGACACGTGATGAATGCAGAATGTTGCATGTGATTGAACGTGTTACGAGTGAGACGATTTCTTATTAATGGTGATTGGGACTTATGAATCATTATATTGCTGTTACGTCCATTCACAACCTATGTTACTATAGTGAAATTCTTTTAAGCCAAGCTCACTGCTATGTTAGAAAGTGATCGTTTAGTCAGTATGCAACCTGCACCTACCGAAGAAGCGCTTGATCGTGCGATTCGGCCGTTAAGCCTGCAAGAGTACATCGGACAGGAGGAAGTTTGCTCACAAATGCGGATCTTTATCGATGCTGCATTAAAACGTCAAGAGCCTTTGGATCACGTGCTTATTTTTGGTCCTCCGGGTTTAGGGAAAACGACGTTAGCCAATATCATTGCTCATGAAATGGGCGTTAATCTTCGTCAGACATCCGGCCCTGTTTTAGAGCGAGCAGGGGACATCGCGGCTATTTTAACAAATCTTCAGGCAAATGATGTGCTGTTTATTGATGAGATTCATCGCTTATCACCGGTGATCGAAGAGATTTTATATCCAGCGATGGAAGATTATAAATTAGATATCATGATTGGCGAGGGACCGTCGGCACGTTCGATCAAATTGGAATTACCGCCATTTACGTTAATCGGTGCGACGACTCGTGCTGGATCATTGACATCGCCATTACGAGATCGTTTTGGTATTGTGCAGCGGTTGGAGTTTTATTCAGTCGATGCGTTGACGAAAATTGTAAACCGTTCTGCGCGATTGTTGCATGTCAATGCCGAGTCCAAAGGTGCTGCCGCGATTGCGCTGCGTGCGCGAGGTACACCGCGTATTGCAAATCGTCTATTACGACGCGTACGTGACTATGCTGAAGTTAAAGCAGATGGTACCATTACTGCCGAAATAGCAGCAATGGCCTTGGATATGCTCAGTGTTGATCATCATGGGTTTGATATCATGGATCGAAAGCTTTTATTAGCAATCATTGAACGTTTCAATGGTGGTCCGGTTGGTGTTGATAGCATTGCTGCTGCGATTGGGGAAGAAAAGGCAACCATTGAGGATGTCATTGAGCCATTTTTAATTCAACAAGGATTTTTAATGCGCACAGCGAGAGGGCGAGTTGCCACATCCATGGCGTACCAACATTTTGGATTAGCTGTGGAATCATGATGAATCATTGTCACACGATAGCTTATCGAGTTTATTTCGAAGACACGGATTTGATGGGGATTATTTATCATGGACGATATTTGTACTTTTTTGAACGTTCTCGGACAGAAATGCTACGTGATCATGGAATTTCTTTGACTACGCTGGCAACATATGATACATATTTTGCCATTCGTGACGCACACGTACGTTATCTTTCTCCTGGACGATTTGATGACTTATTAACGATTAAAACCAGTATTGAAGCGATGAAGGGATGTGTCATCCTATTGAAACAAACGATGAATAATCAAACAGGGACGCTGCTTGCTGAAGCAACAATTCAGTTAGTGACGGTGAATCAACAATTAAAACCTAAACGGTTGCCAAAGGAAATTACCTCTGTGCTTGAGCCGCTTTGTTCAACGGATACATCAGTAAGATGTGAATAAATAAGGACGTACGAAAAACCTTGAGGTCAAGATGGATTTGATTTTGCCCTCATCCGTCTTGCGGATACCTTCTCCCAATTTTTGGGAGAAGGGAATTAAGGTAATCCAGCGTGAGGATCAAGGTTTTGCGTAAGTCCTATAAACGATAATAGGAGGATTTATAAATGGGTAATCATGCAAGTGTGTTGGGATATTTTGCACAAGCTGGCTTTGTTGTGAAGTTGGTGATGATGCTTTTGGTCGCTGCATCGATTGTTTCATGGACGCTCATTATTCAGCGAGCATGGTTCTTCAAGCAGAAAAAACACCAGTATGATGCGTTTAATCACCGTTTTTGGGGAAGTACTGATCTCAGTAAATTGTATACTGATATTGACTCAAACGCTCAAGACAGACACGGTTTGGCATCCATTTTCCATTCCGGATTTAAAGAATTTATGCGCATTCGTAACCAAGGAAGTATCGTGTTGGAGCCGATTCAGCGTGTCATGCAAATCAGTTATGCCAAAGAAGCGGAATTGCTAGAGCAACATCTGCCTTTATTTGCTTCCGTAGGATCGTTAGCACCTTATGTGGGATTATTTGGTACAGTGTGGGGGATCATGACGTCATTCCAAGCATTGGGACAAGCACAACAAGCGACCATTGCTATGGTTGCTCCTGGTATTTCTGAGGCACTAGTGGCCACGGCAATGGGATTATTTACAGCGATTCCGGCGGTGATTGCGTATAATCGTTATACCGCGCGCGCAAGTGGTTTGTTAAATCGTTATGATTTATTTCAAGAAGAGCTAGTTGCGTTAATTTCTGAGCAAACCACAGTTCCTGTGCGAGGATAAAGCGAATGATTAGAAAAAGAGCGCAACGTAAAGGACCGATGTCAGAAATTAATGTGGTACCCTACATTGATGTGATGTTAGTACTATTAGTTATTTTTATGATAACCGCGCCCATTTTAACGCAAGGTGTTACGGTGGATTTACCAAAAGCAGCGAGTGAAACACTAAAATCCGCGGATCGTGAGCCCATTATCGTATCGGTTAATCTAGCTGGGGATTATTTTTTAAATATCGATGCAAATCCAGATAATCCAATCGATCCTCAAGCATTATTAGTGCGTGTTGCAGCGGAATTGGAAATGTCTAAACAATCAGGTCAGGCGCTGAATGTTTTAGTGAAAGGAGATCAAGGCGTCCCTTATGGAAAAGTAGTCACGGCAATGAGTTTATTAAAACAAGCTGGGGCTGAGCAAGTTGGTTTACTGACCGACTCTTCAGACTCAGTCGGAGAGAATAGAGGATGATAAGGGTTCAAAATTACCGCACGGCTTTTTTTATAGCCATAGGATTGCATTTGTTGATTGCAATGTTGTTGTTAGTTGAGCACAGTAGCGATCGTCCTGTGTTGACAAATGATGCGCAAAATGAAGCCTCGGCTGCGCCTATGGAAATTCAGGAACAGCAAGCACAAGCAATTAAAGCTGTGAGTGTGGATAGTCGCGAGGTGATGGAAGAGATCAATCGATTAAAAAACGAACGTGCTCGCCAACAGCAAGCAGAACTAAATCGACAACGTGCACTAGATAGACAAGCCGAATTAGCACGAAAACAACGCTTAGACGAACAAAAACGTCTAGAAGCGCTGAAAACCGAAGCAGCCAAATTGGCAATTGCGCATCAAAAGAAGTTAGCGGAAGAGCAAAAACAACTGAAAGAAATGGCTAAATTAAAAGCTGATCAAGAAAAGCACTTGGCTGAGATGAAGCAACAGCAGGATAAAATGAAGAAACAGCAAGAATTAGAAGCACAACAATTAGCTGAAGCTCAAAAAAGGAAAGCAGATGATTTAGCAAAGGCAGAACAAGCCCGTTCAGCTCAAGTGAAAGCAGAATTAGCTAAAAAACAACAAGCAGCCGCTCAGCAAGCGGCGATGAATGCAGCCAATAATGCGCGAATAGCAGGCGAAGTTGATAAATATAAGGCATTGATTATTAATGCAATTAGCCGTCAATGGATTTTACCTGAAAACGCAAATAGTAGCATGTCGAGTCAGTTTCGGATTCGTTTAGCACCAAATGGTGCCGTGCTTGAAGTGAGTCTAATGCGCAGTAGTGGTGATGCTATTTTGGATCGCTCTGCACAAGCGGCAATTTACAAGGCATCACCGTTGCCCGTGCCAACGGATGTGACAACGTTCAATTTATTTCGGGATATTAGTTTAACTGTACGACCAGGAAACGGTAGGGGGTAGTAAGTGATTAAACGATTAATAATTTCAGCCTATTTAGTGCTGGGCATGGTGAGTCAAGGGTTTGCTTTGGATTTAGAATTAACGCAAGGGGTTAATGCTGCATTACCCATTGGTATTAATTCCTTTGGATATGATGCTCAGTCACGAGCCATGGAAGAAGTGATTAATCATGATTTGAGTTTCTCAGGTCAATTTAGAATTATCCCATCACCTGGTGCGGGTGATCAACAGATTGCTTTTTGGAAACGAGCTGGTGCAGATAGTGTATTGTCAGGTCGAGTCACGCCATTGATGGGTAATCAATACGATGTCAGTTTTGAGTTAGTCGATGCGGCAGCGCAAGGACGTTTACTTTTGTCTAAAAAATACCGAATTAATGGCAATCAATTGCGTGCATTAGCGCATCACATCAGTGACGAAGTGTATTTACAGTTAACGGGTGAGCGTGGTGTATTCTCAACACGTATCGCTTATATTATGGTAAGGCGCGGAGTGGATAGAACTCAGTATTCACTTGAAGTAGCCGATATGGATGGCAATAATCCGCAAAGTTTATTGGTGTCAAGCGAACCCATCATGTCACCAACCTGGTCACCTGATGGAAGTCAAATCGCTTACGTGTCCTTTGAGAAAAAACATGCACAAATTTTTAGTGTCATTGTGGCCACAGGACAACGTCGTTTATTAACTGATTTTTATGGTATTAATGGTGCTCCAACGTGGTCGCCAGATGGTCGTCAATTAGCCGTTGTGTTGTCAAAAAGTGGCAGTCCAAAAATTTATTCCGTTGAATTAGCAAATGGTCACATGAAACAGTTAACGTTTGGTGATGCGATTGATACAGAACCACGTTACTCACCTGATGGACGTTCACTTCTATTTACTTCAGGTCGTGGAGGCACGCCACAAATTTATCGTTTGGTCTTGGCGAATGGCAGTGTCAATCGCGTCAGTTTTGAAGGGAACTATAACGCGCGCGCGTCTTACACACCGAACCAACAGTCAATTGTTATGCTGCATCGTGAGGATAAACAATTTAATATCGGTGTGCAAAATGCAATTACAGGCCGAGTAACACAGCTAACCAACTCACCCATGGATGAATCACCGTCGGTTTCACCCAATGGTCGTTTAGTGTTATACGCTACGCAAGAACAAAATAGGGGAGTCTTGGCGGTTGTGTCCATGGATGGTCGCATTAAAATGCGCTTGCCGTCTAGAGACGGTGATGTGCAAGAGCCTGCGTGGTCACCTTATTTAGGGTGAATGAAACGATGATTGAAATATACACGGACGGCGCATGCAAGGGTAATCCTGGCCCTGGGGGATGGGGAGCGTTATTGCGCTATAAAGGGCAAGAAAAAGAACTGAAAGGCGCCGAACCCATGACCACAAATAATCGCATGGAGTTAATGGCGGCGATTGAAGCATTAGCGACATTAACTCGCTCATGCCAGGTTGATTTGTATACCGACTCCAATTACTTACGCCAAGGTATGGAAACGTGGTTAGCTCAGTGGAAGAAAAAAAGCTGGCGAAACTCTAAAAATGAACCCGTAAAAAACATGGATCTGTGGAAACGCTTAGATGAATTGGCGTCTTTGCATCAGATCAAATGGCATTGGGTAAAGGGGCATTCAGGACATCCAGAAAATGAGCGGGCGGATGCATTGGCTAACGATGCTATTTTGGCGCTGTTATAGGATGACCTGCGCAGCCTATTGATCTGTATCTTAGTCACACGGAGATAAATTATGCGACAAATTGCGTTGGATACAGAAACGACTGGTATTGGCCACGAAGCAGGGCATCGAGTGATTGAGATTGGCTGTATTGAGTTGGTTAATCGGAAGTTCACAGGTAATCATTTTCATGTTTATCTTAATCCGCAACGCGAAGTGGATGAAGGTGCTTTTCGTGTGCATGGTATCAGTAATCATTTTTTACAAGATAAACCCTTGTTTCATGATGTGGTCGACGATTTTGTGCTGTTTATTGATCAAGCTGAATTGATTATTCATAATGCGGCATTTGATATCGGCTTTCTTAATGCTGAATTTGCACGAGTGCAGCATGCGAAACGTTTAGAAAACTATTGTCGTGTACTCGATACCTTAGTGTTAGCCAGAAAAAAGCATGCGGGTCAACGTAATTCATTGGATGCATTGTGTAAACGTTATCATGTTGATAACTCCAATCGACAACTGCATGGCGCATTACTAGACGCCGAAATTTTAGCTTTTGTCTACTTAGCCATGACCGGTGGGCAAGCTGATTTGTTTGCGGAACAAGATGCTAATGCTCTGGAGTCAAAACACCAGCAAAAGCAATTCACTGAATTACTCTCATCAATCTCTCCTGTCCACTTTGCAACAACCGATGAACTACAGCGACATGATGAATTCATGTCACTGATAACAGAAAAATAACAGTGACATGGATCCAACGTAGGATCCAAAATCCAATGTTACCGAATATTCATTAGTTTACATATAAAGCAACTCCCCAGGTACATTATCCAGAACGTGTCTAAGAATCTCAGGTTGATTAAATTTACTTCCAATCCCGGAGATTTCTCACCGCGTTCGGGATGACATGAGCTCATTATAAATCATGTTGAAACAAACTTACCCACAACCTGGGTAGTTACCAAAAAAAGATATTTGACTAAAAAATACTTGAAATGATTTAAATTTGTACTAAATTGTAAGTATGATTCACTCAGAAATAAGGATATGTCATGAGAGAGCATACACAACTTGGCCGTGTTACAGCAGGAGTATTTTTATTAAGCTCGTTATTATTTCCTTTTTCAACCTCAGTCTATGCTGAGTTGTCGATCGAAAATCAACAGTTTGCGTCAAGATCAGGCACATTTACGTATAATCCGCGCACATTAACCTGGACAGCAACATCCTCAAATGGTAAAATTATACGCACAGGACGAGGATCGGGCGGTAAGCATTATTGCCCCGATATTCATCGTTCTTGTAGAACGCCAACAGGGACTTTCCACGTGAGAAGTAAGGGTGGGGCTGGATGTAAATCCAGTCGCTATCCTGTAGGACGCGGCGGTGCGCCCATGCCATATTGCATGTTTTTTAGCAAATATTATGCAGTTCATGGTTCATATGATGTGCCAAATTATAATGCGAGTCATGGTTGCATACGTGTCCATCCATCGGATGCTCGTTGGTTATCAAGTAATTTTATGTCAATTGGTACCAGAGTTGTTGTTAAGCCATATTAAGAACTTGTTTTCACGGTCGCTAGTCTGAGTCGAAGTGTGTTGATTTTATAGGACCGCAGCGCAGCATATATCAATATGTGAGCAATGGACCTTATAAAATCAATCCATCGCGGCCAGAATAGTAAACTGTGAAGACAAGCTCTAAGGTTTTGCATACCCCAAGTAACCATAAATTTAGGAGTAAATTGTGTTTCATTATCAGACGCCCCCATCAACACCTAGAACACCCAGGAGCTACAATGAGCAAAGGACGCGTTTGAATAATATTCGTAGATTATCTGGTGAGAGATTAATCAGTGAACTTAACAATTTTATGGATGATGAAGCTGTTCGATTAAAGACAGACGTATCTTTACTTAGCCGTATCAGCAGTACATCAGAAGATCTTGAGTTATTTCAAGAGGCAGCTGAGCTGTTAAAAAGTGCGACACGTTCTGCTAACAAGAACAATTCGGATAGTGAGGATGAGCCTGCGTCTAAGAGACGTCGGATAGATTTCAAACTTTGATGGATAGAATAAGAAGATTGGATGAGTTCCAATCTTCTTATAAATCAAACCCGCCTTTTTTGACTATGGGTCCTTATGCTACAGCATTGGCATAATTGGAGTGTGATAAATAGTTACGATCGGGGTAGTAAGCGAATACGACCGAACCACCTTTTAACTTATTAATCACAGGTTTAGCAATTGACTGGGCAATAGATGGACAACCCCAGCTTCGACCTGCACGACCTGATTGTTTAATAAATGAAGGTTCAACATACCAAGCACCATGCATCACAACGCGACGATTATAAGCATTATCATTAAAACCTTTTTCAAGCCCTTGTAGATTAAGTGAAATTCCCTTTGAACCAATATACGTATCACGAGTGACATAAGTGCCTAAACTCGTTGCTTTGCTGGATGCTTGGTTTGAAAAATGATGTGGAATATCAGCCCCAGAATTTTTTCCATGTGCAACATACGTATTGTACAGTAGACGCTCACGATTCATATCAAATATCCACATCCTTTGTTTCGATGAAGGAAGTGAATAATCAATAACAGTCAAAATAGGATTATGTACAGCACCACGCGAGGCGGCTTTATTGTATGCAGCCAAGGCAAGTTTCAATACATTACGATTTAAGTAGGGCGCCTTACGGCTTAAGTGATTAACTTCGGTATTGACATCTAATGCGGGCCTAGCAAAACTAGTCGTGCTAGCTGGAATACTACATGCTAATACAGCAATAGCAGTTAAGTTTAGTAGTGAATTCATAATACTCCATTTGTTCCTAAAAAAGCTCTATTATATCAGCAATAGTACATGAAGTAAAATTTAAAACAGCACTTTGATTCTTATTCAACCAAAAATAGCTCAAAACTTAATGGGTTATATTTTCTGTATTTTTTCATATATACTTCGCGCTATCAAATTATATGATTTGGAGAAATCATGCTTGACAAACGTACTCTACAATTACCTCAAGGATTACGTGCCACGATTAATGATGCATATCGTGCACCTGAACTGGATGTAATCTCTGTCTTAATCGAACAAGCTGAATTGGATTCATCGAAAGCGTCAGCTATCCGAAACTTAGCGATACGTTTAGTTGAGCAAGTGCGTGCGGGACGTAAAAAGAGTATGGGTATTGATTCATTTCTCACTGAATATGCACTATCAAGCAATGAAGGTATTGCGCTGATGTGCTTAGCAGAAGCGCTGTTACGTGTACCTGATCATGCCACAATCGACAGTTTAATTAAGGACAAAATTGCAGCAGCCGACTGGGAATCCCATCGCGGTCAAAGTGATTCATTTTTTATTAATGCCACAACATGGGCCTTGATGTTAACCGGTAAAGTGCTTTCGCCTGAAAAAGCTGAATCAAGTTTGCGACGATCCATTATGACGTTGGTTAATCGCAGTGGGGAAGGGGTGGTTCGTGTAGCAGCCGATAAAGCCATGCGTATCATGAGCAAGCAATTTGTGATGGGACGTACGATTACCGAAGCGATTGACCGCGCTAAAAAGAAAGAAGCACAAGGCTATCGCTATTCTTATGACATGTTGGGCGAAGCCGCGTTAACGACGGCTGATGCTGAGCGTTATTTACAAGCGTACACAAATGCTATAGAAACGATTGGCCTGAAATCATCTGCCAGTGCTGATTTGTATAAAAAAGCGAACATTTCCATTAAATTATCTGCATTGCATCCTCGATATAACGAATCGCAACATGAGCGAGTTTTAGCTGAACTGTCGCCTAAATTACTCACATTAGCGCAATTGGCTAAAAAACATAATATTGGTTTAACGATTGATGCTGAGGAATCTGAGCGATTAGATTTATCATTGGATGTCATTGAGTGCGTCTTTAATCATGATAGTCTGGCTGGATGGAATGGATTTGGAATGGCGGTTCAGTCATATCAAAAACGTGCATTTTATTTATTAGATTGGATCGCAGCGTTAGCACGTGGTAAAAATCGACGCATGATGGTGCGTTTAATTAAAGGCGCATATTGGGATAGTGAAATTAAAAAATCACAAATGCAAGGTTTAGCGGATTATCCTGTGTTTACTCGTAAAGTTTTCACTGATGTCTCATTTCAAGCGTGCGCTAAAAAAATACTGACCATGACTGATGCGATCTATCCACAGTTTGCCACGCATAATGCGTACTCAGTGGCGTTAATATTGAGTTTAGTTGGCGATTATCGAGATTTTGAATTTCAATGTCTGCATGGTATGGGTAATGAATTGTATGAACAAATTGTGCCTGCTAATCAATTTGGCATTGCATGTCGTGTTTATGCACCAGTAGGTAGTCATGAGGATCTATTGCCGTACTTAGTGCGTCGATTATTGGAAAATGGTGCGAATTCGTCTTTTGTGAATCGAATTGTAGATGACAAGGCACCGATTAGTGATTTGGTGGAGGACCCACTGAATAAGGCAAAATACTTGTTGAGTAAAATTAACCAAAATATTCCATTGCCAGCCTCAATTTTTCTGCCTGAACGTAAAAATTCCCCTGGAATCGATTTTTCAAATCGCTCAACCGTTGCCACTATGCAGGCGACATTCACTAGTATGGAACCATTGAACTGGCAGGTTGCGCCGGTTATGTGCACACAAATTGGTAAAGAAGAAGCGCCACATGCAGTTGTATCACCTCAAAATAATAAGCACGTCATTGGCGAAGTCGCGCGCGCAACAGCAGATGATGTTGAGCAAGCCCTTACTGATGCTCAAAAAGCATTTCAAGCGTGGACAACAACGCCTGTGACCGAACGTGCTGCATGTCTTGAGCGCTTTGCTTGCGAGCTTGAAAATAATATGAACACCTTACTTGCCATGGCTTGTTTGGAAGCAGGTAAAACATGGAATGATGCGGTTGCTGAAGTGCGAGAGGCGATTGATTTTTGTCGTTATTACGCAACGCAAGCAGTAAAAATAATGGAAAAACCGGTGCATTTGCACGGTTATACTGGCGAATTAAATGAATTAAGTTTACATGGCCGCGGCGTGGTCCTTTGTATCAGTCCTTGGAATTTCCCCTTGGCCATTTTTACCGGCCAAGTTGTTGCTGCATTAGTAACGGGTAACTGCGTTATTGCTAAGCCTGCAGAGCAAACACCGATTATTGCACATTATGCGGTTGAATTGCTCCTGAAATCAGGTGTACCAGCTGGTGTGCTGCAATTTTTGAATGGGCCTGGTTCCGTGGTTGGAGCAGCATTGGTCGCTGATAAGCGAATTAAGGCTGTTATTTTTACCGGATCAACCAGTACGGCAAACATGATTAATCGTACGTTGGCAACACGTGGCGATGAAATTATTCCCTTGATTGCTGAGACGGGCGGTCAAAATGCTATGATCGTCGATTCATCTGCTTTGCTAGAGCAAGTGACGATGGATGTGATGACATCAGCATTTGGTAGCGCTGGACAACGCTGTTCCGCATTGCGTGTGCTATTTGTTCAAGATGAAGTCTATCCTCGCATGATGACCTTATTAAAAGGAGCCATGGAAGAAATACGTGTTGGTGACCCACGTTGGTTAACAACCGATGTTGGTCCCGTGATTGACGCCGCATCGCTTGCATCGCTCAAAACTCATGTTGCGAATATGCAACAGAAATATGAAATCATTTATCAATGTCAGTTAGATAAAACATGTGATTCGGGATTTTTTATGCCACCCACTGCGATTGCAATTGATCACATCAGTGCATTAGATAAAGAAAATTTTGGACCTGTGCTGCATGTGATTCGTTTTAAACGGGATGCATTAGATGATGTTATTGAGCAAATTAATAACACCGGGTATGGATTAACGCTCGGTATTCATAGTCGAATTAACAGCACAGTGGAATACATCCGCAAGCACGTGCACGTGGGTAACTGTTATGTCAATCGTAGTATGATTGGTGCTGTGGTGGGCTTGCAACCATTTGGCGGTGAAGGTCTGTCAGGGACAGGACCCAAAGCAGGGGGGCCACATTACTTGCAACGTCTTTGTTTAGAACGGACTTATACAGTAGATACCACTGCAGCGGGCGGTAATGCGAGTTTGATGTCCATTCCTGATGAGTAGGTTTGTTGATAATTTGTGATTTGAGCTTCGACGTCATGCGGCGTCGAGGGCTCAATTGTCAGTAGATTAATAATAAAGTCAATTTGAGTATATTAAAATCATATCATATAATTAAAGTACCGATAGATTCATAATATGGATATATATGAAAATTGAAGTACGTAAGATATGCCTATTGATAACGCTATTATCATCATTGGCTGGTTGTGCAACCAATCCTAACATCCCAACTTCTGATTATGTCGTTTATAGACCAGGGACAGGATACGGCTACAATAGCTACAATGTGGGGTATGGGCCTGGCGATACTGATACTGATTTTAATCACGATAGTGTGGTTGGTTATGGCGGCGTTAATGTTTACGATTATGACGCACTATAGTTATAAATCGCTTTTAAACTAGTACTCTTTCAAAGGGGTTATGACGGATTGAGTACATTCTCTGTACATGACAAAAAACCTGTCATGCCCGCGCAGGCGGGCAACCATCCATCAAAATAATCCAATACCAAAATCAAGCCACTGGGGATTGTTTTGCTCGATAAGGTTTATTTTCCATTGTCGGTTCCATTTCTTGATTCGTTTTTCTCTGGTTATTGCTTCGTAGACGTCAGAATGAATTTCGTAATAAACCAAGTGATGAACGTTGTATTTTTTCGTGAATCCTTCTTGTTCAGTGAAAAGTCGTGCATCGCGTAAAAATACTGATTTTTCTAACAATGACAACCATCTTTACGTGGCAGGACACAGGCGTTGTTCACGTCCCAAAATGGATACCCGCTATGTTGGTCTATCACGCTGTCTTTGGTACGTGCCAGCGGGCACGACGGCGGTTGGTTTTGGTGTAAGAAAATAAATCAAATATTATGGCGGTTCATGCTTTGAATTTGTTCAAATCAGATTAGGCCGCAAGTGCGAATCCATAAAAAAAGGCCAAAGTCCAGTATAGGGGTGATAAATTAACTTCAAGACGGGGGGGATCGACAACTCAACTTGAACTGTCGACAAATTGTCTACAATTCAAAAAAATTCGCGCCTTCGATTTCAGAAATTACGCGCCGCATAGTCCGCAGCATTCATATCTCCAGATGTGAGGGGTTTAAAGTCACGACGAATATGCAAAGAGGCTCTTTCCTTTTTCTTGGGAAAAATCAAATATGAGAGGAAGCATGACGCCACATGTCAAGCTGTCGTAGTGTTCTGTCAGAAGCTCCATCAGGATTTAGACTTGCTCTATTTTCTAGTTTTTCTAGAATTTCAGCAGGATCATTTCCTTCAAAAACACGACTGCTTGCATTAAAAAAACCAGCATGTATTAAATAATATTCTTTTGATCGTTGAATATTAGCAGCGAGAGTGTCTTTTCGTGCAGCCTTTTTTCTTTCATTTTCATCCCTTTCCCTTGCTTCGCGTTCTGGTCTTTCTAAATAATACCTTATTAGAGCTTCATGCTGAATTTTATCACGCTCATTTTGTGTACGTTGAGTCCTTGCTTTGGCTTCACGTTGAGCCTTTTCTTTTGCTTGACGTTGAGCCTTTTCTTTTGCTTGACGTTGAGCCTCACGTTCAATCATTTGTTGGATTGTAGGTATGTTATAATCAGCATAATGATCTCTTCTTGTCGAACTACCGCAACATTCTTTTCCTCGATAATAACCTGGATAATAATAAGCAGTATAAATAATCTCGTTACAAAACTTGTCACGTTGCATTGATGAAACTGAGAGACCACGGTATTTTCCTGATGTGTCTTTATAGGTGGTCTCAAAAGAGCCATCTCTCTGCTGCTTCGTTTCGGAATAGCCTATAGGTGAGGAACTAGAACCATAATAAGTTGTTTCCCAGCTTCTATTTTTAACAGTAGTAGTTGTGCAAACTGGAGTGGACATGTTATAGGTAAACCCATGACCATAACCATGACTATATGAATGAGTAACATAATCCTTATTAATTTCTCGAGTCATTGAACTACCACAATAATGCTTATTGGAGTCATAATACTCAGTACTACAACGAGAACCCGCGGATTCATAAACATTTTTTGACGTATTATGAGATATGTCAAAAAAATATAACGTACCATCAAATCGCATAAATTACTCCAGAAAATTCCTCATTGCGTTTAGGATGACGTACTCTACAACAAACATTAGGATAAATACTCACGTCGTCACCCGCCGCATCCAACAGTGCTTTATTATATGATAAAAAGTCAAATTTTGCGTAAAATTATCCTTTCAATTACCAGAAATTTTGTACGTGCTGCGCAAGGTAAGCGCATCGTTCGCCACGAGGCGCTGGGTAGTGCATCAAATTGATTGTTAATGTAGACTGACCGCATTTAAAATGATTCAAAGGATTGAGCTAAGTGGCGGCAATTGATGTGAAATGTTCGGCGTGTAAAGAAGCGAACGTGATCAAATTTGGCACAAACACAACTGGAAAGCAAAGATACAAATGTAAAAATATGCATTGCGCCAAAGACACTTTTTTACTGGAGTAGTCTCGCAATGAAGATCTTCCGGAAATAAAACAAAAAATCATTGATATGGCATTAAATGGTAGTGGTATTCGCGATACAGCAAGAGTACTCGGTGTGAGCATGAATACCGTCATCTCAGAATTTAAAAAAAAGAAAACAGCATCATCACAGTAAACCAGGTATTGCTCAGTCAAAGACAGTTAGAGCAGGTCTCGATGCAAGTTGATATTGTTAAAGTCGAGGAAGTTGAGCTTGATGAGATGTGGAGTTTTGTCGGTAAGAAGTCAAATCAACGCTGGTTGTGGCATGCCATTGATCACAATACCCACGAAGTGCTTGCCTATCATTTTGGACAACGAAAAGATAAGGCATTCAAAGCATTACAGAAAAAATTAAGTTGCTTTGATATCGACTTTTACTCTGTACATGACAAAAAACCTGTCATGCCCGCGCAGGCGGGCAACCATTTCTGGTTTGGCACTGAAATAAAGCCAATAAAAATTAAAAAACATGGCAGGCCTGCTGTTAGTCTGTTTCGTTATGGTCTGGATTTTTTATGCGATTCTATTGTTCGGTTGGCATACAAAACAAATCACTTTCAACAAGCTTTGAAAATTCTGAACACCATGCCATCGCCAGCTTGTTCCTGAACGCTTATAATGCAGCGGATTATCTGATGGAAAAATAACAGTGCTCCGACAGGAGGTAAGTTTTTAGTAACCAACCTGGATGAAAAATGGAAGAAAAGCAATATTATGTTTACATATTAGCCAGTAAAAAATATGGAACCCTATATACCGGCATAACAAGTAACCTTGTGCAACGAATTTGGCAACACAAGGAAGGCTTGGTTGACGGATTCACGAAAAAATACAACGTTCATCACTTAGTTTATTACGAAATTCATTCTGACGTCTACGAAGCAATAACCAGAGAAAAACGAATCAAGAAATGGAACCGACAATGGAAAATAAACCTTATCGAGCAAAACAATCCCCAGTGGCTTGATTTAGGTATCGGATTATTTTGATGAATGGTTGCCCGCCTGCGCGGGCATGACAGGTTTTTTTGTCATGTACAGAGGAGTACATTATAAGATCGTGTCAATTTTGTACGATCTTTATCTAAATCAAACATCCAATCAATCAAAATAATTTAGTGATAAAATTTAACTTCGTTTCATAAAACATACGATAATGTCTATTTAACAAACATAATCAACAGGATTCGAGAAAGATATACCGACATATGATGAGTTATGCGAAATGGTAACCCCAAAGGTTATCTATCGGTGAAATTGAGTTAATTGGCAGTTCTGAGGCAACTCAGCCTCATTAAGTCTGATTATTATTATAATCAGACTTAATCAATAGGTTAAGTTGAATGCGTTTCGTAATAGACCAACATATGAACATTATACTGAGCAGTAAATCCTGGTATTACCTTGTTTTTATGCTCCCAAACCCGTTTAATCAAAACCAACATATAGAGTACCATTGCGCTTACTCGCCATAATACAGTTGAATATGAAACTTCACTAGGTTCGCCTTATTGATTAAATTTTTATGCGACAACCGTGTATTTGTCCATGGGATTAATTGTCTAATTCATCGATTCATGATACGTTTTCATATCAATAGATCAAACATTTGACAGGGATGGGATATGATTAAGAAAATACGGGCTCTTTGTTTATTGGCAGTTGCATTGCATTCAACGTATGGAATAACAGCGAAATATCATGTTGCAGCTACCTCAGAGACAACCAATCTGGGGCTTTTTGCTTTAAATCAACCCCCTGTGATCAAAGTTAAATCCGGTGATTCGGTTTCACTGGAAACGTGGAACAGTTGTTTGCATGAAATGGTTTACAATAAAACAACCCCTGCCGACGTCGCTAAATTTTACGAAAAACATGATATTCAAACGCGTCGCGGCATGCATACATTAACTGGACCTGTTTATGTTGAAGGAGCTGAGCCTGGTGATGTCCTTGAAATTCGAATTCTAGACATTCAATTAAATGATTTTGGATATAATTTTCTAAGCCCTACCGAAGGCATTTTATCGGAATTTACCAAACCTCGAATTAAATACTTTAAATACAATAAACAAAATAATACGACGGAGTTTGGTAAAGGCATTTGTCTACATCTAAAGCCATTTCCAGGCGTGCTCGCCGTCGCGCCACCTAATGATTGGCCCAATGGCTGGCCCGTGAATCTTGATAATGCTGCAGCACAGCCTGTGACGGGTGAGTTTAATTCGGTTCCACCTGGACCGTTTGGAGGTAATTTGGATGAACCAGAACTGCAAGCTGGGTCGATTATATTCCTTCCTGTATTTCAAAAAGGTGCGTTGGTGTGGACTGGCGACTCTCATGCTATGCAAAGCAATGGTGAAATTGATATTACGGCCTTGGAAACATCCTACAAAGGCATTACGCTGCAGTTCATTGTCAGAAAAGACCTAAAAGCTGCAGGTGTCTTTGACAAATCCAAACGCAAAGGTGGTGATGCGTTTACCTGGCCAATCACGGAAACAGCAACTGATTGGATCATCACTGGACTGAATGTTGATCTTTTCGAAGCCATGAAACTTGCTTCGCGAAATGCCATTGACTTCTTAGTTCGGACTCAAGGACTAACCGCTGAGGAAAGTTATCAGCTCTTGAGTATGGTAGGTGACTTTGAAATTCCAGAAGCAGTGAATATGGTTAAGCATGTGTCTGTGCATATTCCGAAGCACCTTTTTAAAGACACAGGCAAAAAATTAACATTATGCTCTGAAGGAACATTTCCACTAAAAGCACCTAAAATCGATATGAATGCAACATGCATCCCACAGGAAGGAATCACAGTGGAATAAACAACACACAACCCCACCCCGCAGCCGTTAGGTTGCGGGGAAATATTATCAAATGGCCGAACATCATGAAAAAATCCCTATTATTTATTCTGTTCGTATGGAACGTCGTCCCATCATGGGCAAGCAGCTTTATCATCGATAATCAAACTCAACATTCTCAAACAAAAATGACTATTCAATGGGCTCATTCTGTCAAAGAAATCGAGGACCAAAAACGATCCGGTCAAGGGATTCAGTCTTTTAAGACATTACCATTCGAAAGCCAAAGTTTGAATTCTGAAAGAGGAAAAGCAACAATTATCATTCCAACAAAAGCTGAATATTTTAGAATACTTGTTTGGGCAACTCATAAAAATACGCCTGACTTTTTAACCAATTGGGTTGATGTCGTCCCGAATAAAACCTACACACTTGAAACCGGCCATTTGGTTCCTGTCGCGTTAATGGTGGGTATGGGATGTTAAATATACGTTGTTTTGTTGTCGCCATGACCGCCCTACTTTGCTTAACTCATTTACATGCCACAGTACCAGCAATACACAACGAAGTCCCACCATCGTTAAAAACGGCGAAACCCAAACCATTCACACCCGATGTATCTGATCCTGTTACGACACCTGTTAATGCAACTTCGGCAATCAGCTCTAACCCCGCAGCGGTGAATGTTGGTACGGGTACAGGTGCTTTGCAACGCTATTTTGAAAAAAAACTCGGGATTAAAGATAATCACGGTATTGCATTTCAAGGTGCGTGGCTTGGGGATACGAACCGATTGCTGGCTGGTGGTGTTACGGATGAGGGATTGGCAACATCGAATAGCGTGTTATTACTTAATTTAACCATTGACATGGAACGTTTTAACAATTGGAAAGGTGGTTTATTCAGCGCTCAATTTTTACAGCAAAATGCACAAAATACCAATGGCCAAGCAGGTGTTGTGCAAGGCTATAACTCTCTTCCGGATATCCCCCCTTTTAATCGAGGCGAATTATATGCGCTTTGGTATAGGCAAGAACTTTTTGATAAAAAACTTTACGTTCGTGTGGGGAAAACGATCACGACATTGGATTTTAACAACATTATTAAACCTGCTCCTTTGAATCCAGGGGATCCAGTTATTCCGGCCGTTACCAGTTTAATTTTTACCCCTATTTTCATCAATCCGGCGGTGGATGGTGTCATGCCAGGCTATACAAACTCAGCGTATGGTGTCACGCTCAATTTTACACCCGTAAATAATTGGTATTTTACCTATGGTGTTTATGATGGCAATCTTGCAGCTGGTAAACAAACGGGCTTAACCGGTCCTACATTCAACGGTGCGTATTTTCATGTGGCAGAATCAGGCGGTGATTGGACATTAGGACAGCATCATCTGCCTGGTACGATGGGCGTTGGTGCATGGCACCAAACAGGATTAATCAAACAAGGACTACTCTCTGAGATGGGTGCATCAGGCACGTATGTTTTTGGTTCACAACGTTTATGGTATCAACATCCGGGTATCAATAACAAAGGCGTTTCCGCGTTTTATCAATTGGGGATAAACGATTCCAGCGCTCTACCGATGAAAAAATACATTGGTGCTGGTTTAACCGCATTTGGATTGGTTGGTAATCGAGCTGATGATTCAATGGGCATCGGTGCTATTTTGTCAGGCCTTAATTATTTAAGCCACGACCAATCATCAGAAGTCATGTATCAAATATATTACCAGGCCAAAGTAATCAAAGACATCTATCTAGAACCGGCGTTATCATATATACCTACACCAGGAAGTAGTGATAACTTGAATTCTGTTTGGGCAGCTACGATGCGAGCTATTGTGTTATTTTGACATCCCAGGTTTAGGTGTGAGTGCGTTTTCAACGAACTCATTAATTAGGTTATTGGTTACTCTTATTTTTCGGTTTAGCGAGGCGTGGTTTACACCCAGTTAAGAGATAATTAAATCTTAACTGGGTGTATGTATCTATTAAACCACATCATTTAATGTCTGATCGTGATCGTGATCGGGATGGTCGGTAGTTTTTGCTGATTCGGCCACGTAAACCAAAGCATCCTGATTGTCAGCGAGTAAATTAGCAAACGTTGGTTGCAGTAGCGTTGGGTTATCACTAAATAAGCCCGCAATGCCCCATTGTGCGAGCTCATCTGCTCGTTGGCGATCGTTGACAGTATAGGCATACGTGCTGAACCCTGCTTGTTTGTTTTGATTAATACGCTCTGCAGTGAGATGTAAATGATCCACATTAATACTGATACATTGATATTTAGCTGCCAACTCACAACAGTTATCTTGCCATTCATCAAATAAATAAGCTCGTGGATATTCGGGACACTGTATTAGGGCTTGTGCTAGACAGTCCGGATTAAAACTTGATATTAATGGTGGAGCTTTATGTTTGGGCCATAGCTTTTTGACGATTTCCAGGGTTTTTTGAGTGGTTTGAATCGCTGTATCACCACATGGTTTGATTTCAATATTAGCTTGCAAATCCAATTCGTTTAATAATTCAATAACCTCAACTAACGTTGGGACACGTTCATTAATAAACTGTTCTCCATACCACGAACCTGCGTCTAGTGTTTTAATATAGTCTAAGGTGCATTCACCTACAAAACCTTGGCCATTGGTGGTTCTTTCTAACGTTTCATCATGAAATACGATGGCTTCACCATCTTTAGTTAACATGACATCAAACTCCACGCAATCCAAACCCTTCTCTTTCGCTTTGCGAAATGCAGGGAGCGTATTTTCTGGAGAATGAAACCGATTGCCACGATGACCGATAAATCGAACCATAACAACCTCTAATCGATTGATAGCATCATTTATTATATCATATTTAGTCCAGTGTGTTATCGAAGGACTGTTTCTTTTTAATTAATATAATTAACGACCTGACATTCCTTTTCAGATAATTCTCTCCCAAATGTCCTGGAGCAATAAGTTTCATTAATACCTAGGCAACGTCCCTGAAGTTTTTTAGACAAGATTTAATTTTGAATTGAGCACAGATTTTCAATTTCACTTCGATCTGCCCCCTCTCCCGCGCAATGCGCTTTGATAGTATGATGATGCCTTTCGCG